>Ga0315272_10001043_pt1 | contig 13965 bp, 9 predicted proteins | sample C3_middle_MG_FD_203918 | JGI IMG/M metagenome (GOLD analysis project Ga0315272, IMG submission 203918) | Sediment microbial communities from Yellowstone Lake, YNP, Wyoming, USA - C3_middle | ecosystem: Environmental > Aquatic > Freshwater > Lake > Sediment | place: USA: Wyoming | collected...
CCTAACAGAGCAGCTATCATATAAACAAGAATAAGAACACCGGTAAATAAAATTATTGCAGTATTAAGTGCCACATCGACACTCCCCCTGGCAACTGCTGCAACGGGAAGAGGCACCAGGTGCTCTTTTTTATTTTTTGTGAAAAGGTTTTTAAATCCGGTCACTCCAAGAGCTGAAGCTAAGAGTGCCTGCGATGGCTGTTTTTCCCATCCTTCAGGTGTATATACAATTGTTTTGAAGATATTTATGACAAAAAATGAACTACCTACCATTATCAAAGCAATTCCGGCAATGAAAAATGTTCCGCCCCAGACACTGAACTGGGTGAAATCGGCCGGAAGTGGCCAGTAAAGAGTATAAAGAGGTGCATAATGGCTTATAAATCCTGCCGACCAGAAAATAAATGTTCCGGCTGTAATAAGTATAAATGTCCAGTTTCCGAGTTTAATACTCCATAACGGTTTCTTCATCAGGAAGGGTACAAGGAAAAGAAATGCACCAAAAACGATTGAATAAGTTGAACCGAAAATACCTACGAGGGGATGTGCTGTCAGGATCGCAAAAAACTGAGGTTCTGTAATGAAGGGAAGAGGTTTTACTTCATATAATCTCATGAGCATTCCTTCAATCACTACAAAACCGAAATATACCAGACCAACCACTATAAATCTGAGAGTCAGTTTTTGCATTGGGGTGAGAGAATCAGGCTTAAAAAGTTCCTGCTCTCCATTTATCAGGTTATTAATAAAACTCATATCCGTATTAGTTTTAAGATTAGAAAATTGATTAAGCTAATTTGTCGCAGCAGAAGGGACTACCTGAACCACATCCTTTAAAATCATAAAGACGCCTTTAGGCCCTGAATATTCTGTTGAACGGATGGAGTAAACTCCTTCACGGTCGAAATGCCACAACAGATCATTTCTATGTCCCGGAACAACCTGCATCTGAAACATCATACTGTTATCAGCTCTGAAAAGCCCAAATCCATATGTCAGATCATCCGACTGCACATCAAACAGGACTTTATCATTAACATTGATGACCAGTTTCTCAGATGGCATAATGAAATGATGATCCTTTACCTTAATGACAAATGTTTTGTCGGCTTTATAATCGGATCTGTGCAAATCCATTTCTGCCCACGGAATGGTGTTGTAAGTGATAATGTGAAGCGAAACACCGAGTACCGTCAGAAATCCGACAAAAGTGTAGAAAATCGCAGGCTTAACGCCCAGATTCTTTCCCTTTCCTGTAACCTTGATACTGAACCAGACAACCAGCAGTATAAGAACTATACAGTAGAGAGTGTAAGCCAGGGTTTGCCCTGTGAGAACCATTTTTGAGTCAATCATATTACCTCCTCTTTTTTGATTAGATATTCATTACAGTTATATATTAAGAATTTAAAATGATATAATTTTATATCATATATTGATAAAAAAATTACTTTCTCTTCTTTACGAGATCAGCTAATGTTGTATCTTCCAATACTTTAATGATATCTTTTCGTGTGTCTTCCCATACCGTGTGCATGCTGCATTGATCATTGAAGGGACATTTCCTGAATCCAAGAATGCACCTATTTAGACTTTCCAGCCCGTCTGTTGAGTCAATAATATCAGCTAGGGTGATCTCTTCTTTAGGTTTGCTGAAGGTAAAGCCGCCGCTTCTTCCCCTTGTACTGTGTATAAATCCGTTTTTAGATAAACTGGTGAGTATACCTCGAAGATAGGGATAGGGGATTGACAATTTTTCATGAAGATAAGCAGCCGACATGCTATTCTCATCATTAGATGCCATGTAGCTTAAAATATTGAGAGAATAGGAGGCTGTTTTGCTGAAATTCATAAATGATACTTTGTTATAGCATATAATACAAATCTAAAACATTAATCCGAAAATCAGAAATTTTCCTGTTATTTTATTAACAGTAGAAGTGGATTTTTTTAAGCCGGGCCTGAGAAATTAAATATTAATGAGAGGTATGTAGCCATGCCATGGCATGGCCATTATCATAAGCTGAATCTTCTTTTTCAGTAGAATGCCACCTTAATATGAATAATTGCTCATATGGTGTAGTCCGGTACGAAACGGGCACATAATTCGTATATTTGCACCGATTTAAATCAGAAGTATGAGCAAATTCAAACTTACAATAGAATACGAAGGAACAAGATATTCAGGCTGGCAGATGCAAAAGGGCGGTAAAACAATTCAGGGTGAGATACTTGATGCATGCCGTGACCTTTTTAAAGAAAAGCCCGTTGATGTATTCGGAGCCGGGCGTACAGACGGCGGAGTGCATGCAAAGGGACAAATTGCGCATCTGGAGGTGGAAACAGATCTGCTGCCATTGAAGATAAAATACGGAATTAATGACCGACTTCCACCTGATATCTGCATTATTAATGTTGAAGAAGCGCATCCTAAATTCCATGCCAGGTATGATGCCAATGCTAGAAGCTATATTTACCAGATAAGCAGACGACGTACAGCTTTCGGGAAAAAATTCGTCTGGTGGATCAAGGATCCTCTGGATATCAATCTGATGAACGAAGCGGCAAAATTTTTTCCGGGATTAAAAGACTACAGATATTTTACAGACGAAGATGCCGAAGCTTCATCTACCAAAGTTGAGGTACTGCATGCTCATGTAAATGATTTTGGAGATATGCTGGTCTTTCATGTAGTGGGGTCTCATTTTCTTTGGAAACAGGTGAGACGTATGACCGGCGTTCTTGTGGAAGTTGGCCGGGGTAAGCTTTCTCCTGCAGAAGTAGCAACATTCTTTAAAATCAAAACTGATATCCCTGCTAAGCTTACAGCTCCTCCAAGCGGATTATTCCTTGAGAGAGTCTATTATAAGAATGAGGAGGTCAGCTATGAGACCAAGCCCGTAATCCCTTTATGAATTACGAATTATTTTCATTGCATTCGCAACTTACCGGAGCCGGTATAGTTTGATATAGGTTCATCTCCGTCAGCCGTGCGACTCTTTTTTCCAGACAGATTTCGCAATCAGAAAAGAGAGCCAGATCCCATACATCGGCAAAGACACGTCCTGTTTTAAGTCTCAGCCCGAATTCCAGAACTTTCTCTAGTGAACGTATATCAGGGGGATTGAAGTACCCTTTTTTGAGCAGTTGATCCATTGCTCCATTCCCTGATCTTACTGGTATTACTGTACAGCACTCCACGCCGCTTTCGAAAGCAAAGGTTATTGACTGTTCAGCCCAGCGTATCCCTTCAGATTCCGTGAGCAGGGGAGGTCTGAGTAATATAAATGCCCTGGTACTGATCCCGTTTTTCGTAAGGAATGCCACTGATTTTGTAAAATTCTCAAGTGTCATTTTCTTATTCATGATTTTTATAACGTCAGGATTTACAGTCTCGAGACCTATTGCGATCTGCAGTTCAGGGACAAGCATATTTCTGAAACTGATGCATCTCTCACCAATGAACCGCGGGTGACTCTCTACAATAACTGTTTCCAGGTTTTTCAGAAGCGAGGCAATATCACTGTAATCCTCCTCAGGAATTGCACCTGTGTCGAAAAAACTTCCGCTGTTATACAGCTTCAGATGCCTTATCCCTGGCATTTTTTGCAAAGCGAATCTGATCTGAGCGGGAATAGTTCCGGTTTCTACTGCTCTGTCGGTAGTGTTTTTCCACAGGTCGCACATCAGACAATGAAACGGACACTCCCTGTTGGTAAGAAAGATGATCCCGGTATCTTCAACAGATCCCGAGATCGTACGTTCTTTTTCAATCAGCCATCCATACGGTCTATCAGGATCGGGATGATTCTTTTTCCCTCTTGCAGAGAGGATCCACTTGTCATTTATTTTCAGATCTGAATTTTCATTCATAGCTTGAAAGAAACTCTTTCCTGTATGCTATCTCCTTTTCAGGGAAGTGTTTGTTAAAAGTTTTGCCTGAAACAGCACCGTGCTGGAACCTTCTCTTCTGAAATACCGGCATTTGTATTCCGGTCACTGCTTTAACGCCTTCTGAAACAATTTGTCCTTTCAGTGCGTAGAGCCTTTCATGATCCCAGTTAGTCATATCGATATATGGTATCCCTTCCGAAATCTCTATTATATTTGGAAGCGTATAAGGACTGAATCCTTCAAAACCAAGAAGGTCTCCTGTAGCGAATGTTCTCATATAAGCGCGGCTCAGTCCTCCGGAATATGTAAGCGAATGTTTAATTGATTCAACACCCCAGCCTTCATGATAAAGCATCAGATTATTCAGAACGCTTTTTATGGTTAATTCCGGGTTTTCCTCAATAGGGTAGTCTTTGAGATTCTCATCACCTCCGTCTCCATCAAGAATATACTTCCAATCGGGATATCTGGATCTTATTCCCTGCATTAAAGCAAGGTTCATGGTTGCAGATTGTATATCGAGAGGTTTGTAGTCTTCAACTACATGCACAGCTTTTTTCCAGTCAAGTGTTGAATAATCAGCTTCAATAGGCTCGAGGAATAGACCCAGATTAAGTTCTTCAAGGAATTTCTTTGCCTGGAGAAGATCAGCTCCGTCACCGTCTACTGATAGTGTAAAAGCTTTCAGGCGAGAAGGGCTTTCTCCCAGTTCTCTCAGAGCATGATAGGTGAGAAGGAAGATCGAGCCGCTGTCAATACCTGCTGAAAATGTAACTCCTACTGGTCCTTCTTTGGCACGTAACTGAAGCCATTTCTTGATTTCATTATATACCGTTCCAATGTATTTTTCACCGATCGACGCTGTCTCTTCGAGGGTATACTTATTCCTCTTAGGGTTAAAGAATCTGCTGTAAACCGGGTTTGGATCGGGGCAGCCTAATAATTCGATTTTGGTGATATAATGAGCCGGGGCCATTCTGGTATAAGAAGGATGAAACTGATGATCAAGGCCCTCTTTTTTCAGGTAATCATATATCGCGTCAATTCGTTCGGCAATCACCAGTTCAGGACCTCCCGGACGTTTAGCAATAAAATACCTGATCGGGCGTCCTATCGATCTTGCCATCCTGATTGTTTTCCCATCTACAGATACGAGCGAAAATTGCCCGTCAATTTTTCTTACAGCTTCAGCATCCCCTGACCTGACGATAGCAACCGCTTCCTCATGTGTCATGTTATAAATTACATTCTTTTCAGGATTTGTAAGATCCTTTACCCTGTTTACATATTGATTGTTCATATAAGTGAATTTAATATTAATTACTTTTTTAAGTTTAAAGTGCCTAAAGTGCCTGGAGTGGAAAATAAAAATAAGTATCTCTTAACCATTATTCCAACTACTTTTTCTTTACGTACTTTAGTCACTCCCTACTTCACAATTCCTGTCCCCTCCAATATGGTTATATAACGGTCAGGTTGAATATTATTGTATACTTCTTTCTTTCCATCCGACCATGTGATTTCAAGTTTATCAATAAGCTTCTCTTTACCCAATCCAATATGCATTCTCGGATCATTATTAGACAGGTAACTTGTTGCCCATTGATTAATATATACATTTTTCATTCCTCCGGCGGTAACAGTAACACTGGCGCTGATTGCTGAAGCGGGTCCATCCTTGCCTTTCAGGGTAAGTCCAAGCCAGTTGTTTTTATTTCCGCCGTCATTTCTCAAAAGTGCAGGTTCTCCATTCTTATCAAGATGGGAAATGATTATATCCAGATCCCCGTCATTGTCAAAGTCCCATACGGCCAGGCTGCGACCCGAGCGTTTTGTGGAAAAATATTCACCATGTTCCATACCAACATTTTTAAAGTGACCTTTTCCATCATTCTCAAGTAGCAGGGGATATTGTGAAATAAGTTCTTCCGCAGTTCCGTTTGCCGCTACAATGTCAATATCTCCGTCGTTGTCATAGTCAAAAAGCTGAGCGCCCCAACTGCTCTTTCCTAACATTGCTGTTGCGACTCCACTTTCCTCAGTAATATCTTTGAATACACCATTCCCCATATTTTTGTAAAGAGCACCATAATCGAGATCTGAAACAAGTACATCAATCAGCCCGTCTCCATCAATATCACCTAGAGAAGCATGCATCGATCCAGTACCTTTCCCCTGGCTATTAGCCGCCATTCCGCTTTCGACAGCAACTTCTTTGTAAACACCTTTATCGTTCCTGAAAAGAAAATTCAGCTGATGATCATTAGCCTGGAAGATGTCGAGATCTCCATCGCCATCATAGTCGTAAACGGTCAATCCCATGCATTTTGAATCGGGATAATACAGTTTGTTCTTTTTTGTTACATCAACAAACCTGCCATCAGATTGCTGTTCATATAGCATCGAAGCCTGTCCATTGTATTCAGATGGGCTAGGCATCATATCAGGCGTTGAAGGTGATTTATAGGCAGGATCGAAAGCCATAAAGTTACCAACCATTGCGTCTAATCGGCCGTCAAGATTATAATCCCAGAATGAGACTCCAATGCTCCATTTTGTGAAATTATTCAGTTTGTCAGGACCTGCAAGCCCAAGCTGTGAAGTGATGTCTGAAAAGGTACCGTTGCCATTATTATGAAAGAATACATTTGGTCCGTAATTCAGAACGTACAGATCCTGGTAGCCGTCATTATCCAGGTCAATCGCACCTGCCGCCATGCTCCACTGATGTCCGCCAACACCTGCTGCAGCTGATACTTCAGTGAATGTTCCGTTACCGTTGTTTTTATAGAGTTCGTTATGTGATTTGGCAAAAACCTTACCCGCAGGATCAGATATCCCTTCAAGATATGTTCCGTTCATCAGGTAAAGATCCATCAGGCCATCGTTGTTGTAATCAAAAATTGTAATACCCGATCCGCTGCTTTCAATTATATTCTTGTACGAGAAATCACCGAAGTTGCATCTGAATGTGATTCCTGTCTTTCTCGTGATATCAGTGAAGGTGACATTATTTTTCTGGGCATAAGTATCGTACGCAGAATAAATCAAAAGGAAAAGGCTGAAAATATGTAAGAACTTCTTATTCCTCATTTCTCTTGGTTTTTGATTGATTTTTTATTTCGTGTTCCTTTGTGTTTTCCTTTGTGATACTTTGTGGTTAATTTTTTTACCACGAAGGTGCACAAAGGTTTTCACGAAGGTACACAAAGGATTCTATTACAGTTTTATCCCTGCTGGGCACTTATTTTTTTAGTGCATTTCTAAAATCATCCATTGTAACAACCCTTGTATTATACTCCTGCAGATACTTTTGATGATCAGCATCCTGCGGATAAATATCAGAAGATGAAGGCGGGTAGCTCTTCATCCCATGGAAAGGAAGAGGAAGAACAGTATTTCCCATTGCAGTATTCAGGTCGCCGTCCTTCACCCAGCCAACTGTATGAATCAGAAAATCTCTTTTCCATCCTTTTCTTAATTCGGGAAGACCTTTTGTATCAAAAGATACTGAAGTCTCATCACCGGCATTGGAGATAATATATTTATTATCCGATTCAGTCAGAAGAGGCAAAACATCACCATACCGGGTATAATTACCTTCCAGATCGCGCCATTTTTTATTCTTATCGACTTTTGAATAGTCAAACCAGTGAGGTCCGTACCTTCCTCCTTTTCTGAAACTGTATGAGAATCCTCTGTAATGGAGATCAGCGGAAAAAGGTGTCATTTCTGTTGTTACAGCCTGATTGTCTGTGATCGCTTCTGAGAAAAATACATAATCCCAGTAGATTTCCATATTAGTTCTGATCCTTATTCTGTGATCAGCTGAAAGGAATTTGCCAGATAAGTCTGCAATGACAGTTTTATCTTTTCCCATTGGAAATCCCAGATTATCAATAACTGTCTCCCATACCCCTTTTTTATTAATAACCTGAAGATATGGACGAACAACTTTAATCGCCTCAGACTGAGACAAAGCCACATTTATACTGGCATCTGTAGGGAATATCCATCCATTCAGGAAAAGCATCAGTTTGCTGGAATCGACTGACTTTCCCGGATCGAGTATCAGGTCATGCATCTCGGTCACTCCCTGGTATTTATCCGGACCAAAGTCGGAAAGGTATTTATCATCTTTTGAAGTAATATATGGAAGAACATCATTCCCGTTTGAGTCAGTAGCCATAACAGGTAGGTGTATATCCTTTACCTCAAATTGCTTATTCCCGGGAAAGGGTGGAGGGGAGAATTGTTCCGGAACAAAGAAATCAATTGAATCGGGATGATCGACTGCCAGAAGTTGTACTTTATCGAAGAACATGGTCTCCCATAATTCCGAAGTGAGCTGAATTGAATATAGTCCGTTTTTGGGTTTGAGTGATTCACCGGGGACTTTAATATAATCATCTGAAGCGTCGGCGAATGCGTAGGCGTTATTTCCTCCCATGATGCCAAGAGGCATTCCAAGAGCGCTTCTCCACATGACATCTTTTACAAAAACAAATTCATTTCCATTCCAGGTAAACAGGAATGGGCACGAGCCCTTAAGTGTCTGGGCTTCAATCAGTGCCTGGTCTGCATCAGGCGCAAAAATATTCTGAGGTACCCCGTTTGTCCAAGTTATCCTTATCACATCAGCTTTTAGTCTGCTTCCAAGTCCGAAATGAACGTTAGGATCGGAAACAATAAGAGACTCGTAAAGGTCACCGGCACGGATTTCAACCTTGGCCCCTATGCCGAAATGATTGTTCTTTGCACTTCCTGCCCTCAATCCCATCAGCTTCATGGAAACATAGTGATTGTTATTACCGCCGTCATTTCTGAGGAGCGTTATCCCACCGTTAAGCCCTGCAATCAGAATATCAAGATCTCCATCTTCGTTATAGTCAAAGAGAGTGATCTGCCTTCCTGCCTTTAGCTCATCCGGAAGCAAGCGCGATACATCTGAAAAGGCTCCTTTCCCGTCATTGTGAAACAGGAAAATACCACGTCCTCCTTTTGGCTCAGACTCGCCGGCAACTATCAGGTCCTGGAATCCGTCATTATCAAAATCAAAAAACTTTGCATCATAGAGTTTAACATGGTCAAGAGAGGCAAAAATCGTGGAGCTATTCTTCTCCGGTTCGAATGTTCCGTTTCCTTTATTTTTGAATAACTGGTGTTTGCCTCCATTTACTGATGTTATAAAAAGATCAGAGAATCCGTCATTATTATAATCTCCCACAGCTGCAACTCCTGATCCTCCGGAACTCTTAAGACCACTTTCATCTGTAATATTTTTAAAAACGCCTTCCCTCTGATTAGAATATAAAGCATTGCTTGCTTTCTCATTGGCAACAAAAAGATCAACGTCGCCGTCATCGTCAAAATCTCCGAAGGCAGCGTCGTTACTCTTTGATCCGTTATTTGACATCCCCATCTTTTCAGCCTGTTCCTCAAAGGTGCCATCGCCGTTATTCCGGAACAGGAGGTCGGAAGTTGCTCTTGTTTCAAACATATCAAGATCACCGTCATGGTCCATATCGAAAAATAAGGCTTTATTACCTCCTGTTTTGCTTCCTATTTTTGCTTTTGAAGTGACATCCTCGAAAACTCCCTTACCTGCATTTCTGTATAATATATCACCATTTTCCTTAACAATATACAAATCGAGAAATCCATCATTATCATAATCAGCGAATGATGCTGATGACTCCTTTCCGGTATGATTCAGACCGGCTTCAGCTGAGACATCCCTGAACCGGCTCATTTCATTATTGAACAGGTAATGCTTATAAGTTGATGTGGCAGGATCCCAGCTTCCGGCATAGATGTCAATATCTCCATCACTGTCATAATCAGCTGCTTCAACATGAGTAGAGTACTTATAATCAGGATATTTATCACTATCAAAAACAGGAATTGACAGACCAGCTGAAGCTGTCGCATCAGTGAATTTTATGACATCGAGAAGGGATTTATTCCCTACAGACTGAGTCTGGGGCTGCTTGTCATAAGTTATGAGCGGGAAACCGATCAGCGAGCCGCCCGGACCTTTAAGATCCATTATTCCAGCCTGGTAGGGTGAGGTGACTTTCAGGTAATTATGGAAAATTGTGAATGGCACTATAACATTTGCCTTATCGTGCTTTTTCAGAAGAGCAATTGTTTTATTGAAATAATCGACAGCTTCTTTCGGAAACTCGGGGAATTGCTTATGAATTATCTCCAGCTGTTCAAGAGCTTTATCGGTTTCACCCATATGAATATAAATATCGGTCAGATTCAGCTTTGGTACCAGGTTTCCAGGGGCTTTCTCCGAAAGCTTAAGCAGGTAGTTTTTCCTCTGGGATTTTGAATCTTCATCAGAAGCGACGGCAAATAACTCAGTAATGTCATATAATATTTTGATATGATCGGGAGCAAAAGCCAGCGCCTCCTTTAGGGTGGATATCGCTTTTTCACGTTCATCATTCATCTGATAAACTGTAGCGAGAAGAAGCATTATATCAGGATCTTTAGGAGCTATTCTGATGGCTTCTGCAAGTTGTTTCTTGGCTTCGGGATATTTACCCATCCTGAGGTAAGTCAGTCCAAGGTTCGCATAGCCCAGTTTTTCTCCGGGTGAGAGTTTGATATACTTTAAAAATGCTTTTTCGGCATCATCAAGTTTGAACTCTTCCAGGTAGGCAATTCCCATAGTCTGGGTCGTCATCAGTTCAACGGTTTTTTGTTTGCTGTCCTGTGGCGTCTGTTTGCATCCCGTTATTAAGGTGATGCAAATTACCATAAGCAATAAAATGTAGTTTATTTTCATCATTCTCAAGTTGACATTCATTATCTGATATCCGGCGGTCTGCCTTCGCTGTTTTTACGCCTCCAAAATTAAGCAATAATAGGCACTTATGCTGAATTTATCTTTCAACAGGTGTGGGATGTCCGTTTTTAACCTTAAACATTCCTGACTCATCGGTCCTGTTACCTCTGTCGTCGAATTTAATACTTCCGGTTATTTCATAGAAAGTGTTCATCTTCAGGTATTTCTGAAGTTCTTCACGTGTAGTTCCCGAATTTTTTAAGGCTTTAATAATGATATTCATCCCGTCGAAAGCGTAAGCGGCTACAGGTCCGGGATTATAGCCATATTTTTTAAAAAATTCCAGGCGGAAGTCCTTGCCTCCTGCCGTAAACCATTGGCCTGAGTTGATGAGTACAGCGCTCTCAAGTGATTCCCATTCCTGATCGTTAAATTCGCGCTCCGACATAACCGAAAGTGAGCAGTAAAAGTCCGCCTGGGATTTTCTGAGTTTTACCTGATTAATTATTTTCAGTGAAGCATCAGTCCGGCTGAATAACACAATACCTTCAGCGCCGGAATTAATAATATTCTCTGTCGTTTTATTTAATTCATTCCCGACATTATCATAATAAAATACTTTCGGCTCCGGTTTCCCATGAAGTTTCAATCTTTTTCTGAAACAATCCAGAGCAAGTTTAGAATCATAACTGCTATCAGAAACTGCAGTCACTGAATTCTTATTGCCACGATTGTAAATTTCTTTAATAAGTACATCAGCCTGTTGAAGATAATTGGGCACGCAGCTGAAGTACCAGGGTACAAAGGCCTGTGCAAGAGTAGGGTCACCCGACCATGCAGAAACAAAGACAACACGGGTTTTTGCAGCAACCTGTTCCACAAGATGAGCGTTTCTTCCATCAGTGGAACCCAATATTGCCGAAACTTCATTCTGAAAGATGAGATCAACAGCCTGTTTTGACCCGGTTCCCCACGGGCCTTCCATTGACCTGACCACTAATTGGAAGGGGATGCCATTATATCCTCCGTTTTCATTGGCTTTTCTGATCGCCAGTTCTGCTCCATGTCTAGCTGCTTCTGATTTATTATCCTGAATTAGGAGTCCTATTTTTATTGTCTTTTCATGGCCGACTGTTTTTTGAATAGCAGGAATATATATGCTCATTAATACTGGCGCGCTCAAAACAATGAATGCGTTTAAAAGCGTTTTTTGTAATCTCTTTGAAAGAGAACGATATAGATTCAGTATTATGCTCATGGATGTTTTTTCCCTCCATTTATAATTTAACCCCCTTTCATATTCTCCACGAATGGAGCTATGGTAAGGGGGTAACAGATCAGGGAAGAACGATGAAGGCAAAGAATAGAAATTGTTATATATTACATAATCAGCAATTTGTAGTTTTTGATACAGGAATTTCTCTTCCCACTGCAAATGCTATTTTCCTAAGATCAGACATTAAAAGGTCAAATTCATCGATGCTGAGTGATTGATGACCATCGCATAATGCTTTCTCCGGATTATAATGGACCTCCATAATAAGACCATCTGCCCCACAGGCAATTGCAGCTTTTGCCATTGGCGGGACCATCCATCTAAGCCCTGTTCCATGGCTGGGATCTACTATTACAGGAAGATGACTGAGCCGTTTTAACATTGGAACAGCGCTTAAGTCGAGAGTATTACGTGTAGAAGTTTCAAAAGTGCGTATTCCACGTTCACAGAGTATAACCTGTTCATTTCCTGCATTAAGAATATATTCAGCTGCCTGCAGAAATTCCTCAATAGTTGCCATCATTCCACGTTTAAGTAAAACAGGTTTCCGGCACATCCCTACTTCTTTCAGAAGCGGGAAGTTCTGCATATTACGCGAACCTACCTGAAGCATATCAGCGTAAGAGGCAACAAGTTCAACCTGCCTGGTATCCATTACCTCTGTAACAACCGGAAGGCCTGTTTCCTTTCTTATTTGTCTAAGCAGTATTAATCCTTCTTCACCGAGACCCTGGAAACTATATGGAGAAGAGCGAGGTTTAAAGGCCCCGCCTCTTAATATCCTTGCCCCTCCATCCCTGACTGATCGGGCTGTTTCAAAGAGTTGTTCGCGGCTCTCCACGGCACAAGGTCCTGCGATTACAATAATTTCAGAGCTTCCAATCTCTATTCCATTAACATTCACGATTGTTGCATCCGGTTTTTTCTTAAGACTCACTCGGGAAGGAATAGGGAAATTGACATCAACCGGGTTATTGCAGGTAATTGTTTCCATTGTGTCTTTCACTTAATTATTAATATCTGCCGGTTTTCTTATATATTGTGCTATCGCGCTTAAAAGGAACGGCAGGAGAAAACTCAAATTTACCGTTGGCTACTTTAGCCATAAAAATGGGTCGTATGTTATTAAATGACCCGTCAAAATAAATCCTGCCTGTAACGCCCTGATAATTCTGGAATGTTTTCAGATCAGTAAGTACGTCACGTATTAAAGCGCGATTTAGTCCGGCTTTTCCTATTGCTTCAATTATTAGGTTCATCCCATCATAGGCATGAGCTGCAAAGACATCGGGTTCCATGCCGAATCTTTTAAAGTAATTGGCTTTAAATGCTTTTAATTTTGGAATGTCAGCATCGGGGTTATACTGGCATGTAGTTACAATGCCATCAGCCAGGGGGCCGGCGATTTTCAGGAAATCCGGATTAACCATCCTGTCAGATCCAAAGACGGGTTGATTCATTCCCATAGCACGTATTTGCTTCAATATCAGTGCGGATTCTTTGGCATTCCCCCATATAACTATTGCATCTGGTTTAGTTACCATCATTCTTTCAAGCTGAGATTTAAAATCTGTTTCGCCATCGTTAAAACGCTCCTCAATCACCGATGGATAACCAATGCGGGTAGATGACCGGTTGAAATGAAGTATTCCGACTCTTCCATAACGATTGTTTGCCCTTATTACGGCTACCCGCGAATGCCCGGTCTTTTTAAATATATAGTCAACCAGGGCATATCCACTCTGACGGTCATCAGGTATGACACGTATTACCCAGGGTATATTTGTTTCTGTAAATGTAGGATCAGGGTCACCGGTATTGATGACGGGAATCTCCAGTTTTAAAGATGCCCTGATTGCAACATGAGAATTAATATCGTCAATGGTTCCAATCCAGGCCCAAACCTTTTCATCATCCATTTTAACAACTTCATTGGCGGCAGCGCCCCATAAACCAACATCATTGTGTTCCATCAGCTTGTATGGGATACCATGGTA
>Ga0315272_10001044_pt1 | contig 13965 bp, 9 predicted proteins | sample C3_middle_MG_FD_203918 | JGI IMG/M metagenome (GOLD analysis project Ga0315272, IMG submission 203918) | Sediment microbial communities from Yellowstone Lake, YNP, Wyoming, USA - C3_middle | ecosystem: Environmental > Aquatic > Freshwater > Lake > Sediment | place: USA: Wyoming | collected...
GTGAAATTAATGAAATTGCGCCGCAGTCCTGACCCGATGGATTCCATCATTACCAGAAGCAGGTCGTCTTTCATGCGGGGCAGGACTACCTGCGTTTCGGGATCACCGAACCGGCAGTTGAACTCGATGACTTTGGGTCCGTCCTTGGTCAGGGCAAGCCCGGCATATAAAATTCCCCGGAATGGAGTGTCCTGTTCCGCCATCCCTTCAATGCAGGGAAGAAGGATGCGGTCATGGACTTCCCGGAGGAGTTCCGGAGTTGCGGTGGGTACGGGAGAGTAGGCGCCCATTCCGCCCGTATTCGGGCCTTCGTCATTGTCGAGGACCCGTTTGTGGTCCTGCGCTGGCGCAAGGATGAGGACTTTCCGGCTGTCGGATATCGCCATAACGGAAAGCTCTTCCCCATCGAGATATTCCTCCAGCAGCAGCAGTTTCCCTGCCTCGCCGAAGGCATTGTTGTCGAGCGATTCCCGGATGGCTTGTTCGGCCATTTCCCGGGTGGTCGCCACCGTTACGCCCTTGCCGGCCGCCAAGCCGTCCGCCTTAATAACCCAGGGCGGCTTGAATTCATCGAGACCCTTAATGGCGGCATCGGCATCCGTGTATCTTTTTGCCTCTGCCGTGGGTATTTTATTCCGGCGCATTATGGTTTTGGCAAACGATTTGCTTGCCTCGAGCTGCGCGGCTCCCCGGGAGGGGCCAAAGACCGGCAAGCCTTCGCGGTGAAAGTGGTCCACGATTCCATCCGCCAGCGGGGCTTCGGGTCCCACCACGGTAAGGTCGATTTTCATGTCGGTGGCAAACCGGGCCAGTTCCTTGATGTCGCCGGACTTTATGGGGACGCAGGTGGCAATTTTTGCGATACCCGCATTTCCCGGTGCGCAGAAGATATGGGTGTGATGCGCACTCTGCCTGAGTTTCCAGGCGAGGGCATGTTCCCGTCCACCGCTTCCAATTATTAGTATCTTCATTTATTTGTCTTCTCTCCTGTCCTGATGGGCGGCCGGGCGGCCCGTTTGAAGCCGGCAGCCTTGGCCCGGAACGCCGGCAGGCCGGCCCGCAGTGCGGGAACCCGTTGGCGCATATTTATGTTCTTGAAACCGGTTTTCATTCCTGTTTAATGCTTGAAATGCCTGATTCCGGTCATCACCATGCTCATCCCGAATTTGTCGGCAGCCGCAACCGTTTCGCTATCCCTCATGGATCCGCCGGGCTGGATTGCCGAGGTAATTCCGGCTTTGGCCGCCTCCTCGACTCCGTCCGGGAACGGGAAGAAGGCATCTGATGCCATGGCGGCGCCTTTGGCCTTGTCCCCGGCCATTTTGGCGGCGATGGCAACCGAGCCAACGCGGTTTACCTGTCCCGCCCCGATGCCGATGGTTACACCGTCATGGGCGAACACGATGGCGTTGGATACGACATGCTTTACCACCTTCCAGGCAAACATCAGGTCGCGCAATTCGGTTTCTGTCGGCGCCCGTTTGGTCGCCACCTTTAGCTCGTTGGCGTCCAGCTTGTGTGAGTCGGGCGCCTGGAGGAGGAGTCCGCCGCCAATTCCGCGCAGGGAATAGCGGGCAGGTTGTGGCAAGGTGCCCGTTTTGAGCAGGATAGTGTCCTTCTTGGCCTTGAGCAGTTCGAGGGCTTCCGGTGTAAAGTCCACTGCCGCCAAGCCGTCGAATTTGCGGACTTGCTTCAGGATTTCCATGATGGTGCAGGCCTCGGCCTTATCTACCACCCGGTTTATTGCCACGATGCCGCCGAAAGCCGACAAGGGGTCGGCCATTACGGCTTTTTCAATCGCGCTGGAAAGGGACTGGCCGGCGGAGCAGCCGCAGGGATTACGGTGCTTGATAACGGCGCAGGCCGGTTCATCGAATTCGTTGGCCAGGGAAAGGGCGCTGTCGAAGTCCAGGTAATTGTTGTGTGACATTTCCTTGCCATGGATGGCCACCGCGTTTGCCAGAGTTCCGCGCTTCGGCGGCATTTCCTCATATACCGCCGCCACCTGGTGGGGGTTCTCCCCGTAACGCAGCCCGCTTTTCTTCCGGTAAGCGAGGATCAGGCGGTCGGGGAATATGCCTTCATCCTTAAGGGCCAACCGTTCCCCGAGAAACCCGGCGATGGCGGTGTCGTATGCGGAAGTGTGGCGGAAGGCCTTAAGGGCCAGCTTCTGCCTGGTCTCCAGTGAAAGCGCGCCGCCGTTGCCCATAATTTCGTCAAGAACGGACTGGTAATCTGCCGGATCCGTCAGGGCGGCCACATCAGAATGGTTTTTTCCGGCCGACCTTATCAGGGCGACCCCGCCAATGTCGATGTTTTCTATCGCCTCTTCAAAAGTTACCCCGTCCTTAGCCACGGTTTTCTCGAAGGGGTAAAGGTTGACCACCAGCAGGTCAATCGGAAAAAAGCCGGCCCCGCGAAGCTGTTCCATATGCTGGGGCAGGTCGCGCCGCGCCAGAAGTCCCGCATGAATGGCGGGGTGGAGGGTTTTTACGCGTCCGTCCAGAAGTTCGGTGAACCCGGTGAGGGAATCAGTGCGGGTTATTTTCAGCCCGGCTTCCTCCAGTGCATTGGCGGTACCGCCGGTGGCAAGGAGCTGGACACCCATAGCACTAAGGCCCCGGCCGAGTTCCACCAGTCCGGTCTTATCGGAAACAGAAAGCAGCGCGCGCTGGACAACCTTCTTATGGCTCATTTACCTTCTCCCTTTTTCTGCCCGGGGGGCAGGATGTGCACCCGGCGGTTTTCCACCTTAAGTCTTCCTTCGCAATAGAGGCGGACCGCCATTGGATAGATGCGGTGTTCTTCTTTAAGAATCCTTGCTGACAGGGTCTCTTCGGTGTCGTTTTCCTCCACCGGTACGGCGGCCTGGATGATTATGGGGCCGGTGTCACAGCCCTCATCCACGAAATGAACAGTGGCGCCGGAAACCTTGGCACCATTTGTCAGCGCCTGTTTTTGCCCGTGCAGACCGGGGTATGCCGGGAGAAGTGCGGGATGAATATTCAGCATTCTTCCGTGGAATATGTTCAGAAGCGTGCCGGAAACAATCCGCATATACCCGGCCAGACAAACCAATTCGACGCTGTTTTCCTCGAGGGCTTTCAAGACCGCTGTTTCGTGCGCTTCGCGGGAAGGAAAATCCTTGGGGAGAATGGCTACTGCTTTGATGCCGTTTTCGCGGGCTATGGAGAGGGCTCCCGCGTCGGGCTTGTCCGAGATAAGTACAACCAGCTTTCCGGGGAATTCCCCCCGATTCTGGGCGGCGAGAAGGGCCTGGAAATTGGAGCCCCGGCCGGATGCGAGCACGCCGATATTGGTCATTTCAGTTTCTCTAGTATAAGGCGGGCGCCCTGATGTGTGGGGTCGAAGCGGAGAAGGGCCTCGGCATAGCGGCGGGCCAAAGACGGCCTTTTCCACAGGTAGGCGGCCACAGCGGAGTTGTAGTAGAGTTCGCCGGCATCAGGCTTTCTTTTAATGCCCTGTTCGTAAACTTCCAGGGCTTCCCGGTAACGCTTTTGCAGTACGAGGAGGTTGCCCCAGTATTGGTAACCGGCTGGGTTGTCCGGTTCGGCCTGGACGGCCTTGCGGAATTCAGCGAGTGCATCGGCGGTCCGGTTCTCCTGCATGGCCATGCGGCCCCGGTCAAGGAAAAATACGGCGGCAACGGGGTCAAGCCGGGTCTGGCGCGCCAGGAATTCATCGGCTTCCCGCCCGTTACCGGTTTTGCTGTTGAGCAGATACAGCTTGTAGTTGATAAGGACATAATCCGGGGCTTCCCGCCGGACAGATTCAAAAAGGGTTTTGGCCTTCACCAGGTCGCCTTCTTCACCCCGGTCCAGCAGGGCGGAGGCGCCGAAGTAGCGGGTAATAATGTTGAACGGATTCAGTTTGCCCGACTGCTGATACCAGCTGATGGCCGTGTTCCAGTTGGCTGGCTGGGACCAGGCGATTCCGCGGGCGAGCGAACAGTCGGAGGCGTAAACGCGGGTCCATATCATCGCCAGTAACAGGACGCATATTGCCCGTCCGGGTTTCAGTTTTTCCCGTACTGAAGTTGCCCCGCCTTGGGTGGAAAATCCTGCCCCAATCAGGCAGGCGGCCAGGACTGCCGTCGCTCCGTAATGGATATCCACGCCGAAACTGTTGGTGGTGAAAATACCGGCCAGCCCGGCCAGCACGCTGACGGCCAGCCAGCGGGTGTATGGATTGGGGCTGTTAAGCCGGGTACCAAGCACTTTGATGGTCGCACTGAGTATCCATATCAGGAGACCCAGGCCCAGGACGCCGAGTTCCACGGCCAGTTCAAGCGAAATATTTTCCGGATGATCAGTCATGTAGCTGTGCTGGCCAAACATGCGGATTATTTCGGCCAGCCGGTATTCCGGATAAACCACCTGAAACCGTCCAAGGCCCTGGCCAAAAACCGGCCGGGCGCGGAGCATCCGGAGCGACTGTTGCCAGGTGAGCAGGCGGAATCGGACAGATTCGTTGCGGGCTACGGTAGGGCCGGTGGCGCCAGCAGGCGCCGTTGCGGTTTCGGGTGCATTAAAGAGGAGCCGGGCACGGACAACCGGGGAGGCGGTGGCGAGCCCAATGGCGGCTATTATTGCGGCGGCGAAGATGGCGGTAAAAATACGCTTCCGGGGCAGAGAGGGGAACAGTCCGGCCCGCCAAATACTCAGCACCATTACGGTGCCGGCGACTGCAGTTCCCAGCAGTCCACCTTTTGATCCGGCGTGCAGGAGGGAGAAAAATCCCATGGCGGCGAGGACTGCAGAAAACAGGCGGGCGTTGGAATTTGTGGATGCCAGGGCTGACCACAGGATGAACGGCAGTATTCCGGCGAGGAATGCCGAATAAAAATTGGGGTTGCCCAGCGTGGAGCATACGCGGCCATGGAAGGAGTCTGCGACCACAGCCTGCCAGCCGGTGGGGTCGAGGCCGGTGGACTGAAGCATTCCCAGGATTATTGGCAAAACGGCGGAAAATATTATCGCCGGGCGCCAGACCGTTTCAGGAAGGTGGGCTGAGGCTCCCATAACAATCCACAGGGTAATCAGGGGGAGCAGGGACATCAGGGCGAACGAAGGCGAAGCGCTCAGGATGGTGGAACCAGCAGCCACAAGCAGGAGCGCGTGGAGGGGCAGGAACCGGCGGAAATCCCGGCGTGGATGGGGCCATGAAGACAGGATGAGCCCGGAGGCGAGGATGCCGAAGGCAAAGCTCTTTACGAGGGCGGCATTTTCGTTGCGCATGCTCCATGCCAGGGGCGCGAGGAAAAGGATGGCGGTAACGATTATGCGGTTCAACACGGCGCTATTTTATATGAAAGGAGGGGCGCGATTATCCCCCGATAGAGGCGGTAAATCCGTCCGTTTCATGCTGGTTGTGCAGGATGATGACCCGCTTTCCCTTCCCATATTTGCGGATTTTGGCGAGCATTACCGGCCGGGTATTCCGGGGGAACCTCCAGAGCCATAGAAGGAATCCGGGGTCAAATCTTTCCGGACAGCCGGGGGCCATATCGGGGCGGATCTGGCCGCGGTGTGTCCAGGACCTTTTCAGGACCCTCCAGATATACAGGGGCCAGGGATAGTCCATGAAGATAACCGTGTCCGCGGCCGGCAGGCGGATGTCCAGGCTCCCGGAGAAGTTGCCGTCCATAATCCAGGATTCCCGGGAACACAGCCGGGAGACAACCGGGCGCCACTCCTCCTGTGGCGGGGCAATCCAGCCGGGCTTCCAGTGTTCCTTGTCCAGGTAGATTACGGGAAGGCTGAGAATCCTTCCCATCGCTGCCGCCAGAGTTGATTTGCCGGATCCGCTGGCGCCGACTATTACGATGCGCCTCAAAATACTATTCGAGCGAGAGCATCGACATTGCGTCGGCTTTGGCAATGGCTTTGTCATCCGCCCGGCGGTTGGCACGGCGGGCGGCATTGGAACCCCCGATTACATTGGCGGGATGCCAGAGGGCGAAGAGGGCGTATCCGGCTGTTGCCATGCTTTTGTCTCCCCGCTCCGTTCCTGCCAGTCCCACAGCCAGGCTTCCGGCCGAGAGGAGCAGGGCGGTGAATCCATCCCAGCCATATCCGCAGACAGTCTGGCCGAGGCCGGGAACAATCAGTGACATGGTGCCGGTTGCCAGCGGACTAAAACGCTTTTCCTTCGGGATGCGGGCACAGAGGCCGCCAATTTCGCGGGAAGAAGGTGAAAGCGCTGATTCCCGCGGAACCGAAGCGAAGGTGGTAAACGCTCCGCGCCAGTCGCGCGAGTGGACCAGGCTCAATCCCTTGAGGTAGGTGAACCGGTCCAGCAGGGGTGATTTGGGCGAGGCATAAATGGCCCTGACGCAGTCGGCTGTTGATGCGGAGTAGTCATTCTGCCTGTAGCGGCATGCCGCTATTACCAGCCGGCACCGGTCCACCATGTCGGTGGAAGTGGTTGATACAGCCAGCCGCATGTATGACTGGGCCGCCTCGTCAAACCGTCCGGCCCGGTAGGAACACTGGGCTATGCGGAATTTAATCTGTTCCTCATCAGTCCTGCCGGGTTGGGAAGAAATAATCCTCATGTATTCGGTGGAAGCGCGGAAGTATTCCTCCTGGTCGAATAGTTGGTCGGCAAAAGCGCGTATTTTCGTGGTTTCACCCGCTGGATTGGCCGGGGCACTTAAGGCCGACGAGGCAAGGAAAAAAACGGTTAGAAGCCGAAGCGTGAAAGCCATGGAAGTGGTGCCTCCTTATCATCGGGGGGGTCTTGCATGAGTCCGGAATTATTCCATTCGGTATAGTCCTGCAAATGGGCCCGGCCGTTGCACCGCAGAAGGCGCTCCGCCCCCATGTAGGTTCCGTTAATCAGCCCTTTTCCCTGGATTGCCGAAAATGTGTACCGGGAACACGAAGGATGGAACTGGCAACGGGGGGCGAGGCCCGGTCCGACGAACATCTGGTAGAGGCGGATAGCCGACAGTCCCACGAGTTTTACGGGGTTGGTTTCTTCACCTATCGACTGGTTTAACCGGGTTGCTGAGTATGGGTCGGCTACGGGCCGGGGTGTTTCCCTCCACGGATCCCACTTGTCCGAGGCACCGGCAGTACCGTTTGCCAGCAAGGCCAGTATAAAAAGCGGGATTAACAGGCGGTGTGTGTGCACTAGGGCGAGTGTAACACAACCCCTAAACCCGTGAGAAAATCCGTTATATGCAAAAGATTGACGGCCATTGTCATGTAAGGGCCGACCATCCCGATTCAATCGCCCTGCTTGATTCGCTGGACCTGCGGATTCTGAACATCGCTCTGGGAACAGATCCAGTCGGCAAGTGGCGGAGCGAAGGAATGTGGGGCAGCGAGGGGATGGAGCAGGCCGCCAAAACAGGTCCCCGACATTGCGCCTGGGTTACGGCTTTCGACGAGCCCCGCCTTAATGATCCCGGTTGGGCCGATTCGGTGATAGCCGGGTTGGAGGCGGATTTTTCCCGTGGTGCGGTGGCGGCCAAGGTCTGGAGGAACATCGGGCTCAAGGTGCGGAGGCCGGGTGCCGGGAACATCCTGCCGGATGACCCGGTTTTTACCCCGGTGTTTTCCTGGCTGGAGAAGCACCACCATACCGTGGTCATGCATGTCGGTGAGCCTGCTGAGGCCTGGATGCCGTTGGATCCGGCCAGCCACCGGTACAGCCATTACATCCGGAATCCCGGCGAGCATTATTTTGGCAAGCCGGGAATTCCCGCGTATGGGGAGTTGATTGCGGCCCGTGACCGGATACTGGAGCGGCACCCCCGTTTGCGGGTGGTGGGCTGCCATCTGGGAAGCATGGAGCATGATGTCCGTGAAGTGGCCCGCCGGCTGGAGCGCTACCCTAATTTTGCCGTTGACACCTCGGCCCGCGTTCCCGATTTGGCGCGGCAGGACCGGGGGCTGGTCAGGGAATTTTTCGAGGAGCATTCCGGCCGGATTATCTGGGGGACGGATGTGTTCACCGAAAAACCCCATTCGGTTATGACGGTCGAGGAACGGGCGGCCTCACTGGCCGATCTCAGACGCCGGTGGAGCGAGGATGCGGAATATTTTGAGTCGCCCTATGGAGTGCCCTATCTGGGATGGCAGGAACAGCCGGAGATTTTGCCGGGTTTGGGGCTTTCCGCCGGGGTTCTACAGGATCTTTTTCTGGGGTCGGCGCTGCGGTGGTATCCCGGCCTGTTCAGACCTTTGCCTCCCGTTCAACCATCATCCTGAATTCAGCCTCATCGAGGACACATTCCCAATTAAAGGCTCCTGACCCCTTTATTGGGGGGTTAGCCTTTTTGCACCATTATTTTGAAGGAAGCCTCATCGAGGATGCTGATACCCAGCTTCTTGGCCTTCTCCAACTTGGAGCCCGCATTCGGTCCGGCGACAACATAGGTGGTGAGTTTGGATACCGAGCTGGCCGCCTTTCCGCCCATCTTCCTTACAATATCTTCGGCCTGGGTGCGGGACAGCGATTCCAGTTCTCCGGTGAATACAAAGGTTTTTCCGGTGAAGGCATCCGAAATGGGCGCCTCTTCGCGGGTCCGTTTCATGTTTACACCGGATTTTTTCAGCCGGCTTATCACCGATTTCGCCTGCGCGTTGCCAAAAAATGCGGAAATGGAGGCTGCCACCACCGGCCCGATTTCATGGATGTCGCGCAACTCGGCCTCCGGGGCCTGAATAACGGCGTCCAAAGAGTCGTATTTTTGCGCCAGCAGGCGGGCGACCGAAACCCCTACATGGCGGATTCCCAGCGCAAAGATGAGCGCTCCCAGGGCGCGTGATTTACTGGCGGATATTGCCTCAACCAGGTTCAGGGCGGATTTTTCGGCCATGCGTTCCAGTTCCGCCACCACCGGTACGGTGAGCGTATACAGGTCGGCGTAGTCTTTCACCATCTTTTTTTCCACCAGTTGGTCGGTTATTTGGGTTCCCAGGTTCTCAATATCCATCGCCTCCCGGCCGGCGAAATGCCTGATGCGTCTTTTAACCTGGGCCGGGCAGGAAAGGTTTTCACACCGGACCGCGACCTCTTCCGGCGAACGGGCCACTGCGCCGCCGCATTCGGGGCATTTAGCAGGCATTTTAAAGGCTTTTTCGGAACCAGTCCGCTGGTCCTTCATTGATTCCACTACCTTGGGAATAACCTCGCCGCCTTTTTCGATTACCACCGTATCGCCTACCCGGATATCCTTCCGGGTTATCTCCTCTTCATTGTGTAGTGTGGCCCGGCTGATCACCGTTCCTCCCAGTGGAACCGGGTCAAGTATGGCGACCGGGGTAAGTGTGCCGGTCCTTCCGACCTGGATAACAATGTCTTTCAATTTTGTCGACGCCTGGCGGGCCTTGAATTTATAGGCGATAGCCCAGCGTGGATTCTTTGCCGTGGCACCCATTTTTTCCTGCTGGTCCAGTGAGTCCACCTTCAGGACCATTCCGTCTATGTCGTAGGGGAGTTCGTCCCGCTTCTCTTCCCATTTGGCGCAGATGGCGAGGGCTTCATCCAGGGTCTGGGCTACCCGGCTTTCGGGATTGACCCGGAGTCCCCAGCGGCTGAATGATTTAAGCGCCTCAGAGTGGCTGGCAAACCGGGTGCCGGATATTCTGGCGTAGGTATGCACAAAAATGTCGAGGTGGCGGCGGGCTACCACTTTGGGGTCCTGTTGTTTAAGTGAGCCGGCGGCGGCGTTGCGGGGATTGGCGAAGGGTTCATCTCCCTCGTCCTCCTTCTCTTCGTTGATGGAGGCCAGCGCCTGACGGGAAAGAAATACTTCGCCCCTGATTTCCAGCAGGTCCGGGATATCTTTCCCTTCGAGGATAAGCGGAACGGAGCGGATGGTGCGGATATTGGCGGTTACATCATCACCCTTGTCGCCGTCACCGCGGGTCGCGCCCCGGGTCAGTTTCCCTTTTTCATAGGTAAGGGCCACCGCTACCCCGTCAATTTTTACCTCGACGGAATAGGAAAATCCGGCGCCGGGCAGGATGCGGCGGCACCGTTCGTTCCACTCCCGTACTTCCGCTTGGCTGTAGGTGTTTTCCAGGGAAAGCATCGGCGGGTCATGGCGCGCCGGGGCAAACCCCTTGGTCGGCTCCCCGCCAACGCGCTGGCTGGGGGACTCGGGGGATGCTAATTCCGGATGCGCTTTTTCGAGTTCGATAAGGCGGTGCATGAGCTGGTCATAATCAGCGTCGGAAATGGAGGGACGGGCTTCGACATAGTAAAGCCGGTCATGCCGGAGGATTTCGGTACGCAGGGCGAGTATTTCCTGTTTGGCTGTCATCAAGCACCCATTCTAGGCAATTTTTGTCCCCCGACCTACCGCCCGGGCGGCAGTTGGGAAGGGATTATCTGCGGACAACCGCCAGTTTCCCCCGCAGGGCCGGCTGGTCGGGGATGGTAATTACATAATGGTATATACCTGCGGCAACTTCCTGCCCGGATTCATTCTTCCCGTCCCAGTCAGCCCGGAATCCTGATTCGGTGAGCAGGCGAACCCGCTCATAGGCGAGGGTGAAGAGCTCGACCTTGCTGCCCCGGGGCAGGTTCCGGAATTTGGCCGTTCCGCCGAACGCCTTGTCGGGCCGAAAGGGGTTCGGATAAACCTGAATCGGGTCCAGCGCAAACGGTGGGGAGTATGGCCCGGGAGTGGCCGTGAAGCCGATTCCGGGAGGCGCCATTTCCAGCGAGGAACGCAGCGCCAAGATAAATCCGCCCGGGTCCGTGGCAAACACGAATCCATTTGAAATTGACACGCCGCCAGCCCCGTTAGTCCAGCTGCCGGAGTTTCCGTGCTCGGTATCGAAGTAGGCGAGGTTTTTTTGGTGGTCAATCATAGGAGTCATCTTTCCGGTCATAAGCACGGCGCCATATGAAGTGCCCAGGCTGACAATGCTGGCAGTTGCCGGATCCAGGTGAACCAATGCTCCGGGCGCGACAACATTCTTGGAAAGTCTGGTCATTTCCGGGATTTTCACAACGACCAGGGCGGAAGCACTGTCATGTGCTGAAATCCCCCACCGGGTGGACATTATCACGGTAAGAAAACTTCCCGTCGACCCATCGCCTATAGTTGGCGGAGTGTTGATGGTGAATGTCCGGTAAGTGTTTTCCTCAGGATCGAAGTAATAGGCCAACGGTTCTGAAACAATGACCGCCCCGCTCCGGATTCCCACCCGGTAAATTCGCCCATCACTGCCGCTGAAATAGGCATTGTTGGCGGCAGCGTCCACTGCCGGGCCGAGCATGACCACCTCTGAAAGGATGGAGGGGGAGACCCAGGGTTTATCCACGGCCCGGTATCTTCCCTCTTCCGTGGTCTTCCAGCGTTCCTTCCCGTCGTTGCCGACGGAGAAGAACCTGCCATGGCTGGTACCGAAAACAATGCTGTCTCCCAGCATGGCTGGCGTGGACATGATGTAGCCTGCCTTGGTTATCTTGTATACCCAGCGCTGGGTTCCATCGACGGTGTTGAAGGCGAACAGGGCGGATTCAATTGGGTCAGTCACCTTTTCTTTGGCGGCACTTTGCATCTTTACCGCTCCCACCACCGCCAGAGTTCCGCGGATTGATACGGGAGTGGTTGCCTGATAAACCTCTCCCGATGCAGGCGGAGGCTGTCCGCGGGGAATTGGCTTGTCGAGGCCCGAACCGGTTTGCAGCGGAACCCGCCATTTTTCCGTCATTGACTCCCAGAGAAACGAATGAATTATTCCTGCCTTCTTTTCACTCTGTAAATCGACGGAAAAAAATACCTGGCTATCGGAGAGGTTTAGCCCGTAATAGGGTGTTCCTTTCCCTGATTCCAGCCAGGATACAGATCTTGAATCATGATAAGAAGTATTGGTGTAGTAAGGCGGAACGCATGGAGCGGGGGAGCAACGGCCGGTAGTAACGGCAATGCCGACTTCGTCCTTGTTCAGGGTTCCCCCACCGGAAGAGCATTTGTATTCCAGGGTCAGCATAGTGAGTTTGGAGGAATCCCCGATTAATACCGGTGTGCCGCTGGGGCTGCATTTTCTGGGGAAAAAGAATAAAGGGTCGGCATTTTGTGTGCGCAATATCGCCAAACCGCCGGCAGTGGAATATGCCATAAGGCCATAGGGTGCCTGGGGAATTCCCATTCCCGGAATGAAATCGGTGGTAATTTCGCCGGTGGAATAATATCCAAAACTTTTCCACCAGGTCGAGGCGTTAGCCCAGAGTGTGGGGGATATCTGGTAGCGGACTGAGCGAAAGGGGGAAATAAACAGCCGGTTTGCTGTCCCGGTCTGGGCTTCCTGGGGCCATTCCTGGGTGGACCAGCCGGAGCCAATGTCGCTACGGGGGTCTGCGCCGGCCAGGGCGCCGGACGCGGTCAAACAAATTAATCCCGCCAGAACGGGCCAGGCCGGTAAATTCCTCACATCCTTATATTAACTTGAACCTGGGCCCCCGGATTACCTCGCCCACCACCTGGGCGCGTTCGCCCGCATCCAGCAGGCATTTAAGGGCTGCCCCGGCGTGGGTTTTTCCCACTACCACGGTGAGTCCGAGCCCCATATTGAATGTGTTGAACATTTCCCGGCGGTCCACCCGGCCGAGCCGTTCAATCAGCCTGAAGACCGGGGGGATTGGCCAGGAGCCGGAGTGGATGCGGAAACCCAGTCCCTTGGGGAGCTGGCGCGGCCCCTTAACGGGCATTCCGCCCCCGGTGATGTGACCCAAGGCCAGGATGGGAACGGTCTTCATCAGGCGCAGGATGGTTTTTACATAAATACGGGTTGGACGCAGCAGCTCGGTGGCCAGGGTGCAGCCGAGTTCGGGAACTTCCTTTTTTAATGGAAGCTTGGCGATATCCAGCAGGACCTTATTGGCGAGGGAGTAGCCATTGCTATGCAGGCCGTTTGAGCCGACCCCGATGATGACATCACCGGCGCGGGCTTTCCGGCCATCCACCATCTCTTCAGCTTCTACTGCACCCACACAAAATCCCACCAGGTCATATTCGCCTTTTCCATATAGTCCGGGGAGCTCGGCGGTTTCGCCCCCGATCAGGGAGCATCCCGCCTGTTCGCATCCGTCGACGACGCCGCGGATTACCTCGCGCGCCGTCTTGAGTTCAAGTTTTCCTGTTCCCAGATAATCAAGAAAGAAAAGCGGCCGGGCGCCCTGGCAGGCCACATCGTTGGCGCACATGGCTACACAGTCAATCCCGATGGTGTCGTGTTTCCCGGTCATGAAGGCGACTTTGAGTTTTGTGCCCACTCCATCGGTGCCGGAAACCAGCAACGGCGGTTTTTTCCCTTTCATGGGCACCCGGTAAAGGGCGCCGAATCCGCCAACACCGGCGACCAGGCCCGGATCCTTCCGGCCCTTGGCCAGCGATTTAACGAAATCAACGAGCGCGTCGCCCGCCTTGATGTCCACTCCCGCGGATTTATAGGTTGTCTTTTTCATGACGCCTCCAGTGCTGTTATTACACTCTGTAAGACTGCATCGGTTTTTGAAAGCACATCATTATCCCAAAAACGGAGCACTTTGAATCCCTGGGATTCGAGGTATTTTGTCCTTACAGAGTCGTATTCGGATTGTTTGGCCAGGTGTTGTCCGCCATCCAGCTCGATTACTACCAACGAGGCGGGACAACAGAAATCAGCATAGTAGGGGCCGATGGGGTGCTGACGGCGGAACTTGAAACCGTTGAGTCGTTGATTTCTAAGAAGGCTCCAAATCCGATTTTCTGCCTCTGTTGCGGTTTTGCGGAGGGATCTGCTTCGAACAGTGTTTGTGCTTAGATTCCTCCTCACCCCCCTCTTGTGGGGAACCCCTCTCCTCCACCCGGTGGAGGAGAGGGGTCTGCTCTGGGAGGGTGAGGAGGGGTTTTTCCTCAGGACTTCTCTAGTATTTCCTTCACCAATTTATTTGCCATGGCCGGATTGGCTTTGCCCTGCGTTGCCTTCATTACCT
>Ga0315272_10001046_pt1 | contig 13962 bp, 8 predicted proteins | sample C3_middle_MG_FD_203918 | JGI IMG/M metagenome (GOLD analysis project Ga0315272, IMG submission 203918) | Sediment microbial communities from Yellowstone Lake, YNP, Wyoming, USA - C3_middle | ecosystem: Environmental > Aquatic > Freshwater > Lake > Sediment | place: USA: Wyoming | collected...
TGGATGTTCTCCAAGCATATCGTCGCCGGAGAGCCTCGTGCCGTTCAGAAATGCCTCGGCGGGCACGCGCTTCCGGCCTTCCACCTGGACTTCCAACAATTCGAGAACACCGCTCCCGGTTCCGGCGAGGAGGCGCTTGCCGACGGCGTGCATCAGGGCTGGTGGCAGGGCTTCACCGACCATCCACTCGGTCGAAGGGACAGGGCGGCATTTCCAGACGTTGAAGCGCTGGCCGCGAAACCATGTCCAGGCGCCCGGCCAGGGCAGGAATCCGCGCGCGCGGTCGCAGATCTCGCGGGCCGTGCGGCGCCAGTCGATCAGGCCGTCTTCCTTGCGCAGAATGCGCGCCAGGGTCGCCTCGGAATCGATCTGAGGCACTCGCGGGCAGGCGTCCTTTTCGAGCAGGGCCAGCGTCGCGATGAGAAGCTCCGCACCCATCTGCGAGAGACGCGCGCCCAGACCCAGAGCGTTTTCCTCGTTCCCGATGCTGGTCCTGGACTGCAACAGAATGTCGCCGGTGTCCAGCCCGGCGTTGATCATCATGGTGGTCACGCCGGTCGTCGAGTCGCCCGAGGCGATAGACCATTGAATGGGCGCCGCGCCCCGCCAGCGGGGCAACAGCGAGGCGTGCACGTTGACGATACCCAGACGCGGCAGGTCGATGACGGCTTGCGGGATAATCTGTCCGTAGCCCACCACCACCATCACGTCGGCGCCGAAGTCAGCGAGTTCCGTGACCACCTCTGGACGGCGTACGCGTTCTGGCTGGCAAACGAAGAGCCCCATGTGCAGCGCGGCTATCTTCACGGGCGAGAGCGCCAATTCCTGGCCTCGGCCCTTGGGACGATCGGGTTGCGTGTAGACCGCTGCTACTTCGTGCCCGGCGGCAACGATGGCTTCAAGCGTGGGGACGGCGAACTGCGGGGTACCTAAAAAAACTACCTTCATCGACAAACGAAGGTTACCACTCGTTGGCCTTGGCCAGTTTGCGGATCTTGCGCCGGATCAGGTCGCGCTTCAACATGCTGACGTGACTGATAAAGAGAATTCCGTTCAAGTGGTCGATCTCGTGCTGTATCGCGCGCGCCAGCAACTCCTCGGCCTCGAGTTCGAAAAACTCGCCGTCGATGTTTTGGGCGCGGACACGGACTTTCATCGCGCGCGTCACGTCTTCGCGGAAACCGGGGATCGAGAGGCAGCCCTCTTCGCCGACCTGGCGGCCCTGCTTGTCGAGGATCTCGGGGTTCATCAGCACCAGGCGGGCCGATGGATCCTCGCCGGCGGAGGGGTCAATGACGGCCAGGCGTTGTGAGAGGGCGATCTGCGGCGCCGCGAGGCCGAGCCCCTTGGCGGCGTACATCGTTTCGAACATGCTGTCCACCAGGTCGCGCAGCTCGCTCGTACCAAATTCGGCCACGGGCTGAGCCGGCGTTTCCAGGACGGGGTCGCCGTACTTGACGATTTTATAGATGGTTGCCGTTTTGCTGCCCACTCAGAATTCCTTTACCTGTTGGATGTAGCCGTCGAAATTCCGTCGCGACTCTCTGAGGCTATCCCCTCCAAATTTATCAAGAAAGCTTTGCGCGAGCACCAGGGCGACCATCGCCTCGCCGATGACGCCCGCTGCGGGCAGCACGCAGACGTCGCTGCGCTCATAGGCCCCGAGTGCGGCCTCCTTGGTCTGCATGTCCACGCTTTCCAATGGCTTACGAAGTGTCGAGATCGGCTTGATGAGGCCTCGGATGACGATATCCTGGCCGTTCGTGATGCCGCCTTCGATACCGCCGGCTTTATTCGAGCCACGCGTGAACTCCCGCCGCTCCGGGCTGTAGCCGATGGTGTCCTGCACCTTGGAGCCGAAGTACGCCGCAGCCTCGTCGGCGCTGCCGATGAAGACGCCCTTCACGGCCTGGATCGACATGATGGCCTGAGCGAGCTTCCCATCGAGCCGAGTGTCCCAGGCGATGTGCGATCCCAAGCCGATTGGCACGCCGTGCGCCCGCACTTCGAAGATGCCGCCCACGGTGTCGCCCGTGCGATAGGCCTCGTCCACGACAGCCTTCATGCGTGCTTCGGCTTCGTCGTCGACGCAACCCAACAGGACGGGCTCCTTGTGGGAGAGAGCCTCGATCTCGGACCACTCCACCTCACGCTCGAGCTGCGCCGAGCCAGCCTGGACGACGTGGCTCAGGACTTCGACGCCGAACTGCCTCAGGAACTGCTTAGCGAGGGCTCCGGCGGCGACCCGAGCCGTGGTTTCGCGGGCGCTTGCGCGCTCCAGGATGTAGCGGGCGTCGGTGAAGTCATATTTGATGGCGCCAGCGAGGTCGGCATGGCCGGGACGCGGGCGCGTGAGGGGTTTCTTCTTCGAATCGCTGTCGGCAGCCGCTTCAACGGGAAGGACTTCGGTCCAGTTGGCCCAGTCGTGGTTGCGGATGATCATCGCCACCGGAGAGCCGATGGTCTGCGAATGGCGTACGCCCGAGACGATCTCCACCTGGTCCGTCTCGATCTTCATCCGTCCGCCGCGGCCGAAACCTTGCTGGCGGCGCCAAAGTTCCCGGTTCGCCTCGGCTACCGAGATGGGAACCCCCGAGGGCAGACCCGTCAAGGTGGCGACAAGACACTCACCGTGGGACTCGCCGGCAGTTTCAAATCTCAACATGGGGGATTACCTTCTATCCTAGGGGAATCGTCTGGATCCAGCAACTTAGGACACGCCTGCAACAGGCTGAAGAACGGGCCCGGGAGGACCCGCGCGGCGCTGGTGCGCCGCCCCGCCAAGGCAACAATGTGATATCACAAGTGTTGACAAAACGATGTCGTCGATTTACACTTCTGAGTGAAAGGGAAGCTAGCCAAAGCGGCAGATTATGTCCAAGCGCATCGTATTCACATTCGATCCGAAGAGCATGGGGAGCCTGGAAGCGGTCAAGGACAAGGGCCGATTCTCATCACTTGGCACGGCGGTAAGGGAGTCGATTCTGGTCAACGAAGTGCTTCATAATCAGGTGGCTGAGGGTTTCACCGAAGTCGTGGTTCGCAACCCGAAGACGAAGCAGGAAAAGACGATCGTGATCCCTTCCATGCAAGAGTCCGGGCTTAAATGACTTAAATGAAGGACGAGCACGAACCTGAAGCCGGGGTACTCGACGGTGAAGCAGTCGAGGAAATGAGTGTGGCCGGCGACGACGCAGAGCAGCCTTATGCCACGCCGCCTCGCGACCCTTCCAAGGACCGGGCGATCATCGCGTGGATACTGCTCGCAATCCTGGCCGGAGGGCTGTTTTTGCATTACGCAGCCGTCATCGCCTTCGAATGGAACGGGAAACACGAGGCAGTCAAAAGCCTGGAGCCGATTCTTAACGCCTGGTTGCCGGTTGTGTCGGGTCTCGCCGGAGCGGCGGTCACTTACTACTTCACTCGCGAGCGGCGCTAGCGGGTACGAAGATTCGCCGGGCCGAGAGTTGCTGATTGCCTTTGAATCCTGCCCTCCCGCGGCCGCGCCCGATGAACGCGCCGCACCCTGAATACGCCTGGTCTGAACGCCCGGGACGCACTCCGGGACACCCCAATAGAAGAAGCGCCCCGGCCTGGGGACCGGGGCGCTTTCACTTTTGAGATTACCGCCGAGGCTCAGAACTCGAAGCGGGCGACAATCTGCAACTGCCGGGGACCATAGAGCCCATTGGAGGAGCCCGTCGGAGCCAGGAAGCTGGAGCTGGGAACGAGGCAGCCGTTGGTGTGACCCGCGCAGGCTCCGGAGCCGGCGTTGGAGAAGTTGTATTGCGTGGTGTTCAAAGACATGATGTTGGTGCTATTGAAGAGGTTGAAGGCCTCGCCCGCGAGCCGGAGCTGGGCGCTCTCGGTCAACCTGAACGCCCGCGACAGGCGCACGTCCACGTTGTAGAAGTTGGGCAGGTTGTATGCGTTGCGGGCGATCCAGTTCGGACGGGCGCCGATGGATCCGCCGGAGTTGCTGACGACGCCGCCGGTGAGGCCGCCGTCCGGGCCGCCCGACGGGTAACCGCTGATCGAGCCGGTGATGGGCTGACCGGTGGTCATGGTCACGATCGAGGAAAGCGCGAAGCCATTCAGGATCATGTCTCCCACCCTGCTCCCGGTCTTGACGGTGGGCATCCACACCAGGCTGCCGGTAAAGCGGTGGCGCTGATCGAGGTCCGAGGGGCCGTACTCCAGCTTGCGGTTCATCGGGTCCACCGGCGAGTCGGTGCCGTAGAATGTGCCGTACTGTCCAGGCACCTGACCGCCATCGGTGGCTTTGCTGAGTGTGTAGTTCAGCAGGAACTCAATGCCGCGGCGCATGGGGCGCTTCCAGCTCAGCACCATCGAGTTATACCAGGAGTTGACGTCGGAGTAGCCGACCAGAATGACGCCGGTCGGATCGATGCGGCTGGTGTAGAAGGGATAAGTTACGGTCTGCGCCGTCGCGCCGGAGGCGAGCACGTCGTAGCTCTTGGTGGTCGTGGCCGGATTCAGGTTCCCGTCGATGAAAGCGGGCAAGTGAAGACCGCGGCTGAATACGTATTCGGCGCTCAGGCTGGTGCCCCAGGGCATCTGGCGCTCGAAGGCCACTTCGCCCTCATGTACGAAGGGGTTCTGGAAGTCAGGCACCAGACCGTGGGTCAACTGCGTCGCGGAGGGCGGTGTGAAGGTCGTTACGGTGGGCGTCAGGGCGCCGGGGAAGGGCGCCGTCAGCGTGGGACCCGGCGCGGGGAAGATGACGTTGGGGAACGTCAGCGACGGGCACGTCTTGGTCGTGCAATTGAAAGTCTGCTGATAAACGCCATTCTCAACGCGGATCGCGTAGTAAGTGCTGTTTTGTGTCTTGGCGTAGAACATGCCATAACCGGCGCGCAGCACCGTGTCCTTAGCGATGTTCCACGCGACGCCGATGCGCGGCGCGAAGTTGGCGTGCTGGATGTTGATGGTTTTGGAGTAGTAGTCGGTAAGGTTGGTCGCCGTGTTCGGCTGGGGCGGTTGTGGGACGAGTTGCAGATCGTAGCGCACGCCCAGGTTCAACGTGAGATTCGAAGTGGCCTTCCAACTGTCCTCGAAGAACCCGGCGAAATCGTTGTTATAGAAGTCGTCCTTGCCGACTCCGGTGATCGGGTCGGTCACCTGTGCGAAGTTGCTCCAATGGCGTCCGGTCAGACCGTCGCCCATGTTGGTGCCCGTGACGTCTTCGATCCAGTTGGAGAAGGCCGCCGCTCCGTTATAGGCGTACAGGCCGCCGCCCTGATAGAGATTGATCAGCAACTCGTGGATGAGGTTCAGGTCGAAGCCCGCCTTCATGGCGTGACGCCCGTGGATGAACGAGAGCGTATCCGAAATCTGATAGCGATGTTCATCGGGGAAGGCCGCCCGCGGCAGCGCGTTGGGCATGCCGTAGCTCATCACATTCGAGATTGAAACGCTGGGCGCCGAGGCGTTGGCGCCGGTCACTTCGAGGTCGCGGCCCCACTGGAAGCGCAGGTTGTTGACCATCGAATTGGACAGCGTCGAGTCCCAGTTGGCGACGAAGATCCGCTCCTGCGTGCGGTTGGTCCCGTTGGTCGTCACCGAGCTGTTGTTGTAGCTCGTGTTGGGACTGTAAGCGTTCGGCGCGCGATAGTCCATGAAGTCGAACGCCGTCGAGATGTGGTTTCTGGCGTTGAGCTGGTAATCGAGCCTGGAGAAGCCGATGTCCTGGTTGGTGGCGCGGGGATAGATGCCGGTCAGGCCGCTCAGGTACGCGTTTGCGGCCGAACACATCGCCGCGGAGATCCCCGCCGGGCAGGCCAGAGGGTAGGCCGCGCTGCTGGTGTAGGTGACCGGGTTCACCTTGCGGGAGCCGTCGTAGGTGATGTAGTAGAAAAGCTTGTCTTTCAGGATGGGACCGCTCAGGCTGCCACCGAACTGGTTCCACTGATGAATGGGCTGGGCGTAGATTCCTTGCGACTTGGGGAACGAATCGAGCGCGTTGAAATCCGCATTGCGCAGGTACTCGAAAACGTCGCCATGGAGTCCGTTGGTGCCGGACTTGGTAACCGCGTTGACGACGCCGCCGGCGGCCTGCCCGAGTTCGGCCGAGTAGTTCGACGCGCTGACCTGGTACTCGCGAATCGAGTCGAGACTGTAGACGTAGGCGCCGCTCAGGGCGCGGCCGCGAGCCTCGGAGAAGAACGCCTGGTTATTGTTCGCGCCGTCGACCGAATTCTCGTTGTAGAGGCCCGAGATACCACGATAGGAGACCAGGCCGCTGCCGCCATCGGGAGCGACGTTGGGCGTGAGCAGAACGAAATTATCCCAGCGGCGGCCGGCGATCGGGAGGTTGTCGACCAGTCCCTCGCTGACGACCTGGGACGCCTCGGTCTTTTCGGTATCGACGACGGAGTTCGCACCCGTGACGGTGATCATCTGCTCGGTGGACTTGATGACCATGTCGAAATCAACGCTCATGGTCTGGCCGACTTGCAGGACGAGGTCCGTCCGGACAACTTCCGTCAGCCCTGGCTTGGTGACACGCACTTCGTAGTGGCCAGGTTGCAGAAACGTGGCGACATAGATGCCCGCGTCACTGGTTTCCGTCTTGCGCTCGATTCCGGTGTCGGTATTGCGCAGAGCGACTACCGCCTTCGGCACCACAGCGCCGGAAGGATCCTTCACCGCTCCCGTAATTGTTCCGGAACCTGCCACTTGCGCCCAGGCCTGGCCGGCCGGGAGGGCCACAAGCGCCAGGAGGGCGATGACAAGCATGATTTGTTTCAAATGGAGGTCGATTCGGAGATGCATGGTTTTCTCAGCCTTGAATTCGACTTGATCGAGTCCTTCTAAACCCTCGCGGGATCTCGTCCTGGATCTGCGCTTGGCGTCTTTCGTTCCCTGGGGCTGTAACACACTGCTGGAAGACAGTATCGGAGCCGGCGGCCGGAGCAATCGATAGAGCCTTGGACAGCTCCAGCGCATTGCGTTCGAGCACGCGGCGAATGTGCTCGCCGGCACCCGCGGCAACCGCAATCGCACGGGGCGCAGTTCCACCCGTGTCCGCAGACGTGGCTGTTGATGACAAACAAGATACCCTCGCACCTTGGAGATGCCGCCGCCACGCGGGCGGCGAAAAACAGAGAGCCGGGAGACGAGCCCAAGCATTCAATCAGGACGTATCTTTAGCCTACCATCTGGCCGTTTCACTTCGATTACGGAGGAAACGCCCACCGTGGTCCGAGCCCGGTTGACGTGATCCGGGCTTTCGCCCTCAGGCACGCCGGGGCGTCTCCGCTCCTGCTATAGGGAAGACGCCGTCATAAGGTCATAAGTAATTAAAAAAACAAATGGGACTACGGCTTCAAACTGCTCCTTCAGGATTCAGGGACGCAAAACAGTCTGGATTTTAATCCTGGAGTTTCGGATCTCTGTAACCGCTGATTTACATTCCTACGCTACGATAAGAATAAGCTTTTGAGGTTATTGACCAGCCGCAGTGACCGTGTGAGATTCTCTCACCGGTTCGCGATGGCCAGTCAATGCGTGGACCGCTTAGTCGGTAGCTGTGTGCGGCATCCAGAGCCCGGTTAGAGGCATCGCGACCGCACCATCACCGCCGATTTCCGCGTACTTACATGAATTTGCGACTTGCTTTTGCGTTGTCCATCCATAGGTTTGCGTTCGCCAACCAGCGAACTCCCGCCCGCGACTACATTCGGACCGGCAACGCCAGCTTCCAACTCAATCAAAAGGTGAGGTTATGCTCAGGCACATCTGTTGTTTCGTGTTATCCGCAATTTTCGCCGTGGGGCTCCTGCCGGCACAAAACAGCGCCGGTAATGGCGCTGTCACCGGCGTTGTCCAGGATGCATCTGGAGCTATCGTTCCCGGCGCAAAGGTAGTCGTCGCGAATGCCGACAAAGGCATCCGCCGTGAAATGGAATCAAACGGCTCAGGGCTGTTCAACGCCCCTGCCCTGGTGCCTTCATCGGGCTATAGCCTGACTGTGACCAAGCAGGGGTTCGCCACGTATAGCGTGAGCGATTTCCAGGTGACAGTCGGCGGCACTGTGGATTTCAGGGTCATGATGCAGATTGCGGGCGGCGCCACGCGCGTGGAAGTCACTGCGAGCGCTCCCGTGATTGAGGAAACCAAGAGCGGCGTCACCGACGTCGTCAACCAGGATCAGATCGATGGCCTGCCGATCAATGGACGGCGCGCGGATACTTTCGCGCTGCTGACTCCGGCGGTTGTGCCAGACGGCACCTTCGGCCTGATCAGCTTCCGCGGGATCTCCTCGGGTAACGCCTTCCTCACCGATGGCAACTACACCACCAACAGTTTCTACATGGAAAACGCTGGACGTACGCGCATCTCGACGCAGATCTCGCAAGACGCGGTGCAGGAATTCCAGGTTTTGTCGGACGGCTACTCCGCCGAGTTCGGCCGCGCCATGGGCGGCATTATCAACACCGTGACCCGCAGCGGATCGAACGATTTCCACGGCACGGGTTACGAGTTTTTCCGCAACCGCTCGCTGAATGCGCCAGACCGCTACGCCCCCTACTCCCGCCGAAATCCTCCTGAGTGGCGTCACCAGGCCGGTGGAAGTCTGGGTGGGCCGATCAAGCATGACAAGCTCTTCTTCTTTTCGAACTTCGAGATGGTGAAACGGAACTTCCCCGGCCTGAACCGCATCACGAGCCCGCAGATTGCCGACGCGACGGGCAGCGTCGTGAACCCGGCCAACTGCAAGTCGCCGGCCACGCCGGCCCAATGCGCAGCCGCTTCCGCATTCATTCAAAAGCAGATGGACGTGTTGGTTCCGCGCACGGTCGATTCCTACATGGGGTTCGCCAAGTTGGACTATCGTCCCAACGATCGCAACACCTTCAGCTTTGACGCCAATGCCATGCACTGGCGCTCGCCCTACGGGATTCAGACCCAGGCCGTTCTCACCAACGGCAACATGATCGGCGGCAACGGCAACTCGACGGTGGAGACACGCTACGGGAAGGCCGACTGGACCTTGATCACCTCACCCTCCAGCCTGAACGATCTGCGCTTTGGCTGGTTCAAGGACCGGCTCTCCGATCCGGCGGCTTCCGACCTGTGGCCTTCCACGGGCGCGCTCGCGATTTCAGTAGCCGGCGCGGCAGTCGGCGCCGCGTCAGCCTATCCCCGCACGCAGCCCAGCGAGCAGCGCTTCCAAATCAGCGACAACTTCAGCCTGATCCGGGGCGCTCACTCATTCAAGGTCGGCGTGGACTTCTCCACCACCGAGGACTACATCAACCAGATCTACAATGCGGCCGGCTCATATTCTTACTCCACGCTGACCGCATTTGCCCAGGACTTCACCGGGAATACCAGCGGGCTGCGCAGCTACAGCAGCTTCTCGCAGTCGTTCGGCAACCCGATCCAGGACTTCCGCACGACGGAAACGAACCTGTATGCCCAGGACACCTGGAAGCTGAGCCGCCGGGCCACCTTGGATTACGGCGTCCGTTGGGAGAAGGCGTTCCTGCCGCAGCCCACGATGTCCGATCCGAACTATCCGCAGACCAGCAGGATCCCGTCGCCCAACAAGAACTTCGCTCCCCGTCTCAGCCTGGCCTACTCGCTCAACGACAAGACCGTCGTTCGCGTCGGCGGCGGCTTGTTCTACGCCCCGTTCATCGGCAACGGTCTCGACACGCTCTTCCTGGGCAACGGACTTTACCAGACCAGCATCTCGGTCAACAGCACATCGACCGGAGCACCGGTTTTCCCCAATCCGGTTGCCTCGGTCAACACCGTTCCCGCCGGCACGAAGAACATCACCTTCGCCTCGCCGGACTTCCACAATCCGTACACCGAGCAGGCGACGCTGGCCATCCAGCGCCAGGTCGGAAGGGACATGGATGTCACGGCGAGTTACATCTTCAGCCACGGCGTCGGGCTCATCACCTCGCGCGATCTGGATCTGGGCGCGCCGACCACGACGGGCACCTACACCATCCAGGACGCCAGCAAGACCACCGTGGGTACGTACACCACGCCGATCTGGACCTCGGCTTCGAAGATCGACTCGCGGTACGGCCGCATCTACCAGGTGGAAAACGGTGGCAACTCTTCCTACAACGCGCTGGCCTTACAGTTCCGCAAGCGCATGTCGCACGGACTGAGCTTGCAGGGATCCTACACCTGGTCGCACGCCATCGACGACGCTCAACAGTCCGGCGCCTCGAACACGATCGCCTATGCCCAGTCGAATATGTTGAACGGCAATTACTCGGCCGACCGGGGCAGTTCGGGAACCGACCAGCGTCATCGCGCCACGATCAACTGGCTCTGGGCCCCCAAATTCACCAAGAGCAACTCCTGGGCCTCGCGTTATCTGGTGAACGGATGGGAACTCTCCTCTATCACCACCATGGCGTCGAGCCAGCCCGCGACGGCCTATGTCAGCATCAGCGGACAGCAGTTCACTGGCGTCACCTTCTATGGCGGCAACACCACGCTCAACGGCTCGGGCGGCTGGGGCCGCGTGCCCTTCTGGCCGGTCAACAGCCTCGACGTCGACAAGATGTATCGCGTCGATGCGCGGCTTACCCGCAATCTGCCCTTCACCGAGAAGGTCTCGGGCTTGTTAATGTTCGAGGCGTTCAATGCCTTCAACACGCAGTACAACACCGCCGTCAACACGACAGCCTACGTCGCGTCGAAGGGCATTCTCGCCCCCGTCGCCGCTCTGGGCATCGGCAATCAGAGCCAGGGCTTCCCGGATGGCACCAACGCGCGTCGCGCTCAGGTGGCCTTCCGGCTGGTGTTCTAAGGCTCACAATGGCAACCGGCCGCGAGAGTCTCGCGGTCGTCTGATAGAAGCGGCAGGGTCCCAACGGATCCTGCCGCTTTCCTATTTGTTGAGTGCCGCTTTGGCTCCTTTTTGCGGGCTATCCAGGCTGATTCCCGCGCAAGGCGTGCCTTGCTCCAAGCCACCCGAGGCCGCCGCACTGCAATCTACAACCTCAGGAACCGTGAACAGGTACAGCGTTCTTCCCTCCACCTGCACCTTCTGGTCGGGCTTCCAGTCCCGTATCGGGAAGCTGTGGGAGACGATGCGCGTTCCGGGGGCCAGTTCGCGCAGGAAGCGCGGACGGAACTTCTCCAACACGGATGGGATGAGGAAGACTGTGACCACACTCGCTTCGGAGATGCCGACGTCGAAGAAACTCTTCTGCACGAATTGGGTGCGGGCCGCGACCCCGGCTAGCGCCGCGTTCGCACGCGCTTCGGCGATACGTTGAGGATCGATGTCGTAGCCGACTCCGCGCGCGCCGAATTCCTTCGCTGCAGCCACGATAATGCGTCCGTCTCCGCAGCCCAGATCCACCACGTTGTCGCGCGGTCCCACGCGAGCCATTTGCAGCATCGTGCGGACCACGTTCGGGGGAGTCTGGACGTAGGGGACGTCGAGGCCCTTGCCGAACTCGAGACGGTTCGTGCTTTGGCACGCCGACGCGGCCAGGATCAAAGCGGCCAGAAGCAGCGGCCATGCGGCGCAGCGAGCGACTGCCCCCGGCGTCGCCGCCAGGCGTGAGACTTCTTCCGATTGCGGCACGCCATTAGCTCATACCGCCGGCGAGAGGCTTCGTGAGATCCTTGGCGGGCGTCGTCGCCTGGTCCTTCTTTCCGGGCGCGATCCGATTATTTTCCACTGCCTCTAATCAACTTGTCGCTTGAGGCCGATCTCCAGTGTGAGGGAAGACCGCTGCCCGGCCTCGAAATCGGGTATTGATGGAAGAGCATGGAATATCTGGCATACTTTGCATTTCTCGCCGCCGGTCTGCTGACCGGCTGGTTGATTGCTTCGCGCAAGTCGTCTTCCGTTCAGGCAGAGTGCGCGGGTCTGCGCGCGCAGATGGCCGAGAAGGACCGGGCGTTCGCCGCCAGGCAGAGCGACCTGGAGGTGACGCAGAAGCGGCTGGAGGAGGTCTCGCAGGCCAGTTCCTCGGCGCAGAGCGACGCTGCCGCACTGCGTGCGCAACTGGCGGAAAAGGAACGTGCTCACGCCGAGAAGCTGAAGGAATTGAATGATGCGCACGCGCGCCTGACGGAGAGTTTCAAGGCGCTGGCCGCCGACGCTCTACACGCCAACAATCGCCAGTTTCTGGAACTCGCCAAAGCAACGTTGGAGACGGCTCAAAAAGCCGCTGCCGGAGAGTTGGAGAAGCGCGCAACAGCCGTGGAGACGTTGGTGAAGCCGATTCGCGAGTCGCTTGAAAAGGTGGATAAGCATATCGGCGAAATGGAGAAGGAGCGCATCAACGCCTATTCGGGCCTCACCGAGCAGGTCAAACTGCTTGGCGTCGCCCAGTCGCAACTGCAGAGCGAGACGGCGCAACTGGTGCGCGCTCTGCGGGCTCCTCAAACGCGCGGGCGTTGGGGCGAAATCACTTTGCGCCGCGTGGTCGAGATGGCGGGGATGAGCGAACACTGCGACTTTGACGAACAGGTCTCGGTGGACAGCGACGGCGGGCGGCTGCGGCCCGATCTGATCGTCAAGCTGCCCGGCGGACGCGTGATTGTCGTGGATGCGAAGGTCTCGTTAAAGTCCTACCTGGATGCGTTGGAGGCGCAGGATGACGCCTCGCGCGCCGCGCTGCTCATCGACCACGCGCGGCAGGTGAAGGATCACATCACGCGGCTTGGCGCGAAGAGCTACTTCGAGCAGTTTGAAAAGACTCCCGATTTCGTCATCGCCTTTCTGCCGGGAGACCCGTTCCTCGGGGCGGCGTTCGAGAAGGACCCCTCCCTGCTCGAGTACGGCGCGGAGCGGAAGGTGCTGATCGCCACGCCGGCGACGCTCATCGCGCTGCTGAAAGCGGTGGCCTACGGCTGGCGCCAGGAGTCGGTGGAAGAAAACGCTCAGAAGATCAGTGATCTCGGCAAAGAACTCTACGACCGGATCCTGAAACTGGCCGCCCACTTCACCGGAGTCGGCGACTCGTTGGACAAGGCGGTCAAGAGCTACAACGACGCGGTCGGGTCACTGGAGGGACGCGTTCTGGTCACGACGCGCAAGTTCCGCGAACTGAACGCGGCCAGCGCCAAGGAGATCCCGGAAGCGGGCGCGGTCGAACGCGCCGTCCGGGCGATCCAGGCGCCGGAACTATCTGCGCGGGCAACTGAGGAGGAATAGCCGTTGCTTTTGTCTGAACTGCGCCGTACGTGATAGGCCCTGCCGCAATACCCGAAAGGAAGCTGGAGGCGCGGCTATAATGAAGGTGCCGGAAATTGCTTTTGGGCCGCAATTGCGGACCATTTGGCCGCTGGCCGTCCGTAAGTGATTGAGGGACCGTAGCTCAGGTGGATAGAGCATCTGCCTTCTAAGCAGAGGGTCGCAGGTTCGAGTCCTGCCGGTCCTACCAAAAACAACTTACGAGCGGGTTTTGTCCCTCCTTCCCGTCCCGACGCGCTGCCGTTATCGGGCGACTGCTCACTTAACTGTTCACTTGATGACACGGTTCTCACAAGTACGAGCGTCAAACCTGACCCTGCTTCCGACGTCCTGCCGATCCTGGCGCCTGCACGCCAGTTCGCGTTTCGCGTGCCGCCCGCGTCGCCCGAAAGCCAGGCAACCGTAGCCATGCAACTCGGGCCCGGCAGGGCGCGGGCAATCAGCAGCGGCCTGCGCCGCACGGCTCTGGAACGACCGGCGAAGCGACACGGAGAGCGCCGCAAGTAGCGCCTCGGTCACGAATCTGTGCAAGAGCGGCAACCCACTGCTTGTCAATCAGATCGAGGCCTGCTCGAACCGCAGTATACTCGACCCATGCATCCCGGTCCGCTATCGTCCACTGCTCTCAGTGATTCCGCAAACCTGACAGAGCGAAGGGTCGAAGGCTACGGTGCGAGGGAAAGTTGAAGGGTTGGGGACCTTAGGGGCGCGGGCGAAACGAATTGCAGTGGTGCAGATGGGCGGGAGGGACG
>Ga0315272_10001047_pt1 | contig 13961 bp, 12 predicted proteins | sample C3_middle_MG_FD_203918 | JGI IMG/M metagenome (GOLD analysis project Ga0315272, IMG submission 203918) | Sediment microbial communities from Yellowstone Lake, YNP, Wyoming, USA - C3_middle | ecosystem: Environmental > Aquatic > Freshwater > Lake > Sediment | place: USA: Wyoming | collected...
CATCGACGAGGTCATTGCTTTCGGCGTCAGGGCTGCAGCGGAGCTTGAGCGCATGGAGCGAAGCACCGAAGAGATCGCGCGCTTGCAGAAAGAAGTGCAGACGATCAAGTCCGGATTAACCTCACAGGCGCAGGAGCTGACGAAAAAGCGGGGCTCGGCTGCACGGGAGCTTGAGAAGAAGGTCGAAGCGGAACTTACGCATCTGGGCATGAAAAAGACCGTCTTTACCGTCAAGATCACGCAGGAGCCCGGTGACGATACGCTGGACGGCCACAAACTCGGGCCGCGCGGCGCCGACCGCGTGGAGTTCCTGATCTCTCCCAACCCGGGTGAAGAGCCGAAGCCGCTCGCCAAGACCGCATCAGGAGGCGAGCTTTCGCGCATCATGCTGGCGCTCAAGACCATCCTGGTCGAGGGAGACCCCATCCCGACGCTGGTGTTCGACGAGGTGGACGCCGGCATCGGCGGCGCGGTGGCTGAAGAGGTCGGGAAAAAGCTGAAGCGCGTGGCTGCAAAGCGCCAGGTCTTTTGCATCACCCATCTGCCGCAGATCGCGAGCATGGCAGCCAGCCACTACGGCGTTTCCAAGTCCGTGAAAAAGGACCGGACGAGCACCGAGGTCAAGCTGCTGGACAAACAGGAGCGGGTCGACGAGATCGCGCGCATGCTCGGCGGCAAGACCATCACCGAGGCCACGATCAAGCATGCCGAAGAAATGATCGAGCGGGGGACGGCATGATTTAGTCGGGAGTTCGGAGCTTGGAGTTCGGAGTAGGAATAAGGGTCAAAGCAGTAAAGATGGAACTATTCTGAACCGCATGGTAAACATTCTCATCCCTTTATAAGGGAATAATCCGCCGTTATCCGAATCTTACCCGATTTGATCAGTGATATACCGCCTTAGGTTAATGGGCAAGGACAAGCATGAACCCGATCTACCTCGACTATAACGCAAGCACGCCCGTCGATCCAACGGTGCTCGATGAGATGCTGCCCTATCTCAAGCAGAAGTTCGGCAACCCGTCGAGCAGCCACAGCTTCGGCGTGATTATTAAGGCTGGTATCGAACAGGCGCGGGAACGGCTGGCGCTTCTTCTGGGATGCGAAGCCTCGGAGATCATCTTTACGAGCGGTGCCACCGAGTCGAACAATATGGTGATCAACGGCGTCACCATGACCGAGGGCACAGGGAAGCACATCATCACTTCTCAAATAGAGCACCCTGCGGTGCTGGCGCCGTGCCGCTACCTCGAACGCCTCGGTTATCACGTGACCTATCTGCCGGTGGATAAATACGGGATGGTGGCTCCCGCTGATCTTGTGAAGGCGATCACGCCGGATACGGCGCTTGTTTCCATCATGCATTCGAACAACGAGGTCGGAACGATCCAGGACATCAAGGAGCTCAGTCGCATCGCAGCGTCTCAGAACATTCCGTTCCATACGGATGCTGCGCAGAGCGTGGGAAAAGTGCGCGTGCAGGTGGATGACCTCGGCGTGGACTTCCTGACCGTGGCAGGCCACAAGTTCTATGCGCCCAAAGGCATCGGCGCGTTGTATATCAGGCAGGGAAGGAAACTGGAGCCGCTCATGCACGGCGCAGGGCATGAGCGAGGCCTGCGTCCCGGCACAGAGAATGCGGCTTTCATAGTAGGCCTCGGCGCTGCCGCTATGGTTGCCATGCCGTTGCTCGAAACCGAAGGCAAGCGTCAGATACAGCTCGGAAAGCGTTTGTTCGACGGGTTGGAACGCGCAGGGCTGAAGGTGCACCTGAACGGCCATCCTGAAAAAAAGCTTCCCAATACCTGGAATATCAGCTTCGAAGGGCACAGCGCTTCCGACGTGATGGATGTTTTAACGGGTATTGCAGTCTCGCCCGGAGCCGCCTGTCACGGCGATACGGTCCAGGCTTCGCACGTGCTGGTTGCCATGGCCACGGACCTAACGCTCGCGCGGGGGGCCATACGGTTCAGCCTCGGCAGGGAGACGACGGAGGCGGAGATCGATATGGTTATAGGACTGCTGAAGGAAAAACTGGCAAGTTAAACTCGATTTAGGGAAAGGCGCCATCCATGAAAATAGTTTTCTCGCGACATGCAAAAAGGCGGGCAAAGCTTTATAATATCGAGGAGTCCACAATATCGAATATTTTAATGCGCAAGCATTTGAGTCAGGGCGAACAGGTGATCGTTCAAGATACAAGAGGCATGCAGTATCCATTGAAGATCGTCGTCTCAGTTGAAAACGACACGGCAACGGTAATATCGAGCTACCCGCTGAAGAAAGGAAAGAGAAAATGAAAGTGCACTATGATAAAGAAATTGACGCTGTGTATATCAAGTTAGGGAATCAGAAACCGGACGGTGTAGTTGAAATTTCCGAAGGAGTAAATTTAGATACGACATCGGAGAACAAAATAGTCGGGATCGAGATTCTTGACGCATCGAAGAAGATGAACATTAAAACGATTCTCACGTATGAGCTCGATCTCGATAATAAGTTGATCAAGAAGATTGCGTGACGTATGATTCTCCTACGCCTATGTTTTATATGAGAGAGTAAGTGCCGTCGGGCTTCGTTCTGCGCTCTGCCCGACCTGCGGAACTGAATAAGGCGGGATCATGGTAAGTGAAAAAACGATACAACAAGCGGCGGCCCTTCTATCGGAAAAATTTCATCCGGATCGCATTATCCTGTTTGGATCATACGCGCGAGGAACTGCCGACCGACATAGCGATGTTGACCTGCTGGTGATTACAGAAGCGGTATCAGGGACAAATCGTGTCAAAACGATGAGCGAGATGAGCGGGGAAATCGACAGGCTTGGCTTCTCGAAGGACATTGTTGTCCTTACGCCGGATGAGTATGAGGTGGATAAAAACATTCCCGGAACAATAGCACGGTACGTCGCGAAAGAAGGGAGAGTGCTTTGTGAACGGAAACGGAGACGCGGTCAAAAGGAAATCCGGTAGGTTGGGCAAAATGCTCCATCTTGCCCAACAGAATTCAAAAGATGTTGGGCTGTGATGCGTAGCCCAACCTACAAACTGGTTAAGTGTCAATCAGAATATTACAAGGAGGCATAATGAAGAAATCTATCCTGGAGATTTATGCATTAGCAGTTTGCTTTGCGACAGTTGTTTGCTTTGTTATTGCTCTCGGCGTTGCGCTTTTCGATGTAATTCAAATTGCAAACCCAGAGTTTACCTTGAATTCGCAGGAGTACAACCGACACCAAAGTAACGATGCTTTTTGGAATAATTGCGGCCAATACGATTCCGGCAAAAAGGACAAAAAAAGACCTACAGGCGAAGAACTCACGAAGCGACGACTAGAAAGCTATCGACAAGTCTTACAATCGGAGCGTCGTGATGCATTCCAGGGCATAACAAAGGCACTAATCATCATAATTATCGACATCGTATTTTTCCTGGCCCACTGGCGCATTGCACGGCGCGCCAGGGAAGCAAATATTGCCACTTAACAAGCATGTAGCCGGTAGGTTGGGAAAAATGTTTCACCTTGCCCAACAGAATTCAAAAGATGTTGGGCTGTGATGCGTAGCCCAACCTACAAATTGCCGAATAGTCCTCTTGAAACCTAAGGAAGCCCTATGCCTGGCCCAACAGTACTGATCATAGACGACGAAGAGAGCATCCGGAAGACCCTGGCGGGTGTGCTGGCCGACGAGGGGTACGAGATCGCGACGGCGGCGTCCGGTCAAGAAGGGCTCGATATCCTGCAGGAGGCGCAGCCTGCTATCGTCATGCTCGATATCGCCATGGAACCCGGGATCGACGGGATCGAGACGCTGCGGCGCATCAAGGAGATGAGGCCTGAGCTGCCGGTCATCATGATCACCGGCCACGGAGAAATCGAGACCGCGGTCAAGACGATTAAGATGGGCGCTTACGATTTCATCCAGAAGCCGCTGGCGCTGGAGCAGGTATTGCTCTCGGTCAAGCATGGACTGGATGACAGCAAGCTGCGCGAAGAGAATGAGACGCTCAAGAGAAGCATTGAACGCCGCTATGAGATCGTGGGCGAGAGCGCGGCCATCGCGGCCTTGAAGCACCAGATCTCGCTCGCCGGGCCCACGAACGGTTGGGTGCTGATCCACGGCGAAAGCGGGACAGGCAAGGAGCTGGTGGCGCGCGCCATTCACCGTGCGAGCAAACGGGTGTCCGGGCCTTTTGTGGAAGTGAACTGCGCGGCCATCCCGCAGGAGCTGATCGAGAGCGAACTCTTCGGCCACGAAAAGGGCTCCTTCACCGGCGCGACCGGGTTGAAGCGCGGCAAGTTCGAGCTTGCGGACAAGGGGACGATCTTTCTGGACGAGATCGCGGACATGAGCCTTGCCACGCAGGCCAAAGTGCTGCGGGTGCTTGAAGGGCAGGAGTTCCAGCGCGTCGGCGGGACCAGGACGCTTAAGGCCGATGTGCGCGTCATCGCCGCATCGAACAAGGACCTTGCCGAGGAGATCAAAAAAGGAACGTTCCGCGAAGACCTCTTCTACCGGCTGAACGTGATCCCTCTGGAAGTGCCGCCGCTCCGCGAACGCATTGACGATATTTCGCGGCTCGTCCGCTATTTTCTGCAGGAGTTCTCTCGCGAGTACGGCCAGAAGCCGAAGATCGTAGATGACGACGCCTTGGCGCTCTTTGTGAAATACCCCTGGCCCGGCAACGTGCGCGAGCTGCGAAATATCATCGAACGGCTCATCATCATGTCACCCGGCCAGACGATCAGTGTCTCTGATGTTCCGCCGCCGCTGAGCAAAATGACCGCTGTCAGAAAAGCATCCGAAGGGAAGAATACCACCGAGTCGTACCTGGCGCTTCCCACGCTGAAAGAGGCGCGGGCGGATTTTGAGCGGGAATATCTGGTGCGCAAGCTCAAGGAAAACGACGGGAACGTGAGCAAGACCGCAGATACGATCGGCGTGGAGCGGAGCAACCTGCATCGCAAGATCAAGGCGCTGGATATTGAATTGGAAGATTGAAGCAGGGTCCAGGGTTCGGGGTACAGGTTCCAGGGTTAAAAACCAAGACTTAAAGATTTCCTTTGCGCCCTTTGCGAGAGACGACTTTGATGTCGGTTCATTTTTGGTTTGTTTGATCTTATAATTAATTCATGATTAACATCACCAACCTCACCCGATACTTCGGCACGCTCGCTGCCGTCAACGCCATCAGCTTCTCCGTGGGCAAAGGGGAGGTTTTCGGCCTTTTGGGACCCAACGGGGCGGGCAAGACCACGACTATCCGTATGCTGACGACGCTGCTTCGACCATCGGCAGGCACAGCGCAGATCGCGGGCCACGACGTCACGGTTGATCCGCTTGAGGTCAGGCGGGCCATCGGTGTGGTGCCGCAGATGCTGAACCTCGACATCGACCTTACCTGCGCAGAGAACCTTGAGTACCACGGCCGGCTCCACAGGATGCAGCCCGCGGACCGGAAGGCACGGATCGAGGAGCTGCTGCACTTTGTCGGCCTCTGGGACAAGAGGGACACCTCGGTTGAGCATCTTTCAGGCGGCATGCGCAGAAGGCTCCTGATCGCCCGGGGCCTCATGCACCGGCCGCAGGTGGTGTTCATGGACGAACCGACCGTGGGGCTCGATCCGCAGGCTCGGCGCTTGATCTGGGGGCTTTTGGAGTCGCTGAAACGGAACGGCATCACCATCCTGCTCACGACGCACTATATCGAGGAGGCGGACGCGCTGTGCGACCGCGTGGCCATCATGCAGACCGGCAGGATCATCGCGCTCGACCGCCCTTCCGTGCTGAAGGCAGGCGTGGGCAAATACTCCATCGAATGCCTGGGGCGGCACGATATTCCCCGCAGGTTCTTCCCCACGCGGGAAGAGGCGATCGACGCTTCGCGCGACGTGTGCGAGGACATCGTTGTCCGCGAGTCCACGCTTGAAGATGTGTTTATCAATTTGACGGGCGAGAGAATAGAAGGATGAGACGATTGCGGATTGCGGATTTCGGATTGCGGATTCAGAATCCTGGACCCCGGACCCTGAACCCTGTACCCTGATTTTATTATGAACTTTTACCCCATCATCTGGAAAGAGATCATGCTGATCCGCAAGAAACCCTGGCGGTTCCTGGCGTCGAGCCTGGTCATGCCGCTCCTGTACCTCGTGACCTTCGGCTGGGGCCTGGGCCGCGGCATGAACGTGGGAGGCGGCGCCTATCTCGAATTCGTGCTGCCCGGCATCCTGGCGCTCTCGGCCATGAACAACAGTTTCGGCCCGGTCTCGACGTCGCTCAATATCAGCAAGCTCTACACCAAGACGATCGAGGAGGTGCTCGTTTCGCCGGTGAGCCACTGGGATATCGCCCTGGGCAGGACGCTTACGGGCCTGGGCCGCGGGTTGTTCTCGGCGCTCATGCTGATACTCGTGGGCCTGGTCACGGGAGTGCACCTGCACTACTCACTTTCGTTATTCGCCATGCTGGCGCTCACCGCCTTCTGTTTCGGGGCCATGGGCGTGGCCGCGGCCATGCTTGCTCACTCCCACGAGGATATGGCGAACTTCAACAGCTTCTTCATCATCCCCATGTCGTTCCTGGCGGGCACCTTCTTTTCGCCGGACCGGCTGCCGCAGCCCTTCCAAGGTATGATCATGGTCTATCCGCTCACCCATGCCAGCATCGTGCTTCGCTCGCTCGCAGCAGGCCACGGGTTGGTTATGGGTTCCGTGCTCATTCTTGCAGCCTATGCAGCGGCGTTCTTCACCCTTGCAGGAAGGCTGGTTAAGAGAACGGATTAACACCCGGCTCTTATTCGATTTGATCAGCGTCGAGTGCCGTTTTCAGGCTCATTTCGGTTGACTTTTCGAGGCTTTAGGGCTACTATTTCATTCTCCATTCGCAGCGATCGGATCGCTTGAAAGACGGCCACCGGACATGCCCAAGGTACAATTTATATTTGCCCTCCACAACCATCAGCCGGTCGGCAATTTTGATTTCGTGGCGGAGGATGCTTATCAGAAATCCTACCTCCCGTTCCTGAAGGTCCTGGACCGGCACCCGTCGATCAAGATCACGCTGCATTACACCGGCATCCTCTACCGGTTCTTTGAGCAGAAACATCCCGAGTATATCGATATGCTGAAGCGGTTCGTTGCCGAGGGCCGCGCCGAGATCCTGTCCGGCGGGTTCTACGAGCCGATCCTCGCGGTGCTTCCCGACGAGGACAAGGTCGGCCAGATCCGGAAGCTCTCCGCCTTCATCGAAACGACGCTGGGATACAAGGCCCGCGGCATGTGGCTCGCCGAGCGGGTCTGGGAGCCTCATCTGCCGAAGTTCATCGCTGAAGCAGGCATCGACCATGTGGTGGTCGATGATTTTCATTTCAAGATGGCCGGTCTGCACGACGACGAACTGGACGGCTACTACCTGACGGAAGAGCAGAACGGGATGGTGCGTGTGTTCCCGGGCAGCGAACGGCTTCGGTACCTCATCCCCTTTCATGCGCCGGAGGAGACGCTGGAGTACCTGGCAACGCTGCGTTCTCCCTCGCGCTACCGGCTGGCGGTCATGGCCGACGACGGCGAGAAGTTTGGCGTCTGGCCCGAGACCTACCGGACCGTGTACGAAGAGGGCTGGCTCGAACGGTTCTTCACGCTGATCGAACAGAACAGCGAATGGCTCGAAACGACCACGTTCTCGGAATTCGCGGACCAGCAGCCGCCGCGCGGCAGGGTCTATCTGCCCACGGCATCCTACATGGAGATGGGCGAGTGGACGCTGCCCGTGCGCGCCATGAAGGAATATGATGACGCGCTCGAAACGGTCAAAGGCACGCCCCAATTCAACGGGCTCCGGCCCTTCATCAAAGGCGGCATCTGGAGGAACTTCTTCACCAAGTATTCCGAAAGCAACCACATGCACAAGCGGATGCTCATGGCAAGCCAGAAGGCCGGTGCGGCATTGGCGGAGCTTGAGGCGCGGGGCGTGAAAAAAGGCGCCGAAGCGGCGCGTATGCTTGACCATGTGTATCAGGCACAGTGCAACGACGCTTACTGGCACGGCGTGTTCGGCGGTCTGTACCTGCCGCATTTGCGCACCGGCATCTATGAACAGGTGATCCAGGCGGAGTATCTGGCGGACAAGGTGCTGAACGTCAGGGATCAGGGGTCAGGGGTCAGGAGCTGGGGGAAAAAGAAGCAGGCCTCCTGGCTTGAGATAGAAAAAGGCGATTTTGACCGGGATGGACAGGACGAGGTCATGATGAACTCGGAGCTGCTCAATCTGTTCATCGCTCCGGCGGAGGGCGGCAGGATCACGGAGCTCGACTGGAAGCCGCGGTCGTTCAATCTGACGAACACGCTCACGCGCAGGCGGGAAGGCTACCACAAGAAGCTGCTTGATGCGGTAAAGGACGCGGCAGCAGGCGCGTCCGCTGACGGAGCCAAGACCATTCACGAACGCGTATCGGTCAAGGAAGAAGGCCTGCAGCACCATTTGCACTACGACTGGTATACCCGGGGTTCGCTCCTCGACCATTTTCAGGGGTCGGGCGTTGATCTGTCGAGTTTCATGCGGTCGGAATATTATGAGACCGGCGATTTCGTGCTGGGAGCCTACCGCATGACGTCCCGGAGATCGGGAGGGACTGCGGTCGTCATCCTGGAGCGCAGCGGCACCGTTGCCGGCCTGGCCGTCACCCTGCGGAAGGAGCTGGTCCTGCGCTCCGGCGAGGGCGGGTTCACAGCGCGGTACGCCATAACGAACCTGAGCAGCGAAGAACTGAACACGACCTTTGGCTGCGAGTTCAATTTCTCGCTCCTGGCCGGCAATGCCCATGACCGGTATTACGACATCCCCGGCCATACGCTGGACAAGCGGCATCTCGCGTCGACCGGAGAAACGAACAACGTGCAGCAGGTGAGCCTCGTCGATGAATGGCTCAAGCTTAAACTGTCGCTCCTGTTCTCGCAGCCCGTGGTGCTCTGGCGCGCGCCGGTCGAGACCGTGTCGCAGTCCGAATCCGGGTTCGAGCGCGTGTACCAGAGCTCCATGGTGATGCCGCTCTGGCGCATCTCGCTCGGCGCGGGCGCCACGTGGGAGACGGAGATCCGGGTGAAGGTGGAATGACCTGATCCGGACAAGAGCTTTTGGACACGGATGGACACGGAAAAATCGGTAACATCGGATAAAAACTAAGATACGGTACTACTTTGACAGGATAACAGGATTGACAGGATTTTTAGGATGAAATGCTTTTACCGGATTTTATCCTGTTATCCTGTCGAAGATTTTGTTGCGGATCTTTCTAGGTTACGATGATAGAAAAGAGGGTATGACAGGTATGAGAACATTGATAGCTTTGGTCCTACTGGCGGCATCACTCGGTTCACCTGCGTTTGCCGCGGACAGGCCGCTGGGCCCCGAAGAGTTTCGCTCCGTTGATGAGCTGGCATCGGAGATCACGTCCTACTTCCCGAAGGTGCAGGGCGAGGTGAAGGCCGTGCAAACGGACCGCCTCACCATCGCGCTCGGCAAAAAAGAGGGGCTCCTGCCCGGCATGTCCCTCACGCTCTGGCGGGACGGCAAAGAGATCCTGCATCCTGTTTCGGGGATAGTGCTCGGACGGCAAGAGGAGGAGATCGGGACCGTGGAGGTGACCGTTGTGGGAGATGGTTCATCGACAGCGGTTGTCAGGAAAAAGCAGAAGGACCCCAAGTCGGGCGACCGGGCGAGGATCACGCCGAAAAAGATCAGCCTTGCGATCATTCCGCTCAGGACGGACCGTCCTGAGCTGGTGAAGCAGTTCGCGGACCAGCTGGCTGCGTCGGGCAGGTTCTCGGTCCTCGAGAGCAGCAAGACCGACGCGTTCGTCAAAGAGCGCAAGCTCATGGACAGTTCGATGCTCAAAGTCATGGGCACTGCATTGAACGTCGATGCGATCGTGGTGCTCGGTCTGTATCCCACCGAGGGCAGGCTGATGGCGATGGCGCGGATATTCTATACCGAAGAGGGCCGGCAGCTCGATACCATCGTGGCGCTGGTGGATGAAAAATCGGGGAAAGAGGCACTGGGCGACGTCAAGCCTTTTTTCGCACCGGTCCCCGTCGAAGAGCTGAAGAGCACTGCAGCGCCTGAGCTGCCCTTTCTGGCGCGTTCTGTTGTGTACGGCGATTTTGAAGGGAACGGCAAACCGGTCTATGCATTTTCCGACGGTACCAGGCTTCACCTCTACCGGAACGAACCTTCCGGCTGGCACGAGGTCTGGACCGAAACTGCGGCGAAGCGCGATGCAGTGACAACGGAATGGTTCGGGATGTCCGCGCAGGCCGACCCGGCTACGACCCTGGAGCAGATCAACGTCGACAGTGCGGACATCAACGGCAACGGCAGGCCGGAGCTCTTTGTGACGGCCATGTTTGGCGGCAAGGTTTTTTCCTATGTCATCGAATTCCAGGACGGCGGCTACCGCCGCATCGCCGATGTCCCCGGTTTCCTCCGGGTGCTCCAGTATCCCGGGAAGGGTGCGATGCTGATCGGACAGGCCTATGATCCGGTGACCTTCTTTGCCGGGCAGCCGAAGGTCTATTCCGCGGTTGATAACAAATACGTTGCCAACGCCGAGTTCCCGCTGCCGAAGGAGTTGGGCTTGTACGGTTGGACCTATGCCAACATGGGGGACCGCCAGCCGCTTCTGGTGGCGCTTGATGACGATGATCACCTGATGGTCTATTCCGGGCTGACCATGGTCTGGAAGAGCGCGGAACAGTATGTCGGAGCCGGGCTCTTTGTCTACAAGCCGGTCACCGGGATCGATGCTGTGCTGTCCCGGCAGGCCTCAGTGCTGGACAAGTCGCAGCGGGTCAAGATCCGCGGACGGGTCGTCGCAGGCGACCTGAACAACGACGGCAGGGACGAGATCATTATACAGAAGAATATCGCTTCAGGCATGATCGGCGGGCTTACGGGGGCCGAGCTCAACGGTCTGGCCTGGACCGGCGCGCGGCTTGAGCAGGTATGGAGCGTCAAGGATATCAGCGGGCCGGTCTATGATGTCGCTATCATCCGCCAGGGCGCTGCAGCGCCGCGGGTCGTGGCTCTGGTAAAGAACAAAGGCGGGCTGTTCACCAGGGACGCCATGCAGGTGATGAGCTATTCGATGAAGTAAGGGTTATGCGGCATTGGCCGCGCAGCCCGGGGATGGAGATGCAGCAGGCATGAAGAACACAATGCAGACGGTCGAGGAGCTTCGCGCCAGAGTGGCAGTGAACGATCTGCCGAAGCACGTTGCCATCATCATGGACGGCAACGGGCGGTGGGCCACGCAGCGCGGCATGCCGCGCATTGCAGGCCACAAGAAGGGCGCTGATACGGTGCGGCTGGTCACGGAGGAGTGCCGGGCGATCGGGGTGAAGGTCCTGACGCTCTATGCTTTTTCCGACGAGAACTGGGGCCGGCCCCGCGAGGAAGTGAGCTTTCTCATGGACATGCTCGGCGCCTTTCTGCGGTCCGAGATCGCGACCATGAAAAAGAACGGCATCCGGTTCCGCACCATCGGCAGGATCGAACGGCTGCCCGAAGCGGTGCGGGCATGGATCGACCGCGCCGCGGACGAGACCGTTGCCAATACCGGCATGGTCCTGAACCTGGCGCTGTCCTACGGCGGCCGCGGCGAGATCATCGAGGCGATCAAGCGGCTGTCCGAGGCAGGCGCGGTGATCGGCGATCTTACGGAAGAGGCGTTCTCCGCCCAGCTTGATACGGTGGGTCTCCCGGACCCGGACCTCATTATCCGGACGAGCGGCGAAAAGCGGATCAGCAATTTTCTCCTGTGGCAGGCGGCATATGCGGAGCTCTATTTTACCGACGTTCTGTGGCCCGACTTCAAGTCCGAGGATTTGCTGCGCGCCATCTTCGATTACCAGGGGCGTCAGCGGCGTTTTGGCCTCACCCAGGAACAACTGGCGCGCAAGTAGCGGCCGCAATTCGCAGCAAGGGAGAAATACATGCTCTACAAACGGGTGCTGTCCGGACTCCTGTTCCTTCCCATCTTTTATTTGTTCACCTGGAAACTGCCGCCGGTGTATTTCCTTGCGCTCGTGATGGCCGCCGCCGTCCTGGGGCAGTATGAGTTCTACCGCATGGCGCAGGCGCGCGGCATTCGTCCCAACGCACTTTTCGGGAGCGCGCTCGGCGCGCTGGTGGTCCTGGATGCCTATCATCCGCTGTTTCATTCCAGTGGAGCGTTTCTGCTCGCCGCATGTCTGATCGCAATCATGGTCGTCCGGCTTTTTTCGCGCCGTCCGGTCGAAGGGGCGATCGAGGATGTTTCAGCGACCGTCATGGGAATACTGTATGTCGCATTACTGTTCGGCTTTCAGGTCTCCATCCGCACGGGAACAGACGGCAGGCAGTGGTTGGTGTTCCTGTATTTCATCATATGGGCCTCCGATATCGGGGCATATGCCATTGGCGTTTCCTTCGGCAAGCACCGGCTGTACGAAAAGATCAGTCCCAAAAAAAGCATCGAGGGCCTGATCGGCGCGCTGATCGCGTCCGCGGGCATGGCGCTGCTTTGCCAATGGTGGTTCCTGCCGTCCATCGGAACGGGTGCTGTTGTCGGGATCGCCCTGGTGCTGGCCGTGGTAGGCACGATCGGCGACCTGGTGGAGTCATTGTTCAAGCGCGCCGCGGAGATCAAGGATTCGGGGACGATCATTCCGGGCCATGGCGGCATTCTGGACCGCATGGACAGTATGCTCTTCGCCGCACCGGTATTGTATTACTATCTCAGAATGAGATGACCTATCCAGTCCAGGACAAGCCGGAGTAAAATCTTCGACAGGATAACAGGATAAAATCTGATAAAAACATTTCATCCTGAAAATCCTGTAGATCCTGTTATCCTGTCAAAAAGATTTGATGATTTTTACCCTTTTGCAAAGAATTTTATTACAGGGGAATGCGGAGTAGGGTAGCGTGAAAAATATTTCCATACTGGGTTCCACCGGTTCCATCGGGCAGTCGACGCTTGCGGTTGTGGAGAAGTATCCTGACCGATTCAAGGTCGTCGGGCTTGCCGCGGGGAATAATATCGACATCCTCGAACAGCAGGTACGGAAGTTCCGGCCGTCGCTGGTATCGGTGATCAGTCCGACCTCTGCGGAAAAGCTGAAACAGCGCTGCGCTGATCTCAGGGTCGTCATCCTCTCCGGCGTGGAGGGCATGGTCCAGGTTGCGGCCATGGACGAGGCGGATATCACTGTTTCCGCCATTGTGGGGACCGCCGGGCTCGTGCCGACCATGGCGGCGATCCATGCAAAAAAAACGATCGCGCTGGCCAACAAGGAAGTGCTGGTGACGGCCGGCGAGCTGGTCATGGCCGAGTGCAAGAGCCGCGGCGTCAAACTCCTTCCGGTTGACAGCGAGCACAGCGCCATTTTTCAGTGCCTCCATGCAGGCGCGAACCAGGACATCCGAAAGCTGATCGTGACCGCATCGGGCGGCCCCTTCAGGACGTTTGCAAAAAAAGACCTTGAACAGGTGACGCTGGCCCAGGCGCTGAAGCACCCGAATTGGAGCATGGGCAGGAAGATAACCATAGATTCCGCCACGCTCATGAACAAGGGGCTGGAAGTGATCGAAGCGCGGTGGCTCTTCGGCTTCCGGCCGGAGATGATCAAGGTGCTGGTGCACCCGCAGAGCATCATCCATTCCATGGTCGAATACACCGACGGCGCAGTCGTGGCGCAGCTCGGCATGCCGGACATGAAGGGCCCCATTGCTTACGCGCTCTCGTACCCCGAGCGGCTTAATGATGTCTCGCCCGCGCTCGACCTTGCCGCCATCGGCACGCTTACCTTCGAGGAGCCGGACATGGAGCGCTTTCCCTGTCTCGCCTACGCATACGATGCGCTTCAGGCTGGGGGCAGCATGCCGGCCGTGCTGTCGGCGGCGAACGAAGTTGCGGTCAAAT
>Ga0315272_10001048_pt1 | contig 13958 bp, 11 predicted proteins | sample C3_middle_MG_FD_203918 | JGI IMG/M metagenome (GOLD analysis project Ga0315272, IMG submission 203918) | Sediment microbial communities from Yellowstone Lake, YNP, Wyoming, USA - C3_middle | ecosystem: Environmental > Aquatic > Freshwater > Lake > Sediment | place: USA: Wyoming | collected...
GACCTGGTCCGTGAGCATGGAAACCAGGGCGTACAGGTAAAATACGGAGCCGCCCGGATTATTGACTTCGTCTATGATCAGCCCGTCGGTGCCGGCGTTGAATCTGGTCATTACCGCCGCGAATTCTGCCACCGCCGCGTCCGTGTTGTCTACACCGTCAGTATCTTTCGGGCTGTAGGAAGGGATGCGGATATAGCCGATCAGTTTCCCGTTTGCCGGGGAACGGTAAATATAGGCCCGGAAGAGGGCGTCCGCCTCGGATTCCCAGGTCAGGTCGCCGAGGGCGGGCACGAAGCTTTCCCTGGCGCCGATCTTGAACGGATCCCCGCCCGCGGCCTGAAGTCCGTCCGTTCCGTGCCAGCTCGCGTCGTCCAGCCAGGCGAGGGGGATGGGGAGGGGCTTGCGTTTTGAAAGCGATTTGGCCCCGGTTTTATATTGTATCTGTTCCGGCGTGTAATCCCAGATAAGCTGGCGGGTAGTAGTCGCTTCCGAACCAGCCGGTTTTACCGTCAGGATGACGGGGCCCTGCGCCACATCCATGGCCGCGCCTGCGCGTCGGCGCGTCAGGTACATGGAGGCCAGGGCGCTGTCGGTGAGCGCGGAACTTTCACCCAGCTGGCTCTTTAGCTCCTGTATTATGGCCGCGGCGGGTTTTCCGTCCATGGCGACCAGCTCATCTCCGGCCTTGAAAGGGAATGAACTCAGGGGTAGTTTGGCGCGGTTTACCCAGGTTATAAGGTAGCGTCCGTCGGCCTCCATCACGGCGAAGGGAAGGGAGGCCGCCTCGGTCCGTGTGAACTGCACGCTTACGTGATAGTCTCGTGTTGAGGCGAGGAGGTGTTTTACTATTTTGTGGTATTCCTCGACCGTGATATTCCCGCCCGCGACGCCGTTCCTGGCCTTTTGCATTTCCGCGTCAAGGTCCCACTGGTACTGCTCTTTTTTCCAGCCGGCCGGGGCATACTGGACCTGGATCATATTCTCTATGAAGTCCAGGTTCTTGAGCATCATTTGCCTCAGGTCCCGCTGGTTACGGGATCCGGGCTGTCCGCCCGGGCCCGGCAGGGACAGGCCAGCCGCGGTCGGTTGGAGGCTGCCGTCGAAGACCTGTCCGTAATTTTCGGAGGAAAGGCCGCTGAGGGACTCAAGCTGGTTCAGCGAGCCGGCCGCTCCCGCGTTCGCCGACGGAACCGAACTTAAGATCAGCCAGACGCCGAACCGCATCCATTTTGTGTTTGTCACGATGGTCTCCTTCAAACAAAACTTAAAATGTCGGTGCCGCAAAACAGCGAACCGTATAACATAAGTGTAGCATTGACGCAGGCTTCCGTCTTGAGACATAAGTCCCGGATCCAGGCGGTCTTTTGCCGGTTTATTGCTAGGTCAAAGGACCTATCAGCGAAGCCGCGGCACGGGTAAATAGATTCGGCTGCGGCCTTGGATTAGAAGTATAATAATCAGGAAGAGCATGGCAGGACAGGTGTATCACGAAAAGGTACGAAACAGTTTTGAGGGGAACCAGGATTATGAAGATATTTGTTTTATCGCTTTTGCTGTCCGCGCAGGCTTTCTCAGCCTGCGCCGGAGCGCCGGGTGAGGCGTTCAGCGTTACGCTGAAGGCCGCCGAGGAGGGCGCTCTTGCGGCGTCAAATCAGTATAAGAGCGCCAAATTTTCCGAAGCGGCCGCGCGCGCCGCGGCCGCCGCTTCGGGAACGCTGCTGTACCCGCGCCTCAGTCTGGAGGGCAGTCTGCGTTATAACGAGGTCGTCCCCGCCATAGCCATGCCGCCGGCCCTGGGCGGTAGCCGGCCGCTTGGCGACAACTGGAATTATTCGCTCGGCCCCTCGGCTTCGTGGACGCTGTTCGACGGGGGCGCGCTGCGCTACGGCTATAAAAGCGCCGGGGCCGCCGCTTCCTCCCGCTCCGCGGAAGCCGAGAACGCCAGGCGTCAGGCCGTCCTCAAAGCCCGCACCGCGTATTTCCAGCTGCAACTGGCGCTGGAACGGGTTTACCTTATAGGCGAAAATCTTCAGGTTTCACTGAGCCAGCTTAAAGACATTTCGCTGGGGGCCAGGGCCGGTTCCCGTAGCCGCCTGGACGAAATCCGCGCGGGCCAGGAGACGCTGGCCCGGAAAAGGGACCTCCTGAGATCCAGGGCGGACCTTTCCGGCGCGCTGCGCGACTTCAGTTTTATCACCGGTCTGGAACTGCCGGAGGCCGCCGCTCCGCCGATGGATTCGCGCATGGCCGGGCGGGACTACGGCGGGGCCGAGCCGGCTTCGCTGTTCGTAAAGGCGGAGCCTTACGAGGCTATTCTGGATCGCCTCCTGCCCGCGTCGCGGTCCGGGCTTGAGCCGGAACTGCCGTCCGTAAAAGCCTTTGGCGAGGCCGGGCGGGCCTATAAGGCGCAGGCCGGCGCCTACAAGGCCGAAAGGTTCCCGCGCCTGACCTTGGGCGCGCGAAGTTCCGTGGACTATCCGAACGGGCCCAACCTGTATTCTTTCGTGCAGAATTCGGCTTCGCTCGCTTTGAGCCTGCCGCTTTTCGAGAGCGGCCGCTCTTCTGAAAAAGAAAAAGAGAGCGCGCTGAACGCCGCGGCCGCCCTGGAAAAAAGGGACGAGGCGGCCCTCGCCGCCAAAAGAGATTTTGACAAGGCACGGGACGCCTGGAATGCGCTGACCGCCGAGCAGGCGATAAACAGCGAGGCTGTGGACGCCGCCGTAGAGGCGGCCAGGCTGGCCTATGAGGCTTACAAGGCCGGCGGCGGCACCTGGCTGGACGTGGAAAGCGCCAATCTCAAGGCGCTGCAGGCAAAAACCACGGCCGCCGAAACCAACGCGGAAACACTCTTAAAGCTGGCAGTGCTGGACAATCTGACCGGGAGCGTGAAATAAATATGAAAAAGAAAATAATACCCGTATTGATAGCCGTGGTCGTGGTTGGCGCCGTTCTGATAAAGGCGCGCGGCGGCCGGGATTTCCGCTACAGCGGGACGGTGGAAGCCACCGAGATAGACCTCTCCGCGCGGATTTCCGGCGTGGTGGAATCCTATGGCGCGCGGGAGGGGGACCAGGTAAAAAAAGGCGCCGTTGTGGCGGCGCTGGACTGCGCCGATCTGCTCCTGGCCTCCGGCATAGCCGCCGAAGACTTCAAACGCGCCGGAGAACTTTATAACGGCGGTTCGGTTTCTAAAGAAAATTACGACCGTCTGAAGTACAAACGCGACGATTCCGCCCTGAAGGTGGAATGGTGTTCGGTAAAGTCGCCGGTCCAGGGCCGCCTGCTCTATGCCTACCGGGAAAAAGGCGAACTGGTCTCCCCGGGAACAAAACTTGCCACCGTGGCCGACCTTACCGAGGTCTGGGCCTATATTTATGTGCCTCACGACATGCTGGCCGGGCTTCAACCCGGCATGGAGATCAAAGGTTTTTTGCCCGAGACCGGAGACAAAGAATTCCCCGGCCGGATCTCCGTGATCTATTCCGAGGCCGAATTTACGCCTAAGAACGTGCAGACCCGCAAAGAGCGCACCCGGCTGGTCTTCGCCGTTAAGGTGAGTTTCCCTAACCCCGACGAAACGCTCAAGCCGGGGATGACGATAGAAGTGCGGCTTCCATGAGGTTTAAGTTTTATGTTTTCTATACGGACGGAAAATTTAAAGAAATCATTTGATAAAACCGCCGCGCTGGCGGGGGTTTCATTTGATTTTTCAGCGGGGCTGCTGCACGGGCTTATAGGTTCCGACGGGGCGGGTAAAACCACCACGCTGCGCCTGCTGGCTGGTCTGCTTAAACCGTCGGGGGGCGGTATCCGTTACTACAGGGACGGCAAACCCGCCGCTTTCAGCGAACTGCGGCCGAGTCTTGCTTATATGCCTCAGCAGGCCAGCCTCTACCCGGACCTTTCAATAGACGAGCACCTGGAGTTCTTCCGGGAACTGTACCGGCTTGACGCGGCGGTTTACGCCAGGCGCTCGGCCGAGCTTCTGGAGATCACCCGCCTGGCGAAGTTCAGGGACCGACGCGCGGGCCAGCTTTCCGGCGGCATGTACAAGAAACTTGGCCTTATGTGCGCCCTGCTTCAGTCTCCGTCGGTGCTGCTGCTCGACGAGCCCACCAACGGGGTGGATCCGATAAGCCGCAGGGAATTCTGGGAACTGCTTTACAGCCTGGCCGCGGACAAGATACTTATAATAGTTTCCACGGCCTATATGGACGAGGCCGAGCGCTGCGCCAGGGTGTATCTGCTGGATTCGGGGCTTCTGCTGGCTTCCGGCGAGCCCCGCGCGGTGCTTAAGGAAGCCGGCGCCGCTAATTTTGAGGAGATCTTTATTAAGGGCCTGAAAAGCGCGTCCGGTAAATCCGAAAATTAAGGGTAAAGGCTTAAGCGATGAGGCAAAAAACATTTCAAAATAAGGATTCTGTTTCATCCCTCATCCCTCATCCCTCATCCCTCCGAATTCCAACCAGGGAATTCGGGCCGGCCCTTGAAGTGAAAGGCCTATCCATAAAGTTCGGCGATTTTACCGCCGTGGATAACGTGTCCTTTTCCGTGAACCGCGGAGAGATCTTCGGTTTTCTCGGCGCCAACGGCGCGGGAAAAACCACCACCATACGCATGCTCTGCGGTCTGCTGGAGCCGACTTCCGGTTCCGCGCTGGTGGGCGGCCTGGGATTTGAGGACGGCGGCCGGGGAATAAAAAAGATAGTGGGCTATATGTCCCAGAAGTTCACGCTTTACAACGACCTGACCGTAGGGGAGAATCTGGATTTCGCGGCCGGGCTGCGCAAACTGGATCCCGCTTACGCTAAAAAGCGCCGCAAAGAATTGTTCGGACTGATAGGTTTCGAAAAGCCGCTTTCGTCCAAAGTTTCGGCTCTGCCGGGCGGCATCAAGCAGGAGCTGGCGCTGGCCGCGGCCATGCTGCACGATCCGGAGATAGTTTTCCTCGACGAGCCCACCTCGGGGGTAGCGCCGGCTTCCCGCGCCAGGTTCTGGGCGCTGATACGAAAGATAACAGGTCTGGGCAAAACGGTGATAGTTACCACGCATTATATGGATGAGGCCGAGCAGTGCGGCCGCATAGCCCTGATGCGCGCGGGCCGCCTGATAGCGCTGGGTTCGCCTGAAGAACTGAAAAGATCCGCTTTTCCCGGGCCAATGGCGGAACTGGATTTTAAGGGGGCCGAAGCGGCCTTCTTTATTTCCGGGCTGGAAAAATCCGCCGGGTTGCTGGAGCTTGCGCCGCAAGGCATGCGCTGGCACGCCGCTTTCGCCGATAAAGCCGCTATGGACGCGGCATTGTCCGCGCTGCCGCCTTCCGCTTCGGTCGCGCTGATAAAGCCTTCGCTTGAAGACGTGTTCATAAGGCTGGTAGAGGGGACGGAGAGATGATGTTCAACATTCACCGGGCTTATGCTATCGCGCGCAAGGAAGTTATGCACGTTCTGCGCGATCCGTTCACGCTGGCGCTGGCCCTGGGCCTGCCGGTGATGCTGGTCACTTTCTTCGGCTACGCCATAGATTTCGAGGTCAAGGATATAAGACTGGCCGTCTCGGACCGGGACAACGGTCCGGCCGCCCGCAGGCTTAAAGAGATCTTCTCGTCTTCCGGCTATTTTTACGCCGTAGCGCCCGTCCCCGGCGCGGGACCCGTAGCCATGCTGGATTCGGGCAGGGCCTCCGCGGCGCTTTTTATAGAGCCGGATTTTTCCAAAAAAATAAAGGGCGGCGGTCCGGCGGAGGCGCAGTTCGTGCTGGACGGGAGCGACAACTCCAAAGCGGCGGCCGTGATCGGCTATCTGCCTGGCATACAGCGCGCCGCTCAAAGCCGTCTGGCCGGTCCGTCGGCGCGCGAGCCGTTCTCGGTCGAGACCCGCTTCCTCTACAATCCGGAGTTGAACAGCCGCTGGTTCACCGTCCCCGGCCTGGCCGCGATAATAATAGGCCTGCTGGCGATAATGCTTACGGCGCTGACCGTGGCCCGCGAATGGGAGAACGGCTCCATGGAACTGCTGCTTTCAACCCCGGTGCGCCCGCTTGAAATAATAGCCGGCAAGCTGGTTCCCTACGGCATACTGGTGCTGGCGGGAGTGTTCTTCGTCTACCTGGTGTCCAGGCTGGTTTTCGGCGTTCCTTTCGCGGGCAGCCATCTGCTTTACCTGGCGGCCTGCCTGCTTTTCATAACCGCCGCGCTCTCACAGGGTTTGTTGATCTCGGTGCTGACGCGCCAGCAGCAGGTGGCCATGCAGTTCTCGATGATCACCGGACTGCTGCCCTCGATGCTGCTGTCGGGATTTATTTTCCCGGTGGAGAGTATGCCCCCGTTCTTTCAGTATCTGACCATGTTGCTGCCGCCGAGATGGTTTATGGCGGCGGCGCGCGGCATAATCCTGAAGGGCGCCGATCTGAGGGAACTTGCCGTGCCTTTCCTGGCGCTTGCCCTGTTGAGCGCGGGAATGCTGGCGCTGGCTATCAGAAAATTTAAGACAGACTTGGAGTAACGGGGGAAGTGATTAGTGGCTAGTGGTTAGTGGCTGGTAAATATATGAACAGGACTTTGAGAGCGTTTATTAAGAAAGAGCTGACGCAGACGCTGCGCGACGTCAAGATGCGCGCGCTGCTGTTCGGCGCGCCCATAATACAGATGACCGTCTTCGGCCTTGCGCTTTCCACCGAGATACGGAACATCAAACTCGCGTCCTTCTCGCGTTCCGGGGACGCCATGTTCGAGCGCGTCACGGAAGGTTTTTACGCTTCGGGCTGGTTCGTCCGCGTCGCCCGCGCGGCCGGTGAAGATCCTTTTGAGCTTATAGCCTCCGGTCGGGCCGACGCGGTGCTGATAGCCCCGAAAGAGGGACTGGCGCGCTCAGCCGGGCGCGGCGGCGGAAAAATGCAATTGCTGGTGGACGCTTCCAACGCGACCAAGGCCCGGGCGGTCGAGGCGTACGCCAAGAACATAATAGCGGCCGCCGCGGCCAGGGAATACGGCGCGGCGGGGACGCCCTCGCTCAAGTTCGACGTAAGGGTGCTTTATAACCCGGCCATGGAATCCTCGATGTTCCTGGTGCCCGGTGTTATGGGGATGCTGGTCTGCCTGATAACCATAATACTGACGGCCATGTCGCTTACGCGCGAAAGGGAAATGGGGACTTTTGAGACGATAGTTTCAGCCCCGCTTTCCAATACCGAGGTGCTGCTGGGCAAAACCGTGCCCTATATAATTCTGGGCCTGGCGGACGCGGCTATCGTGGTGCTGGCCGGTTATCTGATATTCGGAGTGCCGGTTCGCGGGCCGCTGTGGCAGCTTGCGCTCGCGGCGCTGGCTTTCGTAGTGAACACTGTCAGCATCGGCACTTTTATTTCCACGGTCTCGAAGAACCAGCAGCAGGCCATGCTCGGCGGTTTCATGTTCCTGTTCCCGGCCATACTTATGAGCGGCGTCATGTATCCGGTGGAAAATATGCCGAAAGCCGTGATCGCGGCCGCCTACCTGGACCCGCTGATGTATTTTGTGCGCCTTTTTCGGAACATCATGCTGAAGGGCGGGGATACGCACGTTTTCTGGACCAACCTCGGCGCGCTTTGTCTTATGGCGGTTTTTACGTCCGGCCTGGCCTACAAGCGCTTCCGGCAGACGCTTAACTAACCGTGGTCAGAGTACCGGTACGCTACCTCTAAATCTACTGGATTTTGTGGCCCAGCAGAAACGCCCTCGGGGTCAGGATTGGAATTCTCTCTATAACTTTCAGGACCACTAAATCCTTGTCTCCGGAGATAAGGGCCTGAACCCGACCGCCGGTAGCCGCTTCCAGATACTTCTGGTCGCCGGAATCGCGGCAAATCGCTGAGACCTGTTGTGGTTCCACGAACTCGCTCAGTTCCGTTAAAAAATGATTCCACTTCGCAAAGACGTCTCCGCCCTGGTTGCCTGTCATCCTGCGTAGAACATCCTGATATTCGGCCAAGATCAGAGCAGACATCACAAGGGTTAGTTTTCCCTCAAGCCATCTCTTCAAGATTATCTGCGGCGGGCCGCCCCAAAAGATCCCGGAAATAACCACATTTGCATCTACAACAACCCTCATTGGTCGGTGCGGGACCGCTGAATAGTCTTTTTAACATCAGCCTTTTTCAAGCCAGTCCGCCTCGCAAACTTCCGGCTTACACCAAAGAGCCTGTCAGTCTCTTGCAACGCCGGCCTGCCGATTTTTCTAAGAATGACCGTATCTCCTTCACCGGCGACAATGAACTTGGTTCCAGTCACCAGACCCAAGGCCTGCCGAATATCGCCCGGGATCACTACCTGCCCTTTCATAGACATCCGCGTTATATCCAGATTCTGCATAATACCTCCATCTTACTTATCTTACTAATAAGATACACCATGAAACCCATTCTGTCAAGACGCTATTAAAGATCTGAAACAAAGTCAAAGCCTATCCGGAAATCATGATCGAAATAAAAAATGCCCGCTTCTTTCAGCGGTTCGGCCGCGGAGGAAAGCGGCGGGGCCGCCAGCAGGATGCCTGAAAGAACAAGCGCAAGTTTCATAATAGCAAAGTCTACAAAATTTCCGTATAATTAGGGGACGCCCTTAGTTAATTAGTTTATTCTACGCTCCATGAGGGCTACCCTAAGGAGAATTTATGAAAGCGCTTGTCAAAAAGAACCGCGAAAAAGGCCTCTGGCTTGAGGACGTCCCCAGGCCGGAGATAACGGATAATGAAGTTCTGATAAAGATAACTCAGACCGCCATTTGCGGGACCGACGTCCATATCTATCAGTGGGACGATTGGGCGCAGAAGACCATCCCCGTGCCCATGCACGTGGGCCACGAGTTCGTGGGAGAGATAGCCGGCATGGGAAAGAATGTGCAGGGGCTCACTATCGGCGAGCGCGTTTCCGGCGAAGGCCATATAGTCTGCGGCCACTGCCGCAACTGCCGCGCCGGACACAGGCACCTCTGCATTAATACCAAAGGCGTCGGGGTTAACCGCCCAGGCTGCTTCGCGGAATACCTGGCCATTCCGGCTGAGAACGTGTTCCCGATACCCGAAGGTGTCAGCGACGACGAGGCTGCTATCCTTGATCCGCTGGGAAACGCCGTCCACACAGCCCTTTCTTTCGACCTTATAGGCGAGGACGTGCTGATCACCGGCGCCGGCCCCATAGGTATCATGGCCGCCGTCATCGCGCAGCACGTGGGCGCGCGCCACGTCGTGATCACCGATGTGAACGAATACCGCATGGGACTGGCCCGCAGGCTCGGGGTAACGAACGTGGTGGACGCGCGCAGGGAAAAACTCAGCGACGTCATGCACCGTCTTAAAATGACGGAAGGGTTCGACGTGGGGCTTGAAATGTCAGGCAACGCGCAGGCTTTTAATGATATGATCCCCGCGGTGAAGATGGGCGCTAAAATAGCCCTGCTCGGTATCCTGCCGCCCAATACCACCATACCATGGAATCAGATCATCTTCAAGGCGCTGTTACTGAAAGGTATTTACGGCCGCGAGATGTTCGAGACCTGGTATAAGATGTGCGCCATGCTGACCAGCGGTCTCCACGTGGAATCCATAATAACGCACAGGTTCCCGGCGTCGCGGTTCCAGGAAGGTTTTGAGATCATGTCTTCCGGCAATTCCGGCAAGATCATCCTGGACTGGAAATGAAAAAAATAGCCGTAGTATTTATGGCGGCGGTCTTTCTGGCGGGATGCGCGAAGATCAAGGACAAGGTTTCAGGCTACTACCTTTCAAAGGCCGTAAAGACGCTTTCCGCGCAGAACCCCTCAGAGACGGAACTGGCGGACGCGTACGCCGATATAGGGAAAAGCCTGTCGTACCGCCCGTCCTCCCGCCGGGCGCTGGAAACACTCAGACTGCTCACGGATAAAGCGTATAAATCCGGTTTCGCGGGAGGGAGCGATCTTGAGATAAGTATCCTTAAGCGTGTCCTGCGCGCGTCCCTGTATAACTGGCCGGTCTACGCGGCCGCCGTCAACGCTTTGTCGGCGCGCGGGGATATGTACGCGCTGAACGACTTTGCGGCGAGGCTTGAGGCCGTGAGTTCCTCCACGGACACCGCGCAATCGTATGAGATCTCCATGGCGCTGGCCCTCTGCTACGCTTCCATGACGCCCTGGGTGGAATCCGAAGGTTATTTAAGCCTTAACAAAGACGCGGATACGCTGGTGGAAAAGGCGAGAGAATACAGGCGCGTGCGCCGGCGGGCGGAGGACCTCCAAAGCGTTCTGGCGCGGCTGGACGCCGCCGATCCGGCCCTGCGGGAAAAAGCCGCCGGGGCGCTTCTCTCTTCCGCGGACGCGGCGCTGGGCGACCTCGCGGGCAGCCGGGAGGAAGCCGCGCGCATTTACGCGGCGGCGGATAAACTGGATCTGGAACCGGATTTTCTCAGGGCGGCCGGGCTTACGGTGCAGGGCAATTCCGCCCTCGTGAAAAAAGATTATTCCCGGGCCCGCGCGCTTTACCAGAGCGCGCTGCGGAATTACCCCGGTTTTATAGACGCCCGGAAACAACTGGTGGAAGTGGATTTCCAGCAGGGCGCCGGCCTGGCGATGGCCGGCGAAAGTTTGAACGCGGGGAAACAGCTGCTTTACCGGGCTTATGAGGAATCGGACGCGGTGATAGAAGCGGCCCTTGAGGCCCCGAACTGTCTGCCGTTCATGAAGAGGGACAAATTTCTTGCCGATACTTACTCCATAAGGGCCGCCGTCATCTCGGCGGTCAATGCCCTTGAAAAAGGCAGGCTGAAGAATAAAGTGAAACTTGAAAAAGAATTCAAGGCGGCGCTGGACGAGGCCGTGCGCCTCAACCCGCAGGGGAAGCTCGCGCGCGATTTGCTTGAACGTTACGCCAAAGAAGGATTTTAACCGTTCCTTATGTCCCGTCCGCCGACTATTCTCTATTTTCTATTCCCTGTTCTTTCTCTCTTGTGCCTTTCCTTCCCCGCTTCAGTCCGGAGCGTTGAATTCTCCACGATGTCGGCCCGGGTCCAGAAAGAAGAGAGTCCGCTAATGCTGAATATAATCAAGGACAGCCGGGACTCCCGGGTCGGGCTTGATTATTCCATCCGCTGGGATTTTTCCGACCTCGCGCATCTCCGCCCCAGCCTTAAGACCCTCGCGGATGGTATCGCGTTGGTGCGGAACTGGGACATAACCGAGAATACCAGGGTCAGATATTATGGTTTTGCCACCAATCCGTGGCGCATCTTTATAGCCAGGGAGAAGGCGTCCGTAGGCGGCGCGGCGGCCGCGGCCGGGCCCGGCGGCGGTCCGCCCGTGACTGAGGCGGGAAGCGAGCAGCCCGTGTACAAAAAACGCCTGCGGCTGTCATTGTCTCCGCTGGTGGATGATTTTAAACGGAACCTGGACGATAACCTGCGCAGCGTTCTGCTTCAAAACTCGCTCAAGTCCGCCGGTCCGCAGTGGCAGCATGTGGACACCCAGGGCAAGAAAGCGTTCATAAAAGACGTCATTTCGCTGGATATTTGGGGAGCGCCGGGCCTGGATACAACCAAAAAAGGTCTGCAATACATCAGCAAATAGGTTCTCAGGTGTGCGCTATCACGCCTTTGCCGGTGGAGCCGTCTATGCGGATATCGAGAGGTTTGGCCAGCCGTATATGACGCACGTATTTCAGATCGGTCAGCACCGGCTGGCGCTCCACCCAGCCCCAATCCACCCTCCCTTCCCCTTCTTCCGGATTCACGGTGAAATAACCGATGCCCAGCGAGGTCAGGTTGTGGAAGAAATGGGTCCCGTAGGAGGGATCCGCGGAAAAGGCGCCGTAAGCTGCTTCTACGATCACTTTTGAATGGGAGATGTGGTTCCATTTCACCGGGATCCCGAGGAAAGGGTCGCTTGAGCCCCAGCGGCCGGGTCCGATGATCATGCAAAACCTGTTTTCGTCCTTCAGTTTCAGGTTCAATTCGCCTATCTCGGCGGCGATCTCGCGGGTCTTCAGACTTGTAAAGGTTTCCGGCTTAACGTAGATAAGATCCGCGACATCCGTTATGTAACCGTTGCCGAGGGTCGAGGCGCTTTCGCACACGATATCGGCCTCGTTGAGGTCGCGGAAGTGCACTTTCTTTACCATGCTCCTGGATACCATGGGCCGCATCTGGAGAATATTGAATTCCGTGCGGCGGCTTTCAGGGTCGAAGGTCGCGGCGAATTCCATTTCTATATTGGCGCCCATGGCTTCCTGGCCGAGCTTGGCCAGGTTTTTCAGGATTTCCGAAAGCGGTATGAGTTCGTTCTTCAGTATGGGGGCGAAAGTCACGAGGCGGTCTCCGGGCTGGGCGATGGAGTCCTGGATCACATCGTTTTCCGCGGAGTAGGAGGAGGCCACCAGTTCCAGCGTGCCGTCCGCTTCCGCGACGCCGGTCTCCACCGTAAGCAGGTCCGGTTCTTTTTCATACGACAGCGGTCTGATCTCCGTGCTGGAAACGTCCAGCGCGATAAAATCTTTCTGCGAGTTGTTGAAAAAATCCTCTATGGTGGAGAACTGGTGCAGATTGCGAGGGTGGCTGGGGGAAAAGCGGAGCGCTGTGCGCCCCTCCACGATGGTCTTGCCCAGGCCCATCGCTATGTGGGCGATCGGGTCTTCGCTTGAAAGCGGCGGCACCGGGTAATAATTGTAGGACTGCACCACTCCGGAAAAAATCGGGTAGAAGCGCGCGCCGCCGGCGTAAGAGCGGCCCACCACTTTCTGTATGACCACCGCCATCTTTTCCTCGTCGGGCAGGTGGGGCGTGAACCTGCGGTAATCCTTGGCTTCGCTGGAGAAAGTGGAGGCGTAAACGAATTTCACCGCTTTTTCCAGTTCTTTCAGGCGTGCTTCGGGATCGGGGTGGTTATTGGCCAGCATGTAGGTCTTGTATACGCCGGCGAAAGGCTGCGTTTTAGAATCTTCAAGCAGGGAGGAAGACCTGACGGCCAGGGGGCCGTCCAGTTTCTCCACTATGGCGCGCAGGTCCTCCCTTACATAGTCGGGCAGCCGGGCTTTCAGAAAGGCGTCCGCTATCCGTTCTCCCGGGTACGGCTCTTCTATCAGCGCGTCCAGGTTGTTCTGTTCTATAAAAAAGTCGAATACGTCCGTGGCAAGGACGATGGTGTTGGGCACGGTGATGAAGACTCCGGGGAAACGTTCGGAGATGTCGTCCTTGCTCAGGAGAAAGTCCACGAAAGCCAGGCCCCTGGCCTTGCCGCCGATGGAGCCGGAGCCGATCTTGACGAACGGCGTGGTATTGTCGAAAAGTTTGCGGTCGAATTTCAGGACGGTGCCCATCTGGGTCTTGTAAATAAACTGGTAAAGGGTCTCGATCAGATATTTGCGCAGGGCCTCCGCGTCCCTGAACTCGGAGATCTTTTTTGGACGGATGTGGTGGGCGGTCTCGAATTCCGTCCTGGCGAACAGCCATTTCGAGAAATGATTGCGTCCCGCGTGGTACAGAATGGACTCCGCGGGCACGGTCTTTAACAGCTTGAGCATGGTGTGCAGGTCAGCGGCGCGGGCGAGCTCGCGGCCGCTCTTGTCCGAAAAAATAAAATCCCCGAAGCCGAAATACCGCACGATAAAATTCCGCAGCTGTTTTGACAGGTCGGACGCCGCCTTGTTCATGAACGAAGCGCCCAGGCTCTGCGCCATGGCCGAGAACCGGCTGTTGGAGGACTGCAGAAGCACCGGCATGTCCGGGCTTTCCGCTTTTATCTTTTTCGCGAGGAGAAGGCCCGCTTCCGGCTCGCACCTGCCGGCCATGGGGTATTCTATGTCGCTGATCACGCCCAGGAGGTTCGCTTTGTATTTCCCGTAGATCTCCCAGGCTTTGTCGAAATTATTGCAGAAGAGGATCTTGGGCCTGGCTTTCAGGCGCAGCATCTTCTTCGAGGGGTTGAGTTCCTCGGCCATGACGATCTGGGTCTGCTTCAT
>Ga0315272_10001049_pt1 | contig 13951 bp, 12 predicted proteins | sample C3_middle_MG_FD_203918 | JGI IMG/M metagenome (GOLD analysis project Ga0315272, IMG submission 203918) | Sediment microbial communities from Yellowstone Lake, YNP, Wyoming, USA - C3_middle | ecosystem: Environmental > Aquatic > Freshwater > Lake > Sediment | place: USA: Wyoming | collected...
GAAAATGCAAGGGTTCAGTGTCGATCATGCGCAAGCCCACGACGATCAGGATGCCCGCCAGCGTGGCGCTCGGAATCCAGGCAACAAATGTATTCAAGGCCAGTGCAGCCAGCACCACCAGGACGCCTTCCATAATCCCTGAAACCCTGGTTTGCGCGCCGCTGGACAAATTGACCATGCTCGCGCCCATGGTGCCGGCCCCTGGCATGCCGCCGATCGCAGACGAGGTGATATTGGCCAGCCCCTGCGCCAACAGTTCGCGGTTGGGCTCATGGCGTGTGCGTGTCATCTGATCCATCACAACGCAGGTTTTGAGCGTGTCGATTGAAAGCAGAACCGCCAGCGTCAAGGCACTGCCCAACAGGGCGGTTATCTGAGCCAGTTTCAACTCGCCGATGTCATACCAACGCCCGGTAATGGTGTCGATATAACCGGTGCCCGATGCTCCCATGGCACCCAGTACCAGCTTGTTGCCACTGAGCGTCAGCATCGAGGCATCGGTGGTCGCGAGTCCCCAATACGTCAACAAGCCGGCCACGATGCCAAGAATCGTGGCGGGAATCGCCTTGGTTAACTTGGGGGTCAGCAAAGCAATCGTTATAGTCGCCATGCCAATAGCAATACTGCGCGTGTCCCAGGTGGTTGGTGCCAGCGCGGCGTGCCACCAAGGGGTGCTTTGGGGTGTACCCAGGAAAGCCGGTAGCTGGCTGCCGATAATGATGAGCCCGACACCGCTCAAATAGCCGCTGACGACGGTATAGGGAATGTAGCGGATCAGCCGCCCGAGCCCGAGAAAGCCAATCAAGATCTGGATCAGACCGGTCAAAATGCCCAGCACGCTCAGCAGCAAGACAATGGTGGACGGCGCCCCACCCTGCTTTACCAGTTCGATAGCAAAGGCTGACAGCACCGCAGCCGCCGGTGCGCAAGGGGCGCTAATCAGGCGGTCGGTGCCACCAAAGATGGGGGCAATCAAACCGATAGCGGCGGCACCCAGCATGCCCGCGAATGCGCCAAACATAGCATGCTGCGGGCTGATGGCGGAATAGACCGTGACGCCAAAAGCCACTGCGGCGGGCAGGGCGACCAACATGGAGGCCAAGCCGCCCCAAAAATCGCCGGGTGCCTTGAATTTTGCGGCCAGTGCCGACTTGAACGTCATGTCGGTTTTTTCCTCATGACGGCTTCAATTTGATGGTGCAGCGTTTTCAGAATCTTGATGCGGGCAAAATTTTTGTCGTTGGCTTCGACCAGTGTCCAGGGTGCGATCTGGGTGCTAGTGCGATCCACCATATCGCACACGGCGCGCTCATAGTCTGCCCATTTGCCACGGTTGCGCCAGTCTTCCTCGGTGATCTTGAAACGTTTGAAACCAATTTTTTCACGCTCCTTGAAGCGCCTGAGTTGTTCTTCCTTACTGATGCTGAGCCAGAATTTGACGACCACGATGTTGTGACGCACCAGTTGCGCCTCAAAATCGTTAATCTCGCCGTACGCCCTCATCCAGTCGGCCTCCGAGCAGTAGCCCTCGACGCGCTCAACCAGCACGCGCCCGTACCAGGAACGGTCAAAAATAGCGACTCGAGCGCGCCGTGGGATATGCCGCCAAAACCGCCACAGATAAGGCTGGGCGCGCTCTTCTTCGGTCGGTGCTGCCACCGGGATCACGTCATAAAAGCGGGCATCGAGTGCGCCCGTAATGCGGCGAATGGCACCGCCCTTGCCGGCTGCGTCGTTGCCTTCGAACATGGCAATCACCGTGAGGTTCTTGAACTTTGGGCTGCGCGCCAATAAAGCCAGCTTGCGCTGGTATTTTTCCAGTTCGATTTGAAATGTCTTCTTGTCAATTTTTTGCTCAAGATCAAGTGTCTTGAGAATGTCGAGTCGATCAATCGATGCCAGCAAGGGCGGCGCATGAACTGCGGGCTTCGTCGCCTGAACCTCATCGAGGCGCTTGCGAATGGAATCAAGGATGACGCGGCCCACGCTTAGGTTGCGGTAGCGCGCATCAAGGCCTTCAACGATAGTCCAGGGTGCCTCGGCGGTACTGGTGTGGCGGATGACGCTTTCGTCCACAACGCGGAACTTGTCGTAGAGCGCAAAGTGTTGCCAGTCGCGCTCGTTCACGCGCCAGCGGGTCTTGGGGTCTTTCTCCAGTATTTTCAGGCGCCGTTCCTGTTTATCTTTGGACAAATGCAGCCAGAACTTGAGTACCAGCGCGCCTTCATCAACCAACATTCGCTCCAGCCGTTTGGCGCGTTCCAGGCTTTGGTCTAGCTCGGCGGTCTTGGTCTGGCCCATCACATGGTTAAGAATCGGCCATGTGTACCAGGAGCCCAGAAACACGCCGATTTTGCCTTTGGGTGGCAACGCACGCCAAAAACGCCACATCATCGGGCGATCCAATTCTTCATCCGACGGTTCGCCCATGCCGTGGGTTTGGATATAACGCGGATCCATCCATTCGTTGAGCAGATTAACCGTCTCGCCGCGCCCGGCACCATCCACTCCGCTGACCAAAATAACGACCTGGAACTTGGCCAGAGTTGCCAGTTCCATTTGGGCTTGCAGCAAGTCCTCACGCAGCTTGGGCACTTCGGCATCATAGGTGGCCTTGTCTATTTTGTGACCGAGTTCAGCGGATTCAAACATGATGTTGGGGTTCCAAAAAATGCTCTCACGAAGTTCAGCTTGATGCGATCCGCATCGACGCTATGGCGACGGTACGTCACAAGCTGTTGCTATCATAAGAGTACCATGCAACGCGTCAATGGTCAGTCGATTGTTGGCACGTGCAAATATGCGATGACGTGGGCTTTTCGTCAGGTTGGTAAAAATTGAAAAATACTGCTACTTTGGTGACGCTGCTGGATCGCGATCACAGCATTTTGGCGTTCAACGAGCGGGTGCTTGATTGGGCGCATCGAACGGATGTTCCTGTGCTCGAGCGCTTGCGCTATTTGTGCATCGTGTCGTCCAATCTGGACGAATTTTTTGAAGTGCGCGCCGAACCCCATTTGGTGGCAAATCAGCGTCAAGACGAAAAAGGAATCGTCACCGCCGGGTCGTTTGAGCAGCTCTCAAACGCCGCGCACACCCTGGTGGCGCGCCAGTATGCCTTGTACAACGACGACTTAACCCCGGCGCTTGCCAAGCAGGGCATCCGCATTGTTTCCCACGGCGACCGTAACGCAATCCAGCGGCGTTGGGTTAAACAGTATTTTGAGCGTGAAGTCCGACCGCTGCTGATCCCGGTCGGTCTTGATCCTTCACATCCGTTTCCGCAAGTTGCCAACAAGTCGCTTAATTTCATTGTGCACCTGGGCGGACGCGATGCGTTTGGACGCGAGAACGACATTGCCATCGTCAAGGTACCGCGTGTTTTGCCGCGCATGATTCCAATGCCGGACAAAGTGTCTGGCAATCGTTATTTTTTTGTTTCGTTGTCCAGTGTGATTCGGGCTCATTTGGCCGAGTTGTTTCCGGGTCGCGAGGTCGGGCAGTTTTCACAGTTCCGGTTAACCCGTCATTCAGATTTGGCCGTCGATGACGACGATGTCAAGAATTTACGCACGGCCTTGCGCCATGGGCTGGAGTACCGTCAATATGGCCAGGCGGTGCGGCTTGAAGTGTCGGCCAGTTGTTCAAATCATCTTTCCAGGTTTTTGCTCCAACAGTTTGAATTGCCGGAACAAGCGCTGTACCGCGTTCCTGGCCCGGTCAACTTGGTCCGGTTGGCGCAATTGATCGATCTGTTGCCCCTGCCCAAGCTTTGCTTTCCGGTTTACAGAGCCTGTTATCCGGCGCAACTCACGCCTGGCCTGTCATTTTTTCAACAGCTTAAACGGGGCGACGTGTTGATCCATCAGCCGTTTGAGAGCTTTGGCGTTGTCCTGGCTTTCTTGCGCGAAGCCGTCAATGATCCCCAAGTGTTGGCGATCAAGCAGACTATTTACCGCACTGGCACCGATTCCACCTTGATGGACTTGTTGCGCGAAGCGGTGCATCAGGGCAAGGAAGTTACCGTGGTGCTTGAATTGAAGGCCAGGTTTGACGAAGAGGCCAACATCAATTGGTCGGAGATGCTCGAATCTATTGGGGTGCAAGTCTTGTACGGTGTGGTGGGGCTTAAGACGCACGCCAAGATGATGCTCATCACGCGCCGCGAGGGTAAGCAGCTCAAGCGCTATGCACATCTTTCCACTGGAAACTACAACCCCCACACGGCGCGCTTGTACACCGATTGGGGCCACCTGACGGCCGATACGGCGCTGACGGCGGATGTGGAAAATATATTCGTTCATTTGGCCAGCCACAGTCGGCTGCCTAAACTCAATCGGGTGTTGTTGGCACCGTTTTTTCTGCAACGCGGGCTGCTTGAAAAGATCAACGGGTTGGCGGGTGTGGCGGCCGCAGGCGGTACCGCCCGCATCGTCGCCAAGATGAATGCGTTAACCGACGAGGCGCTCATTTTTGCGTTGATTCAGGCCGGGCAGAAGGGTGTCAGTATTGATCTGATTGTGCGCGGTGCCTGCATGTTGCCAGCGCAGGTCAAGGGTGTCACAGACAACATTAAAGTTTGCTCGGTGATTGGTCGTTTTCTGGAACATTCGCGGGTCTTTTACTTTTGTGGCAATGATCAAGAAGAGCTCTACCTCTCCAGCGCCGACTGGATGAATCGCAACATGTTGCGCCGGGTAGAACTGGCCTGGCCAGTGACCGACCCGGTACAGCGTCAACGCATTATTGATGAAGAGCTGGTGGCCTACTTGCACGATGGCGTGGATGCCTGGGATTTGTTACCCGACGGCACCTATGCCCGCGTTCGGCCCGATAGCCGTCGTTTGGCACATGCTGCGCAAGCCGCTCTGATGGCGCGCTACGGTAGGCACGACGACAGAAATGCGGGCTGACATGGACTTGATCTTATGGCGTCATGCACGGGCCCAGGAAGGGGGCCAAGGTGGTGACGACATGGCGCGTTCGTTGACCTCGCACGGAGAGAAGCAGGCGTCGCGCATTGCGAATTGGCTGGACCGGCAGTTGCCCGAAATGGCGCGCATCTTGGTAAGCCCGGCACGCCGGGCTGAGCAGACTGCGCTCGCGCTTGGACGTAGCTACCATTGTCGAGAAGAGCTGGCACCCGGTTGCAGTGCCGACCAGTTGCTTGAGTTGGTTCACTGGTCAGGCGCCAAAGGCACCGTGCTGGTGGTGGGCCACCAGCCCACACTGGGACAGGTTATTGCCAAGCTGGTTGGTTTCTCCAGCACGCAATGTGCGGTAAAAAAAGGCGCTGTTTGGTGGTTGCGCCATCGGCAGGATCAAGCGCTACCTCAAGCCGAGATTGTGACCGTGCAGTCGCCTGAGTTTCTTTAGAAATGTGGAGATTACTGCATCGAATTTTTTTCGTCAGCGTGCGCTCGCCATGCTGGATCAGTTTTTTGCTGGACGGCCGGTCTTGATCGCCGGTACGGCTTTCAATGCAGCCAGAAATACATCTTCTGACATTGCCGCCAGCGCCTTGATGCCAGCGCGCAACAACTCGCTTTTTTTGACCGGGCTGGCCAGTTTGCCGGCGCGCTGCTTGAGGTCATCGAGTACGCTGTATTCGGTTTTCGGGATGGTGAAACTGTCGCGCACCAATTTTGTTTTTTTCACTTTGACAGGTTTTTCAACTTTGACTTGGACAGCGGGTTTTGTCGGCGCTTTGGCGGTTGCCTTGAGCACTGGTTTGGCTGTAATTTTGGTAGCAACGCGGGGTGTTGCCGCTGCCTGTGCAGATTTGCTTGTGATGGGCTTTTTTGCCGATTTGAGCATGGTAAGTTTCCTGTTGATAAACGATCAATACAGTTTATATTGTTTAAAACGAAATCGTCAAGTCATAGTTGTCGGCAGGTCGAGAATGTTCACGGGGTCGTCACAAAACCGTCTTCATCATGGATTGAGCGCAACCACAACGTTGATGAGTTGATTGGCATCCTCACCTCGGACGATCAGCGCTATCTGGCCGACGGCTTTATCGTCACCGAGAACGGTCGCTATGTGGGGCTGGGAACCGGCGAACAGTTGGTGCGTTGCGTGACCGAAACGCGCATCGAGGCGGCGCGTCACGCCAACCCGCTTACTTTTTTGCCGGGCAATATTCCCATCACGCAGCACATTCAAAGGCTGTTGAACAGTGGCGTTGACTTTGTCGCCTGTTATGCCGACCTGAACAATTTCAAGCCCTTTAACGACCAATACGGCTACTGGCGTGGCGATGAAATGATTCGCTTGGTGGCGCGGCTCGCCTTGGCGCATTGCGATGCCAGGCGCGATTTTGTCGGACATGTCGGTGGCGACGACTTCATCATTCTGTACCAAAGTGCCGACTGGCAAACTCAATGTGAATGCTTAGTTGCTGAATTTGCCGAACGTGCGATTGCGCTGTTTGATGCCGACGCCCGCGCTGCCGGCGGCATTCAAACCGATGATCGTTACGGCGTTTCAAGGTTTTTTTCGCTCACCACGATCTCGATTGGTGCCGTAAAAATCGGACGAGATGAATATGCCAGTGCCGAGCAAGTCGCCTCTGTCGCCGCTCGTGCCAAGCACGATGCCAAGACGCACGGTGTGGGTTTGCTGGTGCGCGACGCGATCGACTACAGCACGCGCTGAGTGCTGGTCGTGGCCCAACGATGAAGCTTGAGCAGTCAACTTCACCCAACACCCGAGCGACGCAAGAACTTTACCAGTCCATGATCAGCACCCAGTGCGGCGACCAGGGCTGCTGCTTGCATGACATCACGTTTGGCCCCGATGCGGGTTTGCAGCGCTGTTGCCTGCCGGTACCAGCGTTGCGTGCGTTTCTTGGGTAAATGGGGGCCAAGGATTTCGATGCTGTAGCGCATTCGTTTGGCGAGGATTCGAGCACGGTGCTGGAGGTTCGGCTGATGGTCTTCTTTGCACACCAGTTTGAGCTGCTTATGTAGGCGCCGAATTCGGCGTTTGAGCCAGTTGCGTCGAGCGTCTTTTGATTCAGACAAGGCATCACAGTTGGCAGCGCAAGGCGTCAGTTCCTGAAGCCATTGCGTGGTTGCCAGCAAGCTGGCACCGACCGCTGGCGCCTGTAGCGCTTCTTGAACGGTTTTGAGTTGTCGTTGGGCCGCCTGCATCAGCGCCAGTGTCATGGCTTGCCATCGTGCGGCACGTTGGGAGTTGTTAGCGGCGTAGGCGTGCGCGAACGCAGGCAGCGTCTCGGTGCGCGCAACATCAAGATCGCGTAATTGACTCAAACCCGTCAACAGCGGCTGCAGCGCCTCTTCGCAAGGCATCACTTTGTTCGCCAAGACGGGTCGGAAAAAATGCCATGCTGATTTAAAACGGCGCCAGCCGATACGGGCCTGGTGCACGACTTCGGGATCATCCACGCGACACAGCGTGTTCAGGTTGCTGGTGAATTGGCAGAACATTTCCAGCAGCACGCGCTGCGCAGTCGCAGGCAGTGGCAGATCCAAGGTCAGTGCTCGCGGCTTGGCAGGTACGGCGACCCCAACGCCATCCTGTGCCAAAGCGTAGCCGCGCTCGGCTTTGCTCTGGTTCATCGGCAGTACCGCAATGGTTCGGGTGATCTCTTGGCCAATGTCAAACAGCGCTGTCGGCTGGCCCACTTTGAGTTCTAGCTCGAGTTCAAATATCGGGGTGCTCTGGTTTCCCACCACGATCTCCCCGATGTCAAGTGCCACTTCAACCACGCTGCCATTGCGCCTGCGTACCAACCAGAGGGTTCGTTCGAAGCTTGTCACAAACACGGCTGTCAGCGCCTGAAACATGGCTCCCGCAGGATCGTGGTCTTTCCACGGCGTATCTTGGAGCGCTTGCCAGGACAGGGCGGCCCGGTTAACGGGCTTTTCCCATTCTCCACGCTGACTCAATGCTGAATCAAAACCGCCACCGGTTTTGAGTGTCTGAACCCACTTTGGTTTTTGGTCGCTATCGATGCGCCTTAAACGCAAGGCAATGCGTTGTTGACGCAGCATCTGGTCAGGTGTGTCGTAGTAAATGTTGTACAGATGAAGGCGAGTCGGTTTGCGTCGTGCCAAAACAGACGTACGGGAAAGCCGTTTTGCCAAGCTCGCCGGATCGTCAGTGGGTAAAGCCAGTTTGAGCTCTATTTCTTCATCCCGACGCTGAGGACGTATCGACATAGTCGTCATGGTGGTGTCTCTGCTGCGTGATACTTTTGACTTCAGCGCTCGCTAAAACTCAGCGACCAAGGTGTTTTTTGCCACGCCAACACCTCTTCGCGCAACAAATGGGCCGATTGCGGGAAGGCTGCCGTCCAGCCGGCGCGGCAGGTGAGCGAGAACCCGTGGGCGTTCACATTTTGACGCAGCAACGACAGACCGGCCAAATCCGGGTCGCGTCGGGCGTGACACAAAATGACGGCCAGGCGCAGCGCCAGCAATTGATGCACAAACAGTACATCTTCAAAGTCGGCGTCGAGTTTGCGCAGCTTGCCCCGGTGGCCCAAGACCAACAGGCTGAGCCTGTGCAGCTCAGGCACAGAGAAGCCCATGGCATCGGTGTTGTCCAGAATATAAGCACCGTGCTTGTGGTAGTCGCTGTGCGAGATATGGTTGCCAATGTCGTGCAATTGAGCCGCCCAGTCGAGCTTGCGACTGGAGCGCTCATCTTGCGCGCTGTCGGCGGTGTCAGCATGGACTTGAAGTTGAGAAAACAAAAAAGTCGCAACCCTGCTTACCCGCAGACCATGCACCGCGTCAACGCCAAATTTGGCCGCCAGTCTTTGCACCGATTTCAAACGCAGATCGGTTTGATCCTGGGTTTTGCCCATCAAGTCATACAACAGCCCGTGGCGCAAGCTGCCCACGGCCTGCTGCATTGGGTCGATTTGCAACAGATCAAAAATCGCCCGCAAAATACTCAAACCTCCTCCAATGATGGCGCGTCGGTCTTCTTTCAAGCCGGCCAAGCGGATTCGGTCTGCGCTCTGCGCACTGATCAGTTTTTCTTTCAGCCAATCCATGCCAGCACGGCTGATCGAACCAGCCGGCCAGCCGGCTGCGGCCAGCACATCGCCGATGGCGCTCACCGTCCCGGCCGAACCATAAGCCACGTCCCAAGCGTTGCGCGGGTAAGCGTTGAGCGCTTCGTCGAGCACCGCCTTGGCCGCGATTTCCGCGATTTCAAAAGCATGGGGGGTGAACAGGTTGTCGGCAAAATAGCGGCTGGACCAGGCAACGCTGCCGACGCGGTAGGACTCCATCAGCGAGGGCCTAAGACCCTGACCCAAAATGAGCTCGGTCGAGCGCCCGCCAATGTCAATCACCAGGCGGCGCTCGTTGTTTCGGGGCAGCGCCTGGACGACGCCCTGGTAAATCAGGCGGGCTTCTTCACGCCCCGAGATCACATCGATCGGGAAGCCCAGCAATTGGCTGGCAGGCAGCAGAAATTCGTCACGGTTACGCGCTTCGCGCAAAGTTTGGGTGGCCACCGCGCGCACTTCGGTGCCGCTGAAACTGGCCAGCCGCTCGCCAAATCGCGCCAGACAATCCCAGCCACGTTGCATCGCTTCGGGTGTCAGATTGCGATCGGCATCCAGGCCGTTGCCTTGGCGCACGGTTTCTTTCAAATACTCGGTGCGGCAATACTGGCCGTGCTCAATGCGTCCAATTTCCAGGCGAAAACTGTTTGATCCCAAATCGACCGCGGCCAGGCGAGTTCCATCTTGCATTGGTAATTTTTCTGTGTTTGGACGTGCAGCATAGCATTGCAGCTTGCTGACAAGTTGATTTCAGCCAGCCGTCAGTGGCTGTACAAGGTTACGATTGTCGCGTCGTTGCACGCTTTGCAATGATGAAATTCTTTCATCATCCGGGTATTGCCCAAGAGGCAGGACCGTCAGCAAAACATCAGCGCCAACCAGGCCGGATCGTCCAGCACGTTCTGCAGCAGATAGCCGCCGATGCGGTAGAACCAGAATTCGGCGCGGTCCAATTGGCCGGGCGGCAGATTAAACAATATCGATGACATGAATGCCGAAGCGACCGGCGCGGCGGTCGGCAAAATAATGCTCCAGCGTTTCCTTGATGGTTCTGAAAGCAATCTCGTCCCAAGGTATTTCGGCCTCGGAAAACAGGCGTGCCTCCAGCGTTTCAAAGCCGGGGCTGAAGCTGTCGCTGAGCAAACGTGCCAGGTAGAAAATATGCACCTGGCCGACACGGGCGACGTTCAAAAGGGAGAAGAAACCTTCCATTTCAAACTGCGCGCCGGCTTCTTCCTGCGTTTCGCGCGCGGCGCCCTCGGCCACCGTTTCGTTCATTTCCATAAACCCGGCCGGTAGCGTCCATTTGCCCCGGCGCGGCTCTATGCTGCGTTTGCACAGCAACACCTTGTCGCCCCAATAGGGCACGGTGCCCACCACGTTAAGGGGATTTTCGTAGTGGATGGTGTGGCAGTCCGGGCAGACGGCACGCTCTTTGGTGTCGCCGTCGTCCGGAATTCGGTAGGCCACGGCAGAGCCGCAGTTCTTGCAATGTTTGATGGGCGAGCGCAGCATGAATTGAGTTAGGCCAACGGTAGAGGCAACGCCTGCTGCACGCCTACTTGACGCCGACCGTGATCGAGGTGAGCCCGCTCACCGAGGCGCTCAATGTGTCACCGGCCACGACCGCTGCCACGCCAGCCGGCGTGCCCGTGTAGATGAGATCGCCGGCTTGCAGTTCCCAGGCGACGGACAGGTGCTCGATGACTTCGGCAATCGTCCAGATCAGTTTGGACACCTGGCTGCGCTGGCGATCCTGGCCGTTTACCTGCAGTGAAATTTCGGCATTGGCAATGTCGCCGGCTTGTGCCGCCACGGTGATGGGGCCCATCGGTGCCGCCGCCTCAAACACCTTGCTGATGCACCAGGGACGGCTCAGTTTTTTCATCTCGTTTTGCAGGTCGCGTCGGGTCATGTCCAGGCCAACGGCGTAGCCAAAGATGTGTTTCTGGGCATCGGCCGCCAAGATGTTCTTGCCGCCGCTGCCAAGCGCCACCACCAGTTCGACCTCATGGTGCAGGTTGTGGGTCAGGCTGGGGTAAGGCAGGATGGCAACCTCGCCCGGCTTGGCGACCAGCACGTTGTCGGCCGGTTTGATAAAGAAGAAAGGCGGCTCGCGACCGCTAAAGCCCATTTCCTGGGCGTGTTCCTGGTAGTTGCGTCCGACGCAGTAAATCCGGTGCACCGGGAAACCCGCCGTGCTGCCCACCACAGGCACCGACACCACGGGCGCGGGATTGAAAACGTAGCTCATGGAAACCTTTCGATCAATTGCAGACAAAGCCCTTGGGCGTAAATTCTTCTCAGACTGATTTGGCGATCAGGTCGAAGTGTTCAACCACCGGGGCGCTGGCAAAAAACGGTCCCACCAGGGCGCGCCATTGGGCAAACGCCGGCGACTGGCGAAAGCCCAGCGTATGGTCTTCCAGCGTGGCCCAGAACACCTGCAGGAGATAGCGCTCGGGGCTCTCGATGCCACGGTTCAACTTGTAGCCCTGAAAGCCTTTGGCTTCCTGGATGGCGGTTTTCAAGCCGCGCCCGACGGCTTCTTCAAAAGCGGCGTTTTGCCCGGGGTGAATGCGGATGTCGGCAAGCTCGAGAATCATCAATATCTCCTGTGGTTCTGGCTGGCGAGTTTAGCGCCTGTTCGCGCCGGGTCCGGCGATGTGCGTTATGCTGGCCACCATGCAAACACAAAACTTCATTCCCGGCAAAGACGCCTCGCTCGAATTCACCATCAACACCCTGCAAGAGCGGCTGCAAGCGCTGGGCTTTCACATCGAGGAGCGCAGTTGGCTGAACCCCGTGGCGGGCATCTGGTCGGTGCATATCCGCGACCGTGATTGCCCGCTGCTGTTTACCAACGGCAAGGGCGCGAGCCGGCTGGCCTGTCTGGCCAGTGCGCTGGGTGAATTTTTCGAGCGGCTCTCCAACAATTATTTTTGGACTCACTACTACCTCGGGCCGGTCGTGGCCGACCGCGCTTATGTGCATTACCCGCAAGAGCGCTGGTTCGATCTGACGCAAGACGGCAAATGGCCGGACGCCTTGCTGAACCCCGAATTGCGCGAGTTTTACAACCCGCAAGGCAGCATTGATGCGAGCAGCCTGGTGGAATTCAACTCGGGCAATGTCGAACGCGGTATCTGTGCCTTGCCCTATGTGCGCCAGCGCGACGGTGCCGTGACTTATTTCCCGATCAACATCATTGGCAACCTCTATGTCAGCAACGGCATGTCGGCGGGCAACACGCAGGCGGAAGCGCGAACGCAGGCTTTGTCGGAAATTTTTGAGCGCCACATCAAGGCGCGCATCATCAGCGAGGGGCTTTGCCTGCCCGATGTGCCCGAAGCGGTGATTGCGCGCTACCCGCGCATTGCCGCCGGTATTGCCGCGCTGCGTGCGACCGGGTTCGGCATTTTGGTCAAAGACGCTTCGCTCGGTGGCCAGTACCCGGTGATGAACGTGACGCTGCTAAACCCGCAGGACCAGGGTTGTTTTGCCAGTTTTGGCGCGCACCCGCGTTTTGAGATTGCGCTGGAGCGCGCGCTCACCGAGTTGCTGCAGGGCCGTGCGCTGGATGCGCTGGCGGGTTTTCCGGTGCCGGTTTTTGACCCGGAAGAAGCGGCCAGCGCGCCCAATATCGAGATCCATTTTGTCGATTCCAGCGGTGTCATCCACTGGAAGTTTCTGGGCGACGCGCCCGACCACGCGTTTTGCGACTGGAATTTCAGCAACACGACGGCCGAGGACTACGCCTGGGCGGTGGCGCGAATCCAGCGCGATGGCCGCGATATTTACATTGCCGACTTCACCCATTTGGGCGTCTATACCTGCCGTGTCCTGGTGCCGGGCATGTCCGAGATTTACCCGGTGGATGACCTTGAGTTTGAGAACAACAGCGTCGGCAACGGCATTCGCGAAGCGATTCTGAACCTGCCTGACCTCGACGACGAGGAGTGCAGCGACCTGCTGGACACCTTGAATGAATCTGCGCTGGCTGATCAGCGCCCGGTCGCCGGTGTGATTGGTCTGGCCGCGGATGCCGATTCTTTCTGGAGCGACTTGCGCGTGGGCGAGCTTAAAACCCTGCTGGCGCTGGCCATTGGCGATGAGGCCGCAACGCTGGAGGGCTGCGACTGGATTCGTCATTTCGACCAGCTCAACGCGCAGCGGCGCAGCGTCTATGCCTGCATTGAAAGCCTGATCAATCTGGCCGACATGGGAGACACCGGCCCTTATCTCGATGCCTTGCGTCTGCTCTACGGCGCCGGTGCCGTGGCGCAAGCGCACGCGCTCATCATGCAGACGGATCGTTTCATGGGCATCGCGGCACCGGGCCTGGCGCTGGAGGGCTGCGAAATGCACCACAAACTGATGCTGGCCTATGACAAGGTTCATGCCCGCGTGGCTTGAGCAGCGCCGGGTCGAGGCCGTGTAACCCGGTACGCTTTCATGCAGATTCTGCGCAAAATTCTGCGTAAGATTTTTTTTCCGCTGGTGGCGGCGCTGCTGCTCTTTGAGGAGTGGGGCTGGGAGCCGCTGGCCGCGGTTTTTGCCCGCTTGGCGCGTTTGCCGTTGTGGGCCCGGCTGGAACAAAAAATACGCCAATTGCCGCCGGTCGGTGCGCTGGTCGTATTTGCGCTGCCGCTGCTGACCCTGTTCCCGGTCAAACTGCTGGCGCTCTACCTGTTTGCTCAAGGCCAGACCACCCTGGGGTTGGCGCTGCTGCTTGGTGCCAAGCTCGTCGGTACCGCCGTGCTGGCGCGCTTGTTCCAGTTGACGCAGCCGGCCTTGATGCAGTTGCGCTGGTTTGCCCGCTGGTACCCGCGTTGGCTGGACTGGAAGGAGGGTGTGCTGGTGCAGGTGCGCCGCTCGGCCGTCTGGCGCGAGGGACATGCGCTT
>Ga0315272_10001050_pt1 | contig 13940 bp, 13 predicted proteins | sample C3_middle_MG_FD_203918 | JGI IMG/M metagenome (GOLD analysis project Ga0315272, IMG submission 203918) | Sediment microbial communities from Yellowstone Lake, YNP, Wyoming, USA - C3_middle | ecosystem: Environmental > Aquatic > Freshwater > Lake > Sediment | place: USA: Wyoming | collected...
TCAAAACGATGTCAATGACTGCGGAATCCATGGATCGCTTGCCATTGCGCACATCATCCAGAAGATTCTCCGTGGCATGGGCAAGTCTGTTGATGGTTTTCAGGTTGAGAAAACCGGAAACACCCTTGATCGTATGGAAGGGCCGGAAGATATTATTAATAATATCCTGGTCATCCGGGCTCTGTTCCAGCTCAAGCACGTTGACCTCGATGGATTCAAGATGCTCAAATGCTTCCTCGATAAACCCGGCCAGCAGGTCCGTATCCTGGAGAAAATCCGGCAGCGCCTCCGCAGCAGGAGCTTGAGCCTGGATCGAGTCGATCTGTGGCGAGGCAACGGCGCATGCGTCCTCGCCCAGGGCAGCCTCTCCAGCCTTGTCCATCCCGGCGGACGCCGCATCGTTGGCTCCAAGAAGCGCCGATGGTTGCAGCGAAAAGCCGATCTTTTTCATATTTTCGCAAAACTGCTCAAGAATTTTCTCGCCAGGCCGACCTTCTTTCCGCGCCGATTCCTGCATCTCGGTAATACACTGGCCGAGAAAATCATAGTTTTCTGCAGAATCAGCCAGCTCTCCCATGATGAATTTTTCAAGGGCTCCCTTGAAAGCTGCGGCCATTCGCTGAATAACCATCGGCGTATCCGCGGCGGCTTGACCGGGCAACAACTTCTCGATCAGGTCAAGCAGCTCTCCGACAATGGAAAGATCGCCCGGCTCAATCATCAGAATTTTTAAGGCCATTTCATCCAGAAGATCGGACAATGGTTTATGACCAGCTGCCATATATGCACTCCTTGCAAAACGAGAAAAGCAAAACCCTACAGAAAATAACGAGTCGGTGCCACATTATGCTTCCATACTGCGCAAACATCAATCAATATTGCAAGTTTTTTCTTGCCGCGCCAGCATCCGTGCCTGTTTCTCGCAATGCTGGCTGAGGGATGTCATGCCCCCGATTTTCCCTTAAAAATCCTCAAAATCATCTCCCATGGGGATGATCTCCTCCGGCCTTGCCCCCTTGCTCCGAGGACTGACGGGCTTCTTCGCCGCTGGCGGCAAGGCCTTTCGCGCTGGGGTGACGGCCTTTCTGGGGCTGGCAAAACCCGAGGCCGAGGGATGCCGACGCTTGGCGGGACGCACCGTTTCCCGCGCTTCTGCCTCGCCGCCCACCATTTCCAGCAACTGCCCCACCAAGCCCTTCATCATTTCCGCTTGGGCGTTCAGCTCTTCGGAGGCAGAGGCGGATTCTTCCGCAGCCGCCGCGTTGCTCTGGGTCACGGCGTCGATCTCGTGGATGGCCTTGGTCACCTGGCTGATGGCCTCGGCCTGCTGGCTTGCCGCACTGGCCATCTCGGTGATGATCATGCCGATCCGGGTAGTGGATTGGGAGGCAACGTAGAACGACTCGCTGGTTTCGCTGACCAACACGTTGCCGGTGGTGATTTTCTGCACCGTGCCCTCGATGAGATTCGATGTATTCTTCGCCGCCTCCGCCGCCCGCATGGCCAAGTTGCGAACCTCATCGGCCACCACTGCGAATCCGGCCCCGGCCTCACCGGCCCTGGCTGCTTCTACGGCCGCGTTTAAGGCCAGCAGGTTGGTCTGGAAGGCGATCTCGTCGATGGTTTTCACAATCTTCTGGGTTTCGCTGCTGGCCGCCGAGATCTCATGCATGGAGGCAGTGAGTTTTTTCATGGATTCATCGGCGCTCTGAATAACCTGATTCGCCTCCTTCATCAGCTCGTCCGCCTGCCGGGCATTATCGGCATCCTGCTTGATCATGGCGCCGACCTCTTCCATGGCGGCTGAGGTCTCCTCCTCCGCCGATGCCTGCGAAGAAGCGCCTTCCGCCAGAGTCTGGCTGGAGGAGGAAACCTGCCCCGCCGCCTCAACCACCTGCTCCGCCCCCTCATGGAGGGACATACTGACCTGATGGACGGCTGCGGAAATCCCTCGGACAATAAGAAAGGCCACCGCCAGCCCCAAGCCCAAGGCCACAATGGCAATCACCGCAACCCACATCTGCGTCCTTGCCACGGCAGTCAGCATGGCCTGTTCGGTGGGCACCTGACCGCGCGCCTCTTCCCGAATCTTTTTCAGCAGACCCTGTACGGACTGCAGCGCCGGAACGGTCTGCGCGGTATACACGGCCATGGCTGCGCTGGTTCCGCCGCTGGCAAGGCTTCCCTTGATGGCAACCGCCGATTCATGAAGTTTTTTATGCGGCTCCTCGATCTCGCGGAGAAGTCCCTTGAGAGAAGGGAAACGTTTTTCGGCTTGCTCGCGTCCTTCCCCGTAATACCATTTGCCAAACCCACACTTATGGGGGTCGGTCTCCACGCTCAACTCGGTGCCGCCATTGAGCAGCACCCCGCTTACCTTTGCCACCCAGTTGAGATGATCCACCTCCCGCTGCACCAATTCAGCATTGAGCTGGCTTCCCCCAATCACCTCATCGGCATCGCCTTTGATCGTTCCAATCCCGCAATAGCTTGTCGCCGCTAAAACAGACAGCAATGTCAGCACCAGCCCAAAACCCAAAGAAATCTTCTTGCCGATAGTCATGCCGCTCCAGTTCATGCTCACGCTCCTCGTTCGAAAGTTCCTGTTCGTATTCGACCCAAGCCCCCCTTGGCGTTTCCTGCAAACAACACCATATGTTGTAGTGGAAACAATAGCAAAAAAACAAGTTTTTTCGTGGTGTTACCGACAAATTCTGCCGGGGCCGAGAAGCCTCATCGGCAGATTGCCAGGACACCTCGCCGGAGAAAAACCACGTAACCGACCTGAATTATTAACGAAAACACGCGCAACCTCGGACAATGCCGTGTTTTTTCATTGCAGGAAGGGGGGTTGTCCTGTAAAAGTGGCTGAGCATTATTCTGGTGTGTCATGATAGTTTTCTCCGCTGGAAAAATCCGGCAAGTGAACCAAATCTGTAAAAACCATTCGATGATCTCTCCCAGGCATACCGATCGGGTTGACGTCAGAAAACTTAGGAGCCGTTACAAAACGACGGCGCACCGCAGCAGGGAAACACGGTTTGCATACTCATCCAAAGGTTTTCAGGTCTCCCCTTCCTCCCCTTCCCAGGCTTTTTCTCATCCTGGCGGCGGCCGCTCTGATTATGGGCGGCTTCACCGCCTGCGTCCCGCTGGAAAACCAAGGCATTGCCATGGTCGCCCCGGACCCCATACCCAGGACGCCGAAACAGAAAGCAGCCACCGCGGCCTTGAAACAGGAAAGTTCCCCACGGGAAGAAAAACCTGCCCCGGAAGAGACCGACCCCCAAGCGCTCAAACTGGCGGTAAGCCCGGGAATACGTGAACTGGCGCAACTCAGCGCCTGGGATGTGCTTCCCTTGCTGACAACAGAAGAGGAGGTCGAGCCCTACGATTTTCCGCTCAAGATGAATGACCAGGTGGAATATTATCTGGATCTTTTCCAGAACCGCAACCACAAGACCTTTGCCCGCTGGCTTGCCCGCTCGGCCCGGTATCTGCCCATGATCAAGGAAGAGTTTACCAAGGCGGGACTTCCCCTGGATCTCGCCTATCTGCCCATGATAGAAAGCGGCTTCAACACCACGGTCTCTTCCAAGGCCAGCGCGGTGGGCACCTGGCAGTTCATGCGGGCCACCGGCCAGAACTACGGCCTGACGGTCAACAACTATGTTGACGAACGGCGCGACCCGGTAAAATCGACCAAGGCAGCGGCCGCCTATCTTTCAAAACTGTATAAGGATTTTGACTCGTGGCATCTGGCGGTTGCCGCCTACAATGCCGGGGAAGGAAAAATCCGAAAGGCCATGAAGCAGTCCGACACCGACGATTTCTGGGAGATTGCCCAAAGCCAGTATATCCAGTCGGAAACAAAGCTCTATGTTCCGCAGCTCATCGCCGCCATCATGATTGCCAAGGACCCTAAAAAATATGGGTTTGACGACATCGATTACGACGAGCCGCTGGATTACGAGACTGTCTGTGTGCCCCGCGGCACTTCCCTCAAGGCTGTGGCTCTGGCCTGCGGCCTTCCCGACGAGGAGATTCTCGTCCTTAATCGGCATTTGTCCAGGGCCATCACCCCGCCATCCGAAGCGGATTACCCGTTGCGGGTGCCGCCGGGCAAGAAGGCTTTGGTAATCAAAAACCTTCCCAGGGTTCACCCGGTTACGATCACCGAATTCAACGACCATGAGGTGAGACGCGGAGAAACCCTAACCACCATCAGCAAAAAATACAAAGTGAGCAAAACCACCCTGCTGAAGGCCAACAATCTCGAACGGGAACGGCTCTCCCTGGGGCAACACCTGAGAATCCCCTACCAGACCACGGCCTACAAGCTGAGTGACGAACCCCTGCATTTAGACCGGGCCGGAACCCGCATCCCCTTGTTCTCCATACGCACAGAGCCGTCCGACACCAAATCCAGCAGAAAAAATAAATCCCGCGGCCACAAAAAGGAAAAGCTGGCAAAAATATCAGAAAAACAGACTCCTTCATCGCCGACCAAGGGAAAAAAGTCCACTTCTCCAGTCGGCAAAGAAAAAACAAAAAAATCCCCGGATTCGTCACCCAAGAAAAACAGCTCCGGCAAAAAGAGATAACCCCCAGACAGCAGCCTGAGGCTTGGACAGCGGATGAAACTTCAAGGGAAAATAGCCCTGGTTCTCGGAGGGGCGAAGGGGATCGGCAAGGCCATCGGCTTCGCCCTGGCCAAGGCCGGAGCCACGGTGGTGCTCACCCACCATGACTGGCCCGAAGAAGCCGCTCGCATGCAGGAAGAGCTTGCCGCCATTGACGGCAACCATCTGGCGATCAGGATCGACCTGCGCGAACCGGCTGCCATCCAGGAGCTGCTCTCCACCATCCAAGCGCGCTACGGCGCTCTCCACATCCTGATCAACAACATCGAACGCGGCGGCATGCCGGTTGTGCATGGCCCCTACACCCCGGAACAATGGGAGCTGGAGATGGCCACCACCCTGCGGGCCAAGTGGTGGGTCATACGTTCCGCCCTGCCCCTGTTGCAGGAAAACCCCGAGGCTGCGGTAATCACCCTGTCTTCCATCGCCGGGATTGTCGGGCGCTCCGGTCCGGCGGGCCTGATCTTCAACGATGGCTACAGCGCGGCCAATCGCGCCGTCTCCTCCTTTACGGAAACCTGGGCCAGGGAGGGCGCTCCCGCCGTGCGGGTCAATGAATTGATGCTGGGTTTTTTTGAAACCAGACACGCCGAACAGACCCGGGGCTGGGGTCTGCTCGGCGCCGAACAACAGAATGCCATCCGCGATCATATCCTGCTGAAACGGACCGGCAAGATCGAGGAAATCATCGCGGCGGTTTTCTTTCTGCTGCGGGACGCCACCTACATGACCGGGGCGGTGCTGCGGATGGACGGCGGCTATGTGCTGGGCGGAGAGAAAATCCCGCCCATGCCGCCTGGGGTGGAGTAAAAGGTGCTTCGACAGACTCAGCACGAGCAGTATTAACGGCGACGATCAAGGCATACGAAAAAATTATCCGTTCACCCTGAGCCTGTCGCAGGGCAGTTTTTGCGAATCCATTGCCTTTTGCCGCTTACTTCTTTTCCAGCCCCATCTTTCTCAACAGATCCTCCACCGCCCATTTCGGAATCTGGTGCAGGATCAGCTCCACGGCCTTGGCCTTCATGTCGTCTTCATTTTTGGGAACTCCACCCTCGCTGTCCGCCATCTCGGCGAAGATATCCTCGGCATCAAACCAGCAAATCTCCTGGTCGTTCGTGCCATATACGGTCAACACCCGCCGGTTGGTCTCGTGCAGGTGTTCTTCTTCCATCACCGCGCCGACCAGCTTCTTGGCCACCTCATAGGGAATGCATTGCACATCTTCCGCGTTCATCGATTTCTCCTCAGTCTTTGTTGATCTGCCGCCGTACTCACTACCCTATTTTTCCGCGTTTTTCAAGCACTCCCTGATACTCCCCATCGCGGATTTCCGTCCGCTTTCCGGCTTGACGGCTTCCGGGCAGACTGGTAAGACAAAATCATCCCCTTACCGAAAGGTTTTTCATGAATCACGAAACATTCATGCGCCTTGCCCTAGAACAAGCGCAACAGGCCCTGGCCAGCAACGAATTTCCAGTGGGCGCCGTCATTGTTGCCGGAGACGAACCGGTGGCCATAGGGCGGCGCGAAAACAGCCAGAGCGAGACAGCCAACGAGCTGGACCATGCCGAGATCGTCGCCCTCAGGGATTTGCTTGCCCGCAGACCGGATATCGCCCGAGATACCCTCACGGTCTACTCCACCATGGAGCCCTGCCTCATGTGCTACAGCGCCATGCTGCTCAACGGCATCCGCACCTTTGTCTATGCCTATGAAGACGCCATGGGCGGCGGCACGGGCTTGCAGCTTATGAGCCTCACCCCCCTGTACCAAGCCATGGCGCCGGAGGTATGCATCCTGCCCAATGTCCTGCGCCAGGAAAGCCTGGAGCTTTTCAAGTCCTTTTTCACCAGCCCGGAAAACAACTACTGGCAGGGCAGCCTGCTGGCAGAATACACCCTGGCCCAACCCTGAACAGCCGCGCCGCCATGAAACAGCCTGTCGCCAAGACCCTGCATTTTAAACCCCACGAACGCAACATCTTCTTCCACATCCTGACCGCCTGCAATCTCGCGTGCAAACATTGCTACATCAACCCGGCCCAGCACGGCACCGGTGCCGTAAGCCGCGAGACCATGAAACAATGGCTCACCCTTTTTTATGACCCACACAAGGAAAGCAACGTCATCTTCCTGGGCGGCGAGCCGACCCTGCACCCGGACCTGATCCACGGCATCCGCCATGCCCGGACCTTAGGCTACAAGACCATCACCGTGGACTCAAACGGCTATCTGCACCACGATCTGCTCAACCGGCTCAAGCCCGACGAGGCGGTGCTCAGCTTCAGCCTGGACGGGCCGAACCCGGCGGTGAACGATGCGCTTCGCGGGGAGGGGGTTTTCGCCACCTGCACCGCCAACCTGCAAAAAGCCATTGCTTTGGGATTTGAGGTAAGTGTGATCTACACGGTGAGCCAATTGAATATCGAGCACCTCTCGGCAATGCCCGAACTGCTGGAGCGCCTGGGCTGCAAGCGATTTTTCATCCAGGTCATCGGTCTGCGCGGCAAATCGGCAAGCGAACAGGAAGCGAGGCTCCAGGTCTCGCCGGAAGAGTGGCTGGCCGTAATCCCAGGGGTAGCGAAAGATGCGGCCCAACGGGGAATCCATGTCATCTACCCCAAGGTTTTCCTGGAACCGGAGGAGGAATTTCTGTGCGCAGGCAATGTGGCGGAAAACTATTTCATCTTTCCCAATGGCCGGGTCTATCTCTGCCCGCTGTGCGAGGATTTTCCCCTGCACACCTTCCGCATTGAAGACAATTGCCTCATTGAAAACAGCGGGATCAGCGAAAAAAAACTTTTTTCGCTCAACATCCCCGAGGGCTGCGTGATGAACAAACTCCTGCAACCCGGCAACATCGAATACCTGCCGGACGGCAGCCCGCGCCACCGGATTTCCTGCTGCCTGCTCAAGCAGGAAATCCGGCCCGAATAGCTGTAAGCGTTCAACAGCACCGCACCTGCTTTGTCATCGGCCTGTCCGCATACCGCATGTATGGCTGACAGGCCTCTTTGTCGGTCACTTCTGCCGACAATTGACACACGCATCTGCAGCACTGCTGAACGCTTACAACCAGAGGCATTCCAGATTTTGGTCGGGCACGAATCGCCGCACCGTGTCAGCAAGGCAAGAATAGCAGAGATAGCCGCACGCAAAAAAGGCGGCCGGGCTTTGCGCCGCGGCCGCCTGTAAAACCGTCCCCTGGGATCGACAGGGACCCAAAATTCTCACCGACTCCTGAGATACAACTCCTCCACCTCTTTCCTGGCCCACGGAGTTTTTCGCAAAAACGTCAGACTCGATTTGATGCTGGGCTCAGCAATAAAACACCTGATTTTGATTTTCCGGCCCAGCACCTCCCAGCCATACCGGGCAACCAACTGGTCAAGAATCATCTCCAGTGTGATGCCGTGCAGCTGGTTTCCGGACTGAGGGGACATGGTCTGGGCCGCAGCCTGATTGCGTCGATCATGCCCCCCAGCCCCCTGTCTGTCATTGCGGGGTGAACTTGGTTTTTTCACTTTTCTTGGCCTGTTTGGCTGCCTTCTTTTCCTTCATGGTCTTGGCCGGTTCCTTCTTGACTGCTTTCTGGGTGTCCTTGGCTTTACTCATGATTGACGCTCCTGATGCTGATGGTTGAGGTTACGATCCCGCGCCTCTCCCGACGGACTGCAATGCCATGGGAGCGGCACGACTCATACTATTTATCATGCCTTTTTCTTTTCATTATGGCAAGCTTTACACGCAGGCAGCAAGGAGGAAAATTCGCCATTGTTGCCTGCGCACTAATCGTCTAATATAACGTCTTTCCTTTTCGCTCTCGGGGACGCATCCCCGCTTTTTCTTGGGAACCGCTATGAATATAACACTTCTGGACTACGGCGCAGGCAATGTCCGCAGCGTCCGCAACGCCATCAAAAAACTCGGCTTCACCGTTACCGACGCAAAAACTCCGGCGGATATCCTGGCTGCGGAAAAGCTGATTTTCCCTGGAGTCGGCAGCTTTGGCAGCGCCATGCAGCGGTTGCACCAGTGCGGCTTTGTCGAGCCCCTGCTGGAATACCTCCGGGCCGACCGCCCATTCCTGGGCATCTGCCTGGGGTTGCAAACCCTGTTCGATGGAAGCGAGGAGGCCTTGGGCGTGGCCGGGCTGGGGATCATCAAGGGCCAGGTCAGGCGATTCGCCAAGACAACCCTTTCGGTTCCACAGATCGGCTGGAACGGTATCCGCATCAAGAAACCCTCCCGGCTCCTCGACGGTTTCGCGGAAGAAAAGCTCTACTTTGTCCACTCCTACCGGGCTGCCATGGAGGCCGGAAACGAAGACTGGGTGCTGACCACCACCAACTACGGCGAGGAGTTCATCAGCTCGGTGCAGAAGGGCAATGTGGCGGCCTGCCAGTTCCACCCAGAAAAAAGCGGCGCAGCCGGGCTGGCGATCCTGAAAAACTTTCTCGAGGCCACGGACCTTTCCGCAGCGGCTAGCCCTGCGGCGACCACCACATCTGAAACCCGAATCGCCAAAAGGATCATCGCCTGCCTCGATGTGCGCAGCAACGACAACGGCGACCTGGTGGTGACCAAGGGCGACCAGTACGATGTCCGCGAAGCCCAAGGCGAGGTGCGAAACCTCGGCAAGCCGGTGGAACTGGCCCGCCGCTATTACGAGGAAGGCGCCGATGAGATCACCTTCTTGAACATCACCGGCTTTCGGGATTTCCCCATGAAGGACCAGCCCATGCTCGAAGTGCTGCAACGCACCTCGGAACAGGTCTTCGTGCCGCTCACCATTGGCGGCGGCATCCGCGAATTCACCGACTCGGAAGGAAAACATTACTCAGCCCTGGACGTGGCCGCAGAATATTTCCGCTCCGGAGCCGACAAGATCTCCATCGGCAGCGACGCGGTGCTCATTGCGGAGGAATACCTGAAAACCGGCAAAAAATCCGGGGCCAGCTCCATCGAGCAGATCTCGGCGGTGTACGGCAACCAGGCCGTGGTGATCTCCGTTGACCCGCGCCGGGTATACGTAAAATCGCCTGCTGACACCCCGCGCCACACCATCAAGACCAAATTTCCCGGACCAAACGGTGAGGAATATTGTTGGTATCAGTGCACCATCAAAGGTGGCCGCGAAGGCCGCGAGGTGGACGCACTGGAACTGGCCACCTCCTGCGAGGCCTTGGGGGCCGGAGAGATTCTCTTGAACTGCATCGACAAGGACGGCACCAACTCCGGCTTCGACCTCGAACTGATCAATCAGGTGCGACAGGCGGTCTCCATCCCGGTCATCGCCTCAAGCGGCGCGGGTAAAGTGGAGCATTTTTCCGAGGTGTTCGAGGAAACCGGAGCCGAGGCAGCCCTGGCGGCAGGGATCTTTCACCGGCAGGAAGTGCCCATCAGCGCGGTGAAGGCGCATCTGCGGAGCAAGGGGATTGAGACGCGATAGCTTCCCCCTTGAATGGGCGATCGATGGCAATCGACTAGGAGCTAAAACGGAACTTCGCTTTACTTTTTCTTTAGCGTTCCATATCCTGGTAAATAATATCGTACAGGTGGAAATCAGTCGCCAAAAAACCTGATGGTGTTCATCCGAATTCGGCATTCCCCTCTCCTTATTTTTCGAGGCGACCAACGCATGACCTATCAGCCACCCTACACCATCACGCCGACCATCCTGCAAAGGGTCGCCGAGATCGTCGAGCTGATCACACGCTGGTCGGTCTCCGCTGATCATGTCTTATCTCCGCAGTTACGGCGCAACAACCGCATCCGCACCATTCAAGCCTCGCTGGCCATCGAAAACAACACCCTGAGTATAGAGCAGGTGACCGCCGTACTGGACGGCAAACAAGTGCTGGGGTTGCCCCGTGAAATTCAGGAGGTGAAGAACGCCTTTGCCGCCTATGAACAGTTACCCCGTTGGCAACCGCATTCCCTGGCCGACCTTTTGACAGCGCATGGCTTGCTGATGGCCGGGTTGGTGGATGAGGCAGGCTCTTTCCGCAGGGGTGCGGTGGGCATCTACAATGAGCAGGGCGATCTTGTCCACATGGCCCCTCCTGCCGAGCGGGTATCGGGGCAGGTGGCGGATTTGCTGGCCTGGCTGGCCTCGGCTCCGGTCCATCCCCTGATTGCCAGTTGTGTGTTCCATTACGAGTTTGAGTTTATCCATCCCTTTGGTGATGGCAACGGCCGCATGGGGCGTCTCTGGCAAACGCTGCTCTTGAGCCAATGGCAACCGATGCTGGCCTATCTGCCGGTGGAGTCGGTGATCCGGGTACGCCAGACCGCCTATTATCAAGCCCTGGCCGAGGCAGACAAGTTGGCGGATTCAACCCCGTTCATCGAGTTCATGCTGCACGCCTTGCAGGACACCATGACCGAAGCACTCATGAAACCGTCGGAGAAAACGTCGGCAAAAACGTCGGAGAAAATTGTCGCGGCGCTAGGTCAGAATAATTTGCTGACCATTGCCGAACTCGCCAAGCATATTGGCGTCACCAGCCGTTCCATTGAGCGGAACATAGAAAAGCTCCAGGAGAAAGGCCGGTTGCGTCGTGTCGGTCCTGCCAAGGGTGGCCACTGGGAAGTGCTGAAATGAATGAATCATAAATATGGGACAGACCATGGTTTACTGTAGATTCAAGCAAAACAACCGTGCGCTGTCCCCGATTAGCTCGATTGGTGAAAAAAAGAGTAGGGTCTGAAATTTAATTGGGGAGTGTCCCTTATTTCCCTTATTTCCTTCTGCTCCATAGTTATGCCCCTCAAGGGCCATCAAAAGGTAGCAGATTCTCCACTTATAGGCTTGTTCAAATTTCCGGAGCCACTTCTTAGTAACTGTAATTCTGTCTAATATAATGTTAGCATTAAATAACTTCGGGATATCACCATGTTTTCAGAGCCTGTAAAAATATTAACACAAGACAAGTGGCATACGTTGTCATGGTGCCTATTATCACTCCTATGCACATTTCTTCTATACTTACTAGGTCAAGTCCTGCCCTCTTCAACCGATCAAGAAAAAAATATACTCCTACTGGCGAGAGTAATATTAGGATTATTAACAATATCAGGTGGACTATTATTTTCATTGATTAGAAACCATGTGATTTACAAAAACAAATTAAACAGCATTCTAACTGAACACGAAAAACAAATTGAAAAACTACAATCAAAACCACGAAAAAACAAATCCACAGAAGAACAAATGAAAAACGTATTCCTTCGATAATTTAAAAAATGCCAACAATCTCATAAACCGGACGCTCAACCGCGCCGGTTATCGCTGGCGTTGGGCGGCATCGTGGTTATCTACATAGGTGGGACTCATAATGAAACCTGAAATCGCATCGCTACACGAGAGAATGGGCCAAGGTGGGGACTGGAAAGCATGTCGCGACGAAATTGCGACTCTACACGCAGAGGCAACCACAGAAGAAGAATACATGACCTTGCTAGAGGCTCACGAGAAATTGGTAGCAGTAGGTAAGTTCGCGTATGACGAGGAAACCTATGCTAAGTTGCTTCCTATCGCTGCGGCTGAATATCGCTTGTTTTTGAATAAAGAAGCGATGGAGGACGGCTTAATCAACCCTGTGCTACTGGAGCGCGTGACCCGCAGAGAGGTAGAGGCTGGTAGGCTTTATCCTGATGACAATTTCAGAGAACTCGCAGTCGCTGGGGCTTCTGTTCTTGGTGATTCCGCAGAACTAACTGCCCACAAGTGCAAACAAGGCGACTGGTTTTTCTATGGCATGGCCGCTGCGGCAACTTTGTCCGCAGGACTTGCGCTAATCCCGTTGTCACCACTTTGGCTGATTCCGCTTGGCTTTTTGGTTGGTTGGTTCCTCAACGAACGTGAGCGAAAGCGTATCAAAGAAACCATTGCTGCGCGGCGCTCCTAATGCGGTGAGCAAAATGCCGCCCAACCTTACGCTCAAGCGGGACTGCGCAAAAGCGCGCAACCCCTTAGCTCCACGTTAGCAGCGAGAGACCTCCATGAGTGACTATCGGCCATATGAGCGCTTGGACTACCGGATCAACGATCTCCTGATCGGTGACGATGAGCCACCTGGAAACCAACTCCTTGGCGAAGATGGCAACCCCTTGCTACGAACTGGAGACAAGAGTCTCGAAGGTTTAGCTGCCGTAGCCGCGGCCCTCGACAAGTACGGGCCTGATACGAGACCCGAGCATCTTGAAAAGGCGGTCTGGTGGTTAAAAGACTGGAAAATGCACCGCTCTGGCTGGTATCGGACGGTCAGTGCGGTGGCCGAGTTCCATCAAGCGATGGAACGCCTGAAAAATTCCCCCGAGTTCAGGCGCGACGGTAAGCGTGCATGCCGCTACAGCTATGGTTCTCACCTATTTGCTCTATTCACTGGAATCACCGCAGCGTTTGCACTAAACGCTTGGCTCGGGAATTATGGGTGGGGTGGAAAAATTGGGTGGACGTTAGGTGCTTTGTTTCTCGCTGGACTTACAGCGGGATTTAGGGATATGGCACGAGATTCCTGGCAGCAGCAAGATCGTCGTTACTTCCTTCAATGTTTACGGCAATCGCGCTGTACTGAAGACTTGGTTAACGCTGGCTTATTCGCCTACCACCCGAGAACGATCAGCGTCAACAGCGCAGAGGAACAATTGGCATTTCGTCACGCGGTCAGAGAAATGCAGCTTCAACTTGCTGATGCTCTTTATTTCGACTGGGATAATCGCGTCCGCGAAAGTTTTAACGAACGAGAACAAGCCTACAGTTGGAGCTGGCCCAAACATACCAAAACATGAGAGCTGTCATGACGAAATGGGTTGCCGGCCCACCCCTCGCTGCTAACGCCGCCCTTCGAGGGGACACGGTGTGACGGCGCACCGTGTCCTGTTATTTTGGCGGCCCGCGCCCCTCAAGGGCGGCGTTGGCCGAAACACAGGAGACAGGAATAAAGCGATGCAAGACGATCTTGAGAACGATACGACAGGGAGAAGCGATAACTCGGGGTCGACGCACGCGGCTCCTCCGACTCAGGGAGTTGAGAAGGAATTGATTGATCAAGAAACCGAGAAGAAATGGGTCCCGGTTTCCGATCGCAAGATCCGGGTAGGCATCATTGGCTATGGCGTGTGTGGATTCGGTGCGGATTTCTCTTTCCAGGATCATCCGAATGTAACGGTCACGGCGGTTGCCGATCTCGTGCCCGAGCAGTGCGCCGCGTTGGCCAAAGCCTGCCGCTGTCAGAAGATGTACGGGACGGGCGAGGAACTTATCCAAGACGAGTCGGTCGAAGCTGTT
>Ga0315272_10001051_pt1 | contig 13939 bp, 16 predicted proteins | sample C3_middle_MG_FD_203918 | JGI IMG/M metagenome (GOLD analysis project Ga0315272, IMG submission 203918) | Sediment microbial communities from Yellowstone Lake, YNP, Wyoming, USA - C3_middle | ecosystem: Environmental > Aquatic > Freshwater > Lake > Sediment | place: USA: Wyoming | collected...
CCCGTTCCAGCGGCTCCACCAGCAGCACCATGCCAGGGCCGCCGCCATAGGGTCGATCGTCGACGCGGCGATGCGGATCATCGGTGTGATCGCGCAAGTTCCACAACCTGACCTCGACCTGGCCCGACTCGAAGGCACGCCGCGTCACGCCTTCGCTCAGGTGCGGCGCGAACAGGTTCGGGAACAGCGTGATGACGTCGAAACGCACGGCTCGGTTCAGGCTCTCAGTAGTCGAGTTCCCAATCGACCTGGATGCGCTTGTGCGCCAGGCTCACTTCGTCGATGTAGGCGGCCACGAAGGGAATCAGGCGCTCGGCGGGCGCTGGCGTGTGAGCGGCATCGGTGGGCGCCGGCGTGTCGGCGGCATCGGCAGGCGCGGCAATCCGCAGCACGCTGTGCGGCCCGGTGTCGATCAAGCCGACCACCGCCCCGAGAACTTCGCCTTTGCGATTGACCACCTGCATGCCGATCAGATCGACCCAGTAGAACTCGTCAGAACCCTCGGTCGGAAAGCTGGAGCGCGCGACAAAGATCCGTGCGCCACGCAACGCCTGCGCATCCGCGCGCGACTCGATACCCTGCGCAACTGCAACCACGCTATCGCCATGCTCCCTGACGCCGGTGATTCGCAGCAGTTCGGGCCAGGCCTGCAACTGCTGGGGCATGGCTGCGGGGGCGCTCGGCAGGGGCGGCTTGATGAACCAGCGCCGCGACGAGAAGATGGCCTGCGGGTCGGCGGCGAACGCGACGACCTTGAACCAGCCTTTGACGCCCCAGGCGTCGCCGATGCGCGCGACTTCGATCGCATCTGCCGGGAAGGCCGGTTCAGCGGACGATGCCGACGCGGCGGCGCTCACGGTCGAGCCCGAGCGTAGGCGCCGAGCGCCGGACTCAGAGGCTGAGAGTCTTTCGGGCGTGACCGAGCAGCGCGTCAAAAGGTGGCCAATCTAGGCGCAAAGCACAGCGATAGCTCGGGCTATGGCGAGCATTTGCAACGACGAGTGGGCGCCTTTTGGCGTGATGAGCGGGCATGTTCGAAAGACTCTCAGCCTCTCAGGCGCTGGCCTTGGCCTTGGCCTGGGTCAGCAGGCGCGCGACCGTCGTCGAAACCTTGGCGCCGTGGCCCGTCCAGTGCGCGACCCGATCGAAGGCGATCCGCAGCGGTTGTTCGCCCCCGGCGGCCACCGGGTTGTAAAAGCCGAGGCGTTCGATGAATCGGCCATCGCGACGGGCGTGCGAATCGGCCACCACAATGTTGAAGAAGGGGCGCTTCTTGGCGCCGCCGCGTGCAAGACGGATCACGACCATGACTGATTCCTAAACTCCAGAGTGAATGCGAGCTCAGCATCGACAGCCTGCCGCTGCGTCGCGCGACGCCCGGACGGACGCGCTCACCGACCCGCCTGCGGAAAAACCGTGCATCATACACTCCTGCCCTGTTGCGCCTCCAGACCATGACCCTGCCTGGCTCCACCGTGATCCGCCCGAGCGCGCCTGCAGATGTCGCCGCGATCACGGAAATCTACCGATTCCACGTCCTGCACGGATCGGGCACTTTCGAGATCGAGGCGCCCGAGGCCACCGAGATCGCGCGGCGCCGTGCCGACGTCACGCGCAACGGCCTGCCCTGGCTCGTCGTCGAGTGCGCCGGGGTCGTGAAGGGTTACGCCTACGCGAATCATTTCCGACCGCGCCCCGCTTACCGTTTTTGCCTCGAAGATTCGGTCTACGTGGCAAGCGACGCCTTCGGCCGCAGCCTGGGCCGGCTGCTGCTGGCCGAATTGCTTGCGCGTTGTGAAGCGCTTGGGGCGCGCCAGATGCTTGCAGTGATCGGCGATTCGGCCAATGCCGGGTCGATCGCCTTGCACCGCGCGCTCGGATTCGAGGCCGCAGGCAAGATCCAAGGCGCAGGCTGGAAATTCGATAGATGGCTTGACGTGGTGCTGATGCAGAGAGCCCTCGGCATGGGCTCGACAACCGGTGCGTCGGTGTCATGACGCACGCCGGCGCACGCTACAAGTCCAAGACGCTCGCGACCTGGGTCGCACTGCTCGGCGGCACCCTGGGCCTGCACCGGTTCTATCTGGTCGGGGCACGCGATCCTTGGGCATGGCTGTTTCCCTGGCCGACCCTGCTCGGTGTCTACGGCGTGCACCGTGCCCGCAGTTTCGGCTTGGATGACCCACTGTCGTGGCTGCTGATCCCGTTGCTGGGCCTGATGTTGGCCGGCACGATGCTGCGCGCCATCGTCATCGGCCTCACGCCCGATGAGCAATGGAATCGCCGCTTCAACTCAGGTGCACGCCCGCACCAGAGCAACTGGTTCACCGTGATCGGAGTGATCCTGGCGCTCGCATTCGGCGCCGCGGCATTGATGGCGACGCTGGCGTTCAGCGCCCAGCGCTACTTCGAATACCAGGCTGAAAACGCCGCAACCGTTTCGCGCTGACTCACCGAAACATCGACAGGCTCAGCCAATAGAACAAACCGGCGACGAACGCCGAAGCGGGGATCGTGAAGACCCAGGCCCAGACGATGTTCGCGGCAACCCCCCAACGAACTGCCGAGGCGCTTCGCACCGAGCCCACGCCGACGATGGCGCCTGTGATCGTATGCGTGGTCGAAACCGGTATGCCCAGGCCCGTGGCCAGAAACAAGGTGATCGCGCCACCTGTTTCAGCGCAAAAACCACCCACAGGCTTGAGCTTGGTGATCCTTTGCCCCATCGTCTTGACGATACGCCAACCACCGAACAGCGTGCCCAGGCCGATCGCGATATAGCAGGCCCAGATGACCCAGCCCGGTGGCATTCTGGCGCTGGCCGAGACATGACCGGCGGCGATCAGCAACATCCAAACGATGCCGATCGTCTTTTGCGCGTCGTTGCCGCCGTGGCCGAGGCTGTACAGCCCCGCCGAGACGAGCTGCAGCTGGCGAAACCAGTTGTCGACGCGCAACGGGGAAGTGCGGCGGAAGAGGTGCGCGACCGCCACCATCATCAGCGAAGCAAGCGCAAAACCCAGCAGGGGCGACACCAGAATGAACGCCACCGTCTTCCACACGCCCGCCGCGATCAGGCCGCCCGCGCCGGACTTGGCGATGACGGCGCCGACGATGCCGCCGATCAAGGCATGCGACGAGCTCGACGGAATGCCCTGCCACCAGGTCAAGATGTTCCAGAAGATCGCGCCGACGAGTGCGCCAAAGACGACGTGGTGGTCGACAACCCCTGGCATCACGATGCCTTTGCCGATCGTCGCCGCCACCTTCAACTCGAAGACGAACACTGCCACGACGTTGAAGAAGGCCGCGAACAGGATTGCCTGCTGCGGCTTGAGCACCCCGGTGGAGACCACGGTCGCGATTGAATTTGCGGCGTCATGAAAGCCGTTCATGAAGTCGAATGCCAACGCCAGAACGACCAGCATGGCGATGACCCAGAAGCCCGTCTCGATCGAGACCATGGGGCGCCAGGCTCAGGAGTTCTCGAGGACCACGCCCTCGATCAGGTTCGCCACGTCTTCGCAGCGGTCCGATATCGACTCGAGCAATTCGTAAATCGTCTTGAGCTTGATCAACTCTCGCACATCGTTCTCTTCGCGAAACAGCTTGGACATCGCCGCGCGCATCACGCGATCGGCATCGCTCTCCAGCTTGTCGATCTCTTCACAGGTCTTGATCGCGGCTTCCGCCACTTCGGTGCGGCTGATCTTGGGCAGCAGCGAGACGGCGTGCTGCACGCGCTCACAGCACTTGGCGCTGATTTCGCCCAGGCGCAGCACTTCCTCCGTCATCGCGCGCACGTCGTACAGTGACATCGTTTCAGTCGCGTCTTGCAGCAGATCGACGATGTCGTCCATCGCGTTGATCAGGCTGTGAATCTGCTCCCGGTCGATGGGTGTGATGAAGGTTTTGTGCAGCAAGCGATGCACTTCGGCGGTGATGCGGTCGGCAGCGCGTTCGGCGCTGCCCACTTCTTCGGCGAATTTCTCGCGCAGCGCCAGGTCGGGGTAGTTGTGGATGAGCGCAATGAAGGCGCGCGCAGCATCGACGATGTACGCACCATGCTGGTTGAACAACTCAAAGAAATTGCCTTCGCGCGGCAGCAGTTTGCCGAACAGCATGCGTGTCTCCTGTTGCTCGCAATCCAGTGTGGCGCGCCGAGTCTCGACGCACAGGCCGTCGCGAGTGTACTGCCCGGTCTGGCCGCGAATCGGCGCGGCGCGTCAACCGCGGAAGATGAAATAGACCGCCCCGACCAGGCACAAACCGGCCCAGAGATAGTCGAGCTTGAGCGGCTGGTTCATGAACATCACGGCGAACGGAACGAACACGGCCAGCGTGATCACCTCCTGAATGATCTTCAGCTGCCCCAGGGTCAAGCCACCGGCGAAGCCGATACGATTCGCCGGAACCTGCAGCAGATATTCGAACAGGGCGATGCCCCAGCTCACGAGCGCGGCCGTCCACCAGGGCCGATCGGCGAGGTTCTTCAAGTGACCGTACCAGGCGAACGTCATGAAGACGTTCGAAGCCGCCAGCAGCAATACCGTTTGCCAGGCCATGGGCAGGGAATTCATGGGTCGATCCGGGTCAAACGCTGAGCGGCAACGCCGGCCAGCAGGCGCGCGACAGGGCCATGCCCGGGAATCGTCAGGCTCGGCGAGATGTCGCTCAAGGGTTGCAAGACGAAGCGCCGCTCGTGCATGCGTGGGTGCGGCAAGCTCAAGTTGGGTGTATCGATCACGCAGTCGCCATACAACAGCAAGTCCAGATCGAGACTGCGCGGCGCGTTGCGGTAGGGCCGCTCGCGCCCATGCTGATGCTCGATGGCTTGCAGCAGTGCCAACATCGCCGGCGCCCGCAGGCGCGTCGTCACGGCCATCACGGCGTTGACGTAATCCGGCCCAGCGCCGCCGATGGGCGCGCTGCGGTAAAGCGGTGAGCGCAGCGACGCTTCGGTCCACGCCAAACGCTCGACTGCATCGAGTGCGGCATGCACCGTTGCGGCGGCATCGCCCAGGTTCGCCCCGAGCCCGATGTAGGCCAGCACGGCCTCTTCGTTGGCTTGCAGGAGGGTGTCCGCTTCGCCGCTCGCGCCATCAGTCATCGAGCGCTGCATAAACGAGGTGCCGAAACAGCGCGCGGTAGCGATGCCGCTGCACCGGCGCCTGAATCATCAGCACCGCGAACAGCTGCTCGACGGGATCGACAAAGAACGACGTACCGGCAATTCCGCCCCAGTAGTACAGGCCCATGGAGCCCGGCAGCGGCGCGAGCCCGGCCTCGCGCCGCACGGCAAACCCGAGGCCGAAGCCATGACCGGCGGCAAGCACGTCGCCCAATATCGGCATCTTGCCCAGGTGGTCTGCCGTCATGAGTGCCAGGCTGTGACGGCCCAATATACGGGTGCCGCCTTCACCGCGCAGACCAAGCAGAAACCGCGCGAAGTCGCTCGCGGTCGAGACCAGACCGCCGCCGCCTGACTCGAAAGCATGGCGCTGCCTAACGTCGAGCAGTTCAATCGGCACCCCGGTTTGCGGGTCGAGCGCGAACGGCTCGGCAATGCGGTGCTGTTCCGACAGGGGCACATGAAAACCGGTATCGACCATGCCCAGCGGCGTGAAGATGCGCTCGTTCAGGAATTCGCCCAAGGGCTGGCCCGCGATCACTTCGATGACGCGGCCGAGCACGTCGGTGGCGTGGCTGTAGGCCCAGGCGGTGCCGGGCTGGGCCATCAACGGCAACCTCGCGAGCTGTTCACAAAACCTGGCATTGGCGATATCGGGCGCGCCCATGCGCTCTTCCGTGTACATCTGCTGGACCTGGCTGCTGCCCAGGAACCCGTACGTCAGGCCGGCGCTGTGGCGCAGCAGATCCTGGATCGTGATCGGCGAACGCGCCGGCTCGTATTCGAGCCGCCCGCCGACCTCGATGCCGACTTGCATCTGGGCAAACTCGGGCAACCAGGTCGACACCGGTTCGTGCAGCAACAAAAGCCCCTGCTCGGCCAACATTAGACACGCGACCGAGACGATGGGCTTGGTCATCGAATAGATGCGAAACAGCGAATCGCGCGCCATCGGCACCTGGCTGAGGGGGCTCAACTGGCCACGGCACTCAAAGTAGCCGACCTCCCCGCGCCGCGAAATCAGCCCCACCATGCCCGGCAACAAGCCGCTCGCGATCTCGCGCTCGAACGCCTGAGTCAGGGCCCCCAGGCGCGCGGCGTTCAGGCCGAGTTCGGCAGGGTCGCGTGATTGGAGCAACGGCGCGGCGCTCATTGGGTAACCTCCGTGCTTCGCACTTCGGTGCGAGCCCCCTTCGGAACGGCCGGGCGGGGGCTCATGGTTCGGCCGGCGCCGCTGCCTGCGCGCCCGGCGCGGCGCGGCGGCGCCGCCGGCGGCGTTTGCGCGCCGGGTCGGCGTCGGCCTGCGGCGTATCCGGCGCTGTCTCAATCTCCGCGGCGCTGCTCGGCCGCGCGGCGCGGCGCGGCGGCGCAGCATCGCGCGCGCGATCGATCAACACTTCGCGCTCTGCCGCATCGGCCATCGAAAACGCTTCCCACCACTGGGGCAGCGTGGCGTCGATCTCGCCGGCTGCACCGCGCAAGCGCAAGAAGTCGAAGCCCGCGCGAAAGCGTACCTGTTGCACCAGGGTGTGCGCGCTTTGGCCGCTGCGCCGCGCGAATCGAGGCTGCATCAACCAGATCTCGCGCATGTCGGCGGCCAAACGGCCGCGGCCGGAGATGTCGCCGATCTTCGCCTCGAACACGGCATCGATCGCCTGCTGCAAGGCGACAAATGACGCTTCGCCCTTTGCTTCGAGCTGTTTCCAGCGGTCGAGCACATCGTGCCAGAGCATGCAGGCGAGCAAGAAGCTCGGCGCGACCGGCTTGCCTTCGGCAACCCGTCGGTCCGTGTCGGCCAGCGCCAGGCGCACGAACTTTTCGCGGCCGTCGTGGCGTTGCGCTTCATCGAGCACGACGTCCAGCACCGGGAACACGCCGCGGTGCAAGCCATGCCGGCGCAACTCTTCAACGCTGGCCAAGGCATGCCCGGTCTGCAGCAGCTTGATCATTTCGTCGAAGGTGCGCGACGGCGGCACGTTGTCGAGCAGTGCCGCCATGCTCTTGATCGGGGTGCGGGTCTTGGCCTCGATCTCGAAGCCCAATTTGGCGGCGAAACGCACGGCGCGGATGATGCGCACCGGGTCTTCGCGGTAACGCAGCGCCGGGTCGCCGATCATGCGCAACAGCTTCTTCTTCGCGTCGGAGATGCCCCCGTGGTAGTCGACGACGATCTCGCGCAGCGGGTCGTAGTACATCGCGTTGACGGTAAAGTCGCGCCGCGCCGCGTCTTCGACTTGAGGACCCCAGACGTTGTCGCGCAAGACGCGGCCTTCGGCATCGATCACATGCCCGGGGCTCGCGCCCTTGGCGCCGGGTTCACTCCTGGTGGTCTTGTGACCGGCGTGCAGCGGCTCCGCGGCAACCGCCTCCACCTGCGCTCGAAACGTCGAGACCTCGATGACTTCGCTCAAGCCGTGGTCTTGCCGGCCACGGCCGAACACGACGTGCACGATGCGGAAGCGCCGGCCAATGATGAACGCCCGGCGGAACAGCGCCTTCACTTGTTCGGGTGTGGCGTTGGTCGCCACATCGAAGTCCTTCGGCCGCAGGCCGAGCAGCAGGTCGCGCACTGCGCCGCCCACGACATAGGCCTCGAAGCCGCCTTCGACGAGCGTGCGCACGACTTTCACGGCGCGCTCTTCGACGAGCTTCGGGTCGATGCCATGTTCGCTCCGGGGCACTTCCACGCGCCGCCCGTGCACGGTGCGTGGCCCGCGCACGGTGCGCGCTTTGTCGAGCAACTTGTCGATCAGTTTCTTGATCATTCAAACAGTTTCAGAATACGCCAGCCACGCTCGACTGCGAGCGCCTCCAGAGGCACGCTGGGGTTGGTCGCGACCGGGTCGGTCGCGCGCTCCAGCAGCGCAAGATCGTTCAGCGAATCGCTGTAGACGCTGATCGCGCTAAAGTCTTGCCAGTCGCAGCCGGCCTCGTGCAGCCATTGCTCGACCCGCGTCACCTTGCCCTGGCGGTAACTGGGCTCGCCGACGATTCGGCCCGTGATGGTACCGCCTGCGTCGCGCTCCAGGCGCACCGCCAGCAGCGACTCGATGCCCAGGGCTGCGGCGATCGGCGTCGTGATGAAGTCGTTCGTCGCGGTGACGAGTGCGATTCGATCGCCAAGGCGCTGATGCTGGCGCACCAGGTTCAGCGCGGATTCGCGCAGGTTTGGCGCGATCACCTCGGTCATGAAGCGTGCGTGCGCGGCCTGTGCCTGTGCCGGGGAGCGGGCGCGGATCGGCTCGGTGGCGAAGTCGATGTAGGCGTGGATGTCAAGCCGACCCTCCTTGTATTGCGTATAGAAGAGGTCGTTGCGGCGCCGAAATGTCGCGCCATCGACCCAGCCGAGCGAGACCATGAATTCGCCCCAGGCGTGATCGGAGTCGATCGGCAAGAGCGTGTGATCCAGGTCAAACAGGCACAGCCCCACGCCTCCAGTGCGGGTCATTGGGTAACCTCCGTGCTTCGCACTGCGGTGCGAGCCCCCTTCGGAACGGCCGGGCGGGGGCTCATTGGGTAACCTCCGTGCTTCGCCCTGCGGTGCGAGCCCCCTTCGGAACGGCCGGGCGGGGGCTCATTGGGTAACCTCCGTGCTTCGCACTGCGGTGCGAGCCCCCTTCGGAACGGCCGGGCGGGGGCTCATTGGGTAACCTCCGTGCTTCGCACTGCGGTGCGAGCCCCCTTCGGAACGGCCGGGCGGGGGCTCATGGCCGATGCCCTCGCGCGCCGTCATCGGCGTCGCGCTCAAGCGCCCGGCCATCGGCGTCGCGCTCAAGCGCGACGAGCCTGCCGTACAGGCCCTGTTTCAACGCGAGCACGACGAAGACGATGAACAGGCCGATCAGTGCCAGCCAATGCCGATTGATCAGCGTGTCGAGCCATGGCACGCCCAATTTCAGCGAGCTCAGCAGGTCTTCGAGCAACAACAGCGCGGCAGCGCCGACCACCGGGCCGATCAAGGTGCCCAGGCCGCCGAGCACGACCATCACGATGAGTTCACCCGACACCGTCCACGCCATGTAGGACGGCGCGACGAAGCGCGTCAGGTTCGCCAGCAACACGCCGGCGAGCACGCACACGAGTGCCGAAATGACATAGGCCGCAAGGCGATAGCGCAAGGTCGGAAAGCCCAGCGCCTGCATCCGCGGCTGATTGCTCTTGCAGCCGCGCAGCACCATGCCGAAACGCGAGTGGATCAGGCGCTGGAAGAACAGCAGCACGCCGAGCAGGCAGGCGTAACTCGCGTAGTACAGCGTGGTCGGGTCGGCGAGATTGAAGGCACCGAATCGGCTGCGGTTGGCGATGCTCAGGCCATCGTCGCCGCCGTATTCCTTCAGGCTCACCGCCAGAAAGAACAGCATCTGCGCGAACGCCAGCGTGATCATGATGAAGGCCATGCCGCTGGTGCGCAGGCAGATCGCACCCACCGCCAGCGCCACCAGCAGCCCCGCGAACAAGGCCAGGGCCAGATGCACCCAGCCGCTGCCGACATCATGAAAACCGAGCATGCCCACGGCATACGCGCCCAGGCCCATGTACATCGCGTGGCCGAAACTCACCATCGCACCGTAGCCCAGGACCAGGTTCAGGCCCAGCGCCGCGAGAGCGAAGATCAGGATGCGGGTGAACAGCGTGACGTAGAACGGCTGTGCAAAGATCGTCGCCAGCGGCGGCACGAGCGCGAGCAACAGCAGCAGCGCGCCGGCAACTGCGCGCCGCGGCGTGATGGAGGCGGCCAGGGCCGGGCTAACCATGGCGCACCGGGAACAGGCCTTGCGGGCGCAACGCCAGCACCGCTGCCATCAGCAGGTAGATCAGGATCGACGCCACCGCCGGCCCCGCTGCCTGCGCGATCGAACGCTCCAGAAATTCACGCAGCAACGCCGGCAGAAAAGCGCGCCCGACCGTATCGACAGTGCCGACGATCAACGCGCCGTAGAACGCGCCGCGGATCGAGCCGATGCCGCCGGTGACGATGACGACCAGCGTCAGGATCAGGATCGGCTCGCCCATTCCCGATTGCACCGAGACGATGGGCCCGGCCATCAGGCCGGCCAGGCCTGCCAGGCCCGCCCCGAGCGCGAATACGAGGCGGTTCAGGCCTTTGATGTCAACGCCGAGGGCCGACACCATGTCAGGATTGGACGCGCCGGCGCGGATCAGCATGCCCACGCGCGTGCGGTGGATGACGATGTGCAAGCCCGCGCCCACGCCCAGGCCGACAGCGATGATGGCGAAGCGGTACGAGGGATACGGCAGGCCGAACAGGTCAACGGTTCCGGTGAGCCAGGTCGGCACGTTCATGTACACCGACGCCGGCCCCCAGATGATGCGCACGACCTCATTGAAGAACAGGATCAGGCCGAACGTGGCGAGCACCTGGTCGAGGTGGTCGCGCGTGTAGAGCGTGGCCAGGGCGATGCGTTCCACGAGCGCGCCGAGCAGCAGGGTGCCCGGCAGCGCGAACAATGCCGCGGCGAGAAATGAATTGTCGAACGCGTTGTAGCCGGCGGCGGCGAAGTACGCCCCCATCATGTAAAGCGAACCGTGCGTCAGGTTCACGAAGTTCATGATGCCGAACACGAGTGTCAGGCCCGCCGACAGCAGGAACAGCAGCACGCCGAGTTGCACGCCGTTGAGGAGCTGGGTGAAGAACAGGCTGGTCGTCATGATCGGCAAACGGACAGGGGGTCGACCGAGTGGTCAACCCCCTGCGCTCTCAAGGAAATGTGGCTTTGCCACTTTCCTTGATCCCCGCGGGGGACGGCCGCCGCAAGGCGGCGGCCTTGGGGCGCTGAAAGGCACGACGGTCGGGGCTGGCCTACATCTTGCACAACGCCGCATAGGCGTCGCCATGGGCCTTCAGCGGCGTCGCGATGGTCTTCAAATTGACGCGACCCTTCGCGTCTTTCGCGACTTCGAACACGTGCATGTCCTGCACCGGGAAGTGGTTCGGTCCGAACTTGAAGTCGCCTCGGACCGACTTGAAATCGGCCGCTTTCAACGCGGCGCCGAAAGCCTTCTTGTCGGCGACGTTGCCTTTCACCTTGCCGATCGCCGAGTCGAGCAGCAGCGCTGCGTCATAACTTTGTGCCGCGTATTGCGAGGGGATGCGGTTGAACTTCTTCTCGAACTCGTCGACGAACTGCTTGCTTGCCGCATTCTCGAAGTCCGGGCCCCAGAAAGTGCCCGAGATCACGCCCAGCGCCGTTTCCTTCTGCGCCGGCAAGGTGGAGCCATCCGTGGTGGACGTGCTGAGCAGCGCGATCTTGCCCAGCAATCCGGCCTGCTGGTATTGGCGCACGAAGTTCACGCCCAGACCGCCGGGGTAGAACACAAACACCGCGTCGGGCTTGCTTGCCGCGACCTGCGCAAGCTCGGCGGAGAAGTCGGGCTGGTTCAGCGGCGTGTAGATTTCGTCGACGACCTCGCCCTTGTAGTAGCGCTTGAAACCGGCGACAAAGTCCTTCCCTGCCTGGTAGTTCGGTGCCATTGCAATCACGCGCTTGAAGCCTTTGTCGGTGGCGTACTTGCCCACGACTTCGGCCTGCATGTCGTTTTGCCACGAAGTGATGAACTGGAACGGCGAGCATTGGGCGCCGGCAATCGGCGCCGGCCCGGCGTTCGAGCCGATCAGGAACACGCCCTTCTCCGTGATCGGCTTGTGCACCGCCATCATCACGTTCGAAAACGTGATGCCGGTGATGATGGGAACGTTCTCCTTCTCGATCAGCTTCTGCACGATCTGCGTCGCGACGTCGGGCTTGAGCTGGCTGTCTTCGCGCAGCACCTGCACCGCCACGCCGCCGAGCTTGCCGCCGTTGCGCTCCACCACCATCATGAACGCGTCGTACTGGTCCTGACCGAGTGCGCCTTGCGGGCCGGACAGTTCCGCCATGAAGCCGATCTTGATCGGCGCCTGCGCTTGCGCCGCAGCGGCGGCCCACACCAGCGCGAGGCCGATGCAGGCCCGAGTTGAGAGATGGAACATGGTGTTGACCTCCTGAAACAAGGAAAGGCGATGGCGCGAGTCTACGGGCGCGCTGCGCCGCGCACCAGCAGGATCAACCCGATGCCGGCAAACGGCCCGAGGCGAGCAGCATGCGGTGCCAGGCCTCGTGCGCGCGCCCCGGGTGCAGGCTGCCGCATTGTTTGCAGGTGCGCTCTGCGTCTGAAGAGGCGTAGAAGCGCTTGAAGGTGGCGGGCAGGTCGGCGACGATGTCGCTGAGCTGAAGTTCATGGCGCATCACGAGGTTGCCGCAATGCGCGCAATGCCACTGGAAGGCGTCCAGCAGCCCCGGCGGGCGCTGGCGCTCGATCACCAGGCAGCGGCTGTCGCGCATCGGCCGCTGCGGCGAATGCAGCACATGCGGCGGCAGCAGGAAGATGTCGCCCTCGCGCAATTCCACGCGCTCGTAGCGGCCACGGTCGCAGAGCAGCAGATAAGCGTCGCCGACGAGCTGGTAGAAGAATTCCTCGAGCGGGTCGTCGTGAAAGTCGCTGCGCTCGTTCGGGCCACCGACCGCGGTGACGATGAAGTCGGCGTCTTTCCAGACCTGCAAGTTGCCCACCGGCGGTTCGAGCCGATGACTGTGCTGCGCCAGCCAGCGCTGCAGGTTCAACGGGCGGCCATGGGTCAAGCTCGGCATCGGCGGAGCGCCTCAGCGCAGTGCATCGGCACTTTGCGTACCGGCACTGTCGCGCTTGAATTCGTCGATGTCGGGCACCGAACCCCACATGCAGAAGGATTCGTTGGCGCGCGGGAACTGGCGCGGCTGGTGGCCTGCCTCTTCCTCGGGCGAGATCGAGCGCACGCCGCACGAGTATTCATAGACCATGGCGTCGGGCCCTTCGAAGTAGAGGAAGGTCGCGCCCGAAGTCGGGTGCCGGCCCGGGCCGAACACGATGCGCACCCCCATGCGCGTGAGCTGGTACCAGGCGCGCATCACGTCGTCGATGCTTGCGACCTGGTGGTTCACATGCTGCACGCCGGCGTGTGTGGCGGGAAACAGCGCCACCTTGTGGTGGATCTGATCGATGCGCAGCAGCGCCGCGTCGCCGATGCGGTCGCTGACGCGGGCGCCGAGCAGGCCGGTCCAAAAACGTTCGTCGCGCGGCGCGTCGGTGCTGCACAGGCCGATGTGGCTGAAGCCGGTGATGCCGGCGTCGCGCGCGGCGAAGTAGCGCGTAGCGCTGTGGTGCGGGCGCACCACGAGGTCGATGCTGTTGCCGCTGGGGTCGCGAAAGTTGACGAAGCCGCCGACGCGGCGCTGCTCGCTTTCATCCGCATTGCCAAGGCGCACCTTGAAACCCGCGTCGCTGAGCTGGGTTGCGGCGGCGTCCAGCGCGGCAGCGTCGCGCAACTCGAAGCCCACCGTGTGCTGGGTCGGGTCGCCTTCGAAATACACCAGCGTATGGTCGCGCGAGTCGCTGCGGTAGTAGCGCGCACCCTGCTCTTCGCGCACCGCCTGCAGGCCGACCACGTCGCGCGCAAAGCGGTCGGCTGCGCCGAGGTCGCGCGTGCCCAGGCGCACATAACGAATGTCCAGCAAGTCGATCATCGGTGGCGCCCTCCGCAGCACGCAGGCGCTGACTTTAACGGTTGCGCCGCGCGTTGCATGGGCGGCGCTGACCGAGTTCGCCTTCGCACGGCGCAGCGCCGACCGCGGAGCGTACGAACTTGGATTCAATTGAATGAGATTGGGTGGCTGCAGACGACCGAGGGTGGTCTGTCCGCGCACGGTCAGCATGCCGACGTCGTGGCGGCAGGGCGGCGGCGGTGCCCCCGTTCTCCGGCCCACGCTCGCG
>Ga0315272_10001053_pt1 | contig 13908 bp, 8 predicted proteins | sample C3_middle_MG_FD_203918 | JGI IMG/M metagenome (GOLD analysis project Ga0315272, IMG submission 203918) | Sediment microbial communities from Yellowstone Lake, YNP, Wyoming, USA - C3_middle | ecosystem: Environmental > Aquatic > Freshwater > Lake > Sediment | place: USA: Wyoming | collected...
TCGCTGTGTTTCAAATCATTATTACATGAAGAAGTAATAATCACGAGGAAAGAAATTAAAATAAAATATCTCATATATACAATTTTTAATCACGAAGTTACACAGAGTCCCGATAGCTACCCGGATCACGGTGTCACACGGAGTTGTTTTTATCTCTCAGCCTCAGCCTCAGCCTCTACCTTAATATCATATTCCCGAGCAGTATCCTTCCTGATTTCCAGAATGCCCTGAAATACGGATCATCAGTAATATAAATAACTTCTCCCGAACCTAACTTCTCAGTTCCTATGACCAGCGTACTCTTTATTTTGTCCTTGAATTTGGATCCTGCAAATCCTGAGACAGGATTTTTATCGAGAATATAGGCAATATTGCTGCCCGTTGTGAGGAACGGATATCCTGGTCCGAGTTTCATGATAAACCATTCTTTGCCCATTCCGAATGAATACGGATGTGTATCGTCAAGTTTTACCCTGTATATGCTTCCTGCCGAGCGTTCGGAAAGTGAATATCTTCTTTCATTTTCTATTTCAAACTTTTTAAGCAGGGTTGAGTCATCGCTTTTTATCTTCTTTTCTGCTGCTTTCTGTTCAGCTGTCCTGGTCTCAATAGCCTTGAAAAGCGAAGTGGTCTTTTCACCTGAAAAAACAGATATTGCATTCTCCATGGCAATAACCCTTCCGCCTCTTTTAACAAAGTCGATGATGGTATCCTTTAGCTTGGAATAGCTGCCTGAGGTCAGGACCAGTATTTCATAATCTTTCAGATCGAGTGATTCAGCATTTCCTATATTGATCAGTGAAACAGGGTAATTCAGCTCCTTTTCAAAGAAATACCAGAATTCGCCTACTTCACCAGATGAAGTGCCTTCTCCGCATAAGAGTGCAATTGATTTTCTTGTCATGAGAGGAGAATTTTCTGATCCGAAGTCTTTACCTGTGTCAACCATGCCAGTAACAGATTGAATCAGCCTGACCTGACATTGGTTTGCAGCTTCTGTTACTGTCTTGTCAAAATCAATTTCGAGATGTTTGTTATCACCACGGGCAACAATTACACTGCCCCTGTTAAAACTGCTACCTCCAAGAGTAAACGGTTTCAGGGCGTAGCGTAATTTAATTTTCTTGCTATAAAGCGCCGCCATGAACTTCAGTTCATCAAAGCCAGTGAAATTGACAACATAAGCATATGGTTTGGTGGTTGCAGCCTCATTAACGATCTTTTTCACAATGATTTTTGCAGTGTCGGCGGGTATCTTCTCAGCAACGGCATATGATTTAAGGTTGTAAACATATGGCAATGCCCATGCAGTGAGGTCATAACTAAGTGAATCGGAAGCCTTCGTCTTTGGCTCAAACAATGCCTGCATAAAATGCGACTGTGGCTGATAGGCGCTTACGAGAATGTCACCTTTTTCAATCGTGAACTCACCATCTTTATTGGAGCAGTAGTCGAAGCCCTTTAATTTTTTGCCAATACTGCCGGCATAGCTGTATTTTATCTGATTTCCGTCAAGAACTCTGAACAGGTCATTGAGATTTGATTTCTCGTTAGAACCCTTTATTATGACTGATTTGTACTGAAACTGAGGGTTTTTCAGGCTCTCGTCAAAGTATTTGTTAAACTCTGAGATCAGCTTATCCCTGTTTTCATAAGCTACTTTTATGGTTGCCATTGACGCTGTGAAATGGCCATCTATCCTGTCTTTAAGCGTGAGGGTGTCACCTGATTCAAGTTTATAGGCAATTCCTGATGGGCCTCCGCCGCCCTGCTCATATGTGAATCCCATGGCGCCATTAAATAATGGCCAGGTATCGCCAAAACCCGGATAAAAAAGATCAAAGCTTTCTTTGGTGAAATAGAGCTTGAATTTCTCGTTGAAAAGTTTCGCATTGCCATTTCCCATCAGCTTATGAAAATCATGCTGCCATTGTGATATAATATTGTTCCATGGGTCAGCACCCGGGGCAAAGAAGAAAGTTGATTCGGCTCCCATTTCATGAAAATCAGCATGTACCTGAGGCATGAATTGATTATACAGTGCCAGTCTCTGCTGCGTCTCTTTCTGTGTCTGCCATGTCCAGTCGCGGTTAAGATCAAACATATAATGATTTGTCCTGGCACCCGGCCATCCCTGATTGTGCTCCCATGATTTTGAATCGGGTGTGAGGATTGAATTCATTGTACTCCTGTACCTGTTGGTATACAGATCGCGACCATCAGGATTCTGACAGGGATCAATTACTATAATTACGCTTTTAAGGTATTCCGAAATGTCCTTATCATTTCCGTTGACAAGAGAATAAAGAGTCTTCATTGCTGCCTCCATCCCCACAGCTTCATTTCCATGGACATTATAAGCCAGCCAGATGAAAGTGATCTGTTTCCCGGTGAACTCACCCTTCATAAGACCTGTTTTTATAAGATTGTTCTTCCTATATTCTTCAAGCCTGGCAAGATTCTCCTCACTCGAGATAAAACAGACCCCGAGGGTTCTTCCCTCATTTGTGACACCATATTCACGATATTTGGCGAGTGGTGAATTCTCAGCGACATATTTGAAATACTCCACAGCCCTGTGATGGTAAGTGAACTGTGTTCCCAGTGCATATCCGAGAAACTCATCCGGTGATTTTACTGTCTGCGAATTAAGTGTGGAAATCATCAATGCGGAGGCCAGGAAAGCCAGAAAGATCTTTTTCATTATTCAGGATTTGGTTTCAGGGGGATAAATATAATCTTTTTTCAAATCCCATGAAAAATATTTCAATCTGCTTTAAAACAGGTCGTCAAACTTAATAAAATGAAGTTTTTCGAGTTGTAGTTATGTAAATATAATATCTGAAATGCATTGCAATCCAGTTATCAGAGCAGGTCGTTTCATACATGAAAATAGGAATCGAGTCTTTTTCCCCTGTGCATCCTGTAATGAACAAACAACAGAACAAGGGCTACAGGGAGGACTGAGATTGCAACTATGGCCGACCATTTCAAATCGACAGTATTCCTGAGAAACCTGTCAATGAAGACTTCGGAAACCAGACAAAATGCTGAAAGGATGATGAATGCAAAGGCCAGTATATTAAAACCTTTAAAGTGTGCAACTTTCCAGAGGATGGTCATTATAATCACACATGTAAAAAGAGCCAGGGTGATCGGTAAGCCAATTCCATAGAACCACCTTACAGGGGGGGTGAAAATATTAAACAGAAATAGAGTTGACAGAACAGTAAAAAGAAATCCAGGAATTATTATGAAGTATTTCCTGAAAGCCAGAAGGATAAGCGTAAGGAATATCCAGGATGCAAATATTGATGTATCTGCATAGAGCGACCATGTAAGACTTTTTTTAATTACCAGGTCAACGATAGTGCAGACGGCCATTCCTGAAAAGGAAATAATCCCTGAAAGTTCCCAGATATGCCTTCTCGTTTCTTTTTTATAGAGGAGAATTATATCTGAAGGGTAGAGTTCAGACTGTTCAGTGGCTTCTGCCTTCTGGTCATTGGCTGAGTTATAACCGCATAAAGGACATGAAGGCAGGCCATCATCCAGTTCCACACCGCAATTCGCACAATAACTCATAATCGTAATATTTATTTGTAATTCAATATTTTAACAGGGATTCCCTTTTCAGTGAGGAATTTGAAAAAATGCATTTCAAAGCTAGTTGAATTTGAAACATTTGAGAAGTTAAGGTGAAGTTTGTCCCTGAAGGATACCATTGCAGAGCTTATTTTGACATGGGTATTAGGTGGTGTCGGCACCAGTTCGAACGATTCGATAAGTTCGCCTATCTCATCAGGCAGCTTTATACTGCCAAGGTTCGTCATTATTCCAGAGCACTGATTTGTTCCAAGCCTCCTGTAAACAGCCGAGATAGCCATCGATTTGATGAAAAGCGGTAGAATCCTTATGATAAAGCTGTGTTCATGACCAACATTCTGAGACAAGAACCGGCCGATCTGTTTGATGTCGGCACCCGTCTGAATCTGGTAATTTACAATTTTGAGTATTTCTTCAAATGAATATTCCCCAAGCCTGAGATCAATTTCCGGTAGAACAAAAAGCGAAAAATTACGCATGGTTTTACTCGGAAGCTTTTTTCTCATGTTGACCGGAACTTCAATCCGTAGAACTCCTCTTTTTAGGTTTTTCACTTTTGCCTTCTCTTCAAGGTAGATTTTCTGAAGTGTAAACAGGTAGACGGAGACTATATATTCGGTAAGCGTTACATTATTATTCCTTGCCACTTCGAGGATCCTGCAAAGATCAATCTGTGACCTTATTACTTTAAGCCTTGGTTTATCATTGAGATTGTAGGGGAGATGCCATGCTTTAGTCAGCTTTCCAGGAGGAGGTGTTTCCTTTCTGAAAAATCTTTTATATCCATCCTCCATCTCTTCTTCGGTAATCGTACTCTCAGGAGTCATAATTCCTTCAGTAGATAAAATCTCATTCCCTGCTAATCTGAAATATGTAAGCAAAAGAGATTTAAGATATTCGAGAGCCCCGCCTCCGTCGGTCAGTATGTGGAAAAACTCCACTGATATCCGGTTTTGCCTTACGAGGATCCTGTACAGAGGTTCGTTTTTCCTGTGAGCGGCAAATGCTGTACATGGCGTTTTATCTTCTGTCTGGATCCTTGGTAACTTATTGTTGAATTCGAGGTAATGCCAGAACAGACCGCTGCCCAGTGATACGCTGAAGTATGGGAATCTCTTAGAGGTGATTTCTGCCGCTTCTTTTATTACGGAAAACCTGATGGGTTTCTTCAGAGATGCAGTTATCCTGAAAACAGCTGTAAGTTCTCCGGTCATAATTGCCGGGAAAAGCTTAGCTGCGTTATCAAGCTTTAACCACCCGATCTCCTGAATCGATTTTGTATTATTCCCCTTTTCCTTCATTTTATTATGTAAATGTACGAAAAATAATGTCAATTTATGGCTTGGTGATATTGAGCACAAGGGCTGTATTCAGAGTAAAATTTCCTATTTTTGTTTTTCCGTACATGAATATTCACTATCAAAATATCTATTTCATGAGAAGATACAATTTTCTTCAGATTCTAATTATTCTGTTAACAGTCCTGGTTTTGCCCGGCAGTAACCTTATTGCCCAGATGCCTCAACGCGGTGCCAGCCAGGTGGCAATTATCGGGTGGAGCGATGATTCCCATTTCCAACTTAGGAATTTTGACTCCGATAAGAAACAAATAATTGAAACGTACGACGTTAAGACAGGTAAAAGTGTCGTTTTGCCGCCTGTTAAAACCGACAGGGATTTACTGATTCAATCCCTTCCTTCAGGAGTAACTGTTACAATGAATGATGTCGTCAGCCCTGATTCAAAAAGCGTTGTAATAATTAAGGATAATGACCTTTACTTATTTACTCTTGGCGATAAAGAGCTGAAAAGACTTACAAATGATAAATCCCCTGAAGTAAATGCCAGGTTTTCTCCTGACGGTAAAAAAATAGCATATACCAAAAATAAGGACCTGTATTTTTATGATCTGGCATCGGGCAAAGAGATCAGACTCACAACTGATGCATCAGATAAGGTTTACAATGGATACTCATCATGGGTATATATGGAAGAGATCCTTGGACGGGCCGGCAGATATGCCGCATTCTGGTGGTCTCCCGATGGAAAAAGCATAGCCTATCTCAGGACTGATGAAACGGATGTGCCTGTATTTACTCTTAACAGGCTTGACGAAGCTGATGGGATACATGGTTTAATAGAAGCTACTCACTATCCGAAACCCGGAGATCCCAATCCAAAGGTAAAGATGGGGATTGCTGATATTGCCACAGGAAAAACAACCTGGGTTAAAACGGATTACAACATTGATCAGTACATCGCATGGCCTTTCTGGAGTCCCGACAGCAGGAAGCTTGCAGTTCAGGTGCTTAATCGCGATCAGACTGAGCTTAAAATTATACTGGCAGATCCTTCTACAGGAGATTTTGTTCAAATTTATTCCGAATCACGAAAAACATGGGTTGAGTTTTATGAAGATATCAACGTGATGAAGAACGGATCAGGTTTCATTATGAGAAGCTACAGGAATGACTGGGAGAATCTTTATTATTACGGATGGGACGGGAAGCTTATATCTCAGCTAACTAACTTCAGTTTTAGAGTAACTTCAATTGACAGGGTTGATGAAGACCTTAAAACGGTATATTTTTCAGCAACTGGTCCGGAATCGACTGATTTTCACGCATTCCGTGTTGGTCTGGACGGTAAAAATCCAATTCAGCTTACAGAAGGCAGCGGATCACATAATCTGAGTGTCTCCCCAAAAGGAACTTATTTTATTGATACCTGGAACAGTATCACAAGTGCCGGAAGTATTGTATTATATAATAAAAGCAAAAAACTGCTGAAAGAGATCCACAAGTTTGATCAGCCTGTATTTGATCCTGCAAAAAGCGCTAAGGCTGAGTTTGTTAAGATCATGACATCCGATGGACTTTTCAACATGCCGGCTATAATAACCTATCCGCTTAATTTTGATCCCTCAAAAAAATATCCGGTAATTTTTGCAATCTACGGTGGTCCTGATTTCAAAAACGTCAGCAACAGATGGCAGGGGAATACTCCATCATGGAATGGCCAGAATGGAATAATCACTTTCACAGTTGATCACCGCGGATCGGGTCAGTTTGGGAAAAAGGGACTTGATTACCTCCATCGTTCACTCGGGAAATGGGAGATTCTCGATTATGAAGATGCTGTAAAATGGCTGCGGGCAAAACCTTTTTTTGATTCAACACGAATCGGAATTACAGGCAGTTCTTACGGAGGGTATATGACATGTCTGGCTCTCACCAAAGGTGCAGGTTACTGGACACATGGATTCGGAGGATCTTCCGTTACTGACTGGCGCCTGTACGATAATGTTTACACAGAGCGTTATATGGATACCCCTCAGGATAATCCTGAAGGCTATAAAGACGGATCAGTTCTGACATACGTTAAAAACTACACCGGGAAACTTTGTTTTACTCATGGTGATATGGATGATAATGTTCATATGCAGAATTCAATATATCTTATCTCAAAACTTGAAGATGAGGGGAAAATTTTTCAGTTCATGTTATATCCCGGAGGAAGGCATGGCTGGGGATGGACGCGAAGCGGACAGGGGGCCTAACGAACAAGGTTATATTAAATAAAACTGAAAAATTATATCTAAGATGAACTTTATCAGATCTTTTCTTCCTGGCATCTTTCTTTTAACTTCGCTTACTGCCACCGGTCAGAATGACCCCGTAATCAACAAAATTATAGACCTCGGCACTACCGATAACAAGGTCATGGAGCATATAGATGTTCTGACTAACAGAATCGGGGATCGGATTACAGGGTCCGACGGATATTACAACGCATGCGTCTGGGCAATAAATACAATGAAATCATGGGGAATGATTGCTGAGATGCAGGAGGCAGGTGAAATGCCAGTAGGATTCAACAGAGGGCCATGGTTCGGAAAAATGATCTCTCCCGGTGAAATCACCCTCGATTTTGGGACTCCTTCATATACCGCCGGCACAAAGGGCCGTCAGAAAGGACATGTTGTAATTTCGCCAAAATCTGTTGAAGAATTCTGGACTGTCAGAGACAGCATTAAGGGAGCATGGGTCCTGATCGATGGTTCAAATTCAGGATGGCCAAGGGACAGGGCAGGGGTATCTGAGCTTACCAGACTTATGAAGGAAGCCGGAGCTCTTGGCACTATTCAGCTTTCAACATTCCCTATCAGACTGCTATTCCAGAAAGTTGATTCATGGGAGAACCTGCCGGAATTACCCGACATTAAGCTAATTGACAAACAATATAATGACATTAAAAACCTCGTTCTAAAGGGACAGCGCGTAATACTCGAATTTGACATTAGAAATTACTTCAGACCGGGTCCGGTGAAATACCACAATGTAGTCGCATGGATCCCTGGCTCTCAGTTCCCTGATGAATATGTTATCCTTGGTGGCCATCTTGATGGTTTTGACGGTGGATCTGGCGCTGTCGATAATGCTTCCGGAGCAACTGTTGCCATGGAAGTGGCAAGGCTGATAATAGCTGCAGGCGGAAAACCTAAACGTACAATCATGGTTCAGTTGTGGGCAGGAGAAGAGTATGGCCTGCTTGGATCAACAGCATGGGTTAAGCAGAATCCTGACATGCTCCCCAGGATCTCAGCACTATTCAACCGTGACGGCGGGACCAATTGCATTACCGGATTAAGTGTCCCGAAATCAATGATGGCTGACTTTCAGGAAATAGTAAAACCAATACTCGGGCTGAACCCGAAATATCCTTTTGAGCTGACTGAAAGACCCAAACAATTCAGAAAAGGAGGAAGGGGAAGCACTGACACCTTTTCGTTTTTGCAGAAAGAAGTGCCTGCCTTTGGATTCTCTACGAAGGGGGAACAGGTGTATGGCAGGACCTGGCATACAACTCTCGATACTTACGATGAGGTTATACCGAAATATGAAGAGTATTCTTCAATGGTAACCGCCGTGATCGCCTACAAAGTTGCTAATCTTGACCACCTTCTTTCCCGTCAGGGCAACTTCATGGCCGATGGCTTATATGCTGATTTTAACACCAGCAAAGGAAGATTCTCAGTGCTTCTCGACTATAAGAAAACACCTATGACCGTTGCCAATTTCGTTGGTCTTGCAGAAGGTACATTAACTAACGCATCCTATCCGCCTGGAACTCCGTTTTTTAAGGAATCCATCTGGCACAGGGTCGTCAAGGGTCATGTAATTCAGGGAGGAGAGCCTGCTATTGTTAAAGATCCTGCAAACACTGAAGTCAATTCCGTTGGATATGAAATACCTAATGAGATCAGCGACCTGAGCCATAATAAAGCCGGTATGATTGGGATGGCAAACAGTGGTCCGAATACCAATACCTGTGAGTATTACATTACTCTCGGCGACAGGTCTTATCTCGATGGCAACTATACCCTTTTCGGAGAGGTGGTTGACGGAATGGATGTGGTTAACAAAATAGTGCAGGGCGATACAACCCATAGTATTACAATTGTCAGGGCAGGACAGGATGCTGAAAATTTCACAGTTAATGATGTGACTTTCAAAATTCTTCTGGACAGACAATGGAAAAAGGTTAATTATGAGAAAGAACTAAAGAAACAACAAACAGAGAAATTTATTACTGATAACTACCGGGGACTGATGACTCTCCCTGACGGTTTAAGATATAAGGTACTTACTCAGGGAAACGGAAATAAGCCAGTCGAAGGATCCGTGATGAGTCTTCAGTACACCGGGAAACTGGTTTCAGGATTGACTTTTGTAAGTACCGCCATGGACGGCAAGCCGGACGCAGGGACAAAACCTTCTGAGTTTAAGCACACTTTGGGAATGGATGGATTGGTGAAAGGGCTGAACGAAGCGTTGCAGGATATGAAGGAAGGAGAAAAGAGGGTACTGATAATCCCTCCTGATCTGGCTTATGGTGTTAATTCGGGTTTTTACGGGAAGGATATTAAGGGTCAGAAAAGATTTGTAATATCACCGGGTGAAACATTAATTCTTGAGGTCACATTGAATAAGTTAAGTCATTGAACTGATTTTTAATAAGCATTCCTGTCATGATGAGTTATTGTTTATTATATTGGCAGTAAATTCTTTTCAAAACTTTAGGCACTTTAAACCCAAAATTTCCGATTTATGTTAATAGGCGTCCTCAAAGAAACAGGAAATGAAAACAGGGTAGCCATCCTTCCGGGAGAAGCTACTGCTCTGAAAAAACTGGGAATCAATGTTTTAGTAGAATCAAAGGCAGGCGAACGTGCATTCGCATCTGATGACGACTATTTAAAAGCCGGAGCGGATGTGAAATCAAGAGAAGAAGTCATTTCAAGGTCGGAGATGTTACTCTCCGTCAATCCGCCTGTGGAGGATGACCTGAAGCTTTTTAAGGAAGGCCAGGTTCTTTGTTCTGTTCTAAATCCTGTTGTCAACAGTGAGTGGCTCGAAAAGGCACGTCTTCATAAACTGTCAGTGCTGGCACTTGATCTTATACCACGGACAACCAGGGCACAATCGATGGATATTCTTTCTTCAATGGCAACCGTTACGGGTTACAAAGCTGTCCTCGATGCTGCCTCACTGTTGCCAAGGTTTTTCCCTATGTTTATGTCCGCTGCGGGAACTATAAAGCCATCAAGGGTGCTAATTCTTGGAGCTGGAGTAGCAGGATTACAGGCAATTGCCATTGCGAGGAAACTTGGAGCAATAGTTGAAGTATTCGATGTTAGATCAGCTGTGAAAGAGGAGGTGAAAAGCCTTGGCGGTAAATTTGTTGAAGTTGAGGGTGCGAAAGAAGATGCAGCTGCAGGCGGATATGCTGTTGAACAGACAGAAGAGTTTAAGAAAAAACAGCAGGAGCTTATCCAGCAGCGTGCCATCGCTTCTGATGTGGTTATTGGAACTGCGCAGATTCCAGGCAAAAAGGCGCCGGTACTTCTTTTGAAAGAAACTGTGTATTCTATGAAACCCGGTTCAGTGATTGTCGATCTCGCTTCTTCCTCCGGTGGTAATTGCGAACTGACTGAAAACGGAAAAAATATTGTTGTCAACGGAATTCACATTTTAGGGAAAACAGATTATGCATCTGACATGTCGTCTGATGCAAGCAAGATGTTTGGATGTAATGTTATTAACCTTCTGAAAATTATGGTTGATAAAGAAGGTAAACTGGTCCTGAATATTCAGGATGATATATTGAACGGAACTACTGCTGTACATGCCGGGGAGTATGTCAGTCAGAGAGTTAAACAAATGCTGAAAATAAATAATTAATTAACATGGAAAATGTTCTGGGATTTTTCTTGTTGCACAGAGAGGCTATCTTTATAGTGATCCTCTCCATATTTCTTGGCATAGAAGTAATCAGCCATGTGCCCGCAATACTTCATACACCGCTGATGTCAGGTGCAAATGCTATCCATGGCGTAGTTATTATTGGTGCCATAATCGTTATGGGGCATGCCGATACAACAGGATCAATGATACTTGGTTTTCTGGCAGTTGTCCTGGGTACTCTTAATGTTGTCGGTGGTTTTGTTGTGACCGACAGAATGCTCGAGATGTTTAAAAAGAAGAAGTAATTAACCAGTAAGAATTCCAAACAGATCGTTCCTATGGACCAGCTAGCTCAACTTAATACCGGGATCTCAATACTGGAGATTTCTTATGTTATTGCTTCAGTCCTTTTCATCCTTGGATTGAAAATGTTAAGTCATCCATTGACAGCCCGGCGTGGTAATGCTCTGGCTGCTTTTGGAATGGGATTGGCAATTATTGCCACAATATTGTTCCACCAGAAAGACGGGAAACCTATTGGAAATATAGGATTGATCCTTACAGCAATATCTATCGGGGTAGTTATCGGTTGGATAATTGCTAAACGGGTGAAGATGACCGCCATGCCGCAACTGGTTTCATTTTTTAACGGGATGGGAGGAGCCGCCGCCGCACTTATTTCAATGATGGAATTTCCCCATGTAAGCCCCGAACTGATAGCAAAAAACGGAATGGCAAACGGACATGTGCTTGCTATACTTTTAGGCCTCATGATCGGGACTGTCTCATGGGCAGGAAGCATGATAGCTTTCGGCAAACTCGATGGTTGGATCGGCGACATGCGTATAAAAGCAATGAGATATGTGAACCTGACTATTCTGGCAGTTCTGATTGGTTTCATTGTCTTTATAATGACCCGTCACGTACAGGCCAGCAGTGAACTCACTCCGTTTATTTATGTCATGTTCGTGATCTCAATTATTTACGGGGTTTTGTTTGTAATGCCTATTGGCGGAGCAGATATGCCCGTGGTTATTTCATTACTGAACTCTTTTACAGGCGTAGCCGCTGCTATGGGCGGATTCCTTTATAATAACCAGGCAATGCTTACCGGTGGTATCCTTGTCGGATCGGCAGGTACTATACTCACGATACTGATGTGCCGGGCAATGAACAGATCGTTGCTGAATGTTATTGTCGGTGTTTTCGGCGGGGGAGGACAGGAAAATGTGACTGTCTCCGGTTCAATTAAGGAAATTTCAATCTCCGATGCAGCCGTGCTTCTCAGCTATTCAAAAAAAGTTATTATCGTTCCCGGATATGGTCTGGCTGTTGCACAGGCACAGCATATCTGCCATGAACTTGATAAACTGCTGGAGGAAAAGGGCGTTGAAGTAAAATATGCAATTCATCCTGTTGCGGGACGAATGCCTGGGCATATGAATGTTCTGCTTGCTGAGGCAGATGTGCCATATGAACAGCTGATTGAAAGCGAAGAGATCAATCCCGATCTTCCAAATACTGATGTTCTGGTTGTGATTGGAGCGAATGATGTCGTAAATCCGGCGGCGGAAGATGATCCGTCAAGTCCTATCTATGGAATGCCTATTATAAAAGCACGCGACGCGAGAAACATAATCGTAATGAAACGCGGTATGGGTAAAGGTTACGCAGCTATCGAAAATATGCTTTTCTTCAATGACAAGACAAGAATGTTATTTGGCGACGCAAAATCCACACTGCAAAATCTTGTAAATGAGGTAAAAAGTTTATAATTGCACTCTGTATTTAAAATCAGCTTTCATCTTAAAACTGTTGTTGTCAGTTGCCTGATTATCATGGGATGCGCTTCGCAACTCTTTTCTCAGGCTTATTTTCAGCAGAAAGCCAATTATAATATCCAGGTTACGCTTAATGACAGAAAACATGAATTAGGCGCCTTTGAAACTGTTGAATATGTAAACAATTCACCCGATTCTCTGAGTTTCATCTATTTCCATCTCTGGCCGAATGGCTATTCTTCAAACAAGACTGATCTTGCCCGGCAGCTGATTCAGACTAAAGGCCGACAAAAGCTTTTTAATAATCAAGTTATGGCCGGATACATCGATTCCCTCGACTTCAGAATAAACGGTACAGCAGCAAACTGGAGTTTACTGCCCAATCAGCCGGACATTTGTATCATCAGGCTTGGTAAGAAGATTGCACATGGAGATACAATAATTATAACCACCCCTTTTCATGTAAAAATTCCTCTGGGTATTACTTCGCGGCTGGGCCATATAGGCGAATCATACCAGATTTCCCAGTGGTATCCCAAACCTGCAGTATATGATAAGGATGGCTGGCATCAGATGCCTTATCTCGATCAGGGAGAATTCTATTCTGAATATGGCAGTTTTGATGTGAAGATTACCCTGCCCGCCAACTATATTGTTGGAGCATCCGGAGAACTTCAGGATACCAAAGAGAAGGTATGGCTTGAAAATATTGCTGCTGACACCATATGGAAGATAGCTGCCGGATACCTGCGGGATGCTTTCCCCCGGTCATCAGCCCGGACTAAAACTCTGAGATATACCGGGGAAAATATTCACGATTTTGCCTGGTTTGCCGATAAACGTTTTCATGTTATGAAAGGAGAGGTGAAGCTTCCCTGTTCGGGAAGAACGATCACTACCTGGGTCATGTGCACGAATCAGCAGGCGGAGTTATGGATAAATGCTCTCAGATATACCAACAGGGCATTGCTGTACTTCTCGAAATTAATAGGTGATTATCCTTATAACTCACTGACAGTGGTACAAAGTGCACTTACAGCCGGTTCCGGAATGGAATACCCCGGCGTAACGGTAATCGGCAATACTGATAATGCATATACACTCGATGATGTAATTGCACATGAGATATGCCATAACTGGTTTTACAGTGCCATTGGTTCAAATGAACGAAGATATCCATTTATGGATGAAAGTATTTCTACAGCTTATGAAAACAGGTATATGAATTATGCTCATCGCGGAAAAATGCTGTGGGAAACGTATTTCAGAAGACC
>Ga0315272_10001055_pt1 | contig 13870 bp, 17 predicted proteins | sample C3_middle_MG_FD_203918 | JGI IMG/M metagenome (GOLD analysis project Ga0315272, IMG submission 203918) | Sediment microbial communities from Yellowstone Lake, YNP, Wyoming, USA - C3_middle | ecosystem: Environmental > Aquatic > Freshwater > Lake > Sediment | place: USA: Wyoming | collected...
CTTAACCATTACCGTTTGACTTTCCATGTTGGCAAAAAGACAGATGTTTTTAAACATGTTCACCGATCGCTTCGGCGAGCAATACGGCGACAGGGATGTATTAACAGGGATGGTTATCCCTGTAAGCGGCAGGCTTAAAAACATGGGTGTTTCCATCTGCGTGGGGGGTCTGGACTTCGAGTTCAGCATTAGGCAGGGGGGTAAGCCGTTGCTCGAAGGTGGGGGCGTGTTGGGTGGCATCACTGTCGTGATGGGGAGGTACTGGAAGTCCACATTTCTCCGCTACCTCTTCGCGTTGCTTACAAACGACTATGAGCTGGCCATACGCACTTCGCAAATCTTAAGCCCTGGCGGCTTCGCCAGGCTGAGGGTCGGCAATGCGTTGCTAGAATGCCGGAGGACTGAGATGGGCGCTGACTGCAACATCACAAAACGGACAAAAGAAGAGGCGTACCTCCTCTACGAGGGCTTCCTCCTCACGTTGAAATACGGCTATGCGCCGCCTTTGTCGCTTAATGTCACAAACGCCGCAGTGAGGCTGTTGCGTTACGTTGGAGGCCTGAAGTGGAGCGGCCCCTCCTCCGTCCTCCTTGCAGAGGCGCTGGAGAAGGCGCTTCAGCTGGACGCGTGGCTGCTGGTGGACGGCCTCTTAGACGGCATGCACCCGGACGACGTCTTTCGGCTCGCAGGCTTGGCATCTTCCGCCGGGGCGCGGCTCGTCGTGGCGACGCACTCGCCGTGGGTGCGGAGGGCCCTCAGGTGTCACAGCGCCATGGCTGAGGCGCAGGGCATGCCCGCGGCTGACAAGCTCGTGACCGCCTATGAGTTCGTGGACGGAACAGTGAAGGAAATCGACCTCGCCTCCGAGGACTACGGTAAGGCATTCGGAAAGCTGTATGAAAACTGTAGGTAATTCCCATTTTCTGCCCGTTTGGCAAATGGAATTAAACGGATAGACGTCGGCACACGATAAGCTAAAAAAGAGGTGTGGTGGTAATATACATGGAAACTAAACCCGTCCCCATACCCCAAATCTTAAAAGAGATAAAGAGCTGCGTCTTGGATGAATGTATACATTATCTGCTGGAGTACCTCCGCACCGGCGACGACGGCAGAGTAAAGAATGAGCTGCTTTTCATATTCGTCGAGCGTGGAGACAAGGAGGCCGTGGAGTTGTTGTTGAGGCACGGCGCAGACCCCAGGGCCAGAGATGGCCAGGACAGGACTCCTCTGCACTTGGCGTTGAGCAGTTGTGAGATAGTTGAGATTCTCCTTCGCTACGGCGCAGACCCCAACCTGCCAGATGCCGCCGGCCGGACTCCTTTGCATTGGGCCGCCGCCAGCGGCCTCAAATGCGCCATAGAGCTGCTGCTTCAGTACGGTGCCAATATAGATGCAAGGGACAAGTATGGAAATACGCCGCTCCACGACGCCTTGATGTACTGCGACAGGTGCGAAGACATTGCTCTGCTCCTCATAGAACGCGGCGCCAACCCAAACATCCGCGGATTCGGCGGCCGCACCCCGCTTCACATTGCGGCCGAGAAGGGGTATTCAAGGGCAGTTGAGGCGATGCTCCAGCGCGGCGCGGACGTAAATGCGGTGGACGGAATGGAGGAGACACCTCTCCACCTAGCCGCGCGGTACTGCCAGATCGGTGCCGTAGAGGCTCTGCTTAAGGCCGGCGCCAACGTCGGCGCCCGCAACAAATTTGGGCAGACGCCTTTACACTTGGTGGCGCATGGCTGCAGAATCAATTGTATGACTTGCCCCGGGACTGCGAGGCTGCTGATCCAGTACGGCGCCGACATCGGCGCCAGGGATGCGTTCAGAAGGACGCCGTATGAGGAGCTGTTTCCGGAGAAGGAGCGCGAGCTGGCGCAGTTACTCGGCAGGTGCCAGCCGCCGTAAAAAGTGAGGGGTTTAACAATCGATGAGGAACTTTTCTGAAAGCTTCTCTATTTGGAGGTACCTATAGCTACTTTTGCACATGTTTAAAACCTCACCCTTCTTTTTCAACAGCTCTTCAACTTCGTTTACGTCGGCGTTGCGTAGCAGGATGTGGCCAAGCCCCCTTTCGAGGAGCTTTACGGCGAGCTCCACCGTCTCCGGCCCTCTGTACTGTAGCTTCTTATACCAACGCGTCAGGTCGTACAGCGACGTCAATAGAAGCCTTGGCCACATACAGTCGTCGGGGTCTTCACATATATACGGACGCTTGATTTCGGCATAGCCTCTTATCTTCATCTCGGCGAGTCCCCGCCTGCTGAAGTTGCCTCTAATCTCGACCTCCTCCGACCCCACGATATCGTTGTCACTCTCTATCGTCCACCAGCTCATGAAGATCCGCCCCTTGCCGCGGTGCACCTCTTTGGCTATCTTCGCCACGTTGTCTAAGTCGTCCGGCACCATCAGCTCTGCCGTGTCCCTAACGAATGCCTTGAAGGGCACCCCAGCGTAGAAGGCCACATAGTACTCCCGCAGCGTCAGTGGCTCCGTAGCCACAATGTAGCGCCTATCCTTTGTGACGGTAAACTTCTTGCTCTCAAACGATAAGGAGAAGTATGCCCACTTATCATATGGAGCTTTGAAGTAGTACTTTCCCATGTCTACATTATAGCGCCAATTTTTAAGTTGATTCGTCGACAATTGTGGCGGAGGAAAAAGAGGGGGTTACCCTCCGAAGCGCCAGAAGCGGCACTTCTCTATGAAGTTTTCGCTGTCTGGGAAGCTTATACATTTATTACAGTAGTACACCTCCTTGACGACAGACTTGTCGAGGCCCTCGATCTTGTAGATCACCTTGCCGGTGTACCATTTGTCCAACCGCGTCTCTTCCTGCACCGCGAGGCCGTGGGCCTTGGCCAGGGCGTATGCGGCCTTTGCTGGCGACGCCACCTCCAAGCATCCGCTGACTTGCATCTTCACGAAGTTGTGGATTACCCTATCCACCTCCCTCCTCTCGTCGCTGCCGTCGTAGGGGCCGAACTGATACAGCGATGCGATGTACTCGATCACCTTAAGTGCCTCCTCGCTTAAAGGCTCCGGCGACACCACCACGACGTCGCAGTCGCTGTCCTCGCAGGGCCCTTGGAACTTATACACGCCGCGCAGCAACCCCTCTGAAATTGCTTCATACATCTTGTCCTCAAGCCTGTAGAACTCGTCGTCGTCTTCGACCAGCCCGTCCAGCTGGTCGTATATGTCGCCGTACCTCACCACGAAGCTGTTCCTCTCGGCCACGGCGCGGATGACCGCCGTGACGATCCTCTTATCTATTTGAACCTGTTCCATGATAAAAAAGATGGAGACATTTTTAAGCTTGACGCGGCGCCGACAGGGATGTACTGACAGGGATGTTTATCCCTGTGAACTCATCCCTGTTGGGTAATCCCTGTTGACCTTAATACACCTCGACCTTCACGAGGGGGAGCACCTCGTCTACGTCCGCGTCCCAGCCCTCGGCCTCCAGGTCTATGCGCCATATACCGTTATCGTCTGCGAAGATCACAAACGTGCCTCTGCCTACCACTACATACTTCGTCTCGCCCTCCCGCACCGCGACAGAGAGGACGTCAGCCCTCCTGTCGTAGTAGGCTCGGAGAGAGGCGGCGTTGTTGGACATTGTTCTTGAGTCGTGAGGAGGATTTAACTGATTCGCCTTAATGAGGTGCACCGTACAGCATATGGATAAAGTAGATGTGCTGTTCAAGGCACATGACTACGTCGCTACGTTCATCCAGAAGATGCGTTCTGTCATTGTATGGATATTTGTGGATGGCAATAGGGTGTACGTCACTATTTGTGGGCGCGACGCGCGGAGGGTATCGAATGCCATTTATCACGCCCTCCGCGCCGCTGGGAGACATGGGCTACAACGAACGCCGGCCGAAAAAAGGGGATGTTGGGTCGTGTCGTACGTATAACTCCGATTTTTTGTTTAAAAAACGGGTTCCAGGAGCCCCGACCCGATCAACTCGCTCAGCGTAAGCTTATATTCTTTCAACTTCTCCTTGACCTCCTCTCCCAGCCTTTGCGCCTTAGTCTGCCCATTGACGAGGCGTAGCATGACCACCTCCCGTGGCGTCTTTACGTAGTCCAGTACTGTTTCTGAGTTTGTGGTCAGCAGGGCGTAGACGTCGTGGCTCCGCAGCTCGTCTAGCAAAAACTGCTGCGCCTCGGGGTTGAGGCCGTTCTCGAACTCGTCTATCACCACCATGGTAGGCTGTGCCATCAGCGCCGTCTCGATGATCAAGGTCTTTAAGACGCCGGTCGGCATGGTGGCCTGAGTCATTGTGATGCCGTTCTCCGCGGTCAGCTTCAGCACCAGCATGCCTCCCTCGTCCACGAACTGCAAGTCCTCCACCGGGTACACGTACTTCAACGCCTCAACCAGGGTTTCTGGGATTCTGCCGCCCGTTTGTGTGTAGAGGTACTGCACAACGTTCGACGCGTCGGGCAGGAGAGATGCCTCCTTGGCCGCCGGCCGGAGGCTTCTGACCGCCTTCCAGTCTATTTCGCCGATGACGACCACGCCGTTTAGGAACTCCTGCACGGCCTCCTCGGCATCTGGGCCGCAGTTGGATATCAAAGTCTTCTTGCCTCCCGCCGCCTCGTAGATGGTGCGGCACCCATGCCAAATCTCTATGCCTACCGCGGCCTGGTGGGAGCGGGGGCTCCTAAGGATTTGGAACGCCTCCACGAGGGCGGTCTTCCCGGAGCCGCTCGGCCCCGTTACGACAGTTAATTTGGTCGGAAACTCTATTGTAGTGTCGCGGAGGGATTTGAAGTTTTTCACCCAGAACTTTTTTGGTTCCATGCATCTTTGAACGTGTACAAATTTAAGCGTTTCCGCTTTGTTACTTATTAGGCTCTGACAGCGTTGTATATATGAACGGCTACGAGGAGTGCATCAAGACGTTCAACGACCCAGAGAGGTGTAGGTTCGCGTCAAAGGTCGCCCAGCTGGCCGAAGCCCTCAAGCTTGAGGAGTGCCTCGAAAGGCGTGGGCCACAGAAGTGTCTAAACATATGTTTGAAGAACTGCGAAGAGGGGGACTGCGACGAGGTGTGCTTCAGCGCCCTCGAAATGGCCTCCGCCAGGAGCATCGCCCGCAGGCTCGTCCAAGGGGCTGTAGCTGCGGCATCTGAGGACGGCGTCACCGTGTCCGAGGCGGCCGCCGCGGGCTTCTACATGTTGCTGAGCGAGCCGGGGGACGACTGCGTCGCCAAGATCGTCACCATGAGGGTCATGGGCCTGGCGGCGGTGGAGCTGAAGAACCTCCTAGGGGAACAGGAGATGCTCCTCCTCCTGGCCCCCGCCATAGCTGCGGCCTACGAGTGCATAGGAGAGGATGCGCTCAACCTGCTGGACATGATGGAGGCGACCATAGGGCGGGAGATGGCCGAAAGGATCGCGGCGGCCCTGGAAGAGGGCGCTGTGAAGATAGGACGCTTCACGTTCAGGTTCACCCCAGTCAAACCAACATAAAGACTACCACTCGTACCAGTAGGCGCCGCTGAGTCCGTACTCCCGAAGCAACCCCTCGAAGGCGCGGCCGACCTCCTTATCCAAAGCGGGGCCCACCTCAGCGTCTACGCTAACTGCATTCAGCCTGGTTAAATTCGACCCACGGGCGTGGAGCGATTCCCCAAACACGACGCCCGGCTCCAGCTCTGCCAAGGCCTTGAAGAGCCTCTCCAAGTCCTCTCTCCAGCCCGGGCGCGTTATGATGGGTGCCACCACGACGCCGATAGGTATGCCCGCCTCTTTTGCCTTCTTCAGCATGGCGAGACGGGCGCTGGGTGGAGGCGCCCGGGGCTCCGTGATGCGGGCAAAGGCGTCGTCCAGCGTCGGTATCGAGGCCATCAACACGACTTGCTCTCTGTACTTGACATAGAGGTCGAAGTCCTGCATCGGCAACGTAGACCGCGTAAGTATGGTGAACTTGACGCCGTGGGGAAGGGCCTCCTCTAAGATGTGGCGGGGCCACCGGTGGGGGAAGTACAGCTCCGGGAGATACGGGTCATGGGTGGAGGACATGAGGAGGCGCACCCCCCTCCACCTCCGCCAGGGGGTTCGCCTTATCTGTTCCTCCAAGTCGTCCGGGACGTAGAGGTATTGTCCCCACTGCCCCAGCTCCGCGCCGTAGAGGGGGCTGAGTTTGTTCGTTGTGTGAAGGCGCCATATTCTATCTACATAGCAGAAGAGGCAGCCGTGGGTGCAACCCACGGCGAAGTTCACCGCCCAGCCGTCTGAGAGGTCTTTCCCAGATTTGTCTTTTGATAAAGACGACTTCCTAACAATCATAAGATGTGAGGCGGTGCACTACTTTTTGAATTGTGTAACTGAAGGTTCACGCCTACAGGGATTATCTAACGGGGGTTAACGCTGCTGTCAATAAAGTAAGGAATAGCAGAATTTCTCTATTGCACTGTTAGCAGAATTAAAGAGTGAACGAAATACTTAAAAGTTGTAATGCATGTTCTTTCGTGCCGCTACAATTCTTTCTCGCCATTGAGAATTCTGTCCAGAGAATTCGGATGGGTGTAGAAAATGTAGTCCCTAGAGGCGTATAGTGGAGGCCATGCAAAGTTGTGTAGACCTGTGCTCGTCTGTGCAAGACGAGGTGGAGAGGTATAGGTGCATTGAGAGGTGTGTTTTCATCGCTACAAGTGGGCCTGAGCCGCCGCCTCCTCCCTCGTGTATGCCTGCCGAGGCCGTGTATGAGCTTAACAACTTCATAGCGGCCTACAGGAGGGCCCCTAAAGGTTTTGAGGATTGGCAAATAGCATCGCGTATAGCCGGCGTCGTCGCGTCTGCAATCAAGAGATGCGAAATAGACAAAGTCGTCGAGTATATATCCACCACGCTGGACGCCAGCGGCATAGACAGATATGCAGTGTATAATGCATACATCCACGGCCTAAGCCCAAACGTCGTCGAAGCGCTCTACCACATATTTCCAAACATAACGCCACGTATAGGCGTCTACGCGCCGATCATCATCCCTACAACGGAGCCGCCTCCTCCCCCACCGCCCGCCGCCGCCGCAGAAGAGGAGACAAAAGGCATCCTCAAAGAGCCGCCTGTGGCCGGGCCAGGCGAGGTCGCATTGCGTGTGGGCGGCTTGGCCGGACACGAGATCGGAACAGTTAGGCTCCCCCTCTCGGCAATGGAGAGGCTAGGTCTAAAGCCAGGAGACTTCGTCGAAATAATAGGCTCCACGTCGACGTACGCCGTGGCTCAGCCTATTGAGGAGGAGGACGTAGTGAAGATGGACGAAGTCACGAGGTCTAACGCCGGCGCCGAGTTGGGCGGTTATGTGCGGATAAAGAAGGCGACGGTGCCGCCAGCCGAGAAAATCGTCCTCAGAACAAATCAACCCATAGACGCCGAATACGTCAAGAGATACTTGCTCTTCAAACCACTTGCAAAAGGAAACATTACTGCCGTGCCCCAACAAGACAAAACAGTAACGCTCAGAGTTGAGGACGTAGTCCCGGCCCCAGTTGCCTACGTTCAGCTATCCACCCAGATAGAAATACAACATGATACGTACAGCGAACATCGACAGCCAGAGGTAGGCACATCGCCGGCACCATATGTGCTATTAAAAGTCGCTGAGGCTAAGCCACGCGATGTAGGCCGCAGCGTTGTTAGGATTCCCGTCCGCATAATGAAGAAATTTGTTGAGCCTGGCGACTACGTAGAAATTGTAGGTAAGAATATTGCGTATGCCCAAGTGTGGCCCGCCTATCCCGAGGACGAGGATAAGGACATAATCCGGATGGACGGCATAATTAGACAAAACGCCGGCGTGGGCATAGGCGACACTGTAAAGGTGAAGAAGGCGACTCTAAAGCCGGCCCAAAAAGTAGTCCTAGTTTCTACTGAGCCCGTGTATCCAGAATATCTTAAGAAGATATTCCTCGGCAAGCCTATTGCAAATGGACAAACAATAGACATGCCATTCAACAAAAACGCCATTAGGTTGGTGGTGGCGCAGGTAGAACCGGGACCCGCGGCCTACGTCACGATAAACACAGACATAATCGTTGCGTGTGTAGAGAGGACGCCCTCTTCTGGGGACTATTCCAAACCATCCGCTAGCTTACCCAGTAAAAAACTGTCTAAGGGCAAAGAACTGTTGCTTGGAACCGCGGATTTACTCAGGGCGTTTGGCTTCTTTCTACTGTTTATGGTGTTTATCTATGTGACCACCAACTACGACGCTGTAGAGTTTAACATGCCCATATCCATATCGACCGCAGGCTATATCATATCCGCCCTTATTTCGCCTATTGTATCCGCTTTTGCTAACCGAAGAGCTTGGGCCTCCGCATTGATAGGCGCTTTAGGCACTATCCCGCCTTTTGTCGTTATGTGGAGGGTACCAAACACCAACTTGGCCGATTTCTTCATCTTTGCAGTACTGTGGCTTAGCATTTCGGCAATCATATCCATGCAGGCATATCTAGAGGAATGGGGTTCAGGGCGGTTCTACGCGGCGCTGGCTGGCGTAATCGGAGTAGGCTATCTTGTACTTGCGATAACCAAAACAATAGATGCAATAAGACACTACACAAGGGCGGTGTAGCCGGCTATGGATACCGCTAATCGTTACTTCGCTACGGTGTACTCCATTATTCTGCACTTCCCAACTCTCGCATCTCCCCACGGCGAGGAGGGGTTCCACTTTATCCCCCTAAGGTCATCTGCTATTATCACAAAGGTGTAGAGACCAGGCTTGTCCAAGACCACCGACGTGTCTATCTTTATGTGCCACCTGCCGTCACGCGTTTTCTCTACGGCGAACACGCCCGCGGGCGCTTGCACACCTTTGCAGGGGAGAGGGGGATCTAAGTATTTGCAGAGGTAGAGGTCGCCGACATCGTAGCTGTGGCGGCTCGCTGGGTCGCTTTCATATCTGGCGTAGTATACGGCGAAGACCTCCGGCTTCATCTCAGGCGCGGCGTAGCCCTCCGCCGTGAACCTCCCGCCTTCGTAGCGGGGCGGGGAGACCCAGTCGACCCACTTTGCCACCATATACACCACGTAGTACCTAGCGCTGTATGTGCTGTTCCAGAAGTAAGACGTCGCCATGGCCACGTAGTTGTTGCAGGGGTCGAGCAGAGAATCTCTATGACCACCCATGGAGAGAGCATCGTTGAACACCAGGTTGTATATGGCATAGGTATAGTTGACCTTCGCGATGTCCACGGTGGGGTGCCTGCCGATTATCATGTGTATCATCATTAAGTTCTCCTCCACTCCGTAGGGCCCGCCGTCGAGCTGAGTGTACCAGTAGCCCGGGTGCCTCCCCTCTGCGTCGTAGTGGCTGAACAAATTCGTGTGGGCAAGGTACTCTGCCCTGAACTTGGCCACGCTGAGGTTGATAAGTTGTACTGGCGGGATTCCCTCTTCGCCTCTGATGCGGTTCAAATACTCTACCGCCTGTAGTTTAGAGACGTTGTTCTCTGTCTCAAACACCACCTGGGGAAAGAGCCATATAAAAACCTCCGGAAAGTAACTAAACACGTACAAAAAACCCAATAGAATAAAAAAACCGACGACCCCCAAGGCCTCCAGAGTTTTGCGTATAGCTCTTTTTGCCCTCCTCCTGTATGGGTAGCAGACAAGGTAGCCGTTCCGCCTTTCGCACTTAAGCCTACTCACGTTATGGAAGCTTAGTTAAGCCGTCTACGTAGATCACGTTAAACGGCGTTGTTGTGTCTAGTTGGCGGTCGACCGCCTTAACTACATTATATGTGTCGATAATGACATAGAAGTCGTAGCCGCCATAGGAATATCTTGACGTCTTCATGACGTGTATCCATCCTATATTGATTGCATTGAACATATCAGAGAAAGTATCGCTAGGATCTGTGAGAGAGTGGAACCGCACCACGGGCACGATCGAATCGGCACTGAACGGGTCATCCCAGCTCGTACCTATTGCAGCAAAGGAGACGTCAAAGCCCGCGTTTTTAAGTAGGGCGGCTAGCGAGAGGGCGTAGAGCGTCTGTGTGTCTGGTTGCAACTGTTGTAGTGGAGAGAAAGACGTCATGCGGAGCTGGCGCATAACTGCATCGGCAAGTTGCTGCCGGTTTTCGAGCCAGTAGTTGTATATGGCGAAGAGACGGAAGAAGTCGCGAGAAGGCGTGCCGGGAGTCCCCACAACGTAGGGCGTTACCGGATTCAGAGGAACGCCCTCGTAATAGTGCCAAGTTTCAGAGATTCGGAATGTGATTTGGGCATCATAAACATCGCGCCTAAGGTCATTGCGGATAACTAATACATACGTCCCGTTGTTTGGCGGCGTAAATTTAACGTATCCGCGGCCGGACGCCAGCGGAGTTACGATGTCCCACCCGATGTTGAATTTGTTCAACACCTCGAACATGTCAGACGTGAAGAAGGCGATGTAAAGAGGCTCGGAAGTCGAAACCTCTATGGTCTGGTATCTATACAGAGAGTGATAAGAGTAACGGTAGTAACCGGAAGGTATGGAATTATAGTAGGTGTATGTCTGTGTGAATGTCCACACGTCGCCGACAGGCGGTGCGTTTAGTGTGATTTTGTTTAGGAGAGCCTTTGCCTGCTGTACCAAGTAATAGCCAGCGTGCACCTTGTCCTTCAGTTGTTGGTAAGTGGTGTTAAGTTGCGTCAGCTGGTCAATTAGCTGGTTGTTCTGGATCTCAAGCGATGTAATCTGATCCCTCGCTTGATTTAACTGCTCTTGTGTATCTTGTAGCTGTTTTTGAGTCTGCTCCAGCTGTTTCTGCATGTCTTGTAGCTGTTTCTGGGTCTCGGCGAGCTGTTGCGACGTTTTCTGAAGTAGTGACAAGTTGCCCTCCAACTGATGGGTGAGGTAGTTTACCTGCCTTGTTAAGAGCTTATTGTCTTGGTAGGCGCCGAACCACAACACGGCAAAGACTGCTGCCAGCAGAAGGCTCACAACAAGCCCGGCGATCAACCCTGTATTTCCCCTCATTGATTTATTGAACAAATAAAGCTTTTAAATATTAGCGGTTGCCGAAGATACTAGATCTTTGTCTAGAAGATTACAACGCCGGCAGACGCCACAGTGGCTAGCGGCACTGACAGGGATTTACTGACAGGGATAATTATCCCTGTGGGTTTATCCCTGTTGGCATGTCTATGTGGTCGATGGCGCATTCTAGCCGTCACGCCGTACGTCTCCTCTTGTGGGTCATGTTTATAATAATTATTTAAAAGCTGGTTGACGTTGCGGAATTTATGAGTCCATGCGGACTGTTTGTAACGCTGAACGCTGTTGCACTCGTCGCAGTGTCGGCTGGGTATGTGGTGGGGCCGCCTGTCGGCTGGCCGCTGGTGGCTACGGGGTTTCTGGCGTGGGCTTTGGCGAGGGAGCAACTTAAGAAGTGTTGAAGGAGGAGCTTGTTCAAAATAATGGCTAAACTTCAACGTCTATGTGAACGCGGAGCGTCTCATATTGTACATGAGGGGCTTGGTGCTGAACGCCAGGGGGAACGTGGTGAGCTTCAGCTTGAAGCAGGCGAAGAGGACGCTGGGAGCGGAGTCGAAGTCCGAGGAGGTGGCGCTTAAGGGCGCCCTGGAAGCGCTGGCCAGCCTAGGCCTCCTACAGAAGGCCCCCGGGAGGAAGCCGCGCTACATAATCCAGAGAGGCTCGCCTCTGTGGAAGACCTTGGAGCAGGGTCTATGCACCGACCTCCTAACCGCCTTGATGGAGAGGCGGAAGACCGTAGAGCCCCGCCGCAGGGATAAGCTTACAGGGATAGACTCACAGGGATAAATATCCCTGTTGGGTAATCCCTGTCAGTAAATCCCTGTCAACAGCTCCTTTGTCTTAAGCATAAAGCCCTCCGCCTTGAAGTACCGGTCGACTAGAAGCCCGGCATAGTCGCTCCGCTTCTCGGGTATGGTCAAGTCTAGAACTTCGTGGATGTGTCTCCGTAGCTGCCAGGGCTTCCAGTCGCCGTACTCCACTGCCACGTAGGCGAGCCGCCTCTCCACGGGCGGAGGCAGGGCCGGGGCGGGGCCCTCGTACACCAGCTCAATGTACACTTCGTCCATCGCGTAGGGGAGCTCCTCAGCCGCGTCCGCAACCTCGTAGCTGAAGACGCCGTCGCGGAGGTGGAACTCGGCCCGTGCCAGCGGCTCTCCGCCGGCCATGTACTTACGCGCCTCGCGGCCCCTCACGTCGTACTGCGCAAGGAACGCGAGGTGCACCAAAGACGCATAGGGCGCCCTCCCGCCCAGCGTCCTGAGGAGGAACTTGAGGACGTCGCCCGTTGTGTACATGTGTCGTTCAACCCGTGGGCTTTTAAGTATGTGATCGGCATCGGCGTTCAATTATGCGGATGGCCTCGCCGACGTCCTCCACTGTTAATGCGCCGCGCTGTCTGAAGTACTCAAACGCCTTGACCACGTCTCCGTCTTTTACCCGCGGCTCAAGCACAAACACGGGGCGCCCCGCCGCCAGGGCATGCTCAACCGCGTACCGCGTTCCCCAGTGCGCCTTGAACCTGGCCTCCGGCACGACGAGCGCCTTCGCCAGCTGGACAATAACCTTGTTGCGCATGGCGAGCCACGCCCTGACGCGGCCATCGTCCTTCACCAGGTTCTCCGCGACCACAGACGCGCGGGACGCCGCGGCGCGCAGGAACCACGCCGCGCGGGAGTTTAGCGAGCCGTCCTCCTCAAGGAGGTAGGGCAAGACTGCGACCGTGCGCCCCTTTGCCTCAAGCGCGCCGAGAGCTGCCTCCTCGTCTACGCCGTGCGCGAGGCCCGTTACAACGGTGTGGTTCCTCGCCGCGAGCCTGTGGCCCGCCTCCCGCGCAAGGCGCCTCCCCACCCGCGAGGGCCTCCTCGTACCAGCAACGGCAACGGGGCACGGCCCGAGGACGTCGCGAAGCGGAGCGCCGACCCGGTAGAGCATGCGGATCGAATACATGCACAACCCTACCTACGCGTTTTTAAGCATGGACGGCCGCTTTAACTTCTTCCTTTTAAGGCCGTTTTTTGCCGCATCTGTGGACATCCGGGTCGCGGCCAAACTCATATATTCAAAAATCGGGGAAGACCCCACGGACTTAGACCAACTGCTGGAGTCCATGGGGCTGTGGCTCAGCTGGCACGAAAAGCTCCAGCTCCTGGAGCACTTGCCCGGGGTCGACGCAGTATACCACGCCGTATCCGGCAAGCTCATGGTGAGACGGAAATAAAGCGTTTTTTCCATTCTCCTCTTTTGGGCAGTTGTCAATCTCTCTGGCCGATATTTTTAATGCTCCCTCGTTTTTGATTGTTGACTTGGTACAACTTTGAATCGTTAAATGTTGATGAGCTGTCATCGTCTATGGAAAAACCCAAAGTATTTCCAGTCTTCAGGGCGAAAGGAATAAGGGGGAGGAAAGGAGATGTAATTTTGCAATTAGAAAATGGGAAAATCGCACTCCCGCGGGGATTCACCCCACAGGAGTGGGAGTGGTACTACGTTGAAATTTTAGAAGACCGCGGCAGGTATGCCATCGTGCAGTTGCACCAACATATCGTAGGAGAAAGTGGGATATGCGTTGGGTGTGGCATTCCCAGGGACTATGAGAAGCTCAAGAACTTCGCTAAGCAGTGGCTTGAGAATATGTTGAACAAAGAACGCGTAAGCAGGATAAAGGAAACAAAGGAGTTCGTAATTGGGCGCCTCGACGCCCTTATTAATGACCTCGAAGTGATGATTGAGCGCCTATATAAAAAACAGGAACCAATGCGTACTGTCGTTACACAAATCTGCGACCATGGTATCGACAGCTGTTTTTCATATGACTGTGCTACTCCAGAATGCGTATATATAGGCAATATAATTTGG
>Ga0315272_10001058_pt1 | contig 13855 bp, 14 predicted proteins | sample C3_middle_MG_FD_203918 | JGI IMG/M metagenome (GOLD analysis project Ga0315272, IMG submission 203918) | Sediment microbial communities from Yellowstone Lake, YNP, Wyoming, USA - C3_middle | ecosystem: Environmental > Aquatic > Freshwater > Lake > Sediment | place: USA: Wyoming | collected...
GGAAATTTTCATAGTGTTTTTCATAATTCTGTATTTGGTGTCGACTGCATAAAGCGTTTCTTCTTGTATATCCCTGACCCGATGCGGTCCCATTTTTTGCTTCACTCTCTGGTAAGCTTCGCTGAAATTCAATCCATTTTGCATCTCATACTCCACATCACAGCATACATGATCTATCAGATCTTCCAGGAGATGTGAAAATGAGATCTCTTCTCTTGCAATGTCGCGACTGATCTGGTCAATATGATGCAGGCTGAGTTCAGGCATGGCTTAAACCGGGTTTTGTATCAACTATGCGCTGAAGTGATTCAATGAACTCATTGAGTTCCTTAATCTTTTCAGTCACAACTGAATGACCATGAGGAGTAAGAAGATAATATATCCGGATCCTGTTGTTGAAATTTTCTGATTCGGTAACAAGAACACCTTCACTCTCCAGCTTGTGAAGTACAGGATAAAGTGCTCCGTAGGTAAGCTTTATTTTACCATTGGTCAGCTCCTCTACTTTCCGGGTTATATCATACCCGTACATCCGTCCGTTTTCCTTTAATAGTTTTAATACTATTGTCTTAAGTGAACCTTTAATAAGATCTGTTGGTATCATAATATAATATATAAGATATTTATATATTGCAAATATAAAATATTATTTTTATAAAATGCAAATAAATTGTTGGAAATTTTTAAAAATGAGATCAGAACAGATTTTAGTCGCGGGCTATTTAATAAACCAGTAAATGGATTTTCTGTCCTTTGTGTTCCCTTGTGCAAACCTTCGTGATCCTTTGTGGTTCAATGTCTTATGTTTTACCACAAAGGTACACAAAGGATATCACTAAGGTGCGCAAAGGAATATCCGTATGATTTTACTGTTTGGAGTTAAAACCAATAAACAAAGCTGCCTTTTTGAGACAGCCATATATATAGCAGTATTGAAATAATGAAAGAAAGTTTTCTTCAGATCTTCCCTTTGAAAGTATCTCCCTGGTCAATATTCCCGGTTTCCCAGCCTTTTCGGAACCATTCCCTGCGCTGGGCAGAGGTTCCATGGGTGAATGCATCAGGGACAACCTTTCCCTGGTACTTCATCTGAAGCTTATCATCACCGACTGCAGCCGCAGCATTCATTGCCTCATCTATGTCGCCTGCCTCAAGCGTGTGCAGCATTTCCCCGGCATAATGAGCCCACATCCCTGCAAGGAAATCAGCCTGCAGTTCAACCCTTACCGTTATCTGATTTGCTTTAACAGTGCTTAATTTTGATTTCTGCCTGTCTGTTTTAGCCAGAATTCCCAGCTGATTCTGAACGTGATGACCAATCTCGTGCGCAATTACATAAGCCACAGCAAAGTCGCCGTATGCGCCGAATTGTGTTTTAAGCTGATCGCAGAAACTCAGATCAATATATACCTTTTCATCTGTCGGACAATAAAAAGGGCCGCTGGCAGTGCTTGCAAGTCCGCATGCAGATTCGACCTCTCCCCTGAAGAGCACCAGTTTTGGCTGATGGTAGGTATTATTTGACTCTTCAAACAGTTTCCCCCAAACCGTTTCGGTATCTTTTAGGACAACTGAAACGAACTGGGCCATCTGATCTTCTTCCGGTGTAGAGATTGCTTGCTGAGTTTCCTTACCGCCTGTAAGTCCATTCAGGAACTGTGACGGATCACCGCCCAGAAAGAGTATTATCAATGCAATAACTATTGTTCCTATTCCACCGCCAACAGCCATTTTGCCCCTTGACATTCCGCGCCGGTCTTCGATATTTCCGCTACCTTCTCTGTCTCTCCATTTCATAGCAATATAAGATTGGTAAGTAATTGAACCGCTTAATACAAAAATAAAAGTTATAGCCAAGATATAACAATTATATTCAGAATTATAAAAAAAACAGGAACATTAATAATCATGTTTCTGCAGCTAAATACCGGGATAAATGACCGGAGAAAATAATCAGCATTTAAAAAATTTATTAGAAAAATCTTGCACATATCAAAATGAATATTTATTTTTGACCATTCGGTTAAACAATATAGATAAACTAATTAGTTAAACTAAAAAGTTAAAGTTATGACAGAAAACGACAGGCAGACCGAGGAGAAGATTTTTGAAGCCGCAACTGACGTGTTTGTTGAAAAAGGAATGGACGGAGCGAGAATGCAGGACATTGCCACCCATGCAGGAATAAACAAGGCATTGCTGCATTACTATTTCCGCACTAAGGAACAGCTTTTTAATAAGGTATTTGAAAAAATAGCTGCCAGAATGTTTGCCAAGTTTGCTCCGGTTTTTGATGACAACCTGTCTCTTGAAGATAAAATAAGGTTCTTCTTCAAAGCACATATTTCATTTATGCATGACAATCCCAGATTGCCGGGCTTTATCCTGAATGAAATTAACAGGAATCCGGCCAGGATAAAAAAGCTACTCAGCACAGTGGAATTTAAAAAGCTTTGGAAGATGTTGTATGATCAGCATAAAAATGAACTTGATAAGTACAATATAACCGAAGAGAACCTGCCTCAGATTATGACAACCATTGCATCGATGAGCGTATTCCCGTTTGCAGCCAGAGGAATTCTGGAGGGAATTTTTCAGAATATGGGTGTCGATTTTGAAAAATATATAGAAGACAGAAAAGAATTTGCAGCTGATTTTGTTATCAAAGCAATAACAAAATAAAAAAATCATAAAAATTCCGGTATAATGATCGGGGAATATTGAAAACATAAAAAATCAGGCTAAATGAAACGTACGCTTTTAATAATTTTAATACTGGTAAGTTCATCGTTGTCGGTCATAAGGGCACAGAAAATTCTGACCCTAAAGGAATGCTATGACCGGGCGTTGGCCACCAATGCGCTCGCCGGTGAAAAAAAAGGCTATTCAGATATTTCAAAACTGAAAGATGAAAACCTTGCAAAAAGCTGGCTTCCGACTCTTGACGCCAATGGCAGCTTTGTCTATAATTCTTCGGTAATTGACATGGGCGGAGTACTCGGGTCACTTCCGTTACCCGGCATCGCAGGTGCAATCAAGCCGCTTCCTCATGAACAATATAAAATCACACTGGATATAAACCAGGTTATTTACGACGGCGGAGCGATTAGTGCAGCCCGTGAACTTGAAAAATCTGATCTTAAAATAAATGAGAAACAGACCGAGACTGATCTGTATAAATTAAAAGCACAGATTAACGGATATTATTTTAACCTCCTTCTTCTTGACAGACAAAAGGAACTACTGAACAGCTACCTTGAAATAATTAAGAAGCGTATCTCTTCACTGCAATCGGGTATTGACAATGGTGTCATATTAAAAACCGATGCAGATGTAATGACCTCCGAGAAGATCAGGATCGGGCAACAGCTTGCAGAGAATGAAATCAGGAAATCTGCTTTTCTTAAAATACTGTCAAGTCTCACAGGTGATCAGATCGAAACCTCTGCAGAGTTTGTGCAGCCTCAGATACCGGGAGATCTATCCGGCGAACTCAACCGCCCTGAATTACAGCTATTTGACCTTCGGAAAGAACAGCTGACATCAGGACTTAAAGTGATAGAGAGTAAAAGGTTGCCTAAAGCTTACGGGTTTGCAACTTTTGGATATGGCAATCCTCCGGGAAGCAACTTTTTTAAAAATGAATTTGCCCCGTATTATATCGTGGGGGCAAGTTTAAAATGGAATATTTTTGACTGGAACAAAGCCAGAAACGAGAAGCAGATAATAACATACCAGCAAAGCATTATCGACAACAGGAAGAATGATCTAACTGATAACCTGAAGCGGCTCCTTGAATCAAAAAACTCTGAGATCCAAAGTCTTAAAGCGCTGCTGATAACCGACTCAGAGTTGATTTCTCTGAGAAAGAGAATAACAGGTACTGCAGAATCACAATACCAGAACGGAACGATCACCGCTACTGAATACATGAATGAACTGAATTCTGAAAAACAGGCTGTAATAAATTATGAGATCCATAAGATAAACCTTTCAATGGCTGAAACTGAGTATATGAATATAAGCGGAAAAGAAATTGAATAAATAATAAATATATTATAATAACATGAAAACCAGTATTTTATTAATAATCCCTGCTCTCTTTATTGCAGGTTGTCAGACCAAAACTGACAAGGCTGATGCTTATGGCAATTTCGAGTCTACTGAGGTAATAGTTTCAGCTGAAACAAATGGCCGAATTCTTCAGCTAGATCCGACGGAGGGTACAAAATTGGAAAAAGGAGCTAAAATTGCACAGATTGACACAACTCTTTACCATCTCCAGAAAGAGGAAATTAATGCAGGCATGAGGAGTATTCACACACGACTGACATCCATCAATGCACAGAATGAAATTCTGAATCAGCAGATTGCCAACCTTAATGTAAATATATCAAGAATTGGCAAGATGATTAAGGATGATGCTGCAACACAAAAACAACTTGACGACCTTACCGGTCAGGTTGCGGTACTCCAGAAACAGATTACTGCCAATAATACGCAGAAAGAATCAGTATCTGCAGAGCTTGCAGTTTCCGAATCAAAAAAGCTGACTCTGAATGAACAGATCAGAAGGAGCAGTATATTAAGTCCCATTCCGGGTACCGTCATTGAAAAATATGCTGAAGCTGGCGAGATAACAGCAGCAGGGAAACCTGTTGTAAAAGTCTCCGATCTTTCTGTTATGAAACTGAAAGTATATGTAAGCGGGGCTCAGTTGGGATCAGTTAAAATCGGACAGCAATGTACAGTCAGGATAGATAACGGGGAAAAAGGATACACCTCATTCCAGGGAACAGTCAGTTATATTTCCGATAAAGCTGAGTTTACTCCCAAAATAATCCAGACAAAAGAGGAACGTATATCACTGGTATACGCGGTAAATATTGAAGTGAAGAACGACGGAACATTAAAATCCGGAATGCCGGGAGAAGCAAAATTCTGATATGCGAGCAAATGCAAAAGGTTATTGAGTCATTGGCTATTGGCAAGAAATTCGCCGACACACAGGCACTTAGGGATATTACGTTCACAGTGAATGAGTCGGAGATCTTCGGATTCATTGGACCCGATGGAGCCGGAAAAACGACCCTCTTCAGAATTATCGCAACCCTGCTTCGTCCCGATGAGGGAGAGATGAGAGTCTTAGGTTTGGATTCCGGTAAAGGCTTTAAAGAGTTACGTAAAAATATTGGCTACATGCCGGGGCGGTTCAGCCTTTACCAGGATCTGACAGTTGAAGAAAACCTGAATTTTTATGCGACAGTGTTCGGCACTTCTGTAAAGGAAAACTACGATCTTATTTCAGACATCTATTCACATATTGAGCCATTTAAAAACCGTCTTGCCGGAAAACTTTCAGGAGGGATGAAACAGAAGCTTGCACTATCATGTGCACTGATACATAAGCCCAGACTACTTATTCTTGATGAACCGACAACAGGGGTCGATGCAGTTTCGAGATCTGAATTCTGGACCATGCTTGCCAAGTTGCGACAGCATAATATTACAATCTTAGTATCAACACCATATATGGATGAAGCGTTGCGATGCGACCGGGTGGCCCTTATCCAGAATGGAAAAATACTCTCTGTTGAGACTCCCCAGCAGGTCAAGGCAGGTTTCAGCAGAAAACTGTTCATGGTAAAAGCATCGGAAAAATTTAAACTGATAACTGCTTTGAGAAAATATCCAGAAACATTAACCGCCTATGCATTCGGTGATTCAGTTCATGTCACGCTGTCGGAGGATCGTGTGAATGAATCATTGTTCGCCTTTCTTCATGAATCGGGGCTGAACAATGTAAAAGTTGAAGAGACTCAGGCAGGTATAGAAGACAGATTTCTCGAACTAATGCAAAAAGGGAAAGACGAATAAAAATGAAAGACGAAAATAATACGGTAATATCGGTCAGACACCTTTTCAAAAAATTCGGTAACTTCATAGCAAATGATGATCTCAGTTTTGAAGTCTATAAAGGTGAGATATTTGGATTTTTGGGAGCAAATGGCGCAGGAAAAACCACGGCGATCAGGATATTGTCAGGCCTCTCATCCCCTACCTCTGGCGAAGTCATTGTTGCCGGAATCAATGCATCGGAAAAACCTGAACAGATAAAAAAACAGATTGGCTATATGAGCCAGAAATTTTCTTTATATGAAGATCTCACAGTCAAAGAAAATATTATGCTATATGGGGGGATATACGGCTTGAAAAAGGCACTAATTAAGGAAAGAACTGATAATCTGCTGGCAAAACTTAATTTCATGGAATACGGAAATAAACTGATTTCAGATCTGCCCCTCGGTCTGCGTCAGAAACTTGCTTTCTCCATTGCTATCTTTCATGAACCTAAAATAGTTTTCCTTGATGAACCAACCGGAGGCGTCGATCCGATAACAAGAAGGCAATTCTGGGAAATGATATACGAGACAGCATCTGTTGGGATAACTGTTTTCGTGACAACACATTATATGGATGAAGCTGAATATTGTGACAGGATCTCAATAATGAGTGAAGGCCGGATTGTTGCACTAGATACACCGGAAAACCTTAAAAAACAATATAATACAGATTCTGTTGAGGAGGTATTTATTAAGATTGCACGACCAGTAAATGATTAAAAAATGAAACGATTCCTCGGCTTTGTAAGAAAGGAGTTCCTCCATATATTCAGGGATTACCGGACACTGTTTATAATCTTCGGGATTCCCGTCGCCCAGATACTTATCTTCGGTTTCGCCATCAGTACCGACGTTAAGAATGCAGGTATTGCATTTCTTGATCTTTCAAAAGACGAAACGACTCAGAAACTGACCGACAAGATAATTTCCTCGGGATTCTTCAGACGTACTGAAAACCTGGCGGGTTATAATGAGATAGAAGATGTTTTCAGAAAAGGCAAGACCAAAGAAGTTATAATCTTTGAAAAAGACTTTGGTAATAAATTGTTAAAAGAAGGGAAAGCCAGCATGAGCATCCTTGCAGATGGTTCTGAACCGAATACAGCTACTCTCATTACCAATTACACAATGGCCATTATTGGAGATTTCAACAAGGAGATCCAGGGAGATCAGATCAATAATACCCTCCTTATCCAACCTGAAGTAAAAATGTTTTATAATCCGGAACTTAAGAGTCAGCACATGTTCGTCCCGGGTGTAATCACTATGATACTCATACTTATATGCGCATTGATGACATCTGTTACAATTACCAGGGAAAAAGAGTTCGGAACAATGGAGGTATTGCTTGTTTCCCCGCTCAAGCCGATACAGATAATTTTGGGAAAAGTAGTGCCATATTTTCTTCTGTCATTTATAAATGTGGTTCTGATACTTGTGCTCTCCTGGCTGGTATTCGGACTCTCTGTAAAAGGAAGCATTATCTTGCTGCTTGCAGAATCAATGTTATACATTATGCTCAGCCTGTCGGTTGGAATACTTATTTCTACCGTCTCCGGAAATATGCAACAGGCAATTTTCATTTCGCTCGTAGGGATGATGCTGCCCACAATCCTTCTTTCCGGATTCATCTACCCTCTTGAAAACATGCCTGTTGTGTATCAGGTTATAAGTTATATCCTGCCGCCAAGGTATTTTATCACAATAATTAAAAGCATTATGATCAAAGGCACAGGATTTATGTATGTCTGGAAAGAAACACTTACACTTATTGCAATGACTACAATGTTTATAGTATTAAGCGTGAAGAAGTTCAAAATCAGACTTGAATAGAACGTTGGAAAAATAAAGACCAGAATGAGAACAATATTATATCTGATACGCAAAGAATTTCTTCAGATCTTTCGCAACAAGTTCATTTCCAAGGCAATTTTTGCAGTACCAATTTTGCAGATGCTGATACTTGTGCCTGCTGTTACTTTTGAGATCAAAAATGTCAAACTATGCATTATCGATAATGACCTGACTCCTGAATCGAGAGGCCTTATCAGCAAGCTGGAGGGCTCAACATTTTTTAAGGTTAAGTTTTCGACTTTTTCAGAAAGTGAAGCCAACAAGCTTATGCATAAGAATAAATTTGACGTGATCCTGCATATCCCTGCAAAATTCGGTGAGAATCTCGGGAATGGAAGGCCGGCTAAGCTGATGGCATCAGTAGATGCAATCAATGCCTCCGCTGCGCAGATTGCATGGGCTTACATATCGGGTGTTATCCGTGATTATAACCTTAATATAATCACAGAAAATATTAATACTGTCCCTGTAACGCCGTTGCCCCAGATTATGATAACAAACAGGTTCTGGTACAATGAAATGCTTAATTATAAGCACTATATGCTTCCCGGCATTCTTACTCTTCTGGTAACGGTGATAGGATTTCTTCTGGCTGGTCTGAATATGGTCAGGGAAAAAGAGGTTGGTACTATTGAGCAGCTGAACGTAACCCCTGTGAGAAAGCATCAGCTTATAATTGCGAAGATGGTGCCCTTTATTATAATCGGCCTCATTGATCTTTCGCTTGGGTTAATCCTCGGGAGACTAGTCTTCAATATTCCGTTTGTGGGAAGTGTCCTGCTTCTGTTTGTATGTGCATTTATATTCCTTATAGCATTACTCGGGCTTGCCCTGTTCATTTCGACCTTTTCAGGAACTCAGCAGCAATTCATGTTCATAGCATTCTTCTGGATGATAATATTCATGCTAATGAGCGGTCTTTTTACTCCATATGAGAGTATGCCGGATTGGGCACAGATTATAAATAGAGTAAATCCGGTTGCCTACCTGATGAAGATCAATAGGATGGTAATGCTCAAAGGATCATCTATGCATGATATAAGCAGGGAAATTATTTCACTTATAGTTATTGCAGTATGCTCTACAAGCATGGCAGTAAGACGATACAGGAAGACTACTTAGGATTTAGTCGAGTGACACTACAGCAACAACCGGCCAGTGGTCAGAGATATAGACACCCTTATCTTTTTTTACCAGGGTCTCGTATTCAAGCACCTTCATCCCGTTTCTGACAAATATAAAATCTATCCTTTCTCCCTTGGTTTTCTCAGAAAAACCATTGAAAGTAGAAACCGGACCAACAGGTCTTTTTTCTGTGATCACATATGAGTCTTTCAGCAATGGTACACTCTCATCGGGGCCAGTCAGAATTGAATAACCCGTGCTTGTAGGAGGCATATTAAAATCACCAGAAACAATAAACGGAAAATCTTCAGAGATTCTGCCAACCTCTCTAAGAAGGACCCTGGAGCTCATCAGCCTTGCAGATTCAGAGTCATGAGCAAAATGTGTATTAAAAAAGAAAAAATGCTTATGGTTTTTCTTTTCAACAAATTCCATCCAGGTCACAATCCGGGGAAGAGGGGAGCCCCATCCTATTGAACCGGGCACATCAGGAAAATCGGAAAGCCAGAATGTGAGGTTCCTCACCATGTCAAATTTACTTTTCCTGAAAAAAACAGGATTCATTTCACCGTCTCTGGAGCCGTCATTGCGGCCTACCCCGACCGACGAATAATCGCTCAGCACAGAATCGAGAAGCTGATACTGGCTCCATAAAACTTCCTGCATACCTATTATATCAGGTTGCTCTGCCCTGATAAAATTACAGACCTGTGAAGATCTTGACCGCCATGAGTTGGTACTATCCTCAGGATTATCATATCTTATGTTAAATGTAGCGACTTTCATCTCATTTGCCGAAGGTTTACGCGAACAGCCGGAGAAAACTATTAAAAAAATGATAGTTAAACTGAGAAACAGATTTTTCATTTTCCCTTAATTTTTATCAAAGATAATCATACCGGCATTAATTTCCGCTTCCTAATTCATAATGCTTCAGAGGATCAGTTCAGAAAAGTTATGTACCAATTATTTATATATTTGTAAAATTGTTTAAGTACAGGTTTCGCATCACTCCCTGAGGAAGCGTTTGCCGGTATTATTTTAGCTGTTTCTACCATAATACTCTGATTAATGTCTGATGTAATAAAGCTTTTGCCCGATTCGGTAGCCAACCAGATAGCTGCAGGAGAAGTCATACAAAGGCCCGCATCTGTAGTCAAAGAGCTGATTGAAAACTCGGTAGATGCCGGTGGCAAATTTATAAAAGTCATTATAAAGGATTCAGGCAAAACACTGATTCAGGTAATTGATGATGGTTCAGGAATGTCGGAAACCGATGCCAGGCTCTCTTTTGAAAGACATGCCACATCAAAGATAACCTCGGCCCACGATCTGTTTGCAATAAAAACCAAAGGATTCAGGGGAGAAGCGCTGGCTTCAATTGCCGCAGTGGCAATGGTTGAGCTGAAAACAAGAAAGGAAGACAGTGAAACCGGAATCCTGGTTGTAGTAAGCGGATCGAAAGTGGAGACTCAGGAACCCTGCAGCTGCCCTGTTGGTTCCAGCTTTTCTGTAAAAAATCTATTCTTCAATATTCCTGCACGAAGAAAATTCCTTAAATCTGATAACACTGAGATCAGACATATTGTCAACGAATTCCAGAAGATTGTGTTAGCCCACCCTGATATAAGGTTTTCTCTTCATCATAACGATACCGAGATATATAATCTTGCGGCGTCTAATTTAAGGCAGCGCATTATCGGAGTGTTCGGCAAGCAGATTAACCAGGATCTTATTACTCTTGAGACTGATACAAGCCTGATTAACATAAAAGGATTCATAGGCAAACCCGAAAATGCACACCGCACTTACGGCGAACAGTTTTTTTTCGTGAATAACCGCTTCATGAAACATCCTTACTTTCATAAGGCAGTGGTTGAAGCTTATCAGAATATCCTGCCGGCTGAAGCAATTCCCTCATATTTCATCTTTATGGAAGCCGACCCGGCTTCTATTGATATCAATATCCATCCAACAAAAACTGAAATAAAATTCGAGGACGAAAGAGCTATCTGGCAAATCCTTATGGCATCTGTCAGGGAAGCGCTGGGACGTTTTAATATAGTCCCGTCGCTCGATTTTGAGAATGAAGCACTGATCGATATCCCTGTGATGCGTGCATCGAACTCATTACCTGCACAGCCCAGGATCGACATTAACCCCCAGTTCAATCCGTTTGAAAGAGAGGAAAAAAACCAGGACAGGTCGGCTTATATTGATAGATTTGAAAAGGAGAATACAGCAAACTGGGAGAAACTTTATACAGCTCTTGAAAGAGAGAATGACAACCCTGAACAGTTTGAGAAGATTCAGGAATCTCAGAGAAAGTTCTTCCAGATTAAAAACAAATATATCGTTTGTCCGGTAAAATCAGGACTCATGATGATCGACCAGAAAAGGGCGCATGAAAGGGTTCTTTATGAAAGATTTCTTGAATGCCTCAGCACTAACAGAGCGATTAGCCAGTCTGATATGTTTCCGGTTACTGCAGAACTGAATCCTTCAGATTATATCCTTCTGAGCGAAATTGAAGGTGAGTTGAACCTGCTTGGATTTAGCTTCCAGCATCAGGGCAACAATAAAATCACAATTAAGGGCAGACCGGCTGACAGTGATAGCTCAGATCCCGTGTTGATGCTTGAAATACTGCTTGAAGATTATAAAAACACCCAGGCTGATCCTACGACAAGTGCAAAAGAAAAAGTGGCAGGAGGGATGGCTGAAGCAACTGCAATCCAATATGGTAAAGTTCTAAGCCAGGGAGAAATGGAAGATCTGTTCGACACTCTGTTTGCCTGCCAGGCGCCAAATTATTCGCCGAAGGGAAAACCTGTCATAAGCATTTTTACACTTGAAGAACTTGATAAAAGATTCAAATAGTAAAATTTAACAAATGTTGTTATTTCGGTAAAAGGGTTAAGAGTTTTAAGTTGTATTATTAACCTTTGTGACAACCTTAGTGTCCTTAGTGGTAAAATAACCATTTAAACACAAAGGACACTAAGGATAACACTAAGTAGCACAAAGGCAAACCCACTTTCAGTAAAGAAAATATAATGACATTTTGACTGATAAAAAGTTTTAGTCAATTTTGGCCCGACAATTGAAGAATAAAAATTATTATAAAATTAATTAGATGAACGGATACGGAAGAGGCGTACTGGACTTACCTCCGGTTGTAAAGAATATAATAATGATCAATGTCCTGATGATCCTGGCTTACTATGCAGCAAGCTCTGTGGGTGGCATTGATCTCAACAGTTTGCTGGGACTATATTTTCCTGCTTCAGGACAATTCAGGCCTTTCCAGATAGTAACGCATATGTTCATGCATGGCGGGCTCGCGCATATTTTCTTCAATATGTATGCATTGTTCATCTTCGGCCCTATCCTGGAACATGTATGGGGACCAAAAAGATTTCTCATCTTTTACATGGTTTGCGGTCTGGGTGCTGCACTTACTCATGAAACAGTAATCTTTTTTCAATATAGCCATCTCGTTCAGAGTATTAATCCCGAAAACCTGCAGCTTGTCATCAGGGAAGGAACGGCTTACTTACACCAGGGCAAGGTATTCTCTAATCCTGACATGCAGAGCCTTCAGTTGCTTTTAAACACTCCAACTGTCGGTGCATCAGGCGCTATCTTCGGAGTATTGCTTGCTTTCGGAGTTTTATTTCCAAACACACAGTTACTTTTACTCATTCCTCCAATGCCTATAAAAGCCAAATATCTTGTGCTTGGATATGGTGCCCTGGAATTGATTCTTGCCGTTACACAGCCTGGCAGTGATATTGCTCATGCCGCTCATCTTGGAGGAATGCTCTTTGGATATATTCTTATCAGGTACTGGAGAAAAACAACAAATACCTTATATTGATGGGAATCTGGGATGATATAAAGCTGACATTCAGAAAGGGAAGCAACCTCACAAAACTTATCTATATAAATATTGCTGTATTTATCTTCTTTACAATTGCGGCAATATTTGGCTTTCTCCTTGGTAACCCGGAAATCCCTGAAAAGGCTCTCGGCATATTTTCAGTTCCTGCATCACTAAGTGCGCTGCTGCTGAGACCATGGACATTAATTACCTATATGTTCACGCATAAAGATATCTGGCACATCCTTTTCAACATGCTGTGGCTATATTCATTCGGCAGGATCTTTCTTGAATATCTCGATGGTCGAAAACTGGTTGCTGTTTATCTGCTGGGCGGAATAAGCGGAGCAGCTGTTTATATTCTCTCATTTAATATATTCCCGGTTTTTGCCGGTTTCATTGCAGAATCTGTCGCAATAGGCGCTTCAGCTTCGGTAATGGCAATAGTTATCGCAATTGCTGCATATGTCCCCGACTACACGGTACAGTTGTTTTTATTCGGAAGAATAAAGATCAAGTACCTGGCGCTTGGAATATTCATACTTACCTCAGTTATGGATTTTTCTGTAAACTCCGGAGGTAAACTGGCGCATATAGGCGGTGCATTATTCGGATACCTTTACACAATAAATCTCAAACATGGACGTGATATGGGAAAAGGATTCAACAGGATACTTGACTTCTTTGCTACAATCTTCAAACCGCGGAAAAAGTTGAAAGTCACCCATAAAAAAGTTGCCAATGAATATGATTACAATCTTATAAAAGCTGAACATCAGAAAAGAATCAATAGTATTCTGGATAAAATATCCAAAGGAGGATATGACAGCCTTACAAAAGAGGAGAAAGAAACTCTTTTTAAAGAAAGTCAGAAAAAGAACTGATCTCCCAAAAATATCCGTTTATATACTCTATTAGGGTACTTGTCAAAAAACAGTTTTCCGGTCTAGTTATTTGATTGAAATTAAGTAATTTAGTAATTTCATAGAATCGCCATTGAGAAAGATTATCTATAAAATCCTGTTGGCTGTAAACGCTCTTTTTGCATTTGCATTGCTTCTATCTTACCTCGCTGTGATTGGAAACCCCG
>Ga0315272_10001059_pt1 | contig 13853 bp, 11 predicted proteins | sample C3_middle_MG_FD_203918 | JGI IMG/M metagenome (GOLD analysis project Ga0315272, IMG submission 203918) | Sediment microbial communities from Yellowstone Lake, YNP, Wyoming, USA - C3_middle | ecosystem: Environmental > Aquatic > Freshwater > Lake > Sediment | place: USA: Wyoming | collected...
TTTCCGATTCATTAATATTCTCTCCATCGTTGCCGCTGTTGCGGCGGCAACCTATGGGGACATTCTCATGGAGTTGGCAAGGGGACATTCTCATGGAGTTCCGACACACACGCGGACACGGTTGACAGCACTCGTGGATTTAACGACGCTGCCATCATTGATTACATGGACGAGCCTTTGATCCATACTCGCGCCCTGACCCGGCGCTACAGCGTCGGCAAGGCGGTCGTCATTGCGCTTTTCGAAGTGGAACTGACTGTCGGCCGCGGCGAATTCATGGCCTTGGTCGGGCCTTCCGGTTCCGGAAAATCCACGCTGCTGAATCTCATCGGCGGGCTGGATCGTCCAACCGAGGGCGAAATTTGCATCGATGGTTTGTCCCTTGGCAAAGCTTCCGAAGCGGAACTCGTGCGCTACCGGCGTGAGCGCGTCGGCTTCATTTTTCAGAGTTTCAATCTGCTCCCCACCTGCAATGCGGTGGAGAACGTGGAGTCTCCCATGATGCTGGCCGAAGTTCCCCGGCCTGAACGGCGCCAGCGCGCGATGAACCTGCTCGATTCCGTGGGACTGGCTCAGCGAATACTCCACAAGCCCAATGAAGTGTCCGGCGGTGAGAAACAACGTGTTGCCATTGCCCGGGCTCTGGCCAATCGCCCATTGCTGCTGCTGGCCGATGAACCCACCGGAAATCTCGACTCGAAAACCGGGGCGGCCGTTCTCGATCTCCTCTGCAGCCTGCATAAAGCACAGGGACTGACCATGATCATGGTCACTCACGACCTGGAAGTGGCCGCCCGCGCGGACCGCATCATTCATCTGCGGGACGGCAGCATTCAGGACATTGAAACCACTCGGAAAGTGGAGGCTCCGGCATGACGATTCGGGATCAAGTTCGCACCGCATTGTCCAATGTCGGTCGCCGCAAACTGCGTTCCGCGCTCGCTTCACTCGGTGTCGTGGTCGGCGCCTTGACCATCGTCATCATGGTGTCGCTGGCGTCGGGCGTGCGGCGGCAAATCAACCGTCAGTTTGAGGCCATCGGATTGGATCGCATCACGGTAACCTCCTCCGGCGGACGCCGCGGAGGCTTTGGCCCGGGAGGTTACAATCCATTTGCCCCTGCGCCGAAGAAGAAACTCATTACCGCGGAGGATGTCAACCGATGGAAGAAATTACCCGGTGTTACCAAAGTCATTCCGGAGGTCAACCTGCCCGGCTCGGTGGGGCTGGACCTGAAGTGGAACGGCACCAATCAATCCGTGCGCCTGAGCGGCGGTGATTTTCGCCCCGGGATGACTTTTCAGGAACCCCAAAAACCCATCGCTGGTTCACTCGAACTTGCCGGGGCGGGCGGAATTGTTCTGAGCCAGGGAGCCGCGGAGGCCGCTGGTTATTCGAGCAATGACTTCGCGCGCGTGATCGGCCGGCCCGTCGAAACCATTTTGCGATCGCCCCGCGGCGAGACACAGAGTTTCGTTTTACAGGTGCGGGGAATTTCGCAGGAACGCTCGGCGGGCATTCAGGTGTCGGTGGCCGACCGCATCGCCATGAAGAATTGGTGGTTCAACTCCACGAACGTGCTGGAACGCGAGGGTTACGACTCGGTGACAATCCGGGCGGCCGATGTGAGCCACGCCAACACGGTGTCGATCCAATTGCGGGCAGAAGGCTTTCAGGTGCAGTCCCTGGAAATGTTCGTGGCGGTGGCCAACCGGATCGTCACCGCCATCACGGTGATGTTCACCCTCATTGGCAGTATCGCGCTGCTGGTGGCCACCATCGGCATCGCCAATACCATGGTCATGGCCATCTACGAACGCACCCGCGAGATCGGCATCCTCAAGGCAATGGGCGCTTCCAGACGCGAAATTCGTCAGATGTTCATGATGGAGGCGGGTTTCATCGGACTCATCGGCGGCGTGTTCGGATTACTCCTGGGCTGGCTGCTGGGGTTGGGTCTGAATCAGGTCATTCAAGTTTACATGAAGTATAAGGAAATGCCGCTGCGCGGGAATTTCTTCGTCGTCACCCTGTCGCTGGCTGTGGGCGTGATCTTATTTGCCACGTTCACCGGCCTCGTGGCGGGATTGCTGCCCGCCCAACGCGCCGCGAAACTCGACCCGCTCGAAGCCCTGCGGCACGAGTGAGAACGCAGGGGTCCACATCATGATTACTGCCTATTGCGCCAGATACTCCCCACCTACGGAATTCCTGCCACGATTCGTGCTGATACCGGCAGGAACACCCGGAAGACGCTTCCCTGACCCGGTTCGCTTTCCACGGTCACGACTCCATAATGCGCCCTCACAATCCCCAGAACCACCGCCAGCCCAAGCCCCCGTCCGGTGAACTTGCTCGTATAAAACGGATCGAAGAGTTTTTCGACATCCTTGGCGGGAATCCCGCAACCCGTGTCTTCCACCTCCAGGCAGGCATGGACTCTCTCTTGAATCTTGCTGCCAACCGGGAAACGGTTCGCTGCCGGGATCTCCGCCGCGGAAACCATTTTGAGGGTCAGTCGAATCGCCCCCTGTCCCTCGCCGCAGGCCTCCCAGGCATTGGTGATCAGGTTGGTGAGAACCTGTTGTATCTGGTTGGCGTTCCCTGGGATGGTTGGGCCTGGAGTGAGCAATTCGGTCCTGATGACGACGTTTTTCGGCGCGGCTGCCATGAGCATGGGCAGGCTCTGTCGGCAAGTCCCGGAGAGATCCAGAGGTTGATATTTGGCAGTGGACTGCCCGAGGTAGGTAAGCATCAAGCTGCTCACCTCCGTCGCCTTGCGGGCTGACACCATGGCTTCGTTCAAAAGATCAAGAGGCCCCCCCGCAGTCCTGGACAGTTCTTGTATGGCCAATTCCAGGCCCATCATCACGGCCTGGAGCTGGTTGTTGAAGTGGTGGGCAATGGCTCCCGCCATACGGCCCAGGCTTTCCGACTTCTGTAGCTGCCGGTTTTGGAATTCGAGTTTTTCCCTCTCCTCTTCGGCCCGTTTTCTCTCGGTAATATCGCGGACGATCATGACCAGGCCGGTAGGCGATCCCTCTTCATCCCGGATGAATTCGCTGTTCACTTCAATGTCAAAAGTCGTTCCGTCCCGGCGCAATCCGCGGTATTCGGTTGGCCCCGTGACGCCCCCCTGGCGTTTTTGCGCAATTTGCGCCATGGCGCGCGCCCGATCTTCTGGAACAATATAATCAGTCACCGGACAACCGATGAATGCTTCATCCGGCTTGCTGGCGAACATCGTAAAGGCCACGGGCGACACCATGACAATGCGACCCTCCCCATCCGCGATCGTGATGTTGTCAGGGGAGGCCTTGAGGATGGATCGATACAGCCCTTCGCTCCTCTGAAGCGCGGCTTCCGTCTGTTTGTGCTCCGCAATTTCCACGGCCAGTTCCGCATTTTTTCGCAGCAAAGTTTCGTTTGCCACGAATAGCTGGCGCGACCGTTCCTCAATCAGCACTTCCAGTTTCTCGTTGCGTTCTGTCAGTTCTTTCAGCGGATAGACCTCACCCTCGCGAACCAGGTGGTAGGGAATGGAAATACCGCTGTGGCAGATTTTCCAACCTGCCGATTCCTTGCGGTAAATGAGCACCAGGCGGGCGGTCTCACGCGAAAGGATGTGGTCTTTGATGGGCAGGTGGATGGTAAAGAAACTGGTTGCCACGGCGATCGTATCAGCCAGCGATTGAATGGACACGTCCTTGAGTTCGAGCCGGATCGTTTCTTTGACCTGCGCAAAATCCTGGCGGGTAATCGCCACCCATTCCTCCCTTTTTTTGACCAGAAAATCGCCGCCGCCGGTATATCCTGAAAAATCCTCGCTGAAATGCGTGGTCAGCAGATCATCGCGGGCGGCATACATCCGCATGTAGTCGTCCAGCAACTGGCGTATTTCCTGGTAATCTTCCGCACCCATCGATCGGTCCTGTTTATCTCCCATAAGCATCAGGGTTGGATGAGGATGAGAATGTCAAAGAACCTCCAACCTGACTGACGAAACTGCTTGAGTCGGCATTGAGAGTTTCCCCTGATCTGTGCTTTGAATTGCGGTTGATCCGCATTTTAAGCGATCTGCGGGAAGGCAATTGATGGGTAATCTCATTGATTTTGGGCGATCTGGATTTGTTGGAAGTAGTTGCAATCAGCCGAATGTCAGCGAACCGGACGCCTCCATCAATCCCGGCACCGCGAAACCCTCTTCCGGAAATAACACGAAGTCGCGCTCTTTGAGCGCAAAAATCAGATTTTTTCCCAAAGCGGATGGTTCTCGATTTCCATCGAAGCCGTGGCCGAATCCAATATAAGTAGTTCCTGTTACAATACAATCGTCATTATCTAATTCACCGTCTCCGCGCACCGTCACGCCTATTTGGCAGTATTTGTTTCTGTTAATAGACTGACTATCGGCACTTTCAACCAGTTTTTGAAGCTTTTATTAATGTTTATGGCAAATAATCGACCAAACCAGTTTGGCGGTGTTTGGCGGCGCCCATGGGATGCAACGCCATTTCTCTGCCGTTACTTTCCGCAACCTCGCGTTAACCATGTCCCGCAGGGCTCAGCTCAAATCAATCCCCGGGCGGCGGACGATGCGCGGTTTGTCGGCGATTTCCTGGTTTGGAACTCTGTGGGCCAGAATGACGAGCACTTCCCGTTCCCGGTCTGAGAGCGGTTCCACCAGGCCGGCATTTGGCCCCGTTTGTTCCCTGCAAATCTCCTTCAGCACCCTGTCAAAGTAGCCTCCCCTTCCATGGGACAGGCTCCATCCACACTGTTTTAGACTCGGATCGCGCCCCCTTCGCGCCCCCTTCTATCTGGTTGAATGAAATGGGATTGGGGTTAGGATGGGCGGTCGATATGAATCGGTTGGCGGCATTGGTGGTAATGGGGCGAAACTGGATCGCCGGGGATGTGAGTGGCAACAAATCCGCCCCGGACGCGGCAAATGCAACGGACCGGCGCGACGCGCCCGGAACGCGCCGGTTGGTTTCATGACAACGGAAAATCCATTCGAGCCGGTTGAAAAAGCCCCGGAATCGCATTCTGCGGCCTCAACAATCATGGCATCCAAACCCGGCGAACCGCACGCATGGCAGCCGCTGACCTTCGGGGGCGTGGCGCGGTTTGCGCGCGCCGGTATTGGGCGCATTTACCTTTTCCAACTCCTGTTCGCCGCCCTCTGCGGCGGGGTGTGCATCTGGTTTTTTGCCACGGCATGGGCCCCCGTGGTCGATGAGGCCATCCGTCAACTGCCCGATCAGGGCGTGATGAATCGGGGCGTCCTGGAATGGAAGGGGCGTTCACCCGTGCGCCTGGCGGGATCCGCCAATCTGAGTCTTGGCGTCGATTTGAACGCATCGGTTCCAGATGCGGAGGTGGGAGACTGGGTGTTCGTGTTCAGCCGCAAGGAAATCCTGGCGTCCTCCATTTTTGGAGTCTTTGCCGCGGCGTATCCGGTGCAATGGAGTTTTCCCGTGAACCAACAGGAACTCGACCCCTGGTGGGGGGCGCGCAAGCCGTTCATTCTTGCCGGCATTGGCGCGGTGGTGGCTTTGGGACTGCTGGTTTTCTGGTTGATCATGAGTCTGGCCTATGCGCCGGTGGCGCGCCTGGGGGCATTCATTCTGGACCGAAAACTCTCCATGTCCGGCGCGTGGCGCCTGGCCATGATGGCCTTGATGCCCGGCTCCCTTTGGATTTGCGTCAGCCTGATTTTGTATGAGACGCGCGCCCTCGAAATCATCGGCTTTCTTGCCGCCTACATCCTGCATTTTGTCGTGGGCTGGGTGTATCTGATGGGCGCGCTATACAACCTCCCGAGTTCGATTTCCACTGCGGAGGCCAATCCTTTCGACGCCAGCCCGTCACCGCCGTCCGAGCAGAAGCTTTAGATTCATGAACGCGGTGGTCATGGCCTCGCGGTCGGCGTCCCGGTATTTCTCTGGCAAATAGCGCCGGTCCGAGCACGACAGAACGGCGGCCAGTTCCTGGAGCGCCAGGAGGTTCGGATCCAGCGGATCGATGAACGATCCGGCGGCCGCCTCGAAATCCTCCAATTGCACATCCGTGTCCCGTTTCGCGAGAACGGCCCGTTCCTGGGCGCGCACGAGTACCGCCTCCGTGTCCGAGCCGGTCAGCGGGCGTGTGCCCAGTTGGGCGCGAATGAAAGCTTTGACGGGATCGGATAGCGCGATTTTTCTCGAACGCGCCACCGTGGAGAATAATTCCAGCACCTCGTCCGGCGTCTGCGCGGGAAACAGCGGGATGCTCAACCCGAAGCGGCCCTGGCGTTTCATGTCGATGGCCAGCAAGTCCGGGCGCGAGGTCATGGCGATCCACAGCTCACGGCCCCGCAGCGAGGAATCGCCGATATGCGCCGCGAACGTGGCGAAGACGCGGCCCGAAATGCCGCTGTCGTCGCTGCCGCCCTCGCGGGAGCCGAACACGGCGTCCGCCTCGTCCACCACGACGATGACCGGTCCCAGCGCGCGGATGGTCATGAGGATGCGCATTTGCTGGAGCTCCGTATCGCCCACCCATTTGGAGCGAAACTCGCCCAATTCCATCACCGGCAGCCCGCATTCGGCCGCGAAACAATCCACGATGAACGACTTGCCCACGCCCACGCGTCCGGGCAGAAGCGCGCCGCGTTCGAGCACTTCGCGCTTGCCGTTTTTTATGAGCCAGGCCAGCTCGCGCAATTTGACCTTCGCCGCCGCGTGCGTGGCCACGGAGTTCAGGTTGATGCCGGGCTTGGGATTCTTGAACCGCACCAATCCCTGGCAGAATTCCTCGATCAGCCGTTTCTTGCCCGAGGCCACCTGGTCGGAGGTGACCCGCACCCCGTTGCGCACCGCCTCGGCCAGCAGATGCTCGATCCGCAGCAGGTTTAAGCCGGACAACTGGACGGCCAACTCCTCCAGCGTGTAATCCGACCATTCGGACGCCGGCTTGCCGCCGACCATGGTCTTAATCGTTTCGGACTGGAGGAATCCCGCGCGCTCCCCGGCGTCCGGCATGTCGATGTCGATCTGGGCCACGTGCGGATTCTGAAGCAGGTCGGCGTTGAGTTTCCCGGCGGATTCGGCCACCAGGAACACCCCCACATCCAGCCGGCGCATCTCCGGGGACGCCGCCCATTTGAGCAGCGTGACCAGCGCCATGCGTTCGTCGTTGCTCGCATAGGCGTCCGTGGCCGAAGGGATGATCTTCTCCGCGAAATCGATCACCAGCGTGACCCCCCCGTCCTTTTCCTCCGCCATGCGCATGAAAAAGCGGCGCAGCACCGGGGCCAGCTTGATGAACTCGCGCGGGGGACCCTGCGACCGGAAGCTCGTATTCTCGACCTGGTCATAGATTTCCAACCACTGGAAAAAGCGCTTCTGCATGGCGGCGGAGCCGAACGTCAATCCGTCCCCGATGTCGTAGAACAACAGAAACTCGCGCTCGGGAAAGATCCGGCGCGCCAGGAAAGTCTTCAGCGGGACATAGGCGGGGCCGTTGTTATCCTGCACGGGAAACACATCGAAGATGTTCCCATGCAACACAAAAAGGGAATAGGTGCCGGCGTTCCAGCGGCGCGCCAGTTCCAGCGCCCAGCCCCGCAATGGCAGACGCGTCGGGACCTCTGTCGAGGGCGCGGGCGCGGGTTCGGTCACTTTGGGGGGCGTGGAGGTTTTTTTGGAAATATGCTCTGTCATGGCCTCGTGGATTTCATTGAATTGGAACGGCATGGCGGGCGCGCAATCCACCTCAACGGCCGGTTTGCGCGGTCCGCGAACGGGCGATGGGTATGGGTTTTGCGATCACCGGCGGCACGACTGTCTGGTATCCGATCCGCACATCGGTGGCCGGCATGTCCCCGGCCAGGTCCTTGAATTCGTCCAGCTCGGTCAGCCACTTGTTGGTCTGGTCCAGGTGTTCGACCGTGGCATCGATGCGGGCGGTCAGGCTCTCGGCGTTGCGAGTGGCCACGGCGTCGGCGCGAATGAGTTTGATCTGCTGGTCCAGGCGCTCCTGCTCGGAAACGGCCAGATCGAGATTTTCGTGCGCCTGTTGCACCCGTTGCAGACGCTTGTGCAGAACTTCGAGACGTTCCATGCGGGATTCGAGCAGGCGCTGGCGCGAGTCCATGGCCGGACCGCCTCCCTTGGCCTTGAGGGCATCGACCTCGGCACACAGGTTTTTGGCCTCCGCCTCGGCTGCGGTAACCAGCGAGGGCACGTCGTCACGGCGCTCGGTTTCCAGAAAACGTTCCAGGGATTCCTCGATGCACAGAAGACGCAGATAGGTCCACATCAATTCATCGAGTTTGCGCAGGCGCGGATCGGTATTGGGATCGCTGGACAGGGGATTGTCCGCGCTGGCCTCCTCGATGTCCCGGCACACCCCGGCGAGCGCGTTGTAGCGTTCCCGTCCGGATTGGCCCAGCGCGCCCAGCAACGCCTCGCGCTTTTGAACAAACACCGCTATTTGGGCCATGGCCTCGGCGCGTTTCCGCTGTTCGTCGCGGCGATTCACCCACCCCTTGAAGAAGGGCATCTCCGGCATGTAAATCCAGCCCAGGGCGTAGATGGTGGCCCCGGCGATCAATCCCAGCGCGCTCGCACTCAAAAAGCCGGCCCCCAGCGTCGCCAATCCCAGCCAGACATGGTGCGGGCTTTTTAAAAACTCACCGTGGTAATGGGGCGGTTGTTCGTCCATGCGTTGTTAACGCAAGATAATTTACATGAAAAGGCGGCCTGTGGCCACGCTTTTTCTCACGCGCCTGAATCTAATCCCGGGCGGCCCTGGACGCGACTACAGCCTGAGGTCCGTTTTGTAACGGGCTGTGACCGGTTCAAACGCGCGCCGCCGCGATTGCCAAACGCTTGATCCCAACCCGGACTTCCGGGGAGCTTCCACGAAGCGCATCCGCTGAAAAAAGGAGCGAACATCCGGGCAGATATCCTGGGAGAATCGAAGTCAGAGCGGGCGGGATATTTGATGGCCACGTTTTCAGAATCCTTGAGGGGAACATTGGAATTTTTCCACATATTGCCTGCCACGCGGTTTTAAATCCGGTTTTCGGCGATCCGAAAGCCCCAAACGGTTCTTACCAAGGAGGCGCATTAACCTTCCAACGACATTTTGAAAAGGCCGTCGCATGGTCGGGGCGGTTGAAAATATTCATGCCCGGTTCCTTTCGCGCGCCATGCCCTTGGGTGGCGCGTTGCCGTTTTTCTTCCGGAACAGGTCCCGCGCCCGGCCTTGCGAAAGGCGCTTTTTTTTAATGCAAAAGTACATTGCCGGTCGTAGCGTTGGGGCCGGTTCAATGGGAGACATTGCGGCGATTTGCGGCGGGGCAATTAAATTGGTCGGACCGTCCGCGAGGGCTGCCGCATGGTTTTTCCAGGAACCGCTGCAGTGGTTGTTTACACGCGCATATTCGTCATGAAAAATATAAGACACGCAATGGATGGGCTTTTCTTATTCCTCGGTCTGGCGCTCGGAGCCTCCGCCGCGCCGGCCGCAAACACCGTTACCGCGCCGGATGCCAGGCTGGAAAAATTGTCCGGCGACTTCGCCTTCACCGAGGGACCGGCCTGCGATGCCGCCGGGAACGTCTATTTCACCGATCAGCCCAACGATCGCATCCTGAAATGGAGCCTGGAGGGAAAACTCTCCACGTTCATGCAGCCTTGCGGCCGCGCCAATGGCATGATGTTCGACCACCAGGGCCGCCTGATTGCCTGCGCGGATGAGACCAACCAGCTTTGGTCCATTGCCTCCAGCGGCAAGGCGGAGGTCCTTCTCAAGGATTTTGAAGGCAAGCTGTTCAACGGCCCCAACGATGTCTGGGTGCGGCCCGATGACGGTATTTACCTGACCGATCCTTATTACAAGCGGCCCTGGTGGAAACGCGGGCCCAAGGAACAGCCCGAGAATGTCTATTTTATGTCGGCGGACCGCAAGAAATGCATCCGCGTGATCGATGACCTCAAGCAGCCCAACGGCATTACGGGAACACCGGATGGCAAAAAATTGTACGTGGCGGACATCGGCGCGAGAAAGACCTATTCCTACAGCATCCAGCCGGATGGAACGTTGACGGACAAAAAACTGTTCTGCGAAATGGGTTCCGACGGAATGACCATCGATCACGAGGGCAATGTTTATCTCACAGGCCAGGGGGTGACCGTGTTCGATCCCACAGGCGCAAAGATCGAGCAGATTCCGGTGGGGGAATCGTGGACTGCGAATGCCTGTTTTGGCGGCGCGGACCGCAAGACGTTGTTCATTACGGCCAGCAAGGGTTTCTACAGCATTAAAATGCGGGTCAAAGGGGGGAATCCGGGCAAGTAAGGATGGGGGTTTGGAAAGGCGCGAAACAGAGTCCCATAATTCAGCTTTTCCTCGCGCCTTCGCCCCTTCGCGCGAGTTCCCGCTCGTAATCCTCTGGCACGTCCATGTCCTCCAGCACCGCCGCCGAGTCCGCCGTCCACTCCCGCAACTCCTGCGGATGCGCCAGCGCCAATCCACGCAACCCCGACGCGTCATGCTGTTGGAGGATTTCATCCCGAAACTTTATTGAAAAGATCATCGGATGTCCGCGCCGACCCTGAAACACCGGGACAAGAATACCCCCGGGATGGAGCCTGTAGTCGATCGCAAGGGCGCGCGCCAGCTCCGGCGTAATCGACGGTTGATCCCCCAGGGCCAGCATCACCGCCTCGCAATCCCCGGGCAGCGCCCGCAGCCCGCAGCGCACCGAGCTGAGCATGTCCCCCTTGGGATCGGGATTCTCCGTGAATTGGATTTCGCGCCCGACAAGCGCCCCGGCAATGCGCGGTTCCCCGGCCCGCGTCACCACGATCACCCGCGACAAACCTCCCGCCAGCAGCGCGTCCACCACATGCGCGATCACCGGGATTTTTCCCAGCGGCAGCAAAAGCTTCTGCTGGCCCATGCGCAGGGACTGTCCCGCTGCGGGAACGATCGCGCTAATCATTTGGAACCTCCTGCGTTGGCATTCCGGCAGCCCGGCCGGTCCGGCGCGCCGCGATTAATTGAGCCGCAATGCTCACCGCAATTTCCGGAACCGTGAGCGCCCCAATGTCCAGGCCGACGGGAGCGTAAATTCGGTCCCATTCTTCAGCCGTTGCGCGGCCGGATTGGAGGAACTCGCGGCGCATCAGGGCGATTTTTCTCCGGCTGCCAATCATTCCAAGGTAGCCTGCGGGCTTGCGGATGCAAACCTCAAGCGCGGTCGCGTCGCAAAGATGTCCGCGCGTCACCAGCACAATGCTGGTCTGCGGCCCGGAGGGGAATGCGGCCAGGATGCCGGGAATGTCTCCGCACATTGTTTTTACCCCGTCCGGAAAGCGGGAGGCCTCCGCATACTCAAGCCGGTCATCGACGACGACGACCTCATAGCCGATCAGGACGGCCTGCAACGCCAATGCGCGGCTCACGTGCCCGCCGCCCGCAATCAGTAAAACAGGGGAGGCAAGAACCGGTTCAGCCAGAATTTCAACCGTCGGCGCCCCCGCCTCCCCGGGCTGAAGCAAATGTAACGGCTTTTCCTGATCGAGAACCTTTTGCAATGCCTCAATGCCGGGGGGGACCGTCACCTGAGCCACTTTGTCGCTGTCAATCCAACGCAGATCCACTTTCGGTGGCGCGTCCCGTTCGCCAGTCGTCGATGTCACCGTGGTCAGCAAAAGGCCGCTCCGGCCGGCTTTGGACATTTCTGAGGCGCTTGCGTAAGCCTCGCGTTTTGAATCAGACAAGGGATCGAGGAGCACGCGCATGGTGCCGCCGCAAATCGGGACCGCCTCCCACAAACCCATGCCTTCAAATTGGCATTCGAAAACAACGGGACGCCCTGCGGCAATGGCCTCCACACCGCGCCGTCTGGCCTCCCCCTCCATCGCGCCGCCGCCAATGGTTCCCAATATTTCGCCGTTGGGTTCGATGAGGGCTCTGGCGCCGGTTTCGCGCGGGGTGGATCCCCGGGCGCTTAATACGAGAGCGACCGCGAAAGCCTCGCGGCGATCGATGCGATCCACAATCGTCCTGAAAATATCGGGCGGTTTTTGAAATGTTTCCATAATCCATCCACAACCTGATGTGGCTACCGTATCACGCCCGGCCCCGATTGTCAGGCGCGGCATCGGATGCCATCCCCAGTCGATGAATTCGCGGAGCCGCCCCCCGGGCCTTCTGGAGCCGGAACGCGTTCGTCCGCACTTTTTCCTTTCCCCTTTGCGCTTTTTCCTTTTGTTATGGGGGGATGAACGAGGCATTCCAGCCAGCCGATTTTATTGCCCGCCACGTGCGCCCCATTCCGCGCTCGGGGATTCGTGATTTTTTTGATCTCGTCCAAGGCATGAGCGATGTCATCAGCCTGGGCGTGGGAGAGCCGGATTTCGTGACCCCCTGGCATATCCGGGAGGCGGCCATTTTTGCCCTGGAGCGGGGCAGGACCTCCTACACGTCGAATCTGGGCCTGTGGAAATTGCGACAGGGCATCAGTGAATACCTGGTCCGGTATTTTGGGCTCGAATACGATCCCAAGGATCAAATCCTGGTTACGGTGGGGGTGAGCGAGGCGCTGGATATTGCCCTGCGCGCGGTCATCAATCCGGGCGACGAGATTCTTTACCACGAACCCTGTTATGTAAGCTATTCGCCGAGTATTGCCCTGGCCCATGGGACGGCGGTGCCGGTGCCCTGCGGCGCGGAGAACAATTTTACGGTCACCGCCGAAGCCATCGAAAAGGCCATCACGCCCCGGTCCCGTGTGCTGCTCCTGAGCTTTCCCACAAATCCCACGGGCGGCACCATGACCCGCGAGGAATTGGAGGGCATAGCGGCTGTGGTTCGCCGCCACAACCTGCTCGTCATCACGGATGAAGTATATGCGGAATTAACCTTCGAGGGGGTTCATGTCAGCCTGGCCACGCTGCCGGGAATGAAGGAGCGCACGGTGTTTCTGCACGGTTTCTCCAAGGCGTTTGCAATGACCGGATTTCGCATCGGCTACGCCTGCGGTCCCGCCGCGCTGATCGAAGCCATGATGCGCATTCATCAATACTCGATGCTCTGCGCCAGCATTGTGAGCCAGGAAGCCGCCATCGAGGCCATCCAGCGCGGACGCGCGGATACGCAGGACATGTGCGGGCACTACAAGCGCCGCCGCAATTTCATCGTCAACGCCTTCAACCAAATGGGCCTCACCTGCCATTTGCCCCGGGGTTCCTTCTATTCCTTCCCCTGTGTCCGCTCCACAGGCCTGAGTTCCAGGGAATTCTCCCTTCGCCTTCTGCAGGAGGAAAAAGTGGCCTGTGTGCCCGGCAGCGCGTTTGGACCCAGCGGTGAAGGTTATCTGCGCGCCTGTTTTGCCACGTCCCTCGAAAAGCTCGAAATCGCGGCGGAGCGCATCAGCCGTTTCGTAAAGCGGGTGCGCGGATAAACGAAGGATTTTCCGGCGGCCAGGCCGGGCGTCGGCCGCAGGTGGGAACGGTGCTCCGCCTCCCCGCCGCTACAGGGTCCTGCCCGGAAGCAGGGTCATATCCACGAATTCGCCCGGATGCAGGCGGACGGCTTCGCCCGGCCCGGATTTTAATTCCGGCGGCATGCTCACATAAACAGGCAGACCCAATTCGACGAGATTGTTAAGCCGGGTGGGCGACATGAATTCGTCATTGAGCGGCTGTAATTGGGGGCCGACGGCGAGGATTTTACCCATTCCCTCGCGGCGGTTGCCACCCCGTGTGCGCACCCGTACGAGCATTTCTTTTTCCGGGGTGGCATAAAAGGGCTGGCGGATGTAGCCCACAATGCGGTCTGACTGGATGGCCCCG
>Ga0315272_10001060_pt1 | contig 13849 bp, 10 predicted proteins | sample C3_middle_MG_FD_203918 | JGI IMG/M metagenome (GOLD analysis project Ga0315272, IMG submission 203918) | Sediment microbial communities from Yellowstone Lake, YNP, Wyoming, USA - C3_middle | ecosystem: Environmental > Aquatic > Freshwater > Lake > Sediment | place: USA: Wyoming | collected...
TACCACCCACTACATGGACGAGGCCGAGCGCTTGTGCGACGAGCTGGTGATCGTGGACCATGGCACAGTCCTGGAGCGCGGCTCACCGCGCGAACTCATCCGCAAGCATGTCGAGGCCGAGGTATTGGAAGTGCGCGGCAACCCGGAACGGGCGCGCGCGGTACTTGCGGGTGTGAGCGACGCGCGCATCGAGGAGCTGGGCGACACGCATTACTGCTACACGCGCGACGCGCGTGCCCTGCTCGCCAGTCTCGAGCAACACCGCGAACTGACGTTTCTGCACCGACCGGCAAATCTTGAGGACGTGTTTCTCAAACTCACCGGTCACGAACTGCGCGACTAGCTACATTCATCTTTGAGACTGAGATACGTGATTGCCGTCCCGCCCTCTCCCCAACCCTCTCCCCGCTTGCGGGGAGAGGGTTGGGGAGAGGGGGCAAACAGTCAACTAATTTTAGGTAACCCACATTAATATGATCGCCGACTACATCCCGCGCCTGCGCCACGCCGCCTTCGCCATCTGGGCGCGCAACATGCTCGTGTGGCGCAAGATGATCGGGTCGAGCATCGTGATCAATCTCGGCGAGCCGCTCCTGTACCTGGTCGCATTCGGCTATGGGCTGGGCATGTTCATCGGTGGGCAAATGGACATGCCCTACCTGACGTTTCTTGCCTCCGGCACGCTGGCCGCTTCGGCCATGAACTCCGCCGGCTTCGAGGCGCTGTTCGGTGTGTTCACGCGCATGGTGCCGCAGAAAAGCTACGACGCCATGCTGGCAAGTCCGCTGGAGATTGCCGATATCCTGGCCGGTGAAGTCCTGTGGTGCGCGACCAAGGCCGCGATTCATGGCGCCGGCATCCTGCTGGTGGCGGCCGCGCTCGGCGCGGTCGCGGATTGGCGCGCGCTGTGGGTGCTGCCAATACTGTTTCTGTCCGGCCTTACCTTTGCTTCCATGGCGCTGGTCGTCACGGCGCGCGCCGAGAGCTACGCCTCGTTCAGCTACTACACAACCCTGGTCATGACACCACTGATGCTGTTGTCCGGTGTGTTCTACCCGATCAGCACGCTGCCGCCGCTGTTGCAGCAAATCGTCAGCTGGCTGCCGCTGGTGCATGCCGTGGAGCTTGTGCGCCCACTGGTCGCGGGCCTGCCGGTCAACAACATCGCCCTGCACCTGGCGGTGCTGGTGGCCTATGGCATCACCGGCTACCTGATCGCCGTTCGCTCGATACGCAAGCGTTTAAGCGTCTAGGGAAGCTCTGATGAAGTCCCCCGTTCGTGCTGAGCTTGTCGAAGCATGAACGGAGGAAGGCACGACATCCTGGGCTTGTAGGAATCGCCCTTCGTCTGGTTCAGGGCGAACGGTACTTGTTCAGCGCTTTCCTGAGTCTCAAGCGTCCCTGAACACGTTTATCCCGTCGCCCGACCACGGCACGCTGCGTTGCAGAAAATTCTTCCGAGACCGCACTAATGACGATGCTGTTGCATGGCATCGAACGCCACCGCCTGCTGCGGCCTTTGCTTTACCCCTGCCGCCACGAGTACGTCCAGCACCGCCTGCGTCTGCGCGAGCGACTCGGCTTTGCTGCGCATCGTATGGCCGGCCTGACCCGCCATGTGGTGATGCGGTTCCTGCGGCCGCTCTGGCATGATCAGCGCCGCCTGACGCATGTTCTGCGCGATGCTCCAGGTGGTTGTGCCCATGGCCGAGATCACGTCCGTTTCGGCGCCACGTGCGATCAAAAGTTTCAAGATATCGGCATCGCTGCGCATCACAGCATGCGTGAAGGCGGTATGACCGCGCTGATCCATCGCGTCGATCTTTGCCCCGGCATCGACCAGCAACGTCACCATGCGCAGGTCGCGCAGCGTAATCGCCCGCATCAGCGGTGTCAGGCCGTCACGGTCGTGAACGTTGACATTGGCGCCACGCGCGACCAGCAATTCCACCATATCGAACTTTAGTTCGCTGGCCGCCAGTAGAGGCGTCAGCTGCAAGGGGGGGTGGGCGGTATTGACGTTCGCGCCGGCCTTCAGCAGGTCGTCAGCGAGAGCCACGTGACCCTGACTGACGGCAATCAGCAGTTCGCGATCTGCCGTGCTCACTGGTACCGTCGTCATTGTGGCCGCAGCCGTGGGCAACGCGATCCAGAACAACACCGCCAAACTTGTTTTGAGGCGCATCTGTTTTTCTCCTGCTTCGAGGTCAGCCGGGGGAACGCGCGTGGTAGCCGTGTGCCACCACGCGCGCGGCCCAATCGGTTAAGTCACGATAATCACGGAACGAATCGTACCAATCTGGTTTAACGTGCCGCTAACCGCCCGGTAGTTGAAAAAACTGATATCGACCGGAAAGGTGCCGGCAGTAACGGGTTTGATGATGAAATCATAGCGTTCAGCGGCCGTCATGCTGACCGATCCGCCCGCCGCCACGGTTTGCGGGGCCTTCAACGGACGACCGTCCTCGGCAACGATGGTCACGGCACCGATGCCGGAAGGGAATTTGACCCGCTGCGGTACATAACCCGCCATGATGTAACGTAACAACAACGTTTGACCGCGCGGCACGGTAATCGCAACTCCCGGATTGGCATTGGTCGGCGTGTTTTGGGAAAAGTCTGCCCCAATCCCATTCATGCAAAAAAGTGTCGGGTTGAAGTTGTTGAGCCGTGCGTCGCCGCCGCACAACGCGGCATTCCACGGCAGGCAATGCCAAGCGGGATCGATATCGTCCACCGCCCAGACGGCCTCAACATTGTACGCAGGCCCGCCCGCGAACACGGTACCGGGACCGGTCGGCGGATCGACGATCAGCGCGCCGTACATGCCCATTTCCGCGTGCAACACGGTGTTGACGTGGCAATGGTAAAAATACGTGCCCGCCTGGGAGGCGCGCCATTGATAGGTATAGTTGCCCAGAACGTCAAAGGAAAAATGCCCCACGCCATCGTTGAAGGTGGAAGGCTCGATGCCATGATGGTGAATGGTGTGCGGAACCATCATGGCCATGGCGTTCAGATGGGTGTGCACAATCTGGCCTTGGCGCACGCGAATGCTCGGCGCCGGGAAGCTGCCGCCCATGCCGCCGCCACCCATGCCGCCGCCACCATCGCCGGTGTTAAACCCCCACACCGGCACGTTGGTGCCGTTGATAGTCTGGTTGCCTTGCATAAAGGTGACGCGAAAAAATTCAATATCCGGGGTCACGCGCCCGGGCGTCGCCGGGGCATCGGTGTTCAAGCCGCAATTACCGGTAATGCCGGTGGCGCAGCCACCGCCCCCACCGCCCCCGCCCATCATTGCCATTTTTACGTAATGGTTAACGCCAGCTAAATTGACCATGGTGTCCAAGTCCTCCTGTTACGGTAGCGCCGTCAATGCCGCCCGGCGCAAGATATTGTTGAGGTCAGGTGTTTCTTTATGGCAGCTTCGCCACGCCTTGGGTCAGATCCGGCTCGACGACTGCTGCCGAACCGCCCATCGACATCGCGCAGTGCATGCCGTGCGGGTACATGCCACCGCCCGCGGTCTGCGACATTTCCGAATGACAGTGCATGGGAAAATTTTGCACCTCGTTGACAATGACCGGCCATGCGTCCGGCGGGCGCTTGAACGGGAAGATGACGTCCCGGCAATCGAGCGGGTACATCGAGACGATATCCTTGAATTTGCGATTGCTGCCGATGTTCTGCCGGTTGATGCTGCAGATCTCAACGTGGTTGCCATGAAAATGCGGCGAATGCACCATGCCGGCCGCGCTCATCAGACGAACCAGCGCCGGCTCGTCGTAGTGGCCGTGCAGATCGGTATTCGGTTCGTGCGTGCGGTCGAAGCTGCTGCCATTGATGGTGAAGTAGCGTGGCTGAAAACTGCTGGCGACAATCGACGTGACCGCTGCGTCGCCATTGGCCTTGACCGTGGCGCCCCATACCGGATCGACATTGCCCAGCAACCACTTGTACTGGCGCTTAAAGGTCGGACCACCCGTGAACGCCTGATTTTTAATTCCGGTCGGCATCACCACCAACGACCCGTGCAGGCCCATGACGCGATGGACACCGCTGTTTTGCGTGTCGCAATACAAATAGCTGCCTGGTGCCGGCGCTGCGAATACCGACTGCATTGTGCCGCCCGCCGCAACGGTGAGTTTTATACCGGTCCCCGGCACGGCGAACACGACCGGCGTGCGCAGCGCATTACTCACCGTCAGCGCGATGGAATCTCCGGCCTGGCAAATAATCGTTGGCCCCGGCACCGTGATCAAACCGGTGTTGCTGAAGCCGAACATGAAGGCGGTGGTACCGTCGATTTGCGTGATGTCGCCGCTCATGGCGGTAATGTTCACGGTGATGGTTTGCGCGAACGCACGTGGCGTCCAGGCCAACAGGCCCGTGGCCCCTGCCACCGTAGCGACCATGGCGCCAGTACCCAGGCGCAGGAATTCTCGTCTCTTTATCTGCATGCATACGCTCCTAGGAAGATGCGATGTGAAGGGACTACGCTGCTACTGTGGAATAAAAATGCGATTCGCTCTGTCATATTTCAGACAGGAACCGCGCGCCTTGGGGAGGGAGGAAACGATTGGGGAGTATCATGGACACTCCATCGATGCGTTGCGCTGCCAGACGAAAAATAATTAAGAAAGAAATATAAGAGGGGCCTGATATGCAGGAATTGTCACACAACGACGCCAATGAATGTGCATCGCAAGAATCGTGGCTGTTGGCATTCCCCAATTTGGGCGCGATTCAAGACGAGGTCTGGCTATCCGCGTGCCACGCCGCCACGGAACTCATCGTCCCGGCCGAAACCGTCATGCTGCGGCAGGGTGAGCGCTGCCAGGGCTTCGTTCTATTCGTCAAGGGCAGTGCGCGTGTCTACGAGCGCGCGGAAAATGGTCGCGAGATCGCCCTGTATCGGACACTACCGGGAGAAATGTGCATGTTGACATTGATATCCCTGCTTGCGGATACGACCTACTCTGCAGAAGTGGTGACGGAAGAAGAACTGCACGTCGTCAGCATACCGATCGAGCACTTCCGCACAGCACTGACTCAGTCCGATGGATTTCGGCAGGTTCTGTGTGTCACCCTGGTCCAGCGCCTGAACGACCTGGTTCATCTGGTCGGCCGGATCGCCTTTCAGCGCCTGGACCTGCGCCTGGCGCAATTGCTCAATCAACTTTTCCTTGCCCGCAATACCCTGCGCGTGCTGGTGACACACCAGAAACTTGCGCACGAACTCGGCACCTCGCGCGAGGTGGCCAGCCGCCTCCTGAAAGAACTCGAGCGTCTGGGTTATATCCGTTTACACCGCGGCGCAATCGAGTTGCTGTCGCCGGCAGATCTCGCACGACTGGCGGCAAGTCATTCTGCGTGACTTTAAGTCACCGAACAGTGTGGCACCCTTCTGTGCTATTTAGTCACAGACTTCTTGCTCGACCTACCAATTTTGCCGCACGTCGGATCGGCGCAGGGTGGCCTCGTTTTGTGTAGGCACCGAGGGTGCAATGCGGTATCTTGGTTTTTTGGGTTCGCACGATTGCCCCATACACAAGGACGAACGGCATGGCACTGCTGCACACGCAACTGGACGCACCGCTGGGATTTTTTTCTTTACTCCTCGATATCGAACAGGATCAACTGCTGCGCATCGGCAAAAAGCGGGTCGTCGCCAAAAACGACTTCGTTTTCAAAGCCGGGCAAAGTGATCTGAATGTTTACATCCTGAACTACGGCCGCATCAAACTTTATGGCAGTTCTCCGGAAGGGCGTGATGTGTTGCTCTGGTTCTCGGTGCCCGGGGAAATATTCGGCCTGGCCGAATGCCTTCTAGAGGGCCCACGCCAGGTTTACGCACGTGCCGCAGAACGCTGCGAAGTGCTGTGCATCGCCCACACGGCGTTTGCAGCTTGGCTCGTGACCCACCCGGAGAGTTCAGTTCGATTGATGAAGATCATGTCGGTACGCATGCGCGAGCTCAGTCAACGCTTTCTGAGTCGGGCAAACGGCAATATCCAGATGGAAATTGCACAACTTCTGCTCCGGTTGGGAATGACGCATGGCAAGCTGGCCGGGCAACATATCCGCATGGATATCCCTCTGACCGAACAGGACATCGCCGACATGGTGGGTTCCTGCCGTCAAGGCGTGAGCACCTGCCTTGCCAAAATGAAGCGCGCGGGCATGATCGATAACGTCAAACGTTTCTTCGTCATCAAGAAACAGGAAGACTTGCTGAGAATTGCCAAAGGATCAAACGCGACGGTTGGACCCGAGCGCCGGTCAAATCGGCGCCCCTGGCAAAACACTCAATCCAACCGTTAATTCGATAAGCTATTCAACCAAGCTCACTGACACACTCCGCCACGAGTCAGCACGTTACTGCAGCAATGATCTTTGCGATTTGTCGCGACCATTTCAGAATAAGCCTGTGACCGATGTCTGGCTCCGACTTCATTCAGACCGGAACGGATTGGCCAGAATGACAAGAAACAACGTGTGAATAACTTGTTCCGGGTTTTATTGAACGGTCTGCGCCACGGTTTGCGCTTGTGCCGTCACTGGCAGCGCCACACGTTCAACGAACTGCTGATGCAGGATTTGCGTGGTCAACACGGTGAACAGCGTCCATTCAAGCTGCGTGAGGCGGTAACAGGCGTTCATATCGGCTGACATGGCCATGCCCTGTATTTCCCGTTGCAGTGCTGCGACGCGATCCGGATCGAACAGGTCCGCCTTGATCAGCGCCGCACGCGAAAGATACGGCTGCAGCGCACCCACTCGTTCGGGTGTAAAAAACCAGGCGCTGATGGGCGTATAAAAGCCGCGCTTTTTGTAGGCGTGCGACACCTCCGGCAGACGCGGCGTCATGCACTGCTTCAACAGATATTTCTCATTCAACCCATTGAGCTTCATCTGCGGTGGCATACGCGCAATCAACTCGACCAGGGGGTGGTCCAGAAAAGGCACGCGCGCTTCCACCCCGTGCGCCATGCTGAGGCGATCGCTCTTCCAGAGAATCCAGCCTGGCAAGCGGGTTTTCATCTCAAAATACAGTGACTGGTTGAGCGCATCGCGTCCGGCCAGTTGCGGCTGCATACTGGACAGCAGGGCGTCCAGTTGCACCTCGCCGTCTATCGCGGCGTCTTCGCGCAGGATTCCGGCGCGCTGCGCACGCGTGATTTGCCAGAAGTCGTGCCATGCCGGATAAAAACCGAAACGGCCCATTGTCCGGCGCTGCGCGCTGCGTGTGTGCAGTGCGAGCAACAGTCGCATCTGATCGGACGGAAAATAGCGCGTGTAGCGATGCAGGTAGCGCCAGCGGCGCAACAGGCTGTTGAAGGTGCCGTTCGACCAAAGTCGCATATTGTCCTGGCGAAAGCAGTCGTAGCCGGCCAGCACTTCGTCGGCGCCGTCGCCGGTGTACACCACCTTGTAGTGGTTCTCGCGTACCAGACCGGATAACAGATAATGCGGTATATCGACCGCCATGCGTTGCGGTTGCTCGAGGTGGTAGATGCACTGCACCAGGTCGTCGACAAAACCTTGCGGCCGCGTATCCTGCAAGTGCAATTCGGTATTCGCCACGCCCATCGACTGCGCGATTGCGCGATACTGCGGCGATTCGTCGTAATCGGCATTACCAAAACCGATGGAGAAGGTCTGAACCTGCGGTTGTCGGTCGGCCAATAGCCGGGTAACGCTGCACGAATCGAGTCCACCGGATAAATAGGCGCCAATATCCACATCCCCGGTCGTGTGGCAGGCCACGGCGTCCTGCAAGGCATCGGCGAAGCGCGGCGCCCAGTAACCCTCCTCCATGCTTTCGTATTCCCCGGAACGCGGAAAGTCCGCATCCCAGTAGCGCTCCAGGCGCGGCTTGCCACCGGCCGAGATGCGCAAGGTGTGCGCTGGCGGCAATTCATGAACATTCACAAACGGCGTGTGCGGGGCGATGGAGAATTGATAGGTGAAATAATTTTTTATCGACGCACGATCAAGCTCTGCGCCAACCAGACCGGAGGCAAACAGCGCCTTGATTTCCGAAGCGGCAACAAACACCCGATCGTCACTGTAATAGTAGAGTGGTTTGATGCCCAGCCGGTCACGCGCCAGAAACAGTTCTCCGGAATGACGATCATGAATTCCAAAGGCAAACATGCCACGCAGCTTGCCCACAGCCTTGTTGCCGAATTCACGGTAGGCGTTTAACACCACTTCGGTATCCGAGTGTGTTCGAAACACCGCGCCGCGCTCTCTGAGGGTCTGTTGCAGACTGCGGTAATTGTAGATCTCGCCGTTGTAGGTAATGGCCAGCTGGGCGTCGGCGGTTTGCATTGGCTGAATGCCACCCTGGATATCGACAATGCTTAGCCGCGCGTGCGCCAGGGCCACGGAGGGCCGCAACAGCACATTGGCGGCGTCCGGCCCGCGATGCGCAATCGCGACATGCATGGCACGTGCACGCCAAGCCTCAGGCGTCCTGCCGTCGTGGTAGAGAATAATGGCAATGCCGCACATGCTGTTTGCGAATGGATACCGAATACGCGCAGGGCTGAACGTAAATGAACAACGGCGCCAAGAGGCGCCGTTGTTTACTGCACAGCAGACGGAGGGCGCGCAACAAAGAGCCCTCCGGGGGCATTACATGCCGCCGCCCATTCCGCCGCCAGCACCACCGCCCATACCGCCACCGCCCATACCGCCACCACCACCACCCATTCCGCCACCCATGATAAACCTCCTAGTAAAATGTGATTGGGGAAACACTTCCAATTCCCCTCAGATCCTCTGAGGGAGCCGGAAAAATACAGAAGGCCAGAGAGAGTAGCTGTCCGATTTACGACAGTTCTTGAATTTTCCTTCTGTGATACCGCAAACGGACTGTCAGGACAGATGAGTGGCTACCGAGGATATGTTGCCATTCTGATGGGGTAGCGCGTCACCAACGGCACCTCTGGCTTCCATTGCTGATCAGCGCACTTCCACGCAAACCCATGATCACGTATTGTCACGGCGATGCCATTCTTACTCGCTGCCAGCTGTCTTGTCCTGTCCGGGATAGCAAGCCTGGCGTACCAGGTAACCTGGGTGCGACTGCTTGGATTGAGCATGGGCTCCACCAGCGCCTCGATCAGCACCGTGCTGGCGGCGTTCTTCCTGGGCATGGCGATCGGCAGCTACCTGGCGGAACGAATAACCCGTGATCGCATCCACAGCCTCAAGCCCTATTTGGTTCTTGAGCTTTTGATCGGCATCAGCGGCTTGGCACTGTTGCCAATTCTACTGCACCTCGATGGCCTGCTCGCGCTGTTCCCCGCTATCGGCTCAGAACTCGGCTTCAAGTTCTTTCTGGCGTTGATCCTGTTGTCCATCCCGACGCTTTGTATGGGCGCCACATTCCCGGTCATGGCGTCCATTCTGATTCGCCGTCACGCTGAAGTCGGGCTGCGCATGAGCCAGCTGTACAGCCTGAACACGGCCGGCGCCGTCTTCGGCGCGGCACTGACCGGATTTGTTTTCATCCCGAACTGGGGCCTGGATGGAGCGATCTACATCGCCTTTGCGCTCAACATGACAATTGTATTGGTTGCGCTGCCACTCAGTTATTATTGGACATTGCCGGCCGTTGAACCGGCTCCACCAGAAACGGCCTCCGGCTCCGAGTCAGCTGGCGATACTGGCTCAGTCCGTTGGCGCGCGCTGATTGTCTTGGCGGTCACCGGCTTTGTCTCAATCGCCACACAAGTCGGCTGGACGAAGTACCTCGCCATTTTTACCGGCACAACAATCTACGGTTTCGCGGCCATCCTGACGGTATTCCTGAGTGGCATTGCTGCTGGTTCCTGGGCCATTAAGACGCATCTTGAAAAAATCCGCTCGCCGCAGACGTGGATGGCCATTGGCCTGCTGTGTCTGGGCGCCGCGTTGATCGTCACGCGTGTGGGCTTCAGCGCGCTGCCACCGGTCTACGAAGCCATCAATCATCTCGACACGGCGCCGGCGTTACTGCACCTCGCCAAATACGCCATTGTGTTTGCGCTGTTATTCATTCCCACCTTCCTGCTGGGCGCGCTGTTCCCGCTCAATCTGAAATTATATTGCGGCAACTTGATGGCCGTGCGCACACGAATCGGCAAGGCCTACTCGATCAATACGCTGGCCAGCATTCTCGGGGCGATCTTTGCCGGCTTCTGGTTTATTCCGCAGTTCGGTACCGATCACCTGCTGACGTTGATGGCCGTCAGCATCCTGCTGCTCGCGCTGCTGTTTCTGCCCACGCTGCCGCGATTCGCGCTGCGCGCAGGCCTGCTGAGTACGGTAATCGCGGCCTGCCTGGGTGCGTGGCTGGCGCCGCACCTGAGTTATCAGGCACTCGTGGCATCGGTCGGCTACCAGTGGGACAACGACGCGCAAAGCGGCAAGAAGCCCGAGTTCCTGTACCTGGAAGAAGGCAAGGCCGGTGTCATCAGTCTCGTTACCTATGATGGCAACGTTGCGAAATTACAGAACAACGGTCTGAACGAATCACAGATTCACATGCACGACCCGAACCGTGCACTACTGGTCGAGTCGTTGCTGGGACTCGTTCCCTACCTGTTGCACGAGAACCCCCAATCCGCTTTTGTCGTGGGATTCGGCGGCGGCATCACAACGCGCGCCCTGACGCTGACCGAACTCAAATCAATCCGCGTGGTCGAGCTGGAGCCGGCGGTGGTCGAAGCCGACCGTCATGTTGCGCAGGGCGATATTCCGGCATTGCGCGATCCGCGCGTGCGCCTGGATTTTAACGACGCGCGCAATACCCTGCTGGTTGAGAATACCCGCTACGATCTGATCGTCGCGCAGCCCTCGCACCCGTGGCTGGCCGGCGCCGCCAATGTGTTCACGCGCCAGTTCTGGGAGATCGCGAAATCTCGCTTGAACGAAAAAGGCGTATTTGGACAGTGGGTCAGTCTGTTCAAAATGGACGCCACCACATTGCGTTCCCTGTTCCAGGCATTTTATCAGGTGTTCCCGCACGGTCTGAGCTTCGCCAATCTCAACACCGGCGATCTAGTATTGATCGGATCCATGCAGCCAGTCGTTTTCGACGACCGGCGCATGACTCGTATCCTGCAGCAACCGAAAATCAGGGCAACCCTCAGTACGCATGACATTCTCACGCCGGAAGATCTGCTCTGGTACTTCGCGCTGTCACGCGAAGAGGCCATCGTCGCCGCCGGCGATGCCCGGCCCAACAGCGACACCAATATTATTTCCGAAGTACGCTTGTCCGCGCTGACCACGCAACCCACGGGCGACGAAGACCCGTATGCCTTCTTGCTGAAACATTTCCATCTGGATTTGATTCCCTACTTGGGAAGGAACGCCGCGGAACGGCTCTACGCCCAGGCCGATCGTTATATTGCCTGGAAAGATACCGACCTGGCCGCGAAAGCCGCGCTGCAACTGGCAAAAATCGATCCGGTGCGCGCGCGTGGCATCGACTATGAACTGGCCTGGCGGGCCAAGGATTATGCACGTGCCACAAAACTCTATGCCCAATATCGCGAGTGGCCCGACCGCACGCACCGGCAACATGCCCAGATGTTGGGCCGCCAAGGTCATTACAACGAAGCGCGCAAATCGCTGCTGCGGATCAAGGATCCGGTTGTGCGCAAAGCCGCGGACACCGAACTATTGCTCAAGACCAGCGGCTGAGCCCTTCTCTCCCCGTTGGTGCGCCAACGCAGTGCAGTAGCCTTCATGGTGCGCGGACAGTTCGGCGTGCGTACCGATGTCGGCGCTGCCATTGCCATTCAGGTAAACAATCCGGTCAACGCCCTGCAGGGTGGAATAGCGGTGCGCAATCACAATGGTGGTACGGCCACGGCGCACAAAGGCCAGGGCCTGCTGCAAGGCCATCTCCGCTTGCGCGTCCAGCGCCGAGGTTGCCTCGTCGAAGATCAGCAATGACGATTTTTTCAGTAGCGCCTGCGCAATCGCCAACCGTTGCCGTTGGCCGCTGGACAGGCGCGCGCCCTGCGCGCCAAGCACGCTGTCGTAACCCTGTGGAAGTTGGGTGATAAATTCATGTGCCTGGGCATGGCGCGCAGCGGCCAGTAGTTCTGCTTCACTGGCCTCGGGATTTGCCAGCAACAGGTTCGCGCGCACACTGTCGTCCAGCAAAAACGGTTCCTGCCACACCACCGCCAGCTGCGCACGCAGCGCGGCCAGATCCAGTTCACACAGGTCGTGGCCGTCCAGATAAATGGCGCCTTGAGCCGGATCGTAGAATCGCAACAGTAGGCGCGCGAGCGTGGATTTCCCCGCGCCACTCGCGCCCACCAGGCCGATAAACTCACCGGCGCGGATATCGAGATTGAAGCCACGCAGCATGAGCGGCGCGCCGGGGTAGCCGAAACCGACATCCGCGAAGCGTAACGCACCAGCGACGTTGGCCAGGCGGCGTGCCGGCACGCGCTCGCGCACCGTTGGTACACTGTCCAGAATCTCGGCCACGCGTTCCGCAGCGGCCGCGCGGATTTGCGATTCGACCGGAATATTGGCCAGGCCTTGCAGCGGTCTGGCGAGATAACCTGTATACAGCAGAAAATTTATCAGACCGCCCAGAGTCAAGGCCCCGCGCCCGATCGCCTCCACCCCCAGCATCACCAGCACGATGGCGCACAACGCGGCCAGCAACTCGAAGCTCACGACAAAGGCATTCTGGGTCAGCAGATTGCGCATCGCGGCGCGACGGAAATCGGAAAACAACTGCGCAAAGCGCGCCAGCATCGCCGGCTCGGCATTGAACGAGCTGATACCCTGCAGATTGGCGAGCGACTCTTCTTCGAACGCACTCATGTTTCCTTGACGGGCGAGAAACTCCCCGGCAGAACGCCGCGTGCGCGCGGAGAAGTAGCGTTGGTGCAACCAGAACAACGGCAACAGCGCGATTGCCACAATGGTTAATCGCGGTTCGATCCACAGCAATACCGCGACATACACCAGAAACGTCAGACCGTACGCAAACACCTGGCCTGGCACCAACACCAGCAACTGCGACACGCGACTGACGTCCTGTGCCAGTCGGGTCAGCAGGTCGCCAGTGGCGTGCCGGGTTTTGATCGGGGCCGACAACAGCAACAACTGTGCGTAGAGCGCGCGCCGAATCGAGAAAATCACGCGCTGCTCCATCCATTCGTACAGGTAATAGTTGGCGTAGCGCAAGGCTTGCAGCAACACCACCAACGCCGTCACCAACAGAAAATAGCCTGGCAATTCCGCGAAGCGGCCGGCGTGCAGCAAATCGAAGCCATGCCCCACCATCCAGATCAACGCCGCTGAGCCGAGGGTGACGCCGAGTATCACAAACGCATTGAGCAGCAGGCGCGTGGAATCCGGTTTCAGATACTGTGCGAAGCGGCGAATCGACTGCGCCAGTTTGGTGGCGGGTATGCGCCCGGCATCCTGGGTCATGGGTAACATCCTGTATGGGTGGGCCAACGCATCGCGAAGGATACTAGCGCGCGCAGCCGTCGACTGCTATCGCAGGTCAGGACGACTACCGGCAGCGAACATTACGTATAAATCGTAGCCCGCACGTTCGCCGGACTGGACGTCACGCGCGAGCGCCTCCTGTTTTGGAGGGCCTCGATACCTGGCGGCCTTCACGTCATTACGGTCCCTTCGGCGGGACCGGATTGACGGCACTGCCCAACTCCGCTTCACTGCGCGGCTTCGCCGCCGTCAGCACAATATCGACGCGCCGGTTACGCTGCTTGTTGGCGTCATTGTCATTCGGTGCTATCGGCCGGTATTCCGCAAAGCCGACCGCCTCCAGGCGCGCCGGGTTGATTTG
>Ga0315272_10001062_pt1 | contig 13840 bp, 11 predicted proteins | sample C3_middle_MG_FD_203918 | JGI IMG/M metagenome (GOLD analysis project Ga0315272, IMG submission 203918) | Sediment microbial communities from Yellowstone Lake, YNP, Wyoming, USA - C3_middle | ecosystem: Environmental > Aquatic > Freshwater > Lake > Sediment | place: USA: Wyoming | collected...
CCACCAAACTGAGCTTTACCGCCCAGTGGTTGTTGCGTTACTAACGAGTAAGGTCCGGTTGAACGTGCATGCATCTTGTCGTCGACCAAATGGTGGAGCTTCAAGACGTGCATTACGCCAACAGTCACTGGACGCTCAAACTGATCACCAGTACGACCATCGCACAGAATCATTTGCTGACGTGATGGCGTCATCTTCAAAGAAGTCGCTACTTCTTCTGGATATGCCAACTCGAGCATGCGGCTGATTTCTGCCTCTGTAGCACCGTCAAATACTGGCGTCGCAAATGGTAAGCCTTGGCGTAAATTCTCAGCCAAAACAGTAATTTGCTCATCAGTAAAGTTGTCGACGTCTTCAATGCGGCCAGTTTCGTTGTAAAGCTGCTTCATGAACTTACGGAGTTCAGCTTGCTTGACTTGTTGGCGAACCATCTCGTCAATGCGCTTACCAATACCTTGAGCCGCCCAACCTAAGTGGGTTTCCAAGATCTGACCTACGTTCATACGAGAAGGAACACCCAACGGGTTCAAGACGATATCAACTGGACGTCCATCTGCCATAAATGGCATATCTTCAGCAGGAGCAATTTTAGAAACCACACCTTTGTTACCGTGACGACCGGCCATCTTGTCACCAGGCTGCAGGCGACGCTTAACGGCCAAGTACACCTTCACCATCTTCGTTACGCCAGGCTGCAAATCATCGCCTTGGGTAAGCTTAGTGCGCTTCTCTTCAAAAGCCTCGTCAAACTGCTTGCGCTTCGCTTCGATAGAAGATTTAATCGCCTCAACTTGTGAAGCAACTTCCTCATCCGCTGGACGAACATCAAACCAATGGTATTTATCCAAGTCAGCAAGGTATTCCTTGTCGATCTTGGTGCCTTTAGCTAATTTCTGAGGACCACCATTGGCAACTTTGCCAATCAACAGCTTTTCTAAACGCATGAAGGCATCACCCTCAACAATACGCAACTGGTCGTTTAAGTCCAAACGATAGCGCTGTAATTCTTCTTGAATAATCGCTTGTGCACGTGCATCGCGTTCAATACCTTCACGGGTGAAGACTTGAACATCAATCACTGTACCAATCATTCCTGATGGAACACGCAAAGAAGTGTCTTTAACGTCAGATGCTTTTTCACCGAAGATCGCACGGAGGAGCTTCTCTTCTGGAGTGAGAGTAGTCTCGCCCTTTGGAGTTACCTTACCAACCAATACGTCCCCAGCTTCAACCTCAGCACCGATGTAAACAATACCGCTCTCATCCAGACGGGAGAGTTGTGACTCAGCCAAGTTGGAGATATCGCGAGTAATTTCTTCTGAACCAAGTTTGGTGTCACGCGCTACAACCGATAACTCCTCAATATGAATAGAGGTGTAACGGTCATCAGCAACCACCTTCTCTGAGATCAAGATTGAATCTTCGAAGTTGTAACCGTTCCATGGCATAAATGCCACAGTCATGTTTTGACCCAAAGCCAATTCACCCAAATCGGTAGAAGCGCCGTCAGCAACTACGTCGCCACGTACTACGCGATCACCAGCCTGAACGATTGGACGTTGGTTGATGTTTGTATTTTGATTTGAACGGGTGTACTTGATGAGGTTATAAATATCTACACCAACTTCACCAGCAGCAGTTTCATCATCGTTTACACGAATCACCACACGGTTTGCATCGACATAATCAACGATACCGCCACGGGACGCCAAAATAACGGTGCCGGAGTCAACCGCAACAATACGCTCTAAGCCTGTACCAACCAATGGCTTATCTGGACGCAAGCAAGGAACCGCTTGACGCTGCATGTTCGCACCCATCAAGGCACGGTTCGCATCATCGTGCTCTAAGAATGGAACGAGTGAAGCAGCAGCAGAAACGATCTGGCTAGGAGCAACGTCAATGAAATCGATACGCTCTGGGCTAACCATCATGGTCTCACCAGCTTGACGCGCTGAAACCAATTCATCAGCCAGCTTGCCAGTCTTATCGATTGTCGCGTTAGCCTGAGCAATGATGTACTTCGCCTCTTCAATAGCGGAGAGATACATTACTTCGTCGCTCACTTTGCTATTGGCAACTTTACGATATGGTGTTTCCAAGAAACCATGCTCATTCAAACGCGCAAATAATGCGAGTGAGTTGATCAGACCAATGTTTGGTCCTTCTGGAGTTTCAATTGGACAAACACGACCGTAGTGAGTTGGATGCACGTCACGCACTTCGAAACCTGCGCGCTCGCGAGTTAAACCACCAGGTCCTAGAGCAGAAATACGACGCTTGTGCGTGATCTCTGACAATGGATTGGTTTGGTCCATAAACTGGGACAACTGTGAAGAACCGAAGAATTCACGAATCGCTGAAGAGATTGGCTTGCTGTTAATCAAATCATGCGGCATGAGGTTTTCTGTTTCGGCTTGGCCGAGACGTTCTTTAACCGCACGCTCTACACGTGACAAACCAGCACGGAATTGATTCTCTGCCAACTCACCAACGCAACGTACACGACGATTACCTAAGTGATCGATATCATCGACTTCGCCTTTGCCGTTACGCAAGTCAACGAGGGACTTAATGGTGTCAAGGATATCTTCATCCGACAAAACCATCTTGCCTTCCATCTCGGCACGACCGAGACGGCTGTTCACTTTCATACGACCAACGCGAGATAAATCATAGCTATCTTCGTTGTAGAACAAGCGCTGGAATAAGGCTTCAACAGCATCCTCTGTAGGAGGCTCACCAGGACGCATCATGCGGTAGATAGCAATACGAGCAGCCATCTGATCAGCAGTTTCATCAGTACGCAATGTCTGAGAAATGTATGCACCGGAATCTAAATCATTGGTGTAAATGGTTTCCAATTGCTTGATGCCAGCATCACGCAATGTAGCCAACAACTCTTCAGTGATTTCATCATTAGCGTAAGCCAAGATTTCACCAGAGTCTGGATCAATGATGTTAAGTGCTACTACGCGACCAACTAAGTAGTCATCAGGAACGACGATGTTCTTAGTTTTAGCAGCCTCGAGTTCACGAATATGTTTTGCATTGATACGCTTGTCTTTTTGAATGACTACTACGCCATTCTTGTCGAGCACATCAAAGTTAGCCATTTGACCGCGCAAACGCTCTGGTACAAATTCCATCGATGCACCATTTGCGCTCAATGAGAAATGATCAAAGTTAAAGAAGTTTGCAAGAATCTGCTCGTTATTTAAGCCAATTGCTTTAAGCAAAATGGTGACAGGCATCTTGCGACGACGGTCAACACGGAAATACAGAATATCTTTTGGATCAAACTCGAAATCGAGCCATGAACCACGGTAAGGAATGATGCGCGCTGAGAACAGCAACTTACCTGAGCTATGTGTCTTGCCCTTGTCATGTTCGAAGAACACGCCTGGGGAACGGTGCAACTGAGACACGATCACGCGCTCAGTACCATTAATAACAAAAGAACCGTTATCTGTCATGAGTGGAATTTCACCCATGTAGACTTCGCTCTCTTTTACCTCTTTTACCTTAGTAGGCGCTTCGCGATCATAAATAATCAAGCGAACTTTTGCGCGTAAGGCTGAGTGGTATGTATAACCGCGCTGTTGACATTCTTTTACGTCAAACGGCGGTTGTGACAACTGGTATGACACATATTCCATGCGTGCATAGCCGTTGTTCGACACAATTGGGAATGCTGATGTAAAGGCAGCTTGAAGTCCCTCTGTAAGACGAGACATTGCTGGCTTTTCAGCCTGTAAAAATTTAGCGTAGGATTCCAGCTGCGTTGCGATCAGGAATGGAACCTGATGATTATTTACTCGCTTAGCAAAGCTTTTACGGACTCGCTTGCGTTCGGTGAAGCTGTAGTTCATTTCATCTCCGAATTCAGCGACTGTACAAAGATTTGGCGATTGGCCACTACCAATCACTGGCGGACAACACTAAATCGAAAGATTCAGTGTCCGACCAAACTTGCATTCTGCAGTCGTATCAGAAGGCAAACCCGATTTCAATCAGAAATGAAATCGGGTTTGACCACTAATGGTCAAACCCAACAGGGCTAGCACTCCTTTTTGAGGAGCACTAACTGAGTTTTTATTACTTGATTTCTGACTTAGCGCCTGCGTCGTCAAGCTTTTTCTTAGCTTCTTCAGCAGTCTTTTTATCAACAGCTTCTTTGATTGGCTTTGGTGCGCCATCAACTAAGTCTTTAGCTTCTTTGAGGCCAAGACCAGTAATTTCGCGAACAGCCTTAATTACTGAAACCTTGTTTGCGCCAGCTTCGAGCAAGTTAACAGTAAATTCTGTTTGCTCTTCAGCAGCAGCGCCACCAGCTGCACCAGCAGGACCAGCAACAGCCATTGCTGCAGCTGAAACGCCAAACTTCTCTTCGAACGCCTTAACCAAGTCGTTCAAATCCATTACGGACATGCTACCTACTGCATCAATGATTTCTTCTTTGGTAATCGCCATTTTTAGCTCCTAATACTTAATAGTTAATCTGTCGCTTATTCAGCGGCAGGGGTTTCGCTTGTTTCTGTTCCAGCTTCTGGGCTTGCTGCTACAGGCTCTGCACTTGCTTCTGGAGCGGCTGTTTCTGCAACTACCTCAGCAACAACTTCTGCTGGGGCTGCTGCAACTTCAGCTACTTCTACTACAGGTGCTGCAACTGGAGCAGGTGCTCCCTCTGCTTTTTGAGCTGCTACTGCGCCCAATACGCGAGCCATTGCAGATACTGGGGCCAACATGACACCCAACAACTGTGATAACAACTCGTCGCGGCTTGGAATAGACGCCAGGGATTTAACGCCCGCCACGTCCAACAACTTGCCGTTATATAAGCCAGCAGTAATGACTAGCTTGTCTTGAGTCTTAGCAAAGTTCTGCAATACTTTTGCCGAAGCAATCGGATCAGCAGAAATGCCGTAGATCAAGGGGCCAACCATCGAATCAGCAAGAGGCTCAAACTGTGTGCCTTGTGCAGCACGGCGTGCCAATGTGTTCTTCAAAACGCGAAGATATACACCTTGGTCACGTGCGCTAGCACGAAGCTTTGTCAACTGCTCTACTGGAATACCACGGTATTCAGCGAGCACGACTGTTTGAGCTCCAGCCAATTGAGCGCCGACATCAGCAACAATCGCTTTTTTGTCTTGTACATTCAAAGGCACGGTTTAACTCCTAAAAAACCAACTGTTTCCAGTTGGGGTTACACACCAGCGTCTGATCATTTGTCACAAGAAAGTCTTGTGAAATCTTTTCAGGGTCGCCATCTGCGCTGGCTATTACTTACGTAATGATTAAGAATTTATTTCTAAGTAAGCAAATGAATTCACCAACGGTCTTTGATGTTCGACTCTTACTCAAAGAGCGAGAGTCGACCCAAAGTTCTTTTTGCTACAAGCGGATTAATGGGCCGCTTGTATCGATGCTTGGTCTACACGTACGCCTGCACCCATCGTGCTGCTTACGGCAACCTTCTTTAAATAAATACCCTTAGATGCAGGTGGCTTCGCTTTATTCAAAGCCTCTAGCAATGCGAGCAAGTTTGATTTCAATGCAGCTGGCTCGAATGAACTACGGCCAATGGTTGCGTGCACGATACCGGCTTTGTCCACACGGAATTGCACTTGACCAGCTTTTGCATTCTTAACTGCTGTAGCAACGTCAGGAGTAACAGTTCCTACTTTTGGATTTGGCATCAAACCACGTGGGCCCAATACCTGACCTAAAGTACCAACAATCTTCATTGTGTCTGGGGATGCGATCAAGATGTCGAAATCGATCTTGCCGCCTTTAATCTGTTCAGCAAGCTCTTCCATGCCAACGATTTCAGCGCCGGCAGCCTTAGCTTGTTCAGCCTTTTCGCCTTGTGCAAAAACAGCTACGCGTACATGCTTGCCGGTACCTGCTGGGAGCACAACTGCGCCACGCACAACTTGGTCAGATTTCTTAGCATCAATACCCAACTGAACCGCAACATCAATAGACTCATCGAACTTAGCAGTTGCACACTCTTTAACGAGGTTCAATGCTTCTTCCAATGCGTAAAACTTATTGCGATCAACCTTAGTTTCAATTGCCTTTAAACGCTTTGATAATTTAGTCATGATTAGAGACCTTCCACTGTGATGCCCATGGAGCGGGCGCTACCAGCGATTGTTCTTACAGCTGCATCCATATTGGCCGCTGTCAAATCTGGCATTTTTGCTTTAGCAATTTCTTCTGCTTGAGCACGTGTAATTTTTCCTACCTTATCGGTATGGGGACGTGGTGAACCTTTTTCGATCTTCGCAGCCTTCTTAATCATGATTGTCGCTGGAGGCGTCTTCATGATGAATGTGAAGCTCTTATCAGCAAACGCTGTAATCACGACTGGAATTGGAAGGCCTGGTTCTATGCTCTGAGTTTGAGCATTAAACGCCTTACAGAATTCCATAATATTAAGACCGCGTTGACCCAAAGCTGGACCTACGGGAGGTGATGGATTTGCTTTACCTGCAGGGATCTGCAGCTTGATAAAGCCAATGATCTTCTTTGCCATTAATTGCTCCTAAAAGCGCGCCTAACCTCATTAGGAAAGACCGCTGTTGAGTAAACGCATCACTAGTTTTTTGGCTTTCTAGCTCCGCTCCTCGGTTATTGCTAACCACTTAAAACCACTACTTTTGATACAAAACACCACTAAAAATGGTATTTTTTTACATCTTTTCTACTTGGCCGAACTCCAACTCAACTGGAGTACCGCGGCCAAAAATTGTAACAGAAACGCGCAATCTTGACTTCTCATAATTGACTTCTTCAATATTTCCGTTGAAATCAATAAATGGGCCTTCTTTAACGCGGACGATCTCACCAACCTCAAATAAGGTCTTAGGCTTCGGTTTATCCACCCCAGCCTGCATTTGATCCATGATTTTTGCTACTTCAGCCGTTGAAATTGGGCTTGGGCGGTTTCTAACGCCACCAACGAAACCAGTCACTTTTGGCGTGTTTTTAACCAAATGCCAGCTCTCATCAGTCATTTCCATCTCAATCAGGACATAGCCTGGGAAGAAGCGACGCTCAGACACTGACTTAGTGCCAGCTTTAATTTCAACAACTTCTTCAGATGGAACCAAAATACGACCGAATTTTTCAGGCATGCCAGAGCGAGCAATTCGCTCTTCTAATCCTCTTTTAACGCTTTTTTCCATGCCAGAATAAGCATGAATAACATACCAGCGCATATTGCCAGTAGCTTGTGGGTTTACGGCCAATTCAGAATCAATCATTTTTCTTACTCACTTCCAGCCTAGAAAGGCTGAAAAAACTAGCCATTCAATTAATTTGTCTGCAATCCACAAAAATAGGGACATGATCAGGACAAAGCCAAATACGACTAGAGTCATTTGGGTAGTCTCTTTACGGGATGGCCAAACAACCTTTTTTACTTCGTACCAAGAATCTTTTGCATAGGCGATGAATCGACGCCCATCAGGTGAAATCGCCACAATCAGAACTGCAGCAATAATGCCGCCAAACAATACAGCCAATCTGAGTAATAAAGATTGGTCGGCTAACGTGTAGTAAAGAACTAACGCTGCAACGACAATGAGAGCAGCGAGTCCGGAGACCCAACCGCTCTTTTGTTCAGAGTGACTTGCTGTATGTTGAGACATATTACTTTCAGTTCAAATCGTGGCAGGGGCGGAGGGCATCGAACCCCCAACCTTTGGTTTTGGAGACCAACGCTCTGCCAATTGAGCTACACCCCTTTATTAAAAAACTTAAGCCAAAATCTTTGCAACCACACCGGCGCCAACAGTACGGCCACCTTCACGGATCGCAAAACGTAAACCTTCTTCCATCGCGATTGGCGCGATGAGTTTTACGGTAATTGTGACGTTATCACCAGGCATCACCATTTCTTTATCTTTTGGCAACTCGATTGAACCAGTCACGTCCGTTGTACGGAAGTAGAACTGTGGACGATAGTTGTTAAAGAATGGAGTATGACGGCCACCTTCGTCTTTACCCAAGATGTAAACCTCGGCAGTAAAGTGAGTATGTGGGGTGATTGAACCTGGCTTAGCCAATACTTGGCCACGCTCAACTTCTTCACGTTTTGTACCGCGTAACAAGATGCCCACGTTATCGCCTGCTTGACCTTGGTCGAGCAATTTGCGGAACATTTCAACACCAGTACAAGTAGTTTTGATTGTTGGCTTGATACCGATTACTTCGATCTCTTCGCCTACTTTAACGATACCGCGCTCGATACGGCCTGTTACAACAGTACCGCGACCGGAGATAGAGAACACATCTTCTACTGGCATCAAGAACGCACCGTCAATAGCACGCTCTGGAGTTGGGATATAAGTATCTAAAGCATCAGCCAATTTCATGATGGCCTGTGAGCCCATTGGGCCTTCATCGCCTTCAAGTGCTAACTTAGCAGAACCATGAATGATTGGTGTGTCATCGCCTGGGAAGTCGTACTTAGAAAGAAGTTCACGAACTTCCATTTCTACGAGTTCCAACAACTCAGCGTCATCCACCATATCGCATTTGTTCAAAAATACGATGATGTATGGAACACCTACTTGGCGTGCCAAGAGGATGTGCTCACGAGTTTGTGGCATTGGGCCGTCAGCTGCAGAGCAAACCAAAATAGCGCCGTCCATTTGGGCAGCACCAGTAATCATGTTCTTAACGTAGTCAGCATGTCCTGGGCAATCCACGTGTGCGTAGTGACGATTCGCTGTCTCATACTCAACGTGTGCTGTATTAATAGTAATACCGCGTGCTTTTTCTTCTGGAGCAGCATCGATCTGATCGTATGCTTTAGCTTCGCCACCAAATGCTTTTGAAAGCACGGTTGCGATTGCTGCTGTCAATGTGGTTTTACCGTGGTCAACGTGACCAATGGTGCCAACGTTTACGTGCGGTTTTGTCCGCTGAAACTTTTCTTTTGCCATTTTTTTGTCTGCCTTCTTTAGCTAGTCAATAATCAAAATAATGTGGATGAATTACTTCGCTTTAGCAGCCATGACTGCTTCAGCAACGTTCTTAGGTGCTTCGGTGTAATGCTTAAACTCCATAGTGTAGGTAGCGCGACCTTGGGTCAACGAGCGCAAGCTAGTTGAGTAACCAAACATCTCTGCCAACGGCACTTCAGCGCGAACAATTTTTCCGCCGCCTGGAATGTCATCCATACCTTGCAAAATACCGCGACGTGATGAGAGGTCGCCCATGACGTTACCCATGAAATCTTCTGGTGTTTCTACTTCAACCGCCATCATTGGTTCAAGCAAGACAGGAGATGCTTTACGCATACCATCTTTGAATGCCATTGAGCCCGCCATCTTAAATGCGTTTTCATTGGAATCGACATCATGGTATGAACCGAAGAACAAGGTTGCCTTGATATCTACAACTGGATAACCAGCCAAAATACCCGAGTTCAATGTTTCACGAATTCCTTTTTCTACTGCAGGGATGTATTCACGAGGAACTACACCGCCCTTAATAGCGTCAACGAATTAAAAACCTTTACCTGGAGTTTGTGGCTCCAGCTTTAATACAACGTGACCATACTGACCACGACCACCGGACTGCTTAACAAACTTACCTTCAACTTCTTCGCAAACTTTACGAATCGTTTCGCGATAGGCCACTTGTGGCTTACCAACAGTAGCCTCAACGCCGAACTCACGACGCATACGGTCAACCAAAATTTCCAAATGGAGCTCGCCCATTCCAGAAATAATTGTTTGGCCAGACTCTTCGTCTGTTTTAACGCGGAATGATGGATCTTCTTGTGCCAAGCGATTCAAAGCAAGACCCATTTTTTCTTGGTCTGGTTTTGTTTTTGGCTCAACTGCTTGAGAAATCACTGGCTCTGGAAATACCATGCGCTCCAAAATAACGATGCTATCTGGATCACACAATGTTTCACCAGTGGTTGCATCTTTCAAGCCAACCGCTGCAGCGATATCCCCTGCGTAAACTTCTTTAATTTCTTCACGTTGGTTCGCATGCATTTGCAATAAACGACCAACACGTTCTTTCTTACCCTTAATTGGGTTATAGATGGTGTCACCAGACTTCATCATTCCAGAGTAAACGCGGAAGAAAATCAGCTGGCCAACAAATGGGTCAGTCATGATCTTAAATGCCAATGCTGAGAACTTCTCATCATCAGCTGCTTTACGCGTTGTAGGGGTTCCATCTTCCAGCTCACAAGGAACTGGTGGAACATCCAATGGTGAAGGCAACAGCTCAACTACTGCATCCAACATCGCCTGAACACCTTTGTTTTTGAAGGCCGTTCCGCACATCATTGGAATGATTTCATTAGCGATAGTGCGCTGACGCAATGCTGCTTTAATTTCTTCTTCGGTTAGCGCTTCGCCGCCGAGATACTTTTCCATCAACTCTTCTGAGCTTTCAGCAGCAGCTTCAAGCATCTTCTCACGCCACTCTTCAGCGGAAGCTTGTAATTCTGCAGGAATATCTTCGTAAGTAAATTTAGTACCTTGTGAAGCCTCATCCCAATAGATGGCCTTCATCTTTACCAAATCCACAACGCCTTTAAAGTTTTCTTCAGCGCCAATAGGAATTTGAATCAAGATAGGGTTGGCCTTCAAACGCAACTTCATCTGGTCGTAGACCTTGAAGAAGTTAGCACCTGTACGGTCCATCTTGTTTACAAAAGCTAAACGGGGAACTCGATACTTATTCGCTTGACGCCAAACGGTTTCAGATTGTGGCTGCACACCACCTACAGCACAGTAAACCATGCAAGCACCATCGAGAACGCGCATTGAACGCTCAACTTCAATAGTAAAGTCTACGTGTCCTGGGGTATCAATGATGTTGATGCGGTGCTCTTGAAAATTACCAGCCATACCCTTCCAGAACGTAGTAGTAGCAGCAGAAGTAATCGTGATACCACGCTCTTGCTCTTGCTCCATCCAGTCCATGGTTGCAGCGCCATCATGCACTTCACCAATTTTGTGATTAACACCGGTGTAGAACAAAACGCGTTCTGTTGTTGTTGTCTTACCTGCGTCAATATGCGCAGAGATGCCGATATTACGGTATCTGTCGATAGGGGTTTTACGTGCCACTGTTGGTACCTTTTCTTTGCTGTGCGATTAGAAGCGGAAATGTGAGAAAGCTTTGTTAGCTTCTGCCATACGGTGAACTTCTTCACGCTTCTTCATTGCTCCGCCGCGACCTTCAGCAGCTTCTAATAATTCGTTGGCCAAACGCTGTGCCATTGATTTCTCACCGCGCTTTTTAGCGGCTTCGCGCACCCAGCGCATTGCCAAAGCAGAACGGCGTGATGGGCGAACTTCAACAGGAACCTGATAGTTAGCACCGCCCACACGACGGCTCTTCACTTCAACCATTGGCTTAACATTGCCCATAGCTGTTGAGAAAACTTCGAGTGGCTCTTTGTTTGCTTTTTTCTCGATGTGATCAAAGGCACCGTAAACGATACGCTCTGCAACCGATTTCTTTCCGTCCAACATCAGGACGTTCATGAATTTTGCTACTTCTACATTGCCGAATTTTGGATCAGGCAAGATTTCCCGTTTGGGAACTTCACGACGACGTGGCATAACTACTCCTTCAGTTCAGTTAGAGGTGGCCCACATGGCTCACCCGCTCCGGCCGTCCTACTATCTAGTGATTGAAATACATCAATTGCTAGACGGAACGGCCACTTACTTGTCTTTTAAGTCTGACAAACGAAGACTTATTACAAATACTTTAAGTTGCTATTAAGCAGCTTTCTTGGCGCGCTTTGCACCGTACTTGGAACGTGACTGCTTACGGTCTTTAACACCTTGCAAGTCAAGTGAGCCACGAACAATGTGGTAGCGAACGCCTGGCAAATCCTTTACACGACCACCACGGATTAACACTACTGAGTGTTCCTGGAGGTTATGGCCTTCACCACCAATGTATGAAATCACTTCAAAACCATTGGTTAAGCGAACCTTAGCTACTTTACGCAGCGCAGAGTTAGGCTTTTTAGGAGTGGTTGTGTACACACGTGTACATACACCACGGCGCTGCGGGCTGTTTTGCAACGCAGGGCTCTTGCTTTTAACGATCAGCCGACTTCTTGGCTTACGTAATAATTGATTAATTGTTGGCATAAAATAGCTCGGTTAGTACTTCTTTGTTGCTTTCTTCACGAAAATCAATGACTTAGATAATTCCTAGGTCAAAAAGACCCTCTTCTGAATCAGTAGAACTCAGCATTCTAGCCTGGCCAGCCCTTTCCGTCAACCTCAAAGGAAAAAACTGGCCATTTCTGGCCAGAAATACCAAGTTAGCTTGGGTCTGCCTCCGCAGCAGGAGCAATCACTTCAGCCTCTATTTCTACAGGCATATCGGCCATTGCTTCTTCTTCGGCGGCAATCATTTGAGCGCGATCACGATCAAATTGCTCTCTGACCTTGCGTGCGCGGCGATAAGCCAGGCCAGTACCCGCAGGGATCAATCGACCAATAATGACGTTTTCCTTGAGGCCACGGAGTGTATCGGTCTTGCCCATAATCGCGGCTTCGGTCAATACACGGGTGGTTTCCTGGAAAGAAGCCGCTGAAATGAAGCTGTCTGTCGACAAGGATGCTTTAGTAATACCCAGCAACACGTTCTCGAACTGAGCTGGGCGCTTCCCTGCCGCAATCACTAAATCGTTAGCGTCATACAGTTTCGAACGCTCAACTTGCTCACCAGTGATATAGGCAGTATCGCCTCCATCGGTAATTTGCACACGACGCAACATTTGACGCACGATCACTTCAATGTGCTTGTCATTAATCTTCACGCCCTGCAAACGGTAAACGTCTTGCACTTCATCAACGATGTAAATCGCTAACTCTTCAATACCTCTGAGTGTCAAGATATCGTGTGGATCGGCAGGGCCTTCCACAATCATCTCGCCCTTGTTCACAACTTGACCGTCATGAACGAGAACTTGCTTCTCTTTAGGAATCAAGAATTCATTAGCTTCGCCGTCCATATCGGTAATAACCAAACGTTGCTTACCTTTGGTTTCTTTACCGAAGGAAACTGTTCCAGTTACTTTAGCCAATACAGCAGCATCTTTTGGTGAGCGTGCCTCGAACAATTCAGCAACGCGTGGCAGACCACCGGTAATGTCGCGAGTCTTCTGTGATTCGATTGGAATACGCGCCAATACTTCACCAACTTCAACTTTTTGACCATCCTTAACAGTAATCAAGGCGCCCACTTGGAGGCCAATGTTTACTGGGTGATCTGTACCGGCAATCATTACTTCTCCGCCCTTGTCATCAACTAAGTTGATCATCGGACGAACGCCTTTGCTAGCAGCACTACGACGCTTACCGTCAATCACCACCAAAGTGGAAAGGCCGGTTACTTCGTCAACCTGCTTAGCAACAGTAACACCCTCTTCAACGTTGTCGAAGCGAGCGATACCAGCATACTCAGAAATGATTGGACGTGTTAGTGGGTCCCATGCCGCCAAGCTTGCGCCGGCCTTAACTACTGCACCTTCTTTTAACAAGAGGGTTGCACCGTAAGGCACCTTATGACGCTCACGCTCACGACCATTGTCGTCAACGATCAAGGCTTCGCCTGAACGTGAAATCACGATCTGCTCACCCTTAGCATTCTTCACAACACGCATCGTTGCAGAGAACTTCAAAGCACCATTGGACTTGGCTTCAATATTACTTGCAACCAATGAACGTGACGCGGCACCACCGATGTGGAAGGTACGCATAGTCAACTGTGTGCCTGGCTCACCGATGGACTGAGCAGCGATCACACCGACTGCCTCACCAACGTT
>Ga0315272_10001063_pt1 | contig 13837 bp, 17 predicted proteins | sample C3_middle_MG_FD_203918 | JGI IMG/M metagenome (GOLD analysis project Ga0315272, IMG submission 203918) | Sediment microbial communities from Yellowstone Lake, YNP, Wyoming, USA - C3_middle | ecosystem: Environmental > Aquatic > Freshwater > Lake > Sediment | place: USA: Wyoming | collected...
TTGCCGGCACGCAATGGACAGTGGTGCTGGACTGGAGCCATAACCAGGTCTCCGCTTCGATGCAATCAACTGACCTTAGTTACTCTCCCATCGTGATTCCTTACGAGGAAACTTTTAATCAAACGGACGCCAGCGTGAGCTGGCAATTCAACAAGACGGGTTCAATGGAAATAGGCGTGCGCAATGCAGAAAACTATCATTTCCAGTACACGAGCATCGATCCGCTCAACCCGCGCTACAGCAACGGGCGGCTTGAGTATGCGCGGCTTAAATTGATGTGGTGATCAGAGGATTCGCCTGCCGATTTTCAGGGATGGGCAAAAGGGGTAGTTGGCAGGTGCAGGAGAAGCGTGAACGTTTTTTCAACCACAAGGGGAGCATAACCATGAAATACATACTGTTGATAAGTGCCTTGATATTTACCATGCCTGCCTGGGCGGCAGAAACAGCGGCTGCATCGGCTGTCCCGCAAGCAGCTGCCGCGAAATCCGCTACCGCAAAACCCTCTGCACAGGAGGCGCCTGCCGCCAAAACTGACAAGCAGGCAGCACCTAAGAAGAAAACAAAAAAGAAGAAGAAAGTTACCGCTGACTTGACTTGCCCTACCGGTTGTGCAACACAAACATGTGGTGGTGTGCCTATTTGCGCCAAGAACAAGCCTTTTCCGATATGTACTGCGTGTTGAGCCTGAACTACTGATACAGTTTCATGTTTGATTGGCGCGGGCATGTTATGATGCCCGCGCTTTTATTTTGTCTTCGACCTTTCCAGAAACAAACTCCCCGTGGATTCCCAGGCTGACAGTACAAACAAAACCTTGCAAGATGGTCCGTTGTCTCTCGAAGTCAAACGCCGTCGCACCTTCGCGATCATCTCCCATCCCGACGCGGGCAAGACCACGCTCACCGAAAAGCTGCTGCTGTTCGGCGGCGCGATCCAGATGGCGGGCACGGTAAAGGCGCGCAAGAGCGGACGCCATGCGACTTCCGACTGGCTGGAGATCGAGAAACAACGCGGCATCTCCGTGGCCAGCTCGGTGATGCAATTCACTTACGATGATTGCGTGATCAACCTGCTCGACACGCCGGGCCACCAGGATTTTTCCGAGGACACTTATCGAGTGCTGACCGCTGTCGACGCGGCGGTGATGGTGGTGGACGCGGCCAAGGGCGTCGAGGAACAGACCATCAAGCTGCTCGAAGTGTGTCGCTTGCGCAACACGCCCATCATCACCTTCATCAACAAGATGGACCGCGAAGTGCGCGATCCGCTGGAAGTGCTGGACGAGATCGAGTCGGTGCTGAAGATCAAATGCGCGCCAGTGACCTGGCCGATCGGGATGGGCAAACGCTTTCAGGGCGTGTATCACCTGCTGAACGACGAAGTGCTGCGGTTTTTGCCGGGCGAGGCGAAGGCCGGTCAGGAAGTTGAAACCCTGAAAGGTTCGCAGATCGACCAGCTCGCGGCACAGTGCCCGAGCGAGATGAAGACCATGCGCGACGAGACCGTACTGGTCATGGGTGCGGGCGCATCGTTCGATTTGAAAGAGTTTCTCAACGGGCAGCAATCGCCGGTGTTCTTTGGTTCCGGTGTGAACAATTTCGGCGTGCGTGAAATTTTGCGTGCGTTGGTGGATTGGGCCCCTTCACCATTGCCGCGCGCCACTGATGTACGCATCGTGCAACCCACCGAGGCCGCGTTCACTGGTTTCGTGTTCAAGATCCAGGCCAACATGGACCCGAACCACCGCGACCGCATCGCCTTTCTCCGCGTGTGCTCGGGTCGTTACACCTCGGGCATGAAGGTCAAGCATCGTCGCACCGGCAAGGAAATGAAGCTCGCCAATGCGGTAACGTTCATGGCCAACGAGCGTACCCGCATGGACGAAGCTTACGCAGGCGACATCATCGGTATCCACAATCACGGCCAGCTGCAAATTGGCGATGTGCTTACCGAAGGTGAGGCGCTCACTTTCAAGGGTATCCCCTATTTCGCGCCGGAATTGTTCAGCCGCGCACGCCTGCGCGACCCGATGAAGGCGAAGCAATTGCAAAAGGGTTTGCGCCAGTTGGGCGAAGAAGGCGCGGTGCAAGTTTTCGAGCCGCTGGTGGATTCCAATCCGCTGATCGGCGCTGTGGGGCAACTGCAGTTCGAGGTGGTCGAACACCGCCTGAAATCAGAATACGGTGTGGATGCGGTGTTCGAACGTGCCGGCATCCACACCGCACGCTGGGTAACTTGCCCTGACGTTGCGCATCTCAATGAGTTCGTGAAAGCCAACCAGAGTCGTCTGGCCAAGGACGTGGACGGCAACTACGCCTATCTTGCCGACACCGGCGTGAACCTGCGTCTGGCACAGGAACGCTGGCCTAAAGTGCAGTTTCACGCAACCCGTGAGCATGGACAACAGCTTGGTTAAATCAATTCAAATTTTGTGAAGCGGGTGTAACTCGACCTACAAGATTCAAAGGTTGGCTTTATAAAACGCCAGAAAATCGATGGCCGGCAAGGGTCGACTGAAAAAATAACCCTGTATCTGATCGCAGCCCATGCTTTTTAGCAGCTCAAGTTGTTCAGCTGTTTCAACACCTTCAGCAACGGTGGACAAGCCGAGCGATTTGGCCATCGCGACTATCGTTTTCGCAATCACCACATCGTCAGTATTTCCTGGAGTGTCCTTGATGAATGCCCGGTCGATTTTCACACAATCGATCGGAAATCGCCTGAGATAGGCCAGTGATGAGTGGCCAGTACCAAAATCGTCAAGAGAAAGATGGATACCACGGTCGCGAATCTTGCCCAGCAAATTGATCACTCCTTCCGGATCATCCATCACCATGCTTTCGGTGATCTCCAGTTCCAGTGAACTTGCGGGCAGTGACATATCGGAGAGTGCGGCATCGATTTCCTCCAGCAGATCGCCAGAACGGAACTGCCTTGCGGAAAGATTGACCGCCACTCGAACCGGGCGCAGACCGGCGCGCTGCCATTCTGCATTTTGACGGCAGGCTTCGCGCAACACCCAGCGGCCTATCGACACGATCAGTCCGGTGTCTTCGGCAACAGGGACGAATTCCATCGGAGAGATCATGCCGCGCTTCGGGTGCATCCAACGGACCAGCGCTTCCATACCGAGCAAACGTCCGCTTGCAGTATCCACCTTGGGCTGGTAATGCAGTAGCAACTCGCCGTTTTCCACTGCGTGCTGCAGGTCAGTAGCCAAGTGCAAAGCATTATCTGCAGTTCGACCCATGGCCTCGTCATACACGGCAAAACCGTTGCCGCCAGCACGGCGTACCTGGTTGCATGCTGAAGCTGCCCGTTGTACCAAATCATTAGCGGAATCCGCAGCATCGATTCCAAAATTACTGTCAATAAACGCAGCTCCGATGGAAAGCGTGGAGAGAAGCTCATGCCCATCGACCTTTAGTGGCTGTTGAGTATCTTGCAACAATTGTGCAGAACGTCGTTGTGAATCAGACAGATCGCTAGACCAACAAACTAGAACGAAGGCATTGCTAGCAAAGCGATAAAGAACTTCATCTGTTCCGCCGATTGCTGTTTCAAGACGCCTTGCAATTTGGATCTGCCAGTCAGCAGTTTTGACCGCACCTATACTCGCAAAGATTTCTTGCTCGCGGTCGGCGACGATCATCATAATCGCTCCCGTACGCCGGTGCTTGAATGCAGCTTTCAATTCATCGTGAAAGCTGTATTGATTGGGCAGCCCGGTAGAAGGATCGAAGAATGCCTGCCGGTTGATCACACGAATGTAATAAGCGACAAATAATGCTAGGCCAAATATCAGTATTGAAAAGCCAATGACCGAATACACCATGTTGGATATTCCGCGTTGGGATTTCACACCCAAGCTATCCACAGCTTGCTGGTTAGCCGACGATATTGCAGAAAGGACCCCTTCGATCTGCCGTACCTTGGGTTTGACCCGCGACAGGATAGCGCGGGCCACATCCCAATTAACTACCTTGCTGGAAAGTGTGTCAGAGAGCGCAGAAGACAACTCCTCAAGCTCAGCAAGTCTGGATCGCAACTCAACGACCTGTTCGAGTGAAATGCTGTCTTTTACAAGTGCTTCGACGATATCGGCCAGACGCTTTCCATTGAGAATGCGCTGCGACTGAAAAGATTCCCGGCTTGCGGTAAAGGAATAATATTCGTACAGGATGCGTTCCTGATCGGCGATGACCCCGCGCAATTCTCCGATACGCTGGGATAGGGGAAGTTTTTCTGAGATGAACGTCCGGTTCACCTTTTGTACAGAGTCACCCCAATATGCGATGAGAAACGAACCCGCGACACCCGCGGCTAGCACGAGCAAAAAAGTTACATTGATTATGCGCCGCAGCATAAAGTGATTTATCTTATGGAAAACTCAGGTGCGCAGCGCGCAGCTGTCCTGCGATAGAGGCACATAATCGAAAGCTTTACATCTTCATGGCAGCTGAAGATTTATCTGCGGGCTCAAGTTTGCCACCGATCTTCAAGCAAGTGCCCTGTGGAACCGGGACGAAATCGTTGGGATCGTTATCGACTTTTGAGTGGCCGGCGCAAGAATGCTTGCTTTTATTACTGTTGCAGGCGTTTTCGCCCGCCTTGGCCACGCCCCAGCAATTCTCTTTGTCGGCGGCATAAGCGGATCCGGATGAGGCAGTGATACCGAGCGCGAGCAGGCCGGTGAGGGCGGTGGCAATGAGTGTGCGTTGATCTTTCATGTTGCGGCTTCCTTTCAAGTTGAAAATTTTTCGCAGTGGGCACATTACCATGACTCAAGTAAGTTGTCTTTAACGAACCGACAAAGGGCAACCTAAGCGAATTTTGATAGCCGTTTCTCCAGCCAGAAATCCATGGACCATTGCCAGCGGCTAGTCAGCAGCAACACCGTCAGCATTAATCCCCAGTACACATGCTGGTTTAAGCCAGCCTCGCTCAGGTCAGGGTAGGAAATGGCGGCGACCGCGTTGAGGATGAACAACCCGGCTGCGGCGAAACGACCGAACAGCCCCAGCACCAGCAATATCGGCAAGCCAAGCTCGGCGGAGGTTGCCAGATAGGCCGCGACATCCGGTGGAAGCAGCGGGACTGAATAAACATCATTGAACAAATACAGCGTACTGTCCCAGTTTTTTATCTTGGTCAAGCCGGATTTTAAAAATACATCAGCCAATAACAGCCTCAGCCCCAGATCGAAAGCAGGAGCGAGATATTCCGGTAGATGCGAAGCAGCGTAATACAACCGGATCAAGCGTACAAATGGGTTCATGGCTTTGCCTTTAAATTGAAATCGATCAGTACGCCCTGTGCTGCCAGATTTAGCAGGGCGTTCTGCAAATCAAAGCTCGGGTAAAGTTCCAGAGTAGCGGCAGTTCCCTCGCCGAGCGAAATTCCGCTCTGTATGCCCTGTAGCCAGTCGGCGTCTGGTGCTGATAATTCGCTGACAGCGACAACATCGTCCTTGCGGGTGATCAGCGCATTGCTGGAGCCGCTATCGAGATCGATATGAAAATCGCTATTTACGCCGGGCTGGTGGGCATGCCAAATGGACACGACAGGATAGCGGGACCGCACCAGATGAAAGGACGGATGGGTGTGCAGGATCAGGTCGGAATACTGCTCGGGTGGAATTTGCGCCAGCTTGTTGATATCAAGCATGTCTGCATCCTCGGCGAAATAGGCGCAGTGACAGGCCCATTCAAGCGCCGCGACATCTGGCAGATAAACCAGCCCCTGTACGGGTTCGAAGGCAGAAATAAAACCGGCCATCTCTGCACCATAGTGATGCAGGTTGCCGCTGTGTGACGGATGCTGCGTGATGAATTGACGCGTGATGTGGCGGAAAAAATCCTGCCCGACCAGTTGCTCGATAACCGGGTACGCACCGGCCAGGGCATCGTGCAGGTTGCCGCGATAATTGTTGCGGTAAACCTCTATGGCAACATCGACAGAATAATGCTGGTAACTCGCGGTTACCTGCGGCGAGGGCTGCTCGCCATGGACAATGGCGCGAGCCAGAGCGGACAAGTCGTCATTCAGCGCAGGCATGGCAATTCTCCATTTTCTGTTGCGCTTTCGCTGCCTCGCCCAACAGCACAGGCAATGCCGGAATATCGCTATCCCACTCGATCAACGTGGGACGTGGCCCAATATGTTTCAAGGCGATCTCGTACAATTTCCATACTTCAGGGTAGACCGGATGATCATGGGTATCCACCAGGCAGCCATCGATCTCGCTGTATCCGGCCAGGTGATATTCCTTCACTGCATCGGCTGGTATGGTCTTGATGAAAGCCTCGGCATCCACGCCTAGGTTGCGTGCATTCACATGCAGGTTTTCCACATCAAACAGGATGCCGCAACCGGTACGTCTTGTTAATTCGGCAAGAAATTCGCCTTCACTCATCTCACTGCGTGCGAACGACAGATAACTTGAAAGGTTTTCCACCAGCAATTGGCGGTCCAGTTTTTCCTGTACCTGTTCCACGCGGCGGACCACGCCTGACAATGCCTCTTGTGTATAGGGAAACGGCAGCAGGTCATTGATGACCATGGACTGGTCGTACGTCATGCCCGGAGCAGTGTTCCAGCACAAATGTTCCGACACGGCAGCAGGTTGTATTTCATCACACAGGCGACGCAAGGCTGACAAATGCGTCTGGTCAAGCGGCGAGTCCGATGCCAGCCCCATTCCAACGCCGTGCAGGCTCACTGGGTAATGTTCGCGAACCTTGAGCAAGGTACGCAGGGGAGATCCGCCCCCAAAAAAATTTTCGCTATGCACTTCTACCCAGCCGAGCTTGGGTAACTGCTGCAACACCTCACGGTAATGAGGTGCCCGCAAGCCAATACCTGCAATGCAAGGTAAGGTATCGCTCGCGAGCATTTTCTTTACATCGCTTTCTTCATCATGCCGTCGTCATGCTTCATCATGCTGCTGTCGCCGTGCATGCCACCGGCGATCTTGTCGCAGGTGCCTTTGGGCACGGCAACGAAATCCATCGGGTCGCCATTTTTGGTGGCCTGACCAGCACAGGCATGCGCGCTCTTGTTGCTGGAGCAGTCATTCATGCCGGTCTTGGCGATACCAAAGCATTTTTCCGAATCCATCTTTTTTTCTGCTGCCATTGCGCTGCCGCTGGTCAGACCCAGCACCAGTAAACTGCCGATCGCTGCGGAGAGAATGTGTTTGTTGTTCATGGTAATACCCTTTCATTGATTGATAACGGAGAGCCTGCATCCAGCCAGTCGCTGGTGTAAGCATGATTTATTTACAGCAAAATGCACAGATTCAGGTTCATCGGCCTTGCATATCTCTCGGCCTTTCATCCATGCATCAGTATATTCGGGAGCGGTCTGGAAAAGGTTACAAAAAATATTGTTTGGTCTTGGGAATAAAGGTCAGGGTGAGTGTGTTTACGCAGATGTAGCACCCATTTTTTCATGACAACCATAAAGGAATATCAAATGTTTAAACGTATCCTGACTACAACTGCGCTTCTCGCACTTTCTACCGCTGCCATGGCCGCATCAAGCGACGATGCCAATGCACACTTCAAGGCCATCGCCGCTGGCAACGTTGACCAAATCATGCAGGACTATGCTGACAATCCGTCATTGCAATGGGTGGGTGGGCCGCTGAACGGCGCTTATGCGGGCAACGACAAGATCAAGGAAGTCTGGAGCAAGTTCTCAAAGAATGCACCACTAGAAGTCAGCGTGAGCAAGGTTGAGGAAAGCACCAATCCCGGTGGCAGCACAGTCACTGCCAACCTGGAATTCAAGGGAAAGGCTACAATCAAAGTGCGTTACGTGCTGGTCTACCGCGATGGCAAAGTGGTCAATGAAGTATGGCAGATCGACCCAAAGCTGGCCGTTTACTAGATATTGCTGAGGAAGATGCGTGGAAAGCCTGAACGCGATCATCACTGAACAAATCCCCCGTTTGCGCCGCTATGCCAGGGCGCTGACGGGGGATCGCATCGCTGCCGACGATTTGGTGCAGGACACTCTGGAAAGGGCATGGAGCAAACTTCATTTGTGGCAGCGCGGCAGCGATATGCGCGCCTGGATATTCAGCATCATGCATAACACGTTCATCAACCACGTCAGAAAAAAGCAGCTCGTCACCGCATCAATGGACGATGAAGCATTGGATGTATCGACATCGGCAACACACGAGAATTTCTTGGAGATGCGTGATCTGGCATCTTCAATCGGAAAATTACCTTACGAATATCGCGAGGTGATTTTGCTGATCGGACTAGAGCAAATGCGTTATGAAGAGGTTGCACGCGTACTTGAGATACCGTTGGGAACAGTGATGTCGCGACTGTCTCGAGGACGCGAGCGGTTGCGCACGATCATGGCGGGCGAAAGTGCTCCGGCGTTAAGGAGGGTGAAATGAACTTACAGAATGGAGAGTTGGCCGAGGACGATCTGCATGCCTATGTAGACGGGCAACTTGACGCAACACGCCGCGCCGAGGTCGATGTCTGGCTATCGGCTCATCCTGCTGATGCAGCGCGAGTCGCAGCCTACCGCCAGCAAAACGACATGATGCAAGCCCTGTTCAACCCGGTGCTGGATGAACCATTGCCGCTGCAGATGCACCCGCAGGCCCGCCGCAGAGGCTTTGCGAAACCGTTGCGTTATGCCGCCATGATGGGCGGGATGGTATTGAGCGGGATCCTGGGTTGGTACCTGCACGGTGCCGAGAAGAACAGGCAGCCGCCGATGCTTGCAATGGTCAAGCAGGCAGCCCTGGCGCACGTGGTATACACACCGGAGATGCTGCATCCGGTCGAGGTTGGGAAAGAGCAGGAAGAGCATCTGGTCAAATGGCTTTCCAAGCGCTTGGGTGGCTCGGCCAGACCGCCCCATCTGGGAAATGTCGGCTATGAACTCATGGGCGGGCGTTTGTTGCCCGGAAATCAGGGACCGGCGGCACAATTCATGTATCAGGATGCGCGCGGCATGAGACTGACACTGTATCTGAGCAATAAACCAGCAGACAAGGGCGAAGCCGCTTTTCGTTATGCGCAAGAAGGAAAAGTCGGTGTGTTCTACTGGATAGACAATGACATGAGCTATGCCCTGTCAGGCGAGATGGAAAAAGCGGATCTATTGCGCATCGCCAATGCTGTCTACCAAGGGCTGAATCCTTAGGGCCTCCAGATCAAATAAACCATCGATCGACGTAATAACAAAGTACAGGTCCGCGGCTTGAAAAGTTTGCGGACTTGTACTTTGGTACGATGGTATCCATCGTTCAAACCTGCTCTAATTTCATCCAGGCAGTTAAGAAAATTTAAGGCAAATTGGATGAACAAGCAAAAGAAATATGCTGTTGGGGAATACGATGTGTTTTTGAGGGAGGCTATCATGCTGGAGCTCAGAGTCTATTGTCATGATGCCCTGCGCTATACCGTGATCGGGGATTGGAACAAGGTGCAGGAGTTGCAGGGTCAGGGATATTATGTCGACGTCAAGCTGGCTATCAGGCGAGGGTTAGAAATGGATGATCGCAAGGATCATTCACCAGCTGATACTGAAAAATATAATCAGGCTTACAACTCTTGATATCGCTGATGACGATGTGGGAGTGAAAAAATGAAATACTTTTTTGCCGGTCTGATCATCCCATTCATACCTGTTCTGCTTACGGCAGTGTTCGTCATTGGCGCGCTATTTTTTGGCGTGTCTAATCTGCTTGAATGGAAGAAGCAATACTCGCCGGAATACACCGCCGCAAAGCAGCGCTCGCTGCTTCACGATGCAAGGGCTTATCCGCGCTAACTCAAAAACTATTGGTATAACGCAGGGAACTGTTTGCGCAAGTGATCTAGCTTGGGCATATCGTGGTAAACGATATAGGGCTGGTTAGGATGCAAGGCCAGATAGTTCTGGTGATGATCCTCAGCTGGATAGAACTGCTGCAAAGGCACGACCTGTGTGACGATGGTGCCAGAATAAGCGCGCGCGGCAGTGAGCTGCTTGATAGTGCTTTGGGCGATCTGTTGCTGCTCGGCACTGGTGTAAAAGATCGCTGAACGGTATTGAGTGCCGGAATCCGGACCCTGACGGTTGAGTTGTGTGGGATCGTGTGCCACGCTGAAGAATACCTGCAACAGTTGCTGATAGGAGATTTTCGCCGGATCGAAACGGACGCTTACTGATTCAGCATGTCCTGTCGTTCCCTCGCTGACCATCTCGTAATGCGCGGTTGAAGCGGCGCCGCCCGCATATCCGGACACCACATTGTTCACGCCTTTGACGTGCTTGAACACCGCATCCACGCCCCAGAAGCAGCCCCCGGCGAACACCGCTGTTTGTTCGGTTTGTGCTGCACCGGCATTGGATAGCACGCCCATGCCGAGCATGAGACACACGCTGCTGCTGAGTAAATATCTGTGTACGTATTTGATGGTTAGCATGATGACGCTCCTGGTTGGTTAGCCGAAAGTGAAAGCGAATGCCTCTGCATCGCTGCCTGAAAATTCAATGCGAAAAGTGTGTTCTGTCATCTTTCCGCTTTGCCGGATGAGCTGGTACAACCGCTGCTCACGGATCACACCGTTGCCTTGGGGATCGATGTCCGTGCCATGATCTGCGCCGGGAGCAGCGCCGTCCAGCGTGACCTTGAAATGCACCGGCTTGCCAGTGGGTGCGCCCAGCACCAGATGCAGATCGCGTCCCTGAAAACGGTAGCTGATCGCCCCGCCGGATGCCTGTATAGCGGCTGATTCAGGCGATACCAGCCACTTGCCGCTAAGCGCCCATTGGTTAGGTTTTAGTGTTCGTGGCGAGCTGTACTGCGCCACAACATCTTTCTTGATCGCCTCGGGCGAAACCATATTTTCCTGGCGGGCATAACCCACATAAGTTTCCGGCGATCGTTGCACAGCCGCTGCTGCAGCCGTTGCACCGGTACCGGTTATTTCCACCAGTCCACCGTTCACTGCGAGCACGCCCTGATGTGCCTCCTTGAGCAAGGTCTGGATCATCTGCTCGGTTTCCTGATACGCGCCTTCGCCGGAATGTTGATGGCGGATCTTTCCAAAGGCATCAACCAGATAATGCGCGGGCCAGAATTGGTTCTTGTAGGCATTCCAGATCGTGAACTGGTTATCCATCGCCACCGGATAAGTGATGCCCAGGTCGTGTATTGCCTTTTCGACATTCTGTGGGTCTTTTTCAAAAGCGAACTCCGGTGCATGCACACCGATGATGACCAAACCCTGATCGCGATATTTTTCATTCCATGCTTTCAGGTAAGGCAGGGTACGCAAGCAGTTGATGCACGAGTAAGTCCAGAAATCCACCAACACCACTTTGCCGCGCAGCATCTCATTGGTCAGCGGCGGCGAATTGAACCATTGCGTCGCGCCGGAAATGGTCGGCATCAAAGAAGTCTCGGCGATGACCACGCCAGATTGTTGATCCAGTTGATCAAGCAATTTTTGCTCGGTGCTGGCCGTACTTAAAAAGGTGAACTGTGACAGGAAACGTGTATCCCAGCCCAGCGCGATGACCACCACGCCCACCAGCACGGCAACGCCCAGGCCGCGACGCAACCATTCCTCGGCACCCAGCCCCCGCTTCATCAGGCTGAATACCCGCCCGCCCGCAAGCAGCGCCACCGCCAGCGAAGACGCCGCGCCGGCAGCAAACACCAGCAACAACATCGCGCTATAAAGATTCGCGCCGTTCAAAGCCGCGCCAGCTAACACCAAGCCCAGGATCGGCCCGGCACAGGGTGCCCATAAAAATCCGACCGCGACACCCAGCAACAGCGAACCCTTGAGGCTGGCCTGCTGGTCGGCGCGCTGCTGCAAGTGCCCGCCGAACGCGACGAACGGGCGCATCAAGCGTTCTGACAAGGACGGAAAGATCAGCGCCAGACCCATCAATAAAAGCAGCGCCATCGCCGCATAGCGACCATATTGATTCAATGTGATCAGCCAGGCACCGCCGACTGCCGCCAGGCTGGCAAGCAGCGTGAAGGTCGCCGCCATACCGATCAGGATAGGCAGGCCGGATCGCCGGAACGACTGGTCGGACCGAGCAAAGATGAACGGCAATACCGGCAGCACGCAAGGGCTGAAGATGGTCAGCACACCACCGAGGTAGGACAGCAAAAATATCAGCATGATTATTTATGGGGTATAAAACGCAAAGCGACCGCATTCATGCAATAGCGCAAACCGGTAGGCTTCGGGCCGTCGTCAAACACATGGCCCAGATGCGCATCACACAGCGCACATTGAACTTCGGTGCGCGTCATGCCGAACAGGCGATCAACCACGTTGTGCACATTTTCCGGCGAGATCGGTTGCCAGAAACTCGGCCAGCCAGTGCCCGAATCGTATTTGGTGCCGGCGTCGAATAGCGCGTTGTCGCAGCACACACAACGATACAAGCCGGGATCGTGCCTTTCGTAGCCCGGCTGAGAAAACGCCCGCTCAGTGCCTTGCTTGCGCGTCACTTCGTAAGCCAGCGGCGAAAGCCGTTGCTTCCATTCGGCATCCTTGCGCACCTTGGGCAATGATGCACGACCGAGAGGCTTGCCGTCATCGGAATATTGCATGACGGTCACCTTGTCACTGCCAGATGTCTCACCGGCAAACGAGCGTGTTGCCAAGGACATGGCCAACGTCGTAGAGAGTCCTGATAGCGTGAATAAGAAATGTCTGCGTTGCATGTTTGTTTCCTCCTGCGTATGGTTCTTGTTTGATAGGTAAATCGTGCACCCGGTTCAAGGCAATCATCAAAACCAGTTATGATGCGCGCTGCTTACCGATTGATTCGGGCAGATCAGGCATAAGGTTACACAAAAAATAATCTCAGGACCCGGGTGACAGATAATACCGACAATTTTGCAGCGTTGATGAGGCGATCCCTCAACGGTGACAAGCGTGCTTATGCAGAATTATTGCAGGAAACCTCGCGTTTCCTTCGGCCATTCCTTGCCAAGCGCCTCAGTTTCACCAACGAGGTGGATGATTTGTTGCAGGAGATCCTGCTTTCCATCCACAAAGCCCGCCATACCTACGACGGCAACCGCCCTTACAAGCCCTGGGTATTCGCCATCGCCCATTTTCGCCTGCAGGATTATCTGCGTGCCCATTATTCCGACCAGCTGCGGCAAGCCATCGAAATAACCGAGGTGGAAAATAATTTACCTGAAAATGTAACCGAAACCACCCTTAGCTACGAATCAATCAGTGGAGAGATACAAAAACTCCCTGAAAAGCAGGCCATGATCCTGCAATTGATGCATCAGGAAGGCTACACTGCCAAGGAAGTGGCAGAAAAGATGGGCATGAACGAGTCCGCCGTCAAAGTTGCGGCGCACCGGGCCTACAAGATATTAAGAGAAACGCTGGAAAGATGATGAGTGATATTGATGAGTTGATCGACAAGTTGGCGCAGGACACGGCAGTGGTGAAGCCGGCCCCGCACCCGTTCGCGCTCAGTGCGAAATGGATGCTGGTGGCAGTGGCGTACATCGCGATATCGCTGATGGTGGCTGGCGTACGTCATGACCTTGCCATAAAACTCCATGAACCGTGGTTCGCCGTTGAAATGCTGGCGCTGTTCGGCATCTTCTTCGCCACATCCGTGAGCTCTGCATTGCTCTCATTCCCCGATATCCACCAGATGCGCCGGGCTGCATTTGCGCCGGCTATTTCGTTTGCGCTGTTTGTGCTGGCGATATTGCTGGCCTGGCAGGCGGATAGCCCGCCTGCGCCTTTGCCCATTCACAGTTTTGAATGCACCTCCATGATCCTGATGCTTTCACTGCTGCCGGCAGTCTGGACCA
>Ga0315272_10001064_pt1 | contig 13837 bp, 7 predicted proteins | sample C3_middle_MG_FD_203918 | JGI IMG/M metagenome (GOLD analysis project Ga0315272, IMG submission 203918) | Sediment microbial communities from Yellowstone Lake, YNP, Wyoming, USA - C3_middle | ecosystem: Environmental > Aquatic > Freshwater > Lake > Sediment | place: USA: Wyoming | collected...
ACACTGATTACAACCAGTGCGGCCACTCCGGCCCGGGAACGATCAACATCTCTTGGGGAGATACCACGGGACTGAGCCAGGGTATCAACCTGATCGACACCCCTTCCGGCATCGTGTACAGCCATACTTATCTGTATTCCAGTAGCTCGAAAACGTACACCATCTCGCATTCCATCACTGACAATAAAGCATCTACTGTGACACCCCCTTCTAAAAAGGTCATGGTGCCTTCGCTCACGACCGTGAGCGGCCGGGTGACGCATGCCGACAGTTCAGCGTTTAGCGGCGTTCTGATAACAATAACAGACACGGACAGCGGCTACTATAAACAGGCCGTGACGGACGCAACCGGCAATTATGCCTCGTCCGTAATACCCGAGGCACGGTGTTATACCGTGGTCCCGAGCAAGGGCAGCTACACGTTCACTCCGTCTTCACGAGCGTTCTGCACGGACTCCGGTCCGGTGTTGAATGTCGACTTTGTGAGTAATCAGTAAAGGGGCAGGGGGATAGGTCATTGTGGTCAATCTTCATAAATGCAAACGCATTTAGATTCGTTACTGCTTTCGCCCCTCTCTTTTATCCTCTCCCCAAAGGAGAGAGGGTTGGGTGAGGGGGGGGACGTTCCGGGTTCTAAGAATATTGAATTCGTTCGTAGTATTAGTAAATATTTTAAGAAGAATCTATATCTCTTTAGGTTTTTATCCCGTCTACACTGCTTCGCTCTTGAACCTCATCGTCGCATACCTATCGCGCAAATACCCATTTTTTTAAGCTCGATATGTTTTTATCAACGAACAGCGCCACAATGCAACATAATGCAATCCCCTGAAATTACCCCATATTTTATCTTGCGTGCCTTTCAGTGATATGGTAAAAATATGCCTCTTACGCGAAATATAAGGCTATCGCTTGCAGGCAGTCTCGAATGATTTTTGCGTGGTCCTAAAATCCAATTCAGTTGTCGATTAATACATGTGAGGCTATGATGAAGATAAGGTCAATAATTGATACCGGGACATCCATGAAATATGTTGTAGGGTGTGCCGTAAGTTTATTATTGGTTATTGCCCAACCGTATTTAACGGAAGCTCAGCAGGTAGTGCCCGACCTGACCGTGGTGTCGGTGTCGGGTCCGACGAGCGCGAACACGGAGAGTTCTCTCACGGCGACGGCGGTGGTGAAAAACATCGGGACGGGCACGTCGAACCGTGGCTCGTTCACGGCGATATATCTGTCCACGGACAACGCTATCACGACGTCCGACACTCGCATCGGGACCTGCTACGCGGGCCTGTTGGCAGCGGGGGCCACACACACCTGCACGATCACGTATGCCGTGCCGTGGAACAACCCGACGGGCACGTACTCCATCGGGGCGATAGCGGATTACGACGGCCGTGAGATAGACGAGACGGACGAGACGAATAACACGCTTGCGGGAAACCAGATCACGCTCACACGAACCACGTTCCCCGACCTTGTGGTGACATCGGTGTCGGGTCCGACGAGCGCGAACACGGAGAGTTCTCTCACGGCGACGGCGGTGGTGAAAAACATCGGGACGGGCACGTCGAACCGTGGCTCGTTCACGGCGATATATCTGTCCACGGACAACGCTATCACGACGTCCGACACTCGCATCGGGACCTGCTACGCGGGCCTGTTGGCAGCGGGGGCCACACACACCTGCACGATCACGTATGCCGTGCCGTGGAACAACCCGACGGGCACGTACTCCATCGGGGCGATAGCGGATTACGACGGCCGTGAGATAGATGAGACGGACGAGACGAATAACGCCCTGGTGGGGAACCAGATTTATATCGGAACAGACACTACCCCCCCCTCCGGCTCGATCTCCATCAATAACGGTGGTGTAGCTACAAACAATACGACTGCGACGTTGAATCTCAGCGCAACGGACACCCAGAGCAGCGTTTCCCAGATGCAATTCAGCAATGACAACACTACCTGGTCAGTTGCAGAACCATATGTCACTTCGAAATCCTGGACATTGACTGCCGGTGATGGGACGAAAACCGTATACGTAAAATTTAAGGATACGGCAGGAAATTGGTCCATTGCGTACAGCAATGCCATTGTCCTTGACACCATGGCCCCGGTTACGACCGCCGCACCCGCGAGTGGGACGTACAATATCGCCCAGAGTGTAACGCTCGTGTCCAGTGAAACGGGCACGATCTACTACACGACGAACGGTGAAGCGCCGACGATTGCAGCGATGATATACACTGGCCCCCTTAGTCTGGCCGCGAACGCGACTACCGTGCTCAAGTTCTTTGCTCAAGACATGGCAGGGAACAGCGAGACGGTGAAGACGCAGACCTACACTATCGATACCATTGCTCCTGTTGTTGCTATTTCCTCCCCGGTCAGCGGTAATACGAACACCAATAGACCGCTCTTGTCCTATACAGCAAGCGAAGACACCGCGGTCGTGAAACTCGATAATGCCGTCATAGCCAAGACATCAGGCGATTTGCTGGATCTTGTTTCCGAGGGAACGCACACCGTGCGCGTGGAGTCAACGGATGCGGCGGGGAATACGGGTTTTGCCGAGGCGGCGTTCACGGTTGCTAACGAAGACACCACTCCACCGACAACAGCAATTTCAACCAATCCATCGTCTCCAGATGGCGCCAACGACTGGTTTAAGACCATACCAACTATTACTTTGACCAGCGACGCATCAGGGACAACGTTTTATCAATGGGGTCTATACGGTTTTTTAAGACAAGCCCAGGAATGGACCAGTGGGGGTGCTCACTTGAACATTCGCGGGGACGATACCGGCGCCTGGTATACTCTGCCGTTCAGCTTTACGTTCTATGGAATAAGCTACTCCCGAGTATTTCTTTCAAGCAATGGTCTGCTGAGTTTTGATTCGGAAAATGCCGATTATTATGATGAAGCCGGTCTGTCCAGCAGGCTCGCCATAGCCCCTCTGTGGGACGATTTGATGACGAATACCCGGTCTGCTGACGATATTTACGTGTTCCGGCCCGATGCGGACTCGATCGGCTTCAGATGGCAGGCAGTAACCTATAGAGACGAAAAGGATATTAACTTCGAGGTCATTCTTTACCGAGACGGACGCATTCGGTTCAATTATGGCACACAGAACGGCGGCCTTTACGGGACTATTGGAATTTCCAAAGGTGACGGCATAAATTATACCATAGCATACGACGGCGATATTTCCAGCACGAATAACGTGGACTCCGTTGTGTTTTCGCTTAATGGCTGGACAGTTTACACAGGCCAATTTGCCGCGCTCAGTGGAAAAAATACATTATATTATTACTCCAAAGATAATAGTGAAAATGTCGAAGCAACCAACAACCATTTATTCAAGGTTGATGCCGCGATGCCGATAGTGAGCATCACCGCGCCCCTTGCCGGGTTCACGAACAATACCATGCCCTTGTTGAGTTTTACGCTGAACAAAGTTACGTCCACATATACAGTGATGGTGGACGGAGTGATAGTGGATAAATTTTCCGGGGATACGTTAGATCCTTTATCTGAAGGTCCACATACGATACGGGTGGATGTTACTGATTATGCCGGTAATACCGCTTTCGCGGAGACTACATTCACCGTGGTGTCTTTCGCTCCCACTATAAACATCGCATCGCCCGCCGCAGGAGCCACGAACAACAGCGAGCCACTCTTGAGTTACACGGTGAACTACGGCACGGTGACGGTGAAAGTGGACGGCGTAGCGGTAAATAAGGCATCCGGAGAAAATTTGGAAATACTTGCTGAAGGACCGCATACGGTGCGTGTGGAATCCATGGATGCTGGAGGAAATAACACTTTTGCTGAAGTAAACTTCATAGTTGATATAACACCCCCCTTGGCATCGGGTATATCGAGTTTTATTAAAATATCTATCGGAGAGATTCACTCCACCGCTATTACGAGTGATGGAAATATGTGGCAGTGGGGGTCCGAAATATATGGAAGGTCTATTGTCACATGGCCTACGGCAATAGGTACTGCCCATGCATGGACAACAGTTTCTTCCGGCTTGTACACCAATTTGGCACTGAAGACAGATGGATCATTATGGGCATGGGGGGATAATTCGTATGGTCAGTTTGGGGACGGATCCTTGGATAATAAAATTACTCCAGTTCGGATAGGGACCGACACGGATTGGAAGACCATCGTCACGAGTGGCATACACAGTGTCGCTTTGAAAAACGACGGGACCTTATGGACGTGGGGTATCAATCAGTATGGTCAGTTGGGAGACGGGTCCACTGATGATAAATATACTCCGGTCCGGATTGGGACTGATACAAACTGGTCCGCGATCTCAGCAGGACCTTACCACACTGTGGCGCTCAAGACCAACGGGACCCTGTGGGCATGGGGAGATAATTGGTACGGTCAGCTGGGAGACGGGACTCGCATGGACCAGCATGTCCCGATTCGAATCGGGAGTGATGCAAACTGGACAGCGATCTCGGCGAGTGATGTAAATACGGTGGCGCTCAAGGCCGACGGGACCTTGTGGGCATGGGGAGTTAAAGGGTGCGCTCAATTGGGAGACGGGACAATAGTGATCCAGCCTGCCCCGATTTGGGTCGGTTATGACACAAACTGGGTCGCAATCTCATCGGCAGTTGCTGATACCATTGCTCTCAAATCTGATGGGACCTTGTGGGCATGGGGATGTAGTGGGTGGTCTAATGTTTTGGGAGATGGATCCACGGATCCTAAATATATTTCTACTCCGGTCCGGATCGGGAACGATACAAACTGGTCTTCTATCGCAGCCGGAGGATATCACACCATGGCACTGAAATCTGATGGAACATTATGGTCTTGGGGGTGGAACTTTTACGGGCAGCTCGGTGACGGGACGACGCAGGCTTGGGCAATTCCTCATTTTATTTTTTCAACCGACAATGCAATTGTGATAAATAACGGAGCTGCTTTGACGAACAGCGTGTCCGCGGTCTTGACGCTGAATGCCTGGGATGTGATGAGCGGTGTGGCCTTTATGCAGTTCAGCAACGATGGAACGACGTGGTCTGCTCCAGAGCCTTATGCGACGACGGCAAATTGGATGCTCGGTTCGGAAAATGGAGTGAAAACGGTGTCTGTCATGTTCCAGGACGCTGCCGGGAACTGGTCCGCTCCGTTTAGTTCAACGATCATTCTCGACACTGTTGCGCCTGTTGTTACTATAACCTCGCCGATTGCCGGCGTCACGGATACCCATAAGCCGCTCCTGACCTATGCTGCCGACGACGGCATTGTCGTGGTGAAGGTGGACAGCATCATCGTAAACAAGGTCTCGGGCAATGCGCTCGATCCGCTTGCGAACGGAGACCACACCGTGCGCGTTGAAGCAACGGACCCTGCGGGGAACATGGGCGCAGCGGAAGTAGCGTTCACTGTCGCCTCTTTTGCGCCGACGGTGGTAATGACCTCGCCTTCCTCCCTGACAACGAACAACAGGACCCCTCTGTTGTCCTACACGGTAAGCGACGGGACCGTGATTGTCAAAGTGGACGGCGTTGTGGTCAATAAGGTCTCCGGAAACACACTCACTTCGCTTGCGGACGGCAGCCACACGGTGCGCGTGGAGGCCACGAACGCGTCAAATTACACCGACTTCGCCGAGGTCACGTTTACGGTCGATGCAACCCCGCCGAGCGTATCCATAAGCTCCCCGATCGCCGGAATGACGAACGACGACACGCCGGTCCTGATCTATAGCGTAAGCGACGGGGCTGTTACGGTAAAGGTGGACGGATACACTGTGTCCAAGGTCTCCGGCAACACGTTCGACACCCTCGTCAACGGCAGCCACACCGTCCGCGTGGAAGCCAGGGACGCGGCAAACAACACGGGATATGCCGAAGTCACCTTCACCGTGAACACCGCTGCCACGGGCAATGACGACACGAACATTTACTGCAAAGGCACGGCGACCTACCTGGTCGGCTACAGCAACTTCACGAGCGGAATACCAGTGCCAGGGTCGAACAACGCCGTCTGGATCGCCTCGCCCGGAAACTACTCGACGATAAACAACACAAAGGTTATAATCAAAGGCGCAATGGACACGACTATCCCGGTCAGTGCCGTCAGCGTGCTCGTAACCAACAGTACCGGAAGTGCGAGCTACCTTGCTCAGGTGAACGGCAAATACTTTGCGGCCCAGGTCCCGATAACCACAGGCGACAACACCATCACGGTAACGGCCACGGACTATTTGAACGTACAGCACCAGGCGAGCGTCATTGTGAGCGGAACAGGTCAAACTGCCAACGTTACGCTGACAGCTAGCCCGAACGTCGGCATTCCGATGCTGAAACAGAGCGGCCAGACCTTGCTTGATGTGGCGCTTATGACGTCAGCCTCACTTACGACCACTGTGGCAAACTATGCATGGGACTTCAGCGGAACAGGTTTCAGTGATCTGACCTGCTACAGCCACTCGAATGTCAATGTGAGCTATGAGCATGTCGGGTTGTATCTCACAACCGTGACCGTGGCAGACACAGCGGGGCACACGTTTAAGGATACGGCGATTGTGAATGTGTTGGATCGTAATGAACAGGACAACTTCTTCAAGCAAATATGGAACGGGATGAAAAACGCACTGGCGGCAGGGGATACAGCTACAGCGCTAAACTTCATCATGCCCACAAGCCGGCAAAAATACAGCGAGGCCTTTACAACCCTGCAAGCCGACATTGCTCAGATAGCCGCTGACATGCAGGATATTGAGATTGTATATGCTGGCGAGACAGTGGCAAAGTCCCGGATCAGAAAAGATCAGATTATCGACGGCCAGATGGAAACAATAACCTACTACATTTATTTCGGCAATCGAAACGGAGTATGGCAGATTGAACAATTTTAGGTAGTTCTAATGAATGATTTATTTTTCAGTATGAGCACGTTCACAAAATTGGAGGTAATTGATGAGAACGAGGATTGCTACAATTAGCCTTGTCTTATTATTCATACTGACGTCCGGGTGTGCAATTGTCCAGCGATATGGACCTTACTACGGGAAAGTAATTGATGCAGAAACGAAAGAGCCCTTGGAGGGTGCTGCGGCGCTGGTGGAATGCAATACGCAGAGCTACGGACCAGGCGGATCGAATGATAACTACGTGGATGCCCAAGAGACGGTGACGGACAAGAACAGTGAATTCAGAATTCCTGTGTTTACAATCTGGACCTTCCGACCATTACAGAACTTTGCGTCGTATGTCGTATTTACTGTATTCAAGCCGGGGTACGGAGACTTCCCCCGTCATTCAAGATCTAAAGTAAACTCGCAGAGCCCAAAGAGTTGGCTATTGTCAACAAATGATTATATGGCAATTGAATTGTCCAAATTGAAACATGGCGAAATGCATTCACCGCCATCAGTTAATTTTGAAATTCCATATAAAAAGCAAAAGAAATTCATAGAAGTATTGAGTCAGGGGTATGAGCAATTGGGCTTAGATAAGTATACCGAGAAGTCCTTTGAGCAGAGATAACCTTATGAAAAAATCGATATTCATATTAATGTTAGTATTGATCGCATACTGGAATGCGTATGCTTATGATAAAGATAGGGTCCATCCTCTACTTAATGAAAAAGCAGCTTTACAAAGTCAGAATTTCATTTCTGTTTTGATGTCCTTGGGTTACAAGGAGCAACCTCCTAATGACATCCTGACCGCAAGTTACGTTAATGGCCGAAGAATAAAAGAATGGTTACAGGAAGGCGGCAAAGATGAGGATTCGGGATCTCGCTCCCTTAATCATTTCCACGACCCCACAAAAATCTGGAACCAGTCTGGTTTAAAAAACAGTTCATTCGGAGCGTCCTCCCTCTTGTGGGCGCAAGATCAAAATAGTAATACGTGGTCCTGGCTATCAGCGCAGAATTACTACTATCAAGCGTTGACGAACAGTCAGAAAACCGTGCGCGAAAAAAACTTTGCTGATACCTTCCAAGCGTTGGGGCAGGTTATGCATTTGTTGGCGGACGCTTCGTTACCTGAACATACGAGGAACGATATTCATGTATTCTCTTGGATTGACAAGGAGCTGCGATGAAAAAGGTAACCATGTGGTTGTTATTGCTGAGCAGCGTGATGCCGTTAACTACCGGCTGCGCTGTATATCATTACTACGGACCGTACTATGGCAAGGTCATTGATGCCGATACAAAACAGCCCTTAGAAGGCGCAGCAGTGCTGGCCGTATACTATACGGAGAGTTACGGCCTCGCGGGGTCAACGGATAACTATCTTGATGCGCAAGAAACGGTAACGGACAGGAACGGCGAATTTCAAATTCCCGCGCTGCATTCGATTGCTTTCCGACCGTTACAGGCATTTGAATCATATACGTGGTTTAAGATATTTAAACCTGGCTATGGATGTTATCCCGAGTATAAAAAATCAATGCCCATGTTTGTGCCGAATGGATCTTTGCCGGCCAATACACTAGTTATAATAAAACTACCTAAATTAAGAACCCGGAATGAACGATTAGAAAGTCAAAGGTGCGAGCCTGTTTTAATTCCCATTGCTAAATATAAACAATTTCGCAGTGTAATCAATATTGAGCGTCAATCATTAGGCTTAGAGCCGATTCCTATCAATTAGGTGATAACTGTCAGGACATCGTTCACTGATTTTCCTGTCAGGACATCGTTCACAAACGCTCTTTGACAATCGAGTAGCCACATACTGCCTTATCATGAACACCACCAAATCTAAAGGAGGTGTTCATGAAAAAGAAGATTCTGAGGCAACGGGCATCCGCAGTGCAAAGGTATCTTGCCGGAGAAGATCCACAGAAGATCTGTGCCTCTCTGGGCAAAACGACCAGGTGGCTTTACAAATGGGCAGCACGGCATATCCCGGATGATCCAACATGGTTTGAAGATCAATCACGGCGACCTTTTTCCAGTCCTTTCCGTACGCATGCGGAGATCGAACAGATCGTCGAATTGGTCCGATTGAGCTTGTACAACAAGGACCTTTTCTGCGGCGACCAGGCTATTCAATGGGAGATGGCTGATATGGGTGTGCAGCCGCTGCCGTCTCTCAGCACGATCAGTCGCATTTTACGACACCGCGAATTGACCCATCGGCGAACCGGCAGATACACACCAAAGGGCAAGAAGTATCCCTCTCTTCCGGCTCTTGTCCCCAACCAGACCCATCAACTCGATTTGGTCGGCCCCTGCTATCTTACCGGCCCGATCCGGTTCTACGGCCTGAATGCCATTGACATTGCAATCAACCGGTGCGGAATAGAGCCGATGCCCTCCAAAGCGGCGCAAAGCATTCTGGACGCTGTTTATGCGGTCTGGCTGCGCATGGGGCTTCCGGAGAATCTTCAAGTGGATAACGAAATAGCTTTCTTCGGTAGTCCCGCCTACCCGCGAGGGATGGGGCCGCTTATTCGTCTCTGCCTGCATTACGGCGTCCAACTCTGGTTTATTCCACCTTCCGAGCCATGGTGGAACGGTGTCATCGAGAAGTTCAACGATCATTACCAGCAGAAGTTTCTCGACAAGATCATGATGTCGTCAATGCCGCAGCTTCGGCAGGAGTCCCTGGCCTTCGAGCATCGGCACAACAGCACCTATCGCTATAGCAAGCTCAAAGGGAAAACGCCGCTCAAGGCATTTGCCGCTATGGAAAAGAAATTGGTCTTCCCGAGCAAGAGTAACGCACCAAAGCACCCTTTGGACAAGCCGGAGGAAGGTTACTATCATCTCGTGCGGTTCATTCGAAGCGAGTGCCGGTTAAATATCTTTGGAGAAATGTTCCCAGTTTCACCGGAGACCCAATACGAATACGTTGTGGCTACTGTCGATGTCAAAGAACAAAGGTTAAAACTCTTCCGGGATACGGTCCAGGTTGAGGAATACCATTATCAACTGCGATGACCGCTGACACAAGTCACGGCATCGCAAAATCGAATAGTTTCAGAGTTGCGATTGAACGATGTCGTGACAGTTTTTCTTGTGAACGATGTCCTGACAGTTATCAATTAGGAGAAATACTATGTTTGAAAAGAAAGCGTTGATCAGATATATTGCGATGCTTATATGCATGTTTTTTTGGGTTCGGGGGATTTACGCATATGATACCGATAACGTTCATCCAAAAATAAATAAGAGTGTTGTCGAGCAGTCAGAAATGTTCCTCAGCACGCTTACCAAAATCGGTTTTGATAAGGGAATCGATAGCATAGTAAAGCTAAAGGAGGTTTATAAATGGTTTCAGGATGGCGGTAAAGAGGAAGACTCGGGAACCCGTTCTTTGCAACACTTCCACGACCCTACAAAAGCATGGAGCAACGCTGGGCTGAAAGATTCCACTTTGGGCAGTTCCTCTCTTTTTTGGGCACAGAACCCCAACCAGTCATCAATAACAGGGAACTGGTCTTGGACGAATGCACGGACCTACTACTATCAGGCATTAATGAGCGGAGACAAAACAGTGCGGGAGCAGAATTTTGCGGACACGTTCCGGGCGTTGGGACAGGTAATGCATCTCTTGGCGGATGCTTCGGTTCCCGAACATACGAGGAATGATATCCACGTATTTCCTTGGTTTGCCGAAAATCCTCCATCTGCCACGCAGATCGGTTCCTGGACATACGAAACGTGGTGCAAATATCATGTTGCAGATCTTAATACCACTGTTGCTGCACAAGATTATGGCATTACAAATACGTCAGTTGTTTCTGGATTAAATCCTATTTTTAATTTTTGGGATACTACGCCTTTGCCAATTACCGGCAGTTTTGTCCCTGTTGGCCTTGCTGAATATTCAAACTACAATTTTTTGAGCAGTGACACTATATTTAAGGACTATGCGTATCCGGCAAATCCCGTAGCGACGGGAGGTGTCTTGAAAATCGTGGTCGGCGAGGACGGGAAACATGACAAGCGGGTATATTTCAGCGGTATTACATCGGATAGCATACCAATTGAACATTTGGTGTCTACCGGATATCTATGGGATAAACTAAACAAAATTTCCCCTTTCAGCATGGACGCTGCAAAGTTCAACCTTGACGATAACTGTTTTCAAGATTATGCTTCTATCCTTGTGCCTAAAGCAGTCAGCTACTCCGCGGGGTTGCTCAACTACTTCTTCCGCGGCACCATCGAAATAAGCGCGCCCGCCCAGAACGTCTACGCCATCACCGACGGCAGCTTAACCCCTCATACCGACGCCTACGGTCATCTGCATCAGGAGTTTACCAAGATCAAGGCAAAGGTCAGGAACACTACCCCGAATAACGAGCAGATCGGTGCGGGAACGCTTCGGGCAGTGGCAAGGTACAAAATAAGAATAGACTACCAGCCCGACCTGTCTGGAGATCCGACCGACGAACACCCCGAATGGGGAGTAAGCGAAGATGACTTTTCCTATTCCGTATCAGAGCAAATAACGGTAGCATCGCTAGGCTCAGTGTCCACTGAATTCACCTTTGATTTCACCACCAATCCCATCCCCGCGGGCGTCACGGACCTGTATCTGCAGGTTGTCTTCAAGGGAACCATCGGGAATGAAGCAGATAATGCGATCGCCGTGGGCATGAAAGACCTCTCTGAACCGGCTCATCAGGTCTTCTGGAACCTTACGGACCAGTTTTCCCTTTTATACACGGAAAGCACCGACACCACGACCCGCTACCATCTCTACACCGAACAGCAGCTCAAGGACCCTTCAGATGAAAACAAGGACCGCAGGGAACTGGTGGATCTTGACAAAGACCTTCATTTCAACGAAACAGGGGAGCCCTATATCGATCCCTATCCCATGACCTTTGAAATATCGTACCTGAGCCAAGCAAATCCCACAACACCCCCGCCCGTCGCTGCACGGGTCACAGACCTTCCAGCGGGAAAATACATACGGCTCGTCATGATCCAGGACCGGGAACAGCCGAGAATCGTGCGCTTCTCCTACTCGGACCAGGTGCATCCTGCATCGAACGGTGTAAGCGAGCAAACATATGAGGCGGTCATCAACCAGTCGGAACCGGACGGATACTTCTACTACATGCCTATTAGTACCTTCCGGCATGGCAGTTCTGACGGAGACCCCATCCGGCACCACTTTTATACTGGGATATTAAACTGTTCACCCATGGCGATAATAAATGGAAAGGCAGTTTGTCCTTATAATGAGACGGAGTCCATACCCGCTGGGCTTGATCCTTACGGGCCTGTGGAGATGTTGTTCAATAACTGATTGTTTGATATCCCAGCGCGCATAACGATCTTTTCTGCAAGCACATCTTCTTTCACCTGTCTATCCCCCTCACCCCAGCCCTCTCCCTCGGAGGGGAGAGGGTGCATTCCTGGGCAAGGAGGGGGAGTTTTTATTTGCAATTGTGAACGCAGTTCATGGACGATTCATACGGCATACCTCATAACCCCGCCAAATTCACCCTGAATGTTTTTCATTGAAACTTAGTCGATTTTAGTCAATAATGCACATCGCGATGCTGAAGAGTTCCTGTTCCTGGTCTCGGGTTCAGGCTGGGACGAAAACAAGAAACAAACCCGATTCGTTAAAATTCACCGGAGGGTACTATGGTTAAAAGTTCGCAGAGGACGTTCCTCGTTCTCTTGTCTGTTGTTCTCGTTGCCCTGTTCTCCGGACTGCTCATCAGGGGAATGATCGTAAAGAATTTTCAGGATTATGTCGAAGGCGATCGATCTGCACTGGTGCGCCTGATTTCGTCTGAGCTTGAAGAATCCTATGCAAAAAACCTGAAATGGGACCGTGACGCCGCAGCAGGGGTCGTGGTCCGGGCCATGCGGCTTGGATTACAGGTGAAGCTGGTTGATGCGCGTGGCAATGCTATGATGGACTCGGAACAAGCACTTGCGTTGCTGCCTGCGGACAGGGCCTCCCGAATCCGTACCATGGCCGGGTTCAACGGGGATGACCTTGTAACGGACTATCGATCTTACCCGCTCATTATCGGAACGGAGAACGCAGGCCGTTTGGACGTGAAGTTTCCGGGAAAGGGACGGTCCGACGCATTCACCAGCCGCATTGGCTTCATTGTTCTTATCACTGTGTTTTTGATGGCAGTATCGGCACTGGGGCTGGTGACGATCATTTCGCGGAAGCAAGCCGGATCGGCCAGGAAGTCTGTCCCGGCGGCAGATGACCGCAAATCAGGCTTGAATACAGGGACGCCGGTTGCGGTTAAGGAAAAAATCTCCGGAACCGAGCCTGCATTGAGCATGGCTAATGGCACGGAAGAAGAGTCGGCATCCATGCCGGACGATCCGCTTGACGAGGATGATGACGATATGCAGCCTCTTGCAGGCGATACTGACAGAATATCCAAGATCGTTAAAGGGTTGGATGGACTGGCCAGTGCCCAGGCGCTTCGTGGTGCGCTGCAGCCGCAATTGCTGGAACTTTCACCGTATCTTAAGAACATCGTTGAAGAAGCCCGTGAGTCTTTTCCCGGCACTGATGTCTTCTTCAGCGTGGAATGCGGAAACGAGCTCAGCATGAGTGCTGACCCTGAGTGTCTGGCGGGGATCATGACCAACCTGCTGGATAATGCGGCAAAGGCGGTGAAGCATAACGGGACCGTGACCGTGAGTGCCTCGGAGAAGGGTGATCAGATAGAGTTTGCGATCAGGGATACGGGATGCGGGATCAGGCGGAAGGCACTTCCGCACATTTTCGAGCGTTTTTATCGAGGGTCGGGAGACGGCATCGGGCTGGGGCTTACCATTGTAAAGGAGCTGGTTGATGCTTGCAAAGGGACCATAGCTGTT
>Ga0315272_10001065_pt1 | contig 13829 bp, 6 predicted proteins | sample C3_middle_MG_FD_203918 | JGI IMG/M metagenome (GOLD analysis project Ga0315272, IMG submission 203918) | Sediment microbial communities from Yellowstone Lake, YNP, Wyoming, USA - C3_middle | ecosystem: Environmental > Aquatic > Freshwater > Lake > Sediment | place: USA: Wyoming | collected...
CCCAGTGCGCCGCCAGCACCACGAACAGCACGGCGCAGAACGACATCAGCGCCATCATGACGTTGCCCGCGCGCGCCGTCACGCGGATGCCGCGCACGTTGATCATGGTGATGAGCAGCGTGAGCAGCACGGCCCAGACGGCGTAGGGCACCTGCGGCACAATGCGGTTGGCCGTAAGCGCGCCGTAGACGACGCTCAACAACGGGATGAGGAAGTAATCGAGGATCATCGCCCAGCCGGCCAGGAATCCAACGTGCGGGTTGAGCGCCTTCTGCACGTACGTGTACGTCGATCCGGCCGAAGGAAATGCCCCCGACATTTTACCGTAGCTGGCGGCGGTGAACAGCATCGCGACCATCGCCACCAGATAGGCCAGCGCGGCGTGGCCGTGCGAGGTCTGCTGCACGATGCCGTAGACCGGGTAGGGCGCCGTCGGGCCGAGCAGCACCAGGCCGTAGAGAATCAGGTCGCGCCGTGTGAGGATGCGTTTCAGCGTGGGCGTGGCTTCTGTCAATCGGATTACTCCTCCGGAATGCCCGCGATCACGGGATGGTCGCCCAGGTCGAGCCAGTCGAATGCGCGCGTGTCCGCGGCGAGCCCGTGGGCCGCCGCGTATTGATTGCGCGCGGCGCGGATGGCCTCCACCCATGCTCCGAAGGGCAGCGCGAGTTCCCGCTGCACCAGGTAGCTCATATCCACGGTACGGTCGGGCACGTGATCCTTCACGTCGTCCAGATCATGCAGGAAGGTCCGGCCGTTGGCCTTGGCGACGCGCGGGAACCAGCTCTTTTCCCAGGTCGCCGTAGCGTCGCGCAGCGCGGTGTTGCGCTGCTGGCGGATCAGGCGCGCGAGCTGCAGCGCGCGATCGGCCGACTCAACCGCCTGCTGCGCATTGTTCTCGCCCGCCGCCTTTTGCGCGGCCTCCAGCAGGTAGCCGATGCGTCCCAGATCGCGCAGCATCTCTAGATTCTGGCGATAGAGTCGCGCGATGGAGACGTAGACCTCCAGGTTGTAGCGATTGAGGCTCGCCGAGCGCAGATTCTCGTGCAGCAGGCCCAGCAGTTCGTCGTTTTCGGCCAGGAAGCTCGATGCCAGTTCGATTCTGCGCGCGTTGTTCCGGGTCCAGGAAGCGTCGAACCGCAGATCCGGGCCCGGCGCGGGCGGCAATTCGAGCGTCTGGTCCTTCACCGGCTGCTTTGGATTGAAGATGCCGTAGGAGTAGCCGAACAACGGCTTGCGCGGCGAGGTTGTCCACTCCCAACTGTCCAGCCAGAAGTGCGACTGCTGGCTCATGAGCTGGTAGACGCGATCCATGTTCGCCGCGCCATCGCCATAAAACAGGGGATAGAAGGCCGCGGCGGATTCCTGTACCGAAGGCGAGCCGGGATGCCAGCCGGCGGCGGTGATGGTGGCGTAGCCCAGCCAGAAGGTCTCCGTGTGCAGGCCCATGTCGGCCCACCCGGCGACCACCGCGCCCATCAGGTCGGCCTGGCTGCGCGCGGGTTGGTATGAGATTTCGCGGAAGCCGTCCGCCAGACGATCGATTTGTGACGGCACCGGGTGCAGGCGGCGTGCGTTGGGCAGGCTGAAATAGTCGGGAAAGAAGCGCGCTTCGCCACCCTGCGTGGAGGTGTAGATCATCTGGCGGATGCCATGTTTGCGGAAGACGGGGTCAAATTCCGGCCCGTAGACTTCGCCGTTGATCATGTACGGCGGCAGGGCTTCGATGTCGGCGGGCTTCAGCGGATACTCGCCCCAGAAGATGACCGTGCGCCCCTGCTCGTGCAGTGGGTTGGCGATTTGCGTGATGAAGCCGGCCAGCAGCTTGCCGACGCTGCCCTTCTGCCCGGCGGCGGCCTTTTCCTCGCACTGCGCATTGTCGGCCAGGCCGATGTAATAGGCCTCGTCGGTGGAAAGGTAGACGAACTTGCCGCCGCGATTCGCGTTCACCAGATCCTGAAACATGCCGGAAAGCAGCTTCACGGCTTCGGGATTGGTGGCGCACAACTCATAGTTGCTGTCGGGGAACGAGCGATACTTCGCATACTCGGGATGCTTCAGGATGAAGGCGATATGCCCTGGTGCGTCCAGATACGGAATCACCTGCACGTGATAGCGCAGCGCGTAATCGGTCAGCTCCTGATACTCGGCGGGCGTCATGGCGTAGGGCTCCACCAGCGCGGGCGCGCTCTTGAACTGGAAATGCCCTTCGAGCTTGAGCGAGAAGCCGTTGATCTTGAAAAACGACGCCTGGCGCACGGCGCGTTTCAATTCGGGCAGCCGGTCGAGATGGTGCGCGTCGTCCCAGTAGATATGGCGCCAGGGCAGGTCGGGCCAGTCCGTGATGCGGCCCTCCGGCAGGGTGAGCGCGCCATTGCGGGGGCGCAGCAGTTGCACGAGCGTCTGCACGCCGTAGAACAGGCCTTCGGAAGTATTGGCGGCGATGGTGACGCCGGCCGGGCTGACCACCAACCGATAAGCCTGATCGGTAATGGACCGCTTATCGGAGCCCGTCGATTTGCCGGGCGTGACGCTGCCGGGTTGAATCTCCAGCCGCACGAGCGTGCCGGAGCTGCCGGGTGCGCCCAAGCCGCAGCGCTCCTGCAGCAGGTCCTTCAGACTTTCCACGGCGCTGTCGCCGGAAGGCACGCCGGGTCCCGTCTGCAGCGACCATTCGGGGCCAAAACGCGATCCGCCGCCGGATTGCAGTTCCACCTCCTGCGGCTCGGGAATGACGGCGTAACCCGCGGCCGCGAGCTTCGAGAGCGTCTGGGCTGGCAGGCCCGCGCCGAGGAGCAGCGCCAGGGCCAAGGATTTCACAGGCATGGATAGGTCTCCGGGATTGCTCGAACGGATAGAAATGTCCGGCAACGTGGGTTGCCGTCGTGATTTGTCGAAGCCTGGCCGGCCAGGGAGTCCATCCCAATACAGCAAGAAATCGCGCTCAGGCTGCGCCAGGCAGGGGCGGGGAAGTTCGCAATTCCGCGCGCTTTCCAGATTGTGGCTCGTCGAATTTGCGAAAGATTGTATATTCTGGTGTTTCCATGCAAGCACGCGACAGTGAGTTTCGGTTTCTTTTCGTTTCGCGTCTGGCATTCGTCCTGGCGGCAGTGCTCGGCTGCTCCGCGGGCAATCTCCTGACGCTTCCGGAACACCTCCGTCCAGATCCGTTTGGCGGCATCGTCGAGGCCGACCGAACGCCGGGAGTGGCGCCGGCGCGGAGCATCGTCCTGGAGGGGGCACGATCGTCTTTCGTTTCCTGTCACCTGCTTGCGATTATGCCTCAGCCGGGCGAATATCGCTTGGACGTGGGCGCATTCCCCGCCGCCAGCGGTCTGCAGGTCGAACTGTACCGGGAGTGGTTCCACTACCTCCCGAAGACGAAAAACTACTATCCCGACGCGTTGGTTCCGATCGCCTCGCAGTACCAGTCGACACTGCCCGATCCGGATAACCGCATCAACAAGCAGACCGCGCAGGCGTTCTGGGTGGACATCTGGATTCCGGCCGGCGCTACGCCTGGCAACTACCGCGTGCAGGCCGTGTTGAAGGCGGACGGCAAGGCTTCGATTGTGCCCATCGAAGTGAAAGTTCTGGCGGCGCAGGTGCCGGCCGACGACGCCGTGGCGATGGACCATAACACCTACGGGACGTCGTGGCTGGCCACCGATTACCCGTCGCTGGCCGCGAGCGCAGGCCCGGACTTCTTTACGAGCGATCGCTTCTTCGAGCTGATCCAGGCCTACCATCGCGTTTTCTACGAGAATCGCGGCGTCTTCCACCAGCTCGGTTACGGCCACGGCGGCAAGGTCGGACCGGAATTCGCACCCCGCCTGGAAGGCTCGGGCAAGAACAAGCACATCGTGGACTGGAGCCTCTACGACCGCCATTTCGGTCCGCTGCTCGACGGATCTGCTTTCGCAAAGACGCATTTTGGTCCTAGGCCGATTCAGTTAGTTTACCTTCCTATCAATCCCGAGTGGCCAGCTTCTTTCTTGTGGTGGGGCGAACCGGGCTACGAGAAGGAGTTCGTGAATGTCGTTTCCGAGATGGAACGGCACTTCCGCGAGAAGGGCTGGACGAACACGCGCTTCGAGATGTTCTTCAATCACAAGAAGCGTTACAAGGCCTTTCCGTGGGACGGGGACGAGGCGCGCTTTCCCAATGATTCTTCGTACATGCTGGAGTACGACCGTCTGCTGAAGCTGGCCGTGCCCTCGGCGTCGCCGGTGAAGTTCGTGTTTCGCGCCGATTCCAGTTGGACGCTGACGCGGCAGGCGAAAGAGCTGGCCGGCGTCGTCAATTTCTGGGTTTGTGGGCAGGGCGAGCTGGCCTACCAGCCCGAAGTGGCCCGGATGTTGAAAGAGCGCGGCGACACCGTGTGGACCTACGGCGGGATTCCTGTGCTGACCGAGCCGTCCTCGCACATCACGCTGCAGGTGCTGCGGCCCTGGATGTGGGGCATCGACGGATTTGTGCACTGGCTGGCCACCGCCCCGGGACCAGACCCGTGGTTCGCATTTCAAGGCGGCGGCGAAACGCTGATCTATCCGGGCGACCGGTTTGGCATCGGCGGGCCCCTGCCGTCCATACGTCTGAAGCTGCAGCGCAATGCCGTGCAGGACCTCACGCTGCTCAACGAGTTCCGCGGGACGCAGCCCATCGAGCGGCTGCGGGCTGAAGCGGCGCGGCGGTTCAATGGCACGGAGGTGAAAGACTGGTGGAGTCCGCGGCCGTCATACGCCGACAAGGATCCGCTGGACCGGACCAACGCCGACGAAGGCATTCCGGAGGGCCCGGGATTCCACGAGGGGCTCGACGCGGGCGCGTGGCAGAGGGTGAGAACGTACGTCCTGGAACTCGCACGGGAGGTCAAATGAGATTCATCTCCGTGTTGCTGCTGTCAGCTTGCGCTCTGCCGCTGATGCTTGCGGCGCAGACTTCCGAAGACCGTTTGAAGGAGCTGGGCCGTGTGGCTCGGGCCGCGACGGCGATGGTGGACGGCGACGTCTGCCTGCACATCCAGACCAGGCGCTCGATCGAATTCCTGCAGAAGCAGAACTCGCGCGACCCGTGGATTGCGAGTGATAATTTCGACGTCGATCATGCGGCGTTCATCCAGACCAAGAAGACGCTGATGCGGCTGGCGCGCCTGTGCCCGGAAGCGTGCGACGCGAACCTGTGGATGCCCTTGGAGGGCAATCCGCAACGCATTCAGATTCTCATTCGCAACGTCTATGAGATGAGTTCCTTCTGGAAATGGGGCGATCTGCACCAGCCCATGCCGGAGGAGATGAGGCGCGTGCTCACGACCGGAGAGCGCGTGACCTTCCGCGGCAAGCGCGGCATGGTTTCCGTGCTTGCGCCCGTTTACGACAGCCTCAACAACATCGTGGCCCTCGTGGAAGTAGTGAGCCAGGAGAAGCGGGACCTTCAGGAGAACGTGAAATGAAAAGAATGATTCTGGCACTCGCAATCCTTGCCTGGACGGCTCTGGCGGTCCCACCCGCCGCGGTGCGCAGCTACGAGGGGACGATCACCATTCCCACCTATGAGCACTCGGGCCGCGAACTCGAACCGACGCTGTTCGGCAATTCGACCGTCACGGGCATGTACCCGTTTACGACGTACCTGATGCCGTTCAAAGCGGACGGGCCGAAGCCCAAAACATATAAGGCCATCTTTGTCGAGAACGAATATCTGAAGCTGACCTATATTCCCGAGATCGGCGACCACATTTTTTCCCTTTACGACAAGCTGCGCGGGCGCGAAGTGTTCTACCGCAACGACGTCATCAAGCCCGCGCCGTATAACCCCCGCAACAGTTGGCCGCAGTCGGGACTCGAACTCACCGGGCCGCACGACCTGCATACGTTGACGTTGAATAACGAGCCCTTCTGGGCCAATCGCATTCTGCGCAACGCCGATGGCAGCGTGTCGCTCGTGCTGGGCGAGACCGATCCCGTCTACGGCATGGAAGTGAATCTGATCGCGACGCTGCACCCCGGCGTCGCCGCTTTGCAGATCGGCGTGAAGTGCTACAACCCGCGCCGGGTCCGCATGCCGCAGATGCTGTGGATCAACACCGCGATCGAAGCTACTCCGAAAACACGCTTCATCTACCCCATGACGCGTACGGTGGGCCACACCACCGCCGACATCGCCGACTGGCCGCTGTACAACGGGATCGATTACAGTTGGGACCGCAACAACACGCACATGCTGGGCGTGTTTGGCATCGACAGCTACGACAATTTTCAGGGCGCCTACCAGTTCGATCGCGACTACGGCATCTTCCGCTACGGCGACCGGCGCATCGTGCAGGGCATGAAGCTGTGGACGTTCGGTTACAGCGACAGCGCGAAGGAGCACGAGCGCGGTTATACCGACAAGGCCGGCCCGTATGTCGAACTGCAAAGCGGCCGCTACGTCTGGGACGGCCACTACGAATGGGTAGAGCCGCACAAGACCGAGAGCTGGAGCGAATGGTGGGTGCCGGTGGCGGGCACGGGCGGGCTCACCACGCTCACGCGCGATGTGGCGTTGAACCTGGATTTACCGAAGACGGGTAGCGGCGAAGGCACGCTCAGTCTCGCCGTCACCCGTCCGCTCACCGGGGCGACGATCGTCGTGACGGCGCGCTCGGGCGAGCTGCTGCGGGCCAGGGCGGACCTCGATCCGGCCAGGCCATATCACAAGGCGTTTGCGCTGCGCGGCGACTGGACCGGCATGGTGGTGACGGTGACGGGCGGCGATGGCGCCGCGCTGCTTGACTACCACCGGCCGGACGCCGATCCGGGGCGCAAGGAATACACGCCCTTCACGCGGCCGCTCGAAAGTGCGCGCAAATCTGTCGATCAGATGAGCGCCGAAGAACTGGCGATTGCGGCTGAGTACCGCCTGAAGGAACTGGACGACGCGGGCGCGACGACGCTTCTCAACAAGGCCCTGGCTCTCGACGCGGGCTATTCCCGCGCGCTGCTGATGCTGGGCATTCAGGACTTCACGCATGCCCGCTTCGCCAGCGCCGTCACGCGGATCGAAAAGGCCCTGGAGCGCGATCCGTATTCCCCTGAGAGTTACTACTACGTCGCCATGAGCGAGCTTGCGTTGGGCGAGGACGCCAGGGCCGAGCGGAACCTGTACTTCATCGGGCCCGACAGCGGATACTTCGGCGACCGTGAATATCACCTGGGACGGCTGGCGCTGCTCGGGAAAGATCTGCACGGCGCGGCAAGTCATTTCGAAGGCGCCATCTCGGCCAACTCGAACGACCTGGACGCGCATCTCGCGCTGGCGCTCGTCTATCGCGCGAGCGGCGATAAGGCTCGCGCATCGAGAGAGCTTGCGGAGGCGCAGCGGCTGCAACCAACCAGCCGCGTGGCCCAGGCCGAGCGCTATTTTCTGAGCGGCGATGCGGCGGCGAAGGCCGAACTGTTGCGCCTGCTGGGACGGCAGAGCCAGGAGGCCATGGCGGCGTCGCTGTTTTATCGCCACCTGCAACGCTGGGGTGACGCCGCACGGCTGCTGCGTCTGGTCCAGGAGGACAATGGCGACCCGTGGGGCACGCCGCCGGAATCTTACTACACGCTCGCGTACTGCCAGCGCCGCGCCGGCGACGTTGCCGGGGCGGACGCGTCGCTCAAGCTGGCGCGGGCCGCGGCGGGCAAGATCGACCGCTTCCCCTACCGGCCGGAGAGCGAGGCTCCGCTGGCTGAGGCGGTGAAACTCGATCCAGGCGACAGCGTGGCGCACTACTCTCTGGCCTGCCTGCTCTACTATCTGGGCCGTCCCGCGGAGGCGATCGCGCAGTGGCAGGCGGCGTTGGCCGCTAACCCGTCGGATTTCTCATCTCACCGGGCATTGGGACTCGCATACGACGAGCAAGGTGCGGGCGTCGATAAGGCGGCGGCGGAATTGAAACGCGCCGTCGAGTTGAAGCCGGAACACGTGCGCACGCTCAACGATCTCAGCAATCTCTATGCGCGCGCCGGCCGGTTCCAGGAGCAACTGGCTCTGCTGACCACGGCCTTGCAGCGCTCTCCGAAGGACGACGATCTGGCCGAGGGCGTTCTGACGGCGAACCTGATGATGGGCCGCTACGGCGAGGCTGAACGGCTGATTCAGACGCACACGTTCAGTCCGCGCCATCGCAGCTATGGGCTGCGCGACAAGTACCGCATGATGCGCTACGCCGGCGGCGCCATCGCCTTCAATCGTGGCGACTACGCCGCCGCGCTGCAACAGTTTGAGTCGTCGGCGAAACCGCCCGTGTCGCTCGGCGTGGACGATTTTCAGTTCCAGGCTTCCCCGCGGTTGCAGTATTACCTCGGACGGACCTATGAGGCGCTGGACAGGAAGCAAGAAGCGCGCGCGGCCTATGAAAAGGCCCTCGTGGGCGTCGAGCAACTCTCGGGCGACCGCGATAGCTGGAGCAGCGAGAACTACTACATGGTGTTGTCGCTCGACCGCCTGGGCCGGGGCGGGGAAGCGGCGAAGCTGCAAAAGCACTTCTCCGACTTCGGACATGGCGAGGCGGACGACCGGCAGATGCAGCGCCGGGCCGAGGCGCGCTATCTGCTGGGACTGGTGAGCAAGCACGACGGGCATGTCGAGGAAGCGCGGAAGTGGATGAGCATGGCCTTGGAAGCACGGCCGGATCTACTCCCCGCACGTCTGGAACTGCGCGGCGAAGCGCTCGACCCGCTGCCGGCGAAGATGGCGAACCAGTAGATGGAACTGACGGAGAACGACCCATGATGCAATTCGCGAGTTGTGTTGTATTCCTGGCGGCGGCGGGCCACTGCGGCGGCGCCGAACTGCGTCTGCCCTCGGTCACGCTCGAGCGGGACCGGCCGGTCGTCGCCGTCTTCCGGACCGCGCTGCAGGCCACGGGCAAAGGCGAACTCGATCTCGAATGGACCGACGTGCTCGGACGCGTGGTCGAGCAGCGCAAGATGCCCGTGGAGCTGACCGACGAGACCGAGATCCGTTTCCCGCTGGACCTGCGCCGCGCGGTGGCGATGGAAAACGAGCTGCACGCGCACCTGTCGCTCGACGGCGTCAACAAAAAGGGCGAGAAAGATCATCGCGAGGAAGACGCCACAATTCGATTCGTGGCCCGGCCGCCGCAGCGCCGCTGGACCGATTACGAAATCATGATGTGGCAGCCGCACACCGCGGCGCAGGCGGCGAAGCTGCGGACGCTGGGCATCAACGCTGGGCAATACAACGGGCACACCCCCGTTCTGCCGGAGTTTCTGCTGAAGAACAATATGCGCTGGTATGCGGAGAATCTGGCGACGGATTTCTACTCGGAGTATCACCGCTACCGCCCCGACAGGATTCAGCAATGGTCCTGGCTCCAGGCGAAAGCGCTGCTCAAGAAAGACCTCGATTCGAAAGAGGCGTTCAAGCGTCATCCGAGTTTTTCGGATCCACTGTGGCTCTCCGCCATCCACGATCGCCTGGTCGAATCCACGCGGCGCCTGTCGCCCTACCGGCCCATCTTTTACAACCTGGGCGACGAATCCGGCATCGCCGACCTGGCCGCGTTCTGGGACTTCGATTTTTCCGACCAGTCGCTCACCGAGATGCGCGTCTGGCTGCGGGAGCGCTATGGGACGCTGGCCGCGCTGAACCGGCAATGGGGCACGAGCTATGAGTCGTGGGACCTGGTGACGCCGCAGACCACGCGCGAGGCGATGCGGCGCACGGACGGCAATTACTCGTCGTGGGCCGACCACAAGGAGTGGATGGACGTTTCCTACGCCCGCGCGCTGAAGATGGGCGTGGGCGCGATCCACTCGGTCGATCCGGGCGCGTACGTGGCGATCGAGGGCGGGCAGATGCCGGGTTGGGGCGGTTACGACTACTACCGGTTGACGCAGGTGTTGGACGCCATTGAGCCCTACGACATCGGCAGCAACATCGAAATGATCCGTTCCTTCAGGCCGTCGATGGCCTTCATCACGACGGCGTTCGCGCGCGGGCCGTGGGAGAAGCACCGCATCTGGTTCGAACTGCTGCACGGCGCGCGCGGCAATATCATCTGGGACGAGAAGTCGGAACACGTGGGCGCGGACGGGGCTATCGGCGAACGGGGCCGCGAGGTAGCTCCTTACTACCAGGAGTTGCGCGGAGGAATTGCCGCCCTGCTCATCAACAGCGTGCGCCAGTCCGACCCCGTGGCGATCCACTACTCGCAGGCGAGCATGCGCACCGAATGGATGCTGGCGCAGCGGCCGAAGGGCGATGCCTGGATCGACCGCACGTCCGCCACGGAAAGGATGGACAGCGATTTCCTGAAATTGCGCGAGTCCTACTGCCGGCTGGTAGAGGACCTCGGGCTGCAGTACAACTTCGTCGCTTACACGCAGATGGAGCAGGGCGAACTGCTGAAGGGCGGCTACCGCGTGCTGATCCTGCCGCGGTCGAGTTCGCTCTCCGAGGCTGAAGTTGCGGCGATTCGCGAGTTTGCCGCGAGAGGCGGGCTGGTGATTGCCGACGGCGAGCCGGGCGTCTTCGATGAGCATAGCCGCCAGCGTCCGGCCGCCGCGCTGGCGGACCTGTTCACGGATGCCAGGCAGGCCGTGAAACTGGATGCGATGGACTACTACCAGCTGCGGCTGATGAATAAGGAAGGCGCGCTGCACGGCGAGGCGGAAAAGCTGTTCCAGGCGCGGGGCGTGCGGCCGCCATTCGCCGTGCTGGACGCGGGCGGACATCCGGTCACCGGCGTTGAGATGCACCGCTTCCGGAACGGCGGCGTGACGATCGTCGGCCTGCTGAACAATCCGCAGCAGAGAGTGGATGAGTTGGGGCCACCGGAGTTCAAATCGAACCAACGCTTCGAGAAGCCGGTCAGCGTCCGTTTAGTGTTGCCCGGCGAGTATTACGCCTACGACCCGCGCGCGGCCAAGGCGCTGGGACGAGTTCACGAACTAGCTGTGACGATCGATCCGTACGAGCCAGCCTTGTTCGTCTTCACGGGAACTCCGCTGCCGGCGCTGCGCGTCTCCGTACCGCACCGCATTGCACGGGGCGAGATCCTGCGCGTTGGCCTGGCGTACGACGGCGTCACGCTCGCAGGCAAGCCGGTGGTGCATGTGGATGTGCTGGACCCGGCCGGTCAGGTCGCGCTGCAGTATTCGGGCAACGATGTGCTCGCCGGCGAGGCGGGCGAACATCAAGTACCGCTGGCGGTGAACGACGCGCCGGGCCGTTGGACCATCCGGGTGAAGGATGTGCTCAGCGGGCAGCAGCAGGAATTGGCTGTCGACGTCTTCTGACCGCGCCCGCGGCTCGCCGGATGGGTGTATGAGATCGCCGGCTGAACGCGCGCGGAGTGGCCGCAACTGCGATCTTGCCTTCGGGCCGGCACGGCCCGGCTCAGGCAATCAGACTTGCTGTCGCGGCAGTTGTCGCCGCGATGCCCGCACAACGCCTAAATCCTCGATAGAATCGTTTCACCACCGTCAGCGGATCCGGCCAGAACCGGAAGTTGCGGTTGCCGGTGCGGAAGGACGGACCATGAGCAATTCGACGGGTATCGGGCGGCGTTCATTGTTTGGCGCGATCGCGGGCGCCATGGCTTTGATGGGCGAAGAACGCGCGGAACAGGTGGCCAAGGACGCTCCAATCCGCCAGCGGGAACCACTGAAGATTACGAAGCTTGAGACGTTCCTGGTCAAGCCGCGCTGGCTCTTCCTGAAAATTCACACGAACGTTAAAGAAATTGTCGGCCTGGGCGAGCCCATCACGGAGGGTCGCGCGCTGACCTGTGCCGCGGCGGTGAAGGAGATTGAACCGTATCTGATTGGCAAGGACCCGCGCGCGGTCGTGCACCACTGGCAAGCCATCTATCGCCACGCCTTCTATCGCGGCGGCCCGATCCTGACGTCGGCGCTCAGTGGCATCGATCAGGCGTTGTGGGACATCAAGGGCAAGGCGCTCGGCGTGCCGATCTACGAACTGCTGGGCGGCCCGACGCGCAACAAGGTCCGTGTCTACGCCCACGCCAGCGTCGACAATCCCGACAGCGTGCGGAAGGCCCTTGCGCAAGGCTTTACAGCCTTCAAGACGGGGCCGGCGAAGAAGCGGCCGGCGCGGTACATCGAGTCGCCCGCGGCCGTAGCCTATGCCGGAGAGAAGCTTGGCGAGTTCCGTAAACTCGTCGGACAGGACATCGACATCGCCGTCGATTTTCACGGGGCGATTTCGCCCGCGAACGCCAAGATGCTCATCAAGGTGATGGAACCTTACACGCCTATGTTCATCGAGGAACCGTGCCAGGCGCAGAACAACGATGTGATGGCCGAGATCGCGCGCTCCACGTATCTGCCCATCGCTACCGGGGAGCGGATCTTCACCAAGTGGGGCTTCCGCGACGTGCTCGAAAAGCGAGCGGCCACCGTGCTGCAGCCGGACCTGTGCCACGCCGGAGGAATCACCGAGGTGCGCCTGATCGCGGGTATGGCCGAGGCCTACTACGCTACCATCGCTCCGCACAATCCGCTGGGGCCGATCTCTCTGGCCGCGGGAGTCCAGATCGCCGCGTCCATTCCCAACTTCCTCATCCAGGAGCAGGTGTCGCTCGGCGAAGGATACGTCAAACAGCCGTTTACCGTCGCCAAGGGTTATCTCAATTTGCCCACCGCGCCCGGATTGGGGATTGAACTGGATGACAACGCCATGGCCGACAAGCTCGGCCATGACTGGAAGAATCCGGAAGCTTACGACGCGGACGACGGCAGCGTCGTGGACTGGTAGTCGGCTGGGCTCAGGCTCCGCCCGAATTTCGTTTTATTTCAAGGCAGCGCTGCCCGGTCGCGTGCGGCGCCGCCGTCGTGCTACTTGTCCCCTGGAGCAGTGTCCTGGCTGCCCTCCCGTCCCGGTTTCAGTCGCCATATCGGGGTCGCCGCACACAGCGCATCCACCGAGCGTCTTCGATTCCTGGCTGCCGTGATTCAGACCGATTGCGGCACGGAGTACGGCTGGCGATAGTTTCGGGTCAGCATCGCATCGGCTTCCGCGTCTCCGACGAATTTCTCCCGCTCGGCATCGAAGTCGAGGACGCGGCCCAGGCGGTAGGAAATGTTGCCGAGGTGCGCGAGGCCCGAGGCGCGGTGTGCGGTCTCGACGGGACCGTTCTGGTCTTCGGTCTTGCGCGAATGGATGGCCTTGACCCAGTTTGCGAAATGGTCGGTCAACGGGTCGCCGCCCTTGCGCGCCGGGCCCTTCTCCCGCTTCTGGCCCAGAAAGATCTCGTAGGACTCGTAGCCCTTGATCACCATGTAGCCTTCGGAGCCGTAGAAGATGTTGCCCACGCCCGCGCCGTCTTCCAGGTTCGTGCACCAGGGACGGACCTCAAATTCGATCGCCTTCTTCTGCTCCGGGTAGCTGAACAGAGTCGTCAGGACCTCGGGCGTCTGCTTGTCGTCGTCGAAGAGGAACTTGCCCCCCATGGCCGTGACCTTTTTCGGCAGAGTCTCCACGCCGAGGCCCCACATGCACATGTCGGTTTCATGGATGCCCTGGTTGCCGACGTCGCCGTTGCCGTAGTTCCAGGTCCAGTGCCAGTTGTAGTGGACGATGCGGCGGGAAAACGGCTCCAGTTGCGCCGGGCCGGTCCACAGGTCGTGGCTGAAGGTGGGGGGCGGCGCCTCGGGGCCCTTGTGGCCGATCGACGGGCGCCAGCGGAAGACCAGGCCGCGCGCCATGTAGACATTGCCGATGGTGCCTTGGCGCAGGTGCTCGACCGCTTCCTGGATCGCCTCGGAGCTGCGCATTTGCACGCCGTGCTGGACGATGCGCTTGTACTTGTGCGC
>Ga0315272_10001067_pt1 | contig 13806 bp, 14 predicted proteins | sample C3_middle_MG_FD_203918 | JGI IMG/M metagenome (GOLD analysis project Ga0315272, IMG submission 203918) | Sediment microbial communities from Yellowstone Lake, YNP, Wyoming, USA - C3_middle | ecosystem: Environmental > Aquatic > Freshwater > Lake > Sediment | place: USA: Wyoming | collected...
TCTTGAAATCTCATCTTGCGGTTCTCCTGCACGTAGCGGGCCCGGCTTATGGCGGCGTGTTGCATCGCTCCTCCACAAACCGGACAGATTACTTGCTAAAGACCGGACAACTCATTTACTCCTGACACTGCTTCGAGCGATACCTTGACATGACAAAACGGCGCGACCAAAATGTCATCGCCGGATCAAAGAGTGACAAAATCCGGCAGAAGGGGTGGAAAAACCAGCTGTATTTCGTGCAAAGCCCGTGAATTTTACGCTCCAGGTGCTTGGCACGGAATCTGCTGCCTAGCAGTGTTCTCTGGTTCGTTTTTGTTCTTGATCTTTAAGGAGTTATTCATGAAGCGTTCTGTACAACAAGGTTTTACCCTGATCGAATTGATGATCGTGGTGGCGATTATTGGTATTTTGGCAGCGGTGGCCTTGCCCGCGTACCAGGATTACATGACCAAAGCCAAGTTTACCGAGGTGGTGGTTGGCACTTCTGCCGTTAAGACGGCGGTTGAACTTTGTGCCCAGGAGTTGACTACTGTTACTGGTTGCAGTGCTGGTACGCAAGGTATCCCTTCTGCTTATACGACCGGTGTTGGCAAGCTCAAAGAACTGACTGTTACAGATGGCAAGATCACTGCGACCGCCGAAACCGGGAATGGTTTGACTGGTCAGACTTACATTTTGAACCCAACGCTAACCGCTGGAAAAGTCACATGGACAACAGACGCTGCTTCAACCTGCCTGCCAAAACTTTGCAAGTAAGCTGAATTTCAACCCAGCAATTAAACGCTCTCACGAGCGACAAGGTTAGAAAAAATGCACCCAACGGGTGCATTTTTTTATCCCACTCAAGAGGCAAAATGAAAACAGTTTTGACGAAAATTATTAGTTATCAAAAACAGCTATCTGTCTTGGTACTTTTGATTAGTGTAGTTGTGCTGTACGGACAGTTTTTGTGGAACCCGATCATTTTTGACGACCTTCCCTTTTTTATGCTGGATACGCAGGGAGTGCAGCCGGTTGATAGCTTCATTTATTCCCCACTAGGGCTGCGTTCATTGCCCTACGCCACTCTGGCCTGGACTAGAACCTTGTTCGGGTTGGATCTGATTTATTTCAGGCTCGGCAACTTGCTGTTGCATGCCGCCACCGTGTTGGCGCTCCACTCATTTCTGAAATACCTTTTCTCCGCCGTCTATTTGAGGAAAACTGCTGACTCGCTAAGCGCCAACCAGGCGGCCTTGATGGCTGCGTTGCTGTTTGCACTGCACCCTATGGCCACCTATGCAGTAGGTTATCTGGTGCAACGTACCATTGTGATGGCTACCCTGTTCAGCCTGTTATCCATGTTGGCCTACACCAAAGGGGGTGTGGAAAACAAGCCGCTGTGGATGTGGTGCAGTGTGCCGCTGTATTACCTGGCCGTGTACTCCAAAGAACACGCCATCATGTTGGTGGCTGTGCTGGGCGCATTGACGGTATTGCTTCACCCGGATTGGCGCACCAAGCTCAAAGCTCGCTGGGGCCTGTTTGCCGTGATGGCCTGTATCGCTGTGCTGGTCGTGTTGACCCGCAAGGAACTGTTTGGCTCGGTTTATGAGCCTGATGCCAAAAACATGCTGGGTAAAGACTACGGTGCACTGGCTTACCCCTTGAGTGTGATTACCCAGTGCGGCCTGTTTTTCAAATACTTGCTGCTTTGGATCCTGCCCAATACGGCATGGACGTCCATAGATATGCGGGAGACTTTTGTAAGATCATTGCTGTCACCTTATGCCGTGGCGGTGCTTGCCTATTTGGCGTGGGGTGCGACGGCAGTTTGGCTGCTCGTCAAGCGAGGCAACCAGGGGCTGGCAGGGTTTGCAATGTTGTTTCCTTGGGTGCTATTTCTTTCTGAGTTGTACTCCGTGCGAATTCAGGAGCCTTTCGTGCTCTACCGCAGCTACCTGTGGGCTAGCGCAGGTTTTGCAGTTTTGCCGGTGCTGTTGGCGGACATCAATCGAAAGCTATTGGCTCTGGTGTTTGCCGTCGTGGGATTGACCTTTTTGATGTTGAGCATGGAACGAATGATGACCTTCTCCAACTCCATTCTCGTCTGGGAGGATGCCAAGAAGCTGGTTGAAGGGAAACCCAAAGGTTTGGGGGCCGAGAGGATTTATTACAACCTGGGTCGAAACCAGTTATTAAACGACATGATCGACAGCAGCTTTGAAAATCTCCAGAAAGCCATCGCCATTGACCCGGACTACGCTCCAGCCCATGGTGTTCTGGGTGCTGTCTATATCAAGCAAGGACAATGGGAAAAAGCGATCACTCAATATACGATGGCACGTGCCATAAACCAAAAGCGAGGGGAGGCCCCTAGCTCCGTCTATCTGATGGGGCGGGCACGCGCATATGAAGGTTCAGGTGCCTTGCAAAATGCAATCAAGGACTATCTGGAAGCTTGCCGGATTGATCAAAGGGTTTGCGAGACGTTGCGAAAGTCGGCAAGCCCACAGCGCGGAATCAAGCAATGATCTGAAGATGCTCAGGCTTTGCACCAAGCACCAGATCGGGCCTGATGCGCTGGTCAAAGGTTGCCAACTGGCCTTGCTGTCGCACGGCCAGGGCTAGCAGGTAGGCGTCCGTGACTTGGCGGTGTCCCAGCAGGCGCTGCCAATCAATCAAATCCTCTGACAGCAAGCTGACATCAGCTGCCCAAAACATGTGTTCTGGCGCAGTACATGCCAAACCTAACCTCTGGGCCACCAGCGCCGCCGGTCTGGGGGTGGGATAGCTGGGTTGCGACATGATGCGTACCACACCGTTTTGCGTCAAAGGACACGAAGCCCAGCCGTATGCGGACTGTTGTGCCAACCATTCTGTGGCGCGGACGTGCATGGCGTGCCCGCCATCGAGCAAGGCAATCAGCACATTGACATCAAGCAGCGCCCGCATCAAACGCCCTCCGTATCGCGCAGGGCATCGATTTGGGCATTGCTGATAATGATGCCTTGAGACGCAAAAGGCTGAAAACCGGCAACCGTCTTTTGCGCCTGCGGTGCTTGCTTCAAGCTGCTTTGCCCAGTCATTGCCATGCGCAATAGACGTGAAATCACCCGCCCGGAAGACACACGCTGACTGTGGGCCATTTCTTTGGCTGCAGCCAAAATGTCATCATCAATATCCAGCGTTGTTCTCATTGATTTCTCCGTTTGATTCTTTTGCATCATGATGCTACCACATCAACCAATAGAATGGTCAGGATCGATTTCAATCCGCTACCCTGAGATTGCGGCCGTTCCTTGGCCGGCTCAGACTGAAAATTGATGCTGCGCAAATAGCGGCCTGGCTGAACCCGCGACCTGCTGCAGCCGCTAAATCCGATAACATTCACCCATACAGCAGGAAAGCCAAAGTGAAAGCCAGCCCCACCGCCATTGCCGACGTCATCATTTTCGAGCCCCAGGTGTTTGGCGATGCGCGCGGATTTTTCTTTGAAAGCTTCAACCAGCGGGCTTTCAAAACAGTCACGGGTCTGGATGTCAATTTTGTGCAGGACAACCACTCGCGCTCGGCCCGCGGCGTACTGCGCGGCCTGCACTACCAGGCTCAGCAGCCGCAAGGCAAGCTGGTGCGGGTGGTGCAGGGCGCGGTGTTTGACGTGGCGGTTGATGTGCGCCCCTCCTCCGCCACTTTTGGCGCCTGGGTGGGGGTTGAGTTGAGCGCCGAAAATCACCGGCAAATGTGGATTCCGCCCGGTTTCGCGCACGGTTTCTTGACGCTCAGTGACAGCGCTGATTTTCTTTACAAGACCACTGACTATTACGCGCCCCAGTATGAGCGTTGCATCGCCTGGAATGACCCGACCCTGGCGATTGCTTGGCCGTTGGCGGGTGCTACGCCACAAATTTCGAATAAGGATCAGGCCGGTGTCTGGTTCGCCAATCTTTAGGGCTGCACTGTGCAACTGTGTCGCTGGCATGCCGTTACCGATGAGCCGGCGTTACAACAAATGGCGATGGAGGTGATACTTGCCGGTGCGGCGCAGGCGATTCGTGAACGTGGCCAATTTCATCTTGTCCTCGCCGGCGGCAATACGCCGCGCGGGATTTATCATGGACTGCGTGCCGCCCAGACGGATTGGTCGGCATGGCATATTTATTTCAGCGACGAGCGCTGCGTGCCGCCAGACGATGCAGCCCGGAATTCGCGCATGGCGGCCGAGGTTTGGCTCGATGGCATACCCATCCCCACTTCCCAGTTGCATGCGATAGCGGGGGAATTGGGTGCGTTGCAAGCCGCCCGAAGGTATGCCCAAACACTGCAGGGCGTGGGCGACTTTGATCTGGTGCTGCTGGGACTGGGTGAGGATGGCCACACGGCAAGCCTGTTTCCTGGCCATGAATGGGGCGCTGCGCCCGGTTCACCCGACACGCTGGCAGTGTTGGACGCGCCCAAACCCCCGCCGCAGCGGGTGTCCTTGAGTGCGGCGCGGTTGAGTCGTGCGCGGCAAGTGGTATTTCTGGTCAGTGGCGAGAGCAAACACAACGCGGTGGCCCAGTGGCGGGCTGGCAAAGACATTGCGGCGCGGGCGATCATGCCAGCGGCGGGTATCGATGTGCTGGTGACGTCGGCGCTTCTGCTACCGTTGGCTCTGCAAAGTTAAGGAGATTCAAAATGCAAAAAATGCATTTGGGCATGATCGGCTTGGGGCGTATGGGTGCCGGTTTGGTACGGCGTCTGGCGCAGGCCGGCCACCCGTGCGTCGTCTATGACGCCAACGCGGCCGCGGTAAAAAATATCGCGGGCGACGGTGTTGCCGCTGCCGCCTCGATCAGCGAGTTGCTGGAAAAACTACCCAGGCCGCGCGCTGTCTGGATCATGGTTCCGGCGGCCGTGGCGGGCCAGACCGTCGATGAACTGGCCGCGCAGATGGCGGACGGCGACATCATCATCGACGGCGGCAACAGCTACTACCGCGACGACATTCTGAGGGCGCAGGCGCTCAAGGCGAAGGGCATCCATTACGTCGATTGCGGTACCAGCGGCGGCGTGTTCGGGCAGGAGCGCGGCTACTGTTTGATGATTGGCGGCGAGCAGCAGATCGTCCAATACCTGGATCCGATCTTCAGGAGTCTGGCCCCCGGCGTCGAGGCGGCGCCGCGCACACCGGGCAGGACCGGTCATGCGGGCCCGGCCGAGTATGGCTATCTGCATTGCGGCCCGGCTGGTGCCGGCCACTTTGTCAAGATGGTGCATAACGGCATCGAGTATGGCCTGATGGCGGCTTACGCCGAAGGGATGAACATCCTGTGCAACGCCGACGCCGGCAAGCGCTCGCACGCCAGCGACGCCGAGACCACGCCGATGCGCGACCCGCAGTATTACCAGTACGAGTTGAACCTGCCCGAGATCGCAGAGGTTTGGCGGCGTGGCAGTGTGGTGGCGTCATGGCTGCTGGACCTGACGGCAACGGCGTTGGTCGAGGACGGCGACCTCAGCGGGTTCTCGGGGCGGGTGTCGGATTCGGGCGAGGGCCGCTGGACGGCGCTGGCCGCCATCGACGAAGGCGTGCCGGCACCGGTCATCAGTGCCGCCCTCTTTGGGCGCTTTGCGTCGCGCGGCAATGCGGATTACGCAGATCGGCTCTTGTCGGCGATGCGCAAGCAGTTTGGCGGGCATGACGAGAAGAAAGAAGAGCACTGAGATGGGCCATAGCACGGGTCGCACGACGCGTTCTGATGCGCTGGTGATCTTCGGCGTGACCGGCGATCTGGTCTATAAGAAGATCTTTCCTGCGCTCTACGCGATGGTCAGGCGGGGCACCCTCAATATCCCGCTGATCGGCGTTGCCTCCTCCAACTGGAGCCAGGCGCAACTGCGTAAACGGGCCACCGAGAGCATCAAGCAATCGGGCCAGATCGCTGACCGGCCCGCCCTTGATCACCTGCTCTCGCTGCTGAGCTACGTGAGCGGCAACTACAACGACGCCGAAACGTTCGCGGCGATAAAAAAAGCGTTGGGGCGCGCCCGGCGTCCGGCGCACTACCTGGCCATTCCGCCCGCTCTGTTTGCAACGGTGATCCAGGGGCTGGGCGGTGCCGGTTTGGCGCTACAGGCGCGCGTCATTGTTGAAAAACCGTTCGGGCGTGACCTGGCATCTGCGCGCAAGCTGAATCAAATTGCACAGTCGGTGTTTCCGGAAGATTCGATCTTTCGCATTGACCACTTCCTGGGCAAGGAAGCGATCATGAATATTCTTTATTTTCGCTTTGCCAATTCTTTCCTGGAGCCGATCTGGAACCGCAACAGCGTGGCCAGCGTCCAGATCACGCTGTCCGAGGATTTCGGTGTCCAGGGGCGCGGCGCGTTTTATGAAGCGACCGGCTGTTTGCGCGACGTCATCCAAAACCACTTGTTCCAGATCGTTGCACTGCTGGCCATGGAGCCGCCCGCCTTCCGGGGCTATGGCGCTGTTCACAACGAGACCAGCAAGGTCTTCCAGGCCATGCGGCCATTGCAGCCAGACGATCTGGTGTGCGGCCAGTACGCCGGCTACCGCAAGGAGCCGGGTGTGGCCAAACGCTCCGATGTCGAAACCTTTTGCGCACTGCGTCTTTTTATCGATTCCTGGCGCTGGCAAGGGGTGCCGTGGTACCTGCGTTCAGGCAAGTTTCTGGCCGAGACCGCCGCCGAAGTGCTGGTTCAACTCAAGCCGCCGCCGCAGCGGCTGTTTGCCGACTCGGCAGCGGCAAGCTGCTCTGCCAACTACCTGCGCTTTCGGCTCTCACCCAATTCCGCCATCGCCCTGGCGGCGCGCGTCAAACGCGCGGGCAAAGAATTCGTCGGTGATCAGCGCGAACTCTATCTGCTCGATGAACACGTGGGAGAGGAAGCGCCCTACGAGCGCCTGTTGGGCGATGCCGTGGCGGGTGACGGCGCGTTGTTCACGCGCCAGGATGCGGTCGAGGCCGCTTGGGCGGTGGTTGACCCGGTTCTGAACATCCACCTCCCGATCCACGCCTACCGGCGTGGCAGTTGGGGGCCCAAAGCCGCTGCTGCGCTGATCGCCAGCGACGGCTGCTGGCACAACCCGGTAGCCAGGGAACAAAGCGGCGCGCGTTAGTGGGCGAAACGTTTGAGCAGTTTCATGAGTTCATCCACCGCCGCGTCGCCGTCGCCCGACTGGATCGCGGTGCGGACACAGCCGTTGGTATGGCTCGCGAGCAGCTGCAAGGCGAGTGCGTCGAGCGCGGACTGGATGGCAGCGATCTGCGTCAGTATGTCCACGCAATAGCGGTCCTCCTCGACCATTTTCGCGACCCCCCGCGCTTGCCCTGCGATCCGGTTCAGGCGCTTGAGCAGCGCCGACTTGTTGGGCTGCACGACCGCCGGGTGCGCGTGGTGCTCGCACTTCTTCGCCTCAGTTGGCGACTTCAAATCCGGCCTCCTCAACGCTGCGCTTGAATTGCTCCAGGCCCACCTTGGTCGGGTCGTAGTCCACCACGGCGCATTTTTTCTCCAGCGATACCTCGGCTTTGGTCACACCGCCGAGTGCCGTCAAAACATTGGTTAGGCTGCGTACGCAGCCGCCGCAGGTCATTCCTGAAATTCCTAAAGTTACGGTTTGCATCGATTTCTCCTTGGGTTATTAAGCATTTAGCCGCGCCGCCAACGGCGCAACAGCAGCGAATTGCTGACCACCGACACCGAAGACAGCGCCATCGCCGCCCCGGCAATCACCGGATTGAGCATGCCGGCCGCCGCGAGCGGAATGCCCAGCACGTTGTAAATGAAAGCGAAGAACAGGTTTTGCCGGATTTTTTTGAGAGTGGCGCGCGACAGGCTGATGGCATCGACGACCGAGAGCAGGTCGCTTTGCATCAACGCGATGTCGGCCGCCTCAATGGCAACATCCGAACCCGCGCCGATGGCGAAGCTGACGTCGGCAGCGGCCAGTGCCGGTGCATCGTTGACGCCGTCACCGACCATGCCGACCACTTTTCCGGCGGATTTGAATTCGGCCACGGCAGCGGCTTTATCGCCCGGCAGCACCTCAGCGCGGTAGTTGGCCACGCCGGCGGCTTGCGCAATTGCTTTTGCCGTGGCGGGGTTGTCACCGGTCAGCATCACCACCTCGATGCCCATGCTTCTGAGCTTGGCGACGGCCTCGCGCGAACTGGCGCGCAGCTTGTCGGCGATCGCCAGATAACCGAGCATGCGTCCGGCGCCGCCGACCGCGATCACGGTCTTGCCTTGTTCGACCAGCGGTCTGATGGCCGCAGCGTCCAGGGTGAAGCCCGCTTCCGAGAGATAGGCCGGTGCGCCCAGCAGCAGCGTCTGTTCGCCACCGAGCGCGGGAACGTAGAGCACGGCCTGCACGCCTTGGCCGGTGACAGAAAGAAAATCGCGCACGGGCACCGTTGCAATGGCTTGCTGTTTCGCATGTTCCAGCACCGCGTGCGCCAGCGGATGGGCCGAGCCGGCTTCAAGGCTGGCCGCCGCCGCGACCAGGTCGCGCTCGGTAAACCCGTCTGCGGCCAGCACATCCGTCACCACCGGCTTGCCTTCGGTCAGCGTGCCGGTCTTGTCAACGATCAGCGTGCGGATTTTCTCCGCCTGTTCCAGCGCCACCGCATTCTTGACCAGCACCCCGGCTTGTGCGCCGCGCCCGGTGCCGACCATGATGGCGGTCGGCGTCGCCAGGCCGAGTGCGCAGGGGCAGGCGATCACCAGCACCGCGACCGCGTTCACCAGTGCCGGTGCGAGTTCGCCGCCTATGCCCCACCAGAGCAGGAAAGTCAGCGCGCTGATGGCGACCACGACCGGAACGAAGACGCCCGCCACCTGGTCGGCCAGACGCTGGATCGGCGCCTTGCTGCCCTGGGCCTCGCGCACCAGGCGGATGATGCCGGCCAGCATGGTCGCCGCGCCCACACCCTCAGCGCGGCAGCGCAACAGCCCCTGCTGGTTGAGCGTGCCGGCAAACACCTTGTCGCCGGCACGTTTGCTCACGGACAGGCTCTCGCCGGTGAGCATGCTCTCGTCCATGCCGGATTCTCCGCTCGCCACCAGGCCATCGACCGGAATGCTTTCACCAGGGCGCACAACGAAGATATCGCCGATCTGCAGGCTCGCGACCGGCACCTCGACCAGCACGCCGCTCTGCTCCACGCGCGCGGTCTTGGGCTGCAGACGGATCAGCGCCTCGATCGCGGCCGAGGTGCCGAGCTTGGCCCGCGCTTCGAGCAGCTTGCCCATGAGAACCAGCGTGATGATGACCGCGCTCGCCTCGAAGTAAACGTGCTGATGGTGCAGGCCCAGCAAGGTGACGATGGCCGAGAGGCCGTAGGCCGTGCTCGTGCCCAGCGCCACCAGCACGTCCATGTTGGCGCCACCGCCGCGCAAGGCCTTGTAGCCGCCGATGTAGAAGCGTCGGCCGATCCAGAACTGCACCGGTGTGGCCAGCACCAACTGAAGCCAGCGCGGCAGCAGTTCGGTATGCACTTGGTTGAACATGAAGAACATCTGCAGCAGCAGCGGCAGACTGAGCGCGACCGAAATCCAGAACAGCCGCAGATCGGCACGGTAGGCGTCCGAGCGGCGCGCCTTTTCTTCTTCGGCGCTGGCCTCGACGCGCTCGCTCGCGTCGTAGCCAGCCTTTCGGATGGCGGTGGTGAGTTGCTCAACGCTGGAGAGCCCCGGCAGGTAGCGCACCCGGGCGGTTTCGCTGGCGAAATTGACTTCGGCGTGCACACCCTCGAGCTTGTTGAGTACCTTTTCGATGCGCGCGGCGCAGGCCGCGCAGGTCATGCCGGACAGCGTGAGTTCGACCAGTCGCTCTGGCACCGAGTAGCCGGTTTTGCGGATCGCCTCGAGCACGCCTGCCGGTGACGTCGTGTCAGGTTGGACGCTCACCAGCGCCGACTCGGTTGCAAAGTTCACGTTCGCCGTCACGCCCGGCAGTTTGTTCAGGCTCTTTTCGATGCGCGCGGCGCAGGCGGCGCAGGTCATTCCCGCGAGCGGCAGGTCCAGGCGAAGCATTGATGACGATGGCATAGGGATAGGCTCAGAAGTAGGGCAGGGATGGTTCTCAAATTATACCCATATGGGGTATTTGTCAAATACCGGGTTGACGGTCGGTAACTGTCCCCTTTTGATCCAGGGTGGACTTCCCTCGCGCACCCATGCTGGGCGCGCATGAAAAAATCCCGCCACCAGGGCGGGATTTCGGGGTGACGGTTAAACCGATGCTTCAAATCGCCGGATGCATGTTCGGGTGCAGTTGGTTGCACTGGGCGCTGACCTCCCCGCCAACCATGAAGTCGCCAGTGCGAACTGCCTGGGCGAGTTCAGCCTGGACTTGCGCACGCGTGAGGCTGGCCTGCACTTGCTTGGCTGGATAGCGATTGGGGTACAACGCATTGAGATTGAGGCCGCTCTCGCCAGCGGCCATAATGTCACCGGTACGGGTGGCTGCGGCCAGTTCGGCATTCACCTGTTCGCGCGAAATGCCCGATTGCACCTGCTTGGTTGGATAGCGGTTCGGGTACAACTCGTTGAGCTTGCCGCTGAGTTCTCCAGCGGCCATGATGTCGCCGCTGCGAACGGCTTGGGCCAGTTCGGCTTGCACTTGCTCACGAGAGACTCCCGCGAAACTGGTGCTGGCGATCAGGCCGGACGCGAGGATCAATGCGATGGCTGTAAATTTGGTTTTCATGATGATTCCTTTCAAAGCTTGTTAAACAGTTCCGGGCAGGTCGGTCATCATGGTGTACCGTCTTGTCCCGTTTCAATCGCCACATTGCGATATGAGTGAACTATAGAAAGCGGACCCCGACAGGCGCATGACGGTCAAATTACAAATCGGTCAGCAATTTGTCTCAATGCGCGCGCGGTAGTTTGATCGTGAACGTGGTCACGCCGCGGCTGGATGCGACCGAGATCGTGCCGCCATGGGCGAGCACGATGGACTTGGTGATGGCCAGCCCCAAGCCGGTGCCTTCGCCGGTGCGCTGGCGTGATGAATCAACTCTGAAGAAGCGGTCGAAGACCCGCTCCAGGCATTCCGGTGGAATCGTGTCACCGGTATTTTCCATGCGAATCGAGACCGTGTCCGGGCTTGCGCTGATGGTGACGCGCAGCGCCGTACCCGCCGTCGAATGACGCACCGCGTTGGACAGCAGGTTGCCCAGTGCCCGGCGCAGCATCAGCCGGTCGGCACTGACTTCGCCGTCGCCTTCGGTGCTGAGTTGCAGTGCTTTTTCTTCGGCCACTGCATCGTAGTAATCGAACAGCACACGCACTTCCGCTGCAAGATTGACTGTCTCGCGGTTGGGTACGGCCAGGCCATTTTCAGCCTTGGCGAGCAATAGCATGTCAGAGATCATGCGGGCCATGTGCTCGAACTCTTCGGCGTTCGATTCGAGAATGTTTCGGTATTCGTCGGCATTGCGCGCTTTTGAAAGGGCAACCTGCGTTTGCGTCATCAGGTTGCTGACCGGTGTGCGCAACTCATGCGCAATGTCGGAGGAAAACTCTGAGAGCCGAAGAAACGCTTCTTCGAGCCGGGCCATCATTTCATTCAAGGATTGCGCCAATTCCGCCAGCTCCAGCGGCACCGACGCCACCGGCAGGCGGTGGCTGAGTTGTTGCGCAGTGACCCCTTGCGTCTGTTCGCGCATGGCGCGCAGCGGTGCCAGGCCGCGCCGCGCCGCCGCCCAGCCGAGCAAACCGGTGAGCGCCGCTGCGCCCGCGACAAACAGCCACAGCGTCAGCAAAAAAGAGCGCATGAAGGCCTGGTGGTGGGCAATGTCGGTGGCCACCGCGACGATCACCTCCGAGTGCGGGTCGATGCCGGTAGGCAGTGCCGCTGCGACCACGCGATAGGTTTGCTGGCCCAGCGTCCAGAGCATGGGTTGCTGCGGATTCTGGGCCGCACTGGCAAGCACCAGTGCGGGGTCGAAGTGGGCGTTCGAGGTGGCGAACAGCACCGTCTTATGCTGGTCGAGCACCATCACTTCGAGGCCGTGGTGCCCAATCAGCGAGTGGTCAAGCTGCTGTGCCAGGGGTTTCAGATCGTCCTGCGATTTGAGCATCAGAAGGGCGTGGTGGACCAGCACCATCTTGTCTGTGAGGACCTCCATGTCCAGATCCTCAAAGTGCTTTTCAACCGAGGAAGCGATCACGAAACCCAGTGCCAGCAGCACCGTTGAAGAGGCCGTGACAAACAGCAGTGTCAGGCGCCGGGTGATGGAGGTTTTGCTGGTCAGGCGCAATCGGCACTCTCCAGCACGTAGCCCATGCCGCGTATGGTGCGAATGAGTTTGGGTTCAAAATCGTCATCCACCTTGGCGCGCAGGCGGCGCATGGCGACTTCGATGACGTTGGTGTCACTGTCAAAGTTCATGTCCCACACCTGCGACGCGATCAGCGAACGTGGCAGCACCTCGCCCTGGCGGCGCAGCAGCAGTTCCAGCAAGGCAAATTCTTTGGCGGTCAGATCGATGCGCTTGCCGGCGCGGGTGACACGCCGGCGCATCAAGTCAAGCTCCAGGTCGGCCGCGCGCAAAAACTCCGCCGCCGTAGCCTTTGCGCCTCGACGCAAGAGCGTGCGCACCCGGGCCAGCAGCTCAGAAAAAGCAAATGGCTTGACCAGGTAGTCGTCGGCACCGAGTTCCAATCCCTTGACCCGGTCATCGACGTGGTCGCGCGCCGTCAGGAACAGCACCGGTGTGTCCTTGCCCGCGTGGCGTATGCCCTGCAGGACCGCCCAACCATCCATGCCGGGCAGCATGACATCGAGAATCACCAGGTCGAAGTCTTGCGTCAGCGCTTGATGCAGACCGTCGGTGCCGTCGCGCATCAAATCGACCACGAAACCCGCTTCAGCCAGGCCCTGCTTCAAATAGTCCCCGGTCTTGGGTTCGTCCTCAACAATGAGAATTTTCATGAGCGCCATTCTGCGCTGTTTCGATGCCGGTACGACGTAGATAACAGCAATGTAATCTGGCGGACAGCTTTCTGGCGGGTGCCAGCCGGTAAACTGCGGCACGAGTTCAAGCAAGAGTTTTCTGCTCACAATCTCCCTGTTTACCGGCCTCGACTGAAGGAAAAATGAAAAAAACGCGCAACTTTTTGATGACGCTGACTGCCGCGTGGTTCGCCACGGCCGCTGTAGCGGGTGGCACCCACGCGGGCGGGCATGGGCATGACGTTTCTGATATTGGCCTGCCCGGCCAGGCGGTCAAAGTGAGTCGCACCATCGAGCTCGATATGAGCGACACCATGCGTTTTGTGCCGAGCAAGATAACTGTGAAGCAAGGGGAAACGATTCGTTTTGTGATAAAAAATTCTGGCTTGCTCAAACATGAGTTTGTGATGGGCAAGATCAAGGCGTTGCAAGAGCATTACGAGTTGATGAAGAAGTTCCCGCAAATGGAACATGCCGATGCCAATATGCTCACCGTGGCACCGGGCCAGACCGGCGAGTTGATCTGGCAGTTCACCAAGTTTGGGTCGGTGGACTTTGCCTGTTTGCAGCCCGGCCATTACGATGCCGGCATGAAAGGTGCGATTGAGGTCGCACGCGGCACGGCCGTTGCAGCGTCCAATAAAGCGTCCGAAGCGAAGACGACGGTCAACCATGACATGACGCAGGGCGAAGTCCGCAAGATCGACAAGGATGCAAAAAAAATCACGATTCGCCACGGTGACATCAAAAACCTGGGAATGCCGCCCATGACGATGGTGTTTCAGGTAAAGGATGCTGCTTTCTTGGAAAAGTTCAAGGTCGGTGACAAGGTGCAGTTCAAGGCCATCATTGAC
>Ga0315272_10001068_pt1 | contig 13802 bp, 15 predicted proteins | sample C3_middle_MG_FD_203918 | JGI IMG/M metagenome (GOLD analysis project Ga0315272, IMG submission 203918) | Sediment microbial communities from Yellowstone Lake, YNP, Wyoming, USA - C3_middle | ecosystem: Environmental > Aquatic > Freshwater > Lake > Sediment | place: USA: Wyoming | collected...
GACGTCTTGGCGGACTTGGGGAGATACGCCGTCTTTATCTCTAGGCATGAGATGAGCAACCCCAGGCCCATTTTTACCGTCCACACGCCTGGGACCTGGCCCGACGTGTCTGTCTCGAACCCCCACCTGGCTTCTGCCGTCTTTAGAGCTCTATGCCGCATGGCCTACGAGCCGTTTACCTGCGCCTTTGAAGCCACTCACCACCCTCCAAACACCTCGGCGGTGTCTGCCACGTTTGTAGAAGTGGGTAGTACAGAGGGTGAGTGGAGAGACAGAAAAGCGGTTGGCGTCCTTCTCCACTCTGTGGAGGAGGTGCTGGGCGGCGGCCTGCCTGAGAACCCGCCTGCTATGGTGGTGGGAGATCTGCATTACGTGACGGTTGCAGACATGGTGTTGAGGGGGGAGGTGGACCTGGGCCATGTGGTGCCTAAATACGTGGAGATAACTCTAGAGGCGGTCAAGACCGCCTACAGGAAGCACACGGCGCCGGTTAAGAAGGCTGTTGTTTTTAGGAAAAACGTGAAAAACCCCACCCGGGGCGAGGTTGTGGAGTTTTTCAGGAGCCAAGGCGTGGAGGTTGTGTTGAAGGGGTGACCTGCAGGCCTGTCGTATTTGAGCCTCTGGAGTGGCTTTACGTGATGCGGCTAGCCACTAGGCTGCTTCCGGAGTTGTCTTTCCACAGAGATGAGGAGGCGGCGGGGGTTGCCGCTGGTCTAGGCGGCGTTTCGATAGACGTGTTGCGGGATTTCGACTGGAGCAGTCCCGTGGTGTATATGCCCCCCTTCGAGAGGTTGGCCAGCGGCTCGGTGGTCGTGGCCGTGGAGGGCTACGCGGCGAGGAAGCTGGAGCGGCGCAACGTGAGGGTGGACGTGGTGGTGAGCGACCTAGACTTCGAGCCGGATGGCGTGTGGCTGGGCAGGTGGGCGGTGGTGCACGTCCACGGCGACAACTACTGGCGGGTGCCGCGTGGGCCCTGGGTGTACACTGTGCAGAGCTGGCCGCGGGGCTGTACCTTCAACATATCGGGCTTCACAGACGGCGACAGGGCCGTCTACTTGGCGTACTACATGGGCGCGAAAGAGATTACGATATCCGGCTTCTATCCCCACGTAGTTTTGAAAAGAGACGACGCGGTGAAGAGGAAGAAGCTGGCTCTGGCGTCTCTTCTCATAAAACGAGTTGCCTTAAGAGTCTCCGTGGGTTTTCTCTAGGAGGTACTCTATGGTGTAGTGTAGACTAGCGAGTCGTCTCCTGTCCATTTCTATCTTCACGTATTCATCTAGCGTAAGTTGTATAGGCGACATATCTTGTCCTGAGATCACAACACAAGGCGAGCCGCCGCAGAGGGCGAGGGTGTAGACTGTGCGGAAGGGCTCTAGGTCTATGAAAAACCATATGGAGCCTCCCACCTCCTCCAGTGCTTTTTTCAGGCGTGAAAGAGGTATAAGCTCGAGGGGCATCACTCGCCGAATTTCTCCGTGAGGCCGAGGTAGCTGCCGAGGATAGGCACCACGTCTAGGCCTCTTATCCGCCCCAGTGCCCCTCTCCAGCAGGTGAGTTCTGAGAATTTAGCAACGTCGTCGGTGACCACATCTGGGCCGTAGAGCATTATGGGCACTGGCTCGCCTGTGTGTTCCTTCACCGAGACAGGCGTGGCGTGGTCTGACGTCACCACGACGTAGTTGTTCAACAGCTTGTCTAGGTAAGGCGCCAGCGACCTATCCAGCCGCTCGATTACAGACACCTTCCCGTTGAAATCCCCGTCGTGGCTTGTGCTGTCTGTGCCTTTGACGTGGAGGAAGACTAGGTCGTATCTAGCCATGAGCTCCACCGCCAGCTTCACGGCTTCGTCAAACACGTCGTCTTTAGTCCCGCCAAGGCCGGGCGCCGTGTAGACGTCCATGCCGACGGCCCGCGCCACGCCTCTGATCAACGCCACTCCGGCGATGGCGGCGGCCTTTATGTTGTACCTCTCCTTGATGGGCTCTATCTGGGGCATGTAGCCGCCGCCTCTCAGCAGTATCGCATTTATGGGTAGCCTCCCCTCGAGCCTCCTGGTCTTGTTTATCTCGAGCTCCCTCGCCGTCTCTGAAAACCGCCTGGTGATCTCGTTCACCACCTCGGCGGTCAACACCGCTTCTTTGCTGTTCTCAAGCGGCTCGGAGCGTAGGAGCTTAGCGCCGACTTTGTGGGGGTCTGTGTCGCTGACTCTGTGGCTCACGGCGCCTCTTAACACCAAGACGCCGCGGTGCTCCACTGTGGATTTATAGACTACCTCGACGCCGTACTTCCGCCCTACCTCTTCGCCGATTTTGTTCAAAACCTCCTCCACCGCCTTCGCCTCCTCCGGCGCGATGTACCGCCCAGCCCGCCTATCAATAACCACGCCGGACTCGTCTACGGTGGCTAGGTTGGTTCTGAAGGCCACGTCGCCGGGCTTCAGCTGTACGTCGGCGCCCAGCGCCTCGAAGGCGCCGCGGCCTGTGTAGTACTTGTAGGGGTCGTATCCGAACAACGCCAGGTGTGCCGTGTCGGAGCCCGGCCTGACGCCCGGCGAGATGGGGTCGAGAATGCCGCAACTGCCCAGCGACGTGAGGTAGTCGATTGTGGGCTTGAAGGCGACGTAAAACGGCGTCTTGCCTCCCCTCGGCCGGTCGCCGCCTCCGTCGAAGAGGATCCAGAGGACGCTAGGCATGGCCCCCTTCGTGGGTCTCTTTTTTGACCCAGTCTAGATAGTCCAGGTGCCCAGCCACTACGGGCAACGCGATTATCTCCGGCACCTGGTAGGGGTGCACCGCCTTGACTTCTTTCACTAATTCGTTCATCTTGTCGCTGGTGGTTTTGACTATGAGTAAGACCTCTTCGGCCTCTTCTATCTTGCCCTCCCACCAGTAGGCCGACGACACGGGCGTCATGTTGACGCAAGCCGCCAGCCTCCTCTCGAGGAGGTGTCTCGCGATCTTCTTCCCGCTTTCACGATCCGGGGCCGTAATAAACACCGCCACGTACATAGATAGCTGTAGAAGCAGAATTAAAAATATCTTTGTCGCTTATGGACGCCCCCGTCAGAAGCAGTCTTTTTGACATAAATGTTTAAAATGGGTTTTCCGGGGGTGTATGTGGAGAGGCAATTCGTCTATGAGGTGGGGCCTAAGCTTATCGAGAAGGTGCTGCCGGAAAGCGACAAGGTGAGGAAGGTGTGGGAGCTTTTGGTCAACGATGTGGAGACGCAGGCGTATCTCAAGATGGCTAACGTCTTCGCGGTTCAGAGGCTTAAGTATAACGACCACGGCCCCGTACATTCAAGAATCGTGGCTGGCAGCGCCTTGGCCATCTTCAGGATATTAACTGAGAAGGGCTTTAAACCCAGCGTCGTCGCAGACGGAGTTGGCGACGTGGAAGACGCCATGGTGGTGACTTTGGCGGGGGCTTATCTCCACGACATAGGCAACTCAGTCCACAGAACGCATCACCCCATATACTCCGCCTTGTTGACGGATAGAATCGCCGAGAAGATACTCTCGAAGGTGTACGGCAACACCGAGAAGATGTACATGCTTAAGCAGGAGGTTATGCACGCCGTGTTTTGCCACGACGAGGCGTACACCTGCCTAACCTTTGAGGCGGCTTGTGCCAAGATCGCCGACGGCACAGACATGTCGAGCGGGAGGGCGAGATACCCCTACCGCATAGGCAAACTAGACATACACGCATTAAGCGCTCTGTCTATTGAGAGGGTGGAGCTGGCGCCCAACGAGACGCGGCCGCTTGCCATAAACGTATACATGAGCAACGAGACGGGCATATTTCAAGTAGACACGGTGCTTGGTCAGAAGATCGCCACGTCTGGTCTTGCCCCCTATGTCGAAGTTAGGTCGTATGTAAAGGGCAAGCTACTTGCTGTAAGAACCTTCGAGACGACTCACGTAATTAGGAGCTGAGCTTTACAATTTTCGACACTCTCTCTAAATCGCCTCTCACGACTTCGATGAGGAGTTTCAGCGTCTTACACCCCTCTCCCTCAAGTATTGGGATTATCTTGATGTAGACCTCATAGACGCCCTCGGCTACTCTTTCGTCTAGTTTCGACAACGACATTTTTAACTGCTGTAGGTCGGCGCTCTCTACGGGTCCTCCCATTAGAACCATGCCTATGTGCTTAGCTGTGCCCTTTACGCTGAGGAGATAAGTGGAGTTGTCCACCGAGACGTAGTCTAAGTGCTCCGGGAGTAGCGATATGTCCAGTTTCTCAAATAACTCTCTCATGTGGGGGTGAGAAAGCTGAATAAGCCGCTCGGCGCATGTCTGTAGCCTCTCGGCAGAGGGGCAACTTAGGTCGCACTGTTCACATTTTGGATGTACCATTCTTAAGAGCTCGGCTGTGTATTTTAGTTCGTCAAATCGCACGCTTTTTCCATATGCCGTAAGAACGGCCTCCACAGCTCTCTCAAGCTCGGAGCAGTCTTTTGCCTTCTCAATGATCTCCTTTAAGACGCAGTTCTTGTAGACTAAATCCCGTAGCCTCGACTTAACGTCGCCGCTCTTGCCTTCGGCAATTAACCTCCCGATCTCTATGGCAACTCCGGTGAATTTGCCAGACGCCGCCAAACCCAAGGAGCTGAGGGTGGGGGTTATGGTGCGGTAGAGACTTTTGGCCAGCCGATTCTCCTCGAGAAACTCGGCGATTACCTCCCCGGTGCCGACGACGCCTTGTGTGTATTTTACATACGCTTTCTTCAAAAGATTTAGCAACCTGTCGGGGGGTATGCGTATGTACCACGAATTGAAACGGCAGCCGCCTCTTTGAAGCTCTTCTTTTAGCTTTTTACATAGCCGTTCCAAGTCATCTGCTGTGGCGACCTCCTCTTCGTAATCGCCTATGCGGACAACGACCACGTCTAGTTGAGAGGGGGAGGTTAAAACCTGCTCCTGTATCAGTATCGTTATACATATAACCACTGGCGTTTCTATGAACGTGGACGTGGTGGCTATCCTAAAAAGAGGAGACCTCGAAGAGATCAAAAAGGCCCTCGCCGAGGTTCACCGGCAGAAGGCCTTCTCGCTGGCGGACTCTGAATACTTTAAGGAAGAACTTGAAAACGCAGCCAAACTCCACGCCTACCACCTAGCGCTCATCTCCAGAATTATGCCAGAGGCGGAGCCCGACCCCGAGAGCGTCACTGGGCTCGACTACCGCTTGGCCAAGGCGTTTCGTGAAGGCGTTGAGAAATGCGGCGAGGTGCCTCCTGTGGAGGACAAGTTCTTCAGGTTAGTTGTGGAGGAGCTGAATCGACTTATCAAAGCGCTTTGTGGATAGCTCCGAGTAGATTACGTATAACGAAAGGGTCAACACGGCGACTACGGCCAGAGACACGTAGAGGTGGAGCTCCCCCAGCTTGGCTATCAACGCGAAAACCACGTAGGTGGCTAGGGCGAGGGTGGAGGTTAGTATGGCTATGCTGGTGTAGCGGGCCTCCTCGAACTCCCTGAGGGCTATCAGAAGGTCTTTGTATATCTCCCTGGAGTATTTCACTAGGAAGTATGAGGCGGGGGCGAGGACTGCCAACGCGTATACGCCTAGATACGCCACGGCCAGCGCAACGGCGAGAGACACCACGGCGAGTTTCGTCGCGGTGATGAAGGCGTGGGTGACCACTTTGTACAGCTTCTCGTACGCCACCGTGGTCCTCAGCTCTCTTATACGTGCGGCCACGTAATCCTCTACTGCGCTTCGGCGCTTCCACGCAAGCGGCGCGAGGAACATGGTAAATATAGGCGTCACCGCAAGCGCGAAGGCGAGCTCGGCGCTTTTTACAACGCCGAGCGTATATGCCACAACTGGGATGGACAGGGAGAGCTCGGAGACGTGGGCCATGGAGACCGCCACGCCGGCGGAGAGTTTGGGCTGTCCTGTTGTAAACAACGCGCTTAAAAACACAGCCGCCGCTCTTATGAAAATCGCCGCAAGCGCCACCAAGAGGCTGAGGGCGAGGTAGATCGGGTTCACCGCCGGCGTCGGAATAGATATGCCGACGACCAACATGTAAAGGTATATGATCAGCCCCGAGAGGGCGGCCGCCTCCTTTACATGTACGCCGTGTGTGTCTGCCCTTGAGAAGAGGTAGCCTCCTATGAAGGAGCCTAGGTAGGGAGACGCCAGCTGGAATTGCTGAATCACGTAGACGAAGCCGAAGGCCATGGCGAGGGCGAAGGGCAGAGCGTATTCGCGCCCAATTATATACCTGTAGACGTATGTAAAGACTCCAAGCGCGGCGCCGCTTATGGCGATTATCACCACTAGGTTTACCAGTAGCAAGTCCGGCGTGGCGCCGCCCAGAAGGAGGCTGAGAGCGAAGAAGAGCACGGCGTCTTCCAGCGTCGCGAGCGAAAGCGCAATCGTCCTGGCCGCCTCGGGGAGGGTCTTGGTCAGGTTGTAGGTAAGTATGCTTGAGGAGCTCAGCATCATTACTGCAACCACCAGCGCCTCAGCTATTGAGAAGCCGCCGAGTCTAAACACCGCGATAGAGAAGCCGAAGATGAGGGCGGCCTCGATCAGCGCGGCGAAAAACGCCGCGGGGGAAAGACCGCTCGTGCCCAGCTGCCGCCCCACCTCAAACGCCACGAGGGTCAGCAGGACCTGTAGGTATATGCCGGGGAGAGAGACGTCGAGCACTTTGCCTATAATAGCCCCCGCGAGGAAGAACCCGAGAAAGGGCGGGAGGCTCAACCTGTCGAGGAGGTAGGCTAGCAACACTCCGAGGAAAACCGCTATGGAGACCTCCCCCAGCGGGTTCACTCCACCGTGTAGTAAAGCCTTTTCTTGCCCTTACCCCTGTTTTCGATCTTGAGGATCTTGATCGTCCCTATCTCGCGTGTGTTTTTCACGTGGGGGCCGCCGTCGGCTTGGATGTCTACGCCAGGTATCTCCACTATCCTGAGCTGGGGGACGTCGGGGGGCATCTTCTCGGCCAGCTTCACGACGCCCGGAATCTTCAGGGCCTCCTCCCTGGGGAGCCAGTATACCTTTACCTCGAGCCCCCTCTTGGCGATCTCGTTGGCCTCTGCCACGGCCTCCTCGAAGATCCTCCTCACGGCCGCCATGTCCCCCTCGATGTTGAAGTCGTCGCGGGCGTAGTCTGGGGTTATGTCGCCCCCCGTGATCAAGGCGTTGTATCTGTTGTAGAGCACGGCCGAAAGTATGTGCGCCGCCGTGTGTAGCCGCATTTTTCTATACCTCTTATCCCAATCTAACACGCCCCGCACCATGTCGCCCGGCTTAAATGCGGGCGTTCTGTCGAGGACGTGAACCACCTCACCTCCCTTATGTGCCGCCGTGGCGGCGTATCTCTCCCCGGCGAATTCTATAAACCCGCTGTCTGCCTGAACTCCACCCGTCCCGTCGTGGAACGCGGTCTTGTCCAGCACGACCTCGTTGCCGGAGACCTCGAGGACTGTAGCGTCGAACTCCTTTATGTAGGAGTCCTCCTGATAGAGCAACTTGGTCCTCATGAACGTAGATTTTTTCCGTATTTTAATTATTCTGCTACGTCGAAGTAGAAGCCGTATTTTTCGAGCTCGTCAAGTAGTTTAGACATGTCGAGGGTGCCCGGCACCTCCACCACGAAGACGAGGCGGACGTAGTTTGGCCTCTGCTCGGGGTCGTAGCGCTCATGAAATACCTCTAATATGTTTACGTTGTGTGCGGCCAGTATAGAGGCTGCCTTGGCGAGGGTTCCAGGTCTATCGGGGACTTCGCCGACGAGCTTCACCACTCGCCGTTGTCTAGCCAAAGCCTTCATTAATACACGCATCAAAATAGGGGCGTCTATGTTTCCGCCTGATATCACAGCCACGGCCTTCCTCCCCCTGACATCTACTTTGCCGGACATCAACGCGGCGACCGACGCGGCGCCCGCGCCCTCGGCCACCACCCTTGTTCTCTCCAGCAGTATGTATATCGCGTCTACAATTTCGTTGTCGTCAACAAGAACTACGTCGTCTACGTACTCTTGAATCAACTTAAGCGTTATGTCGCCCGGCCTTTTGACGGCAATGCCATCTGCGATTGTGTCCACTCGCTCAATGACTATAGGCTTGCCTTCTCTCAAGGATAGATAGACGGCGGGCGCGCCGCTGGCCTGCACGCCGATGATCTTCGCAGACGGCTTCCTCTTCTTGACGGCGTAGGCGATGCCAGATATTAAACCGCCGCCGCCGATCGGAACGACGACCACGTCAACGTCGTTGACGTCTTCAAGGATTTCCACCCCCAACGTAGCCTGTCCCGAAATCACGTAGTAGTCGTTGTAGGCGTGGAGGAATTTAACGCCCTCTCTAACAAGCTCCATGGCTCTCTTCTCAGCTTCGTAATAGCTCTCGCCGTAGAGGATCACGGAAGCGCCGTAGTCCTGAGTCTTCTTAACCTTCAGCCACGGCGTCGTCTCTGGCATCACCACCGTGGCCTTCACGCCGTGTAGTTGCGCCGCGTAGGCGACGCCCTGTGCGTGGTTGCCAGAAGATGCAGTGATGAACTCGCGGTATCCCTCCTGTATATATTTATGCATGGCGAAGTAGGCCCCCCTGATCTTAAAGCTGCCGGTCTTCTGGAGGGCCTCCAGCTTAAGGAAGACCTCGCCCCCCGTTATCCTAGAGAGCGACTCCGAACGGAGAACCGGCGTCCGGTGGATCTTGCCTTCTTGTTGCTTCTCTTTTATGACCTTCAGCGCCTCGTCTAAAAGAATCATGCGCCTTTTATCGCCATCGCGAGGCGGCGGATTCCCTCGTTTATCTGCTCGAATGTCGGGTACGTGAAGTTCAGCCGCATGGCGTTTTTGACTGACTGATCTACAAAGAAGCCGTGGCCCGGGATAAACGCCACCTTGTACTGAGACACCGCCACCTTCAACAGCTCTCTAGTGTCGATGTGAGGCGGCACGGTGGCCCATATAAACATGCCGCCGCTGGGCCTGGTCCAGCTGACGCCAGGCGGCATGTAGGTCTCAAGCGCCGCCAACATGGCGTCGCGCTTCCGCTTGTAAAGCTCCCTCACGTGTGGCAGGTTCTTCAAAACGACGTTGCGCCTGAGCCCCTCCAGGAAGATGTACTGGACGAAATTCGACGTGTTTAGGTTCAGCGCCTGCTTAGCCAAGTTGAACCATCTTACAACCTCCTCATTGGCGATCACCCACCCGAGGCGGAACCCCGGCGCAAAGATCTTAGACGCAGTCGACAAGTAGATCACCCGGTCGCTTTTGTCCAGCGCCTTAATCGGGGATACTTGGATGGGCTCGAAGAGGAAGTAGGAATATGGGTCGTCCTCCACCACCAGCAAGTCGTACCTCTCAGCCACCTCCAGCAAATATTTCCTCCTGTCTTGAGTCATGGTAAGGCCGCTGGGGTTCTGCGCCGTCGGTATCGTGTAGACGAACTTTATCCTAGCGCCCTCGGCCCTCAGCCTCTTCACAGTCTCCTCAAGAATTTCTATCACCATGCCGTGTTCGTCCATAGGCACGCCTACCAGCCTGGGCTGGTAGACTCTCCAAGCTTGAAGAGCCGCTATGTATGTGGGGTTCTCCGTGATGACCACGTCGCCGGGGTCTATAAAGACGCGGCCGAGAAGCTCTAGAGCCTCCTGGCTACCCACAGTCACGATTATGTTCTCCGGCTGCGTCTTGATGCCGGCATAGGACTCGCTGAACTTGGCAATTTCTTGCCGGAGCTCCGCCACGCCCTCGGTGGAGCCGTATTGAAGAGCCTTGTGTGGATACGCCTCCAAGACGTAGGAGACTATCTTGGCTATGTCCTCGACGGGGAACGTGGAGGGGTCCGGCATGCCGCCGCCGAACGATATCACGTCGGCGGTGGCCCACCTCAAAAGCTCCCTTATTTCGCTAGCAGTCATGAACTTGGTGCGGGACGAGAGGAGATCTCCTATCTTCATACCGACACCCCACAGTCCTCCCTATATAAACTTATTTATATATATACTACCTATCTAGCTGAGGTCTTTAAACAATTTTTACATACTCTTCCCAGCCCCCTCCGTACACTACATTCCTCGCACACAGGTCGCCCACACACGACACAGGTGGTAATTGAGAAGTTTCTTCCACAAATCCTGCAGAGAGTTTCTGCGCAAACGACGCAGTGCTCACCCGCCCAGTCGAAGCGGCACACTGACCGGCCGCACCTCGGGCACCTCCTCTCCGCCTCCTCAAACCCGCAGATCTGACATTTCACGTGGGAAAAGGCTATTTTTTGAGAAGTTCCGCAAGTAGTCGCGGAACCTCAAACGGCGTCTCGGCTACCGGTATCCCCACGGATCTAAACGTCTCTATCTTGCTCTTGGCGTCGCCGGACCCCAGCATGACTATGGCGCCTGCATGGCCCATGCGTTTGCCCGGAGGCGCCGTGCGGCCCGCGACGTACGCCACGATCGGCTTGTTTATTGCGCCCTCGGCGTAGAGTTTGGCGAGGCGCTCCTCTGCGTCTCCGCCTACCTCGCCTATCACGACTATGCCCTCCACCTCCGGGTCCTGCGCCACCTTAAGCGTCGCCTCCATCAGGTCCAGCCCCACCACCGGGTCTCCGCCGACGCCTATGGCCACGTTTATGCCAAACCCAGCCCGCACTAGTTGATATGAGATTTCATAGGTCAAGGTGCCCGACCTACTCACCACGGCGATCTTGCCCGGCGTCTGGTAGATGCTGTTGGGCATTATGCCCAGCTTGACCCTCACCGGCGGCGCCACGATGCCGGGACAGTTGGGGCCTATGACGGTGACGCCCCTCGCCCTGGCGTAGTTCACCGCCCGCAACGTGTCGTGTACAGGGATGTGCTCAGTAATGACCACCGCGAGCTCCACGCCGGCGTCTACCGCCTCAAGCAGGGCGTCGGCGGCGAACTTAGCCGGCACAAATATCACCGAGGCGTTGGCTCCCTGCTTCTTCACGGCCTCCTCCACAGTGTCGTAGACGGGTACGCCGTGCACCGTGGTGCCGCCCTTGCCGGGAGTAACGCCGGCTACCACCTTCGTCCCGTACTCAAGCATCCTCTGCAGATGGAAGCTACCCTCTTTGCCTGTGGCGCCCTGCACAACGACCTTTGTGTTGGGGCCTACCAGCACCGTCATAGCCTCGCCAACTCAACTGCTTTTTTAGCTGCCTCCTCCGCGTTTTCAAACAGCGGCACGCCCACCTCCGCGAGTATCGCCCTGCCCAGCTCCTCGTTTGTGCCTTTCATCCTCACCACGATCTTCTTCGTGGTTCCGCCGGCCTCGGCCAAGGCGTCTTTAATGCCTAAGGCGACCTCATCGGCGCGCGTGATTCCGCCGAAGATGTTGACGAAGATCACCTTGGCCCTTGGGTGGTTTAACAACACCTTAACAGCCTCCTTGACCACCTCCCTGCTGGCGCCGCCGCCTATGTCGAGGAAGTTCGCCGGCCTTCCGCCGAAGTGGTAAACCAAGTCCATTGTGGCCATGGTTAGACCCGCGCCGTTGCCGATTATGCCGACGTCGCCGTCCAGCTCGACGTAGTGGAACCCAATCTTCTTGGCGTAGGCCTCAAACTCCGTCACGTCCCGCGGGTCCTCCTCGAGGGCTTTCTCCAGCTCAGGGTGTCTAAAGAGGGCGTTGTCGTCCACTATTATCCTCGCGTCGAGCGGAATCACCTCGCCTTCCTTGGTGAGGGCCAGGGGGTTGGACTCCACAAGCTCTGCGTCGTAATCCACCATGATTCTATACATGGCCTGTACAATGGAGGCAGCTTGCTGCCACTGGGGGGTGCCCGGCTTGAAGCCAAGCCACGACACAATGCTTCTTACGTGGTAGTCTCTAAGCCCCACAGAGGGGTCTACGTACACCCTCTTGATCTTTTCGGGGCTTGTCTTGGCGATTTCCTCGATGTCCACGCCGCCCACCGGCGAGGCGAGGAAGAGATACCTACGGGAGGCTCTGTCGATTATTAGAGAGAGATACATCTCCTTCTCTACCTCCACATACTTCGTCACATAGAGCTTCTTGACCTTAAGGCCTTTGATGTCCATGCCGAACATCTTTTTCGAAAGCTCATAGGCCTCCTCCGGGCTGTTGGCCACCTTTATCCCGCCGGCCTTCCCCCTGCCCGCCACCACCACCTGCGCCTTCAGAACCACGGGCGTCCCGATTTCCTTCGCCGCCTTGTGGACCTCCTCCGGCGTCAGGGCCAGCCTACCCGGCGGAATCTTGACGCCGTATTTAGAAAAAAGCTCCTTCGCCTCATATTCATGTAACTTCATGAGACCCTCAGTAAAGGTGCTTATAAAATGTTACTCCTTGACTCGTTGCTAAAAACTATTCGACAAATATTAGAAGATACACGCCCGGCTCCTTAGCGGCCATAACCGCATCTCTCCTATCGTCGAACACCCCGACGACGTTCCCGTCCCTCAACAGAACCCAGCCCCTCCGCCCGCTCCTCCTCGCAACCTCAGCCCACCTTCTCAGCTCCTTCTCAATCATATGACGAGCCTCTCCTCCTCAAAACACCGATTGTGTCTCAGCACATTGCTGTCCACCACCACCCCGCCGTAGAGCTCCGCCTTCTCGCGGCCCAGGGCTAGGTATGCGGCGATCCTGCCGATGGCATCCGCCTTCATTATGCCCGAGCCCGACGTCCCCGCGGCCACGTAAAGCCCCTCCGCCAGCCTATCCACCACGGGCTGGTAGTCCACCACGTTCTCGTCGTAGTGGCCAGCCCAGGCGTTCTGCGGCATGCGTCCCTCGAAGGCGGGGACGTACTTCGTCAAGACTGGGTAGATGCCGAAGCGCCACAGCGCCTCCTCCGGCTCCGGCGGCTCCTCGAGGCGAAACGGCCTCCTGTCGGCCACGCCGATCCAGTAGGTCCCCTCGCCGGGCTCAGGCCTGAGGTAGACGCCTCTCGGCAGTATGATCATCGGCGAGTACTCCCTGTCTGCCAAGCCGGATCTCAGCAACGCCTCCAACTCGCCTGTCGCCCTCACCACAAACACCTGCCTCTTCCTCGGCTTAAGCGGGAGGCCGAAGCCCAAGGCGTCCATAAGCCTCTCGGTCCACGCCCCCGTGGCAAAAATCACGTTTTTAGCCTCGATGACGCCGGCCGACGTCTCAACCCCCGTCACTTTTGCCTCTTGCCACGGAAACGGCTCGCCGGGTATGCCGAGAGGTTTCTTAGGAGAAAAGATGACGGACTCCACCTTAGTCCCGAACATGACTTCGCCGCCTTCTCTGGTATAAACCTCGTAGTAGTATCTCACCAGCTTTTCAGGATCTATAATGCCGGCGTCCCGCACCAAAAGTCCAAAAGCCACGTCAGAAAGCCCCATCTCTCTTGCCTCCTCGTCGTCAGACACCCTAAGCTTAATCGGCATTTCCAACCTCTCGTAAATATCCACAGAGATGCCCATCTTTTTCAATTCCTCTGCCACCTTCTGCATCAAGACCGCGTTTTCTCTAGGCACGAGAAATAGATAACCCACAAACCTCATGCCGAGATCCACACCCCCTCTCTGCACCTCCCGGTAGAAGTCTACGCTGGTCTTTGACAACACCCTATTTATCCAAGAGGTGAAAATCGTCCGAAAAGCGGCGGCGGACTTCGCCGTGTCTCCCATCCCCACGCCTGGGTGTTGATCCACCACCAACACCTTCGACCCCGGCGAAAGTCTCTTCAAATGGTAAGCAGTCGCCATACCTACGACGCCGGCCCCGACAACTACATAGTCATACATAGGACAAACGTAAATATGCCTATATATCAGTTAGGCCATGATAAACTGACCTCCG
>Ga0315272_10001069_pt1 | contig 13752 bp, 13 predicted proteins | sample C3_middle_MG_FD_203918 | JGI IMG/M metagenome (GOLD analysis project Ga0315272, IMG submission 203918) | Sediment microbial communities from Yellowstone Lake, YNP, Wyoming, USA - C3_middle | ecosystem: Environmental > Aquatic > Freshwater > Lake > Sediment | place: USA: Wyoming | collected...
GCTGCTGCCCGGGCCGCGGGCGCTCGTGCGCGGCCACCCCCTGGTGGACGCGATCGTGCTCTTCGCCCGCGCCCCGGGAGTCAACGGCGTTCTCGCGGTGCGCGAGCAGCTTCGCGCGCGCGCCTTCGACGTGGTCCTCAACCTGCAAGTGTACTTCAAGGCCGGCATCATCACCGGCTTCACGCGCGCACCGGTGAAGCTGGGCTTCGACTTCGTGCGGGCGCGCGATTTCAACTGGCTGTTCACCACCGACCGGGTGGACGCGCGACCCATGCAGCACGTGCAGGACCAGTACTTCGAGTTCACGGAGTGGCTGGGCATCCCGCACGAGCCGGTGGCATGGGGACTGGGCCCGTGGAACGACGCCGAGCGCGAGTGGCAGCGCGAGTTCCTGTCGCGCTTCGACCGGCCGATCGCGCCCATCGTCGTCGCCACCAGCAAGGCGCAGAAGGACTGGCTCCCCGAGCGCTGGGCCCAGGTCTGCGACGCGCTCGCCGGGGACTTCGGCCTGCAGCCGGTCCTCGTCGGCGGCCGCTCGCCGCGTGAACTGCACGCCGAGCACGTCATCCTGGAGCACGCCCGGCACACGCCGGCCAGCGCACTCGGCCAGGGCGGCCTGCGCGGCCTCGTCGGCATCTTCGATGCCGCGGCCCTCGTGCTCTCGCCCGACACCGGGCCGCTGCACATCAGCGTCGCCCTCGACCGCCCGGTGGTCTCGCTGATCGGCTTCTCGAATCCGCGGCGGGTGGGCCCCTACCGCAAGTTCCGCGACCTGATGGTCGACGCCTACGGCGAGCCAGGCGAGGACTACCCCGTGACGATGGAGAATCGCCGCGACCGGATGGGACGCATTACGGTGCAGGACGTCCTGGACCGCGTGCAGCGGTGGAAGGACGCCTACGCGGACGCTGGCAGCTGACCGGTCGCCGTCGCCAGGTGTCCCCCCGGATCTGACGACGAACGCCGGCCAACTGCCAGCAGACTCCGCGCACCTGCGCGCCGCCCCTCGCGGGGCGCGCGCGGCGCCTACTTGCCGACCTTGTGGCTCAGGCTGTAGACGTACGCCGCCACGGCGCGGTGCTTCTCGGGCGTGAGCGGCGCACCGCCGAACGGCGGCATGACGCCCAGGTACTGCTTGGGCTGTGCCACGCCGGTCTCGATCTGGTGGTAGATGGCGCCGAAGCTGCCGTCGCTGTGCAGCCAGGTGGAGTCGGTGAGGTTCGGTGCCACCGTGCCGCCCTTCGCGTCGGGGCCGTGGCACGCCTGGCACGAGGTGGCGCCGATCAGGCCATGAAACAGGCTGTCGCCGAGGGCAAGCTCCTGCGGCGTGATCGTGGCCGGGTCGAGCGTCTTGGGATCCACCGAGGCCGCGGCGCCAGCCGTGGCCGACGCATCGGCGGTCTGGCCGGAGCCGCCGCCGCACGCGGCGGCCAGGACCAGGGCGGTGACGGCAAGTGGGACTGAGTAGCGCATGGAAGCTCCTGCAGGGGTGAAGGGAAGTCGGTTCAGAAGTCGCGACGGAGGAAGCGCCGGCCGGCCAAGGCGAGCGGGACGGCGAACCAGGAGATCAGGGCCAGTGCGGCCACGCCGGTGCCGAGCGCGGTGCCGAAGGTGTGCTCGAACAGCGCCCCGGTGTAGCCCATCAGCGCCGACACATCGAGCTGCGTGAGCACGAGCACGCGCGCCACGTCCACCGGGTTGGCGAGCATGAGCCCGAGCAGCGGGCGCTCGAGCGGATAGTTGCCGAAGGCGGCCGCCGCGCCGAGCACGAGGCCGTCGTACACGACCGTGGCGGCCAGCCACGCGCCCAGGGCCAGGCCGACCCCCTTGAGCCGGTCGTCGGTGCGCAGGGCGATCCAGGTGGCAATGGCGGCAAACGCGAGCGACAGGCCGACGCCGGCCGCGAGTAGCGCCACCACGCCGCCCACCGAGGCCCCGTCGTGCGCGTGCACCGCGAACGGAATGCCGGCGCCCACCACGAAGGCGCCGGCGAGCGGCAGCGCGAGGCCCAGGTAGAGACCCGTGAACAGGGCGCGGCGCGGCACCGGCTGCGCGAGCAGCAGCTCGACGAACTCGCGCGACGCGTACACGTGGATGGTGCCGAAGACCAGCGCCACGAGCGGGAGCACCAGCAGCACCAGGTTGAGCATGCTCAGCAGCACCTGCGGTCCGGTGCCGCCGAACCAGAACAGCCCCTCGGCGATGGCGAAGAAGCAGAACGTGTAGGCCACGATCCAGCGGTTGCGCGAGAGATCGCGCAGCCCGGCCTGCAGGACGAGGGCGACGACGTTCATGCCGCACCCCCCGCCCCGTTGGGCTGCGGCGCGAGCCACGAGGCCGGCGCCGGAGCGTCCGCCATTCCGGTGGGCGCCCGCCGGCCGGCGCGCTCCGTCCGCATCAGGTCGGCGATGGCGTCCTCGAGCGAGCGCGCACCGGTGCGTGCCAGCAGCGCGCCGACGGCGCCGGCAAAGCGCAGCTGCCCGTCGCACAGGAAGGCGACGTCGTCGGCCAGCGACTCGAGCTCGGTCATGATGTGCGACGTGATGAGCACGGCGCGTCCCTCGCGGCGCACCGCGCGGATCTTCTCCTTGAGCACGTTGGCCGAGAGCGGGTCGAGCCCGGCCGTCGGCTCGTCGAGGATCAGCAGCGCCGGCTTGAACAGGAAGGCGATGACCGCGTTCACCTTCTGCCGCGTGCCGCCGGAGAGCGTGCCCACGAACTTGTCGCGGATGCCGTCCATGTCGTAGGCACGGGCCAGCTCGTCGTCCTGCGCCTCGCCAGGGCGCAGCTGCGTCACGAGGTCGAGCACGTCGCCGACCCGCAGGTTCGACGGAAAGTGCGCCGCCTGCGGCATGTACCCGATGGCGCGGCGATAGGCGCCTTCGGCGTCGGCCGGCCGGTCGGCCACGTGCAGCGTGCCGTGGTCGGCGCGCGTGAGGCCGAGCACGATCTTGATGAGGGTCGTCTTGCCGGACCCATTGGGGCCGACCAGCGCGGTGACGGCGCCGGGACGCACGGCGAGCGAGACGTCCTGCAGCACGTCGAGCGCGCCGAAGCGCTTGCTGATGGTCGCGAGGGTGATCATCGGGGGGGACGCATGAGGGGATGCCGGTCGACGAGCGCCTCCGGCGTGAGCACCGGCAGCACGCGCTCGGCGGCGTCGAGGATGGAAACGAGCGGGCTGCGCAGCAGGAGCAGCGCCGCCGGGTGCTGCTCGACGACGAGGGCGAACAGGCGCACCGGGTGGAACGCCGTGTCGCCCACGCCGTCGCGGTCGAGGTCGTAGCCGCGGTACTCGTCCCACCAGTTGCCGTCGAAGGTCGAGTTGGCGCTGCGCGAGTTGGTGGTGACGTCGAACGCGTTCCCCGAGAACCGGTTGCCGGAGAACGTGTCCTGGTCGGCGTCGGCCATCACCTTGGCCGCCCAGCCGTTCTGCGTGAACGTGTTGCCGCGCACCTCGAGCCGCGACGACCCCTCGACGAGGAGGCCGATCGAGTTGCGCTCGAACGTGTTGTCGAGAATCGCGCCGCCCATGATGTCCTTGAGCAGCAGGCCGTAGGCGGCGCTCCCCCACGACCGCTCGAACCGGTTGCCGCGGATCACCACGCCGCGGCTGTACATGACGGCCACGCCGGACGTGTTGTCGCGGAACGTGTTGCGCTCGTAGGCGCACGAGTCGCTGAACATGAAGTGCAGGCCGTAGCGCTGGCTCCGCTCGCTCACGTTGTCGAGGGTGACCCCGTGCGGGGAGAACTCGAAGTAGATGCCGTCGCGCTGGCCGCGCACGTGGTTGCGCTCGACGCGCGCGCCGGGCGAGTACCACAGGTGGATGCCGTTGCCGCTCTCGGTCTGGCGGACGCCGTGGGCCTCGATGTCGTTGTCGCGCACCACGCAGTCGGCCGAGCGCTGCAGGTAGATGCCCCACAGGTTGTCGCGCAGGCGGTTGTGTTCGATGACGCAATTGCGCACGTCGCGGGCGCGGATGCCGGCCCGGTCCTCGAGGTTCGACACGCCGGTGTTCGCCGCCACGACGCCGCGCACCGTCACGTCGTCGGCGGCGATGACGAGCACCTCGCGCGCCCCCTGTCCGTCGAGCACCGGCCAGCCGCGCCCCTCCACCGTGACGCGCGGCGTGCCGATCACCAGCGTCGGCTCGCGATACGTCCCGGCGCCGATGATCACGCGGTCGCCCGGTTGCGCCGCCGCCAGCGCCGCGGCGATGGTGGCAAAACGGCCGCCCGCGCCGACCGTCAGGTCGTCGGCGCGCGCCGGCGCCGCGAAGCACGCGACGGCCGCGCCGAGGGCGAGCGCGCGCCCGACGGTCACTGGTGCCCCATGCCCATCATCCCCATTCCGGCGGCAGCCGTGTCGGCGACCAGCTCGGCCCACGTCACCACGTGGCCGCCGAGCATCGTCCGCTGCTCCTCGGCGCGCGCCGCGGTGGCAAAGCCGAGCACCGAACCGCCCATCGGGCCGCGGAGCGTCGCGTCCTTCAGGAACCCCGCCGACTCGACCCGCACGAAGGTGCCCGGATGCTGCAGGTCGATGACGTACACCGCGCCGCGCTCCTTCTCCGGGGTGGCGCGCACCCAGGCCAGCAGGCACTCGGCGGCGTCGAACTTCTTTACCCGGCCGGTGGGGAGCACGGCCTCGCCGCCGAAGCGTGCATCGGAGATGGTCATGCGGCAGAAGCCGCACTGATCCTCGTTGAGGACGATGGGCTCGGGCGCCGGGGGGCGGCACGCCGCGAGCACGACGAGGGCGAGCAGGGCGAATCGACGCGGGGGGACGGGTCGGCGCATGGTCGTGGGGGAGAAGGGTCGTGGAGGCTAGGCGGCGGTGCCGGGGCGGGGCGCGGCCAGGCGGACGGAGGTCCAGACGGCGACGCCGACGAGCGCCGTCGCGAGGACGAGCGCCCAGCCGCCCGAGGCCGGCCAGGAGGTGGCGGTGAAGTTCAGCAGCTGCTTGGAGCCGATAAGCGGCGGCTGGTACGTCATGTCCGGGATCTTGATGATGGCGGTGGCGACGTCGAGGTCGTGGCCGTATTCGTAGCCCCACTTCCAGTAGTCGTAGAGCCCGGCGGCGAGCACCGCCGCCAGCGCGGTGGTCCATGCGTACAGCACGCCGCGCCGTCCGAGCGCCGCCACGCCGAGCGCGGTGAGCACCAGCGCGCCGAGCACGGCCGGCATGTAGCGCAGCTCCGGAATGGCGTCCGGTTCGATGCGCTTCATGCCGATGTAATGGTTCAGGTTGTTGATGCTGTTGAGGTCCTGCTCCTTCACGCCGACGACGGTGTTGACGCGGATCAGCATTCCCAGCCCCTCGGGGTACTGCGGCGCGACGAGGTCCACGCGCCAGAGCGGGAGCACGAAGCCGACGCTCATGAGCAGCGCGGCGACGGCGACGAGGATGCGGGCGTTTCGGGGCACGGGAAGCTCGAGTGGGGAGACGAAGGCGCCAGACGGGGGGCAGCCAGGGGACGGGCGACGGGACCGCCGCGCCCCCGGGCTGGTCCTGCTACTGCTTCTGCTTGGGGCCGGCCTCGGCCTTCGGGGCCGCCTGCGGACCGCGGGAGGTGACGCCGCTCAGCGCGACGCCGCTGCCGGGCGCCGAGACGCGCACGTACCCCTGCATCTCCTGGTGCAGCGCGGAGCAGAAGTCCGTGCAGTACATCGGGTAGACGCCGGCCTTCGGCGGCACCCAGCGCAGCGTGCGCGTCTCGCCGGGCATGATGAGCAGCTCGCCGTTCTGGTTGCCCATGATGGCGAAACCGTGCGGCACGTCCCAGTCCTGCTCGAGGTTGGTGACGTGGAACAGCACCGTGTCGCCCACCTGCACGCCCTCGATGTTGTCGGGCGAGAAGTGCGAGCGGATGGCGGTCATGCGCACGTGCACCTTCCTCCCCTCGCGGCTGATGCCCGTCTCCTTCTCGGAGCGCGAGATGTTCGCCGCCTTGCTGTCGGCCAGCTTGTAGAACTTCACCTGGCGGTCGCGGATCTTCTTCGCGTCGATCGCCTGGCCGTAGTGCGGCTCGCCCTCGGTGGGGAAGTCGAGCAGGAGCTTCATCTTGTCGCCCGAGATGTCGAACAGCTGGGCGCTCTGCGCGAGTTCGGGGCCCGTGGGGAGGTAGCGGTCCTTGGTGATCTTGTTGAGCGCCAGCATGTACTTGCCGCTCGGCTTCATGGTGCCGCCGCCCGGGATCATCAGGTGGCCCGGCGAGTAGTAGGTCGGCACACGGTCCACGACCTCCCAGGTGCCGAGCTTCCACTTCACGATTTCCGACGAGATGAAGAAGGTCGTGTAGGCGTAGCCCTTGCCGTCGAACTCGGTGTGCAGCGGGCCGAGGCCCGGGTTCTTCACCTCGCCGGCGAGCGTCGCTTCGTACTTCAGCACCGGGATCCCCTCGATCTCGCCCTCGAACGCCTTGTCGTCGATGGCCTTGAGCATCTTGGTGAACGAGTGCACCGGGATGACCGACGCCAGCTTGCCGCCCGCGGCGATGTACTCGCCCGTCGGATCGACGTCGGCGCCGTGCGGCGACTTCGGCGTGGGCAGGAAGTAGACCGCCCCCGGGCAGTCCTTGGCCTCGAACTGCGGCACCGAGGTGAGGGTTTCGCTCTTCGCCTGGCGCGTGAACTCGTCCGTGTAGTTGTGGACGTAGGTCGCCGGCACGCGGTGCATCTTCACGCCCTTGGCGCAGACCTCGAGCTTCTTCCAGTTGACGGCGGCAATGAAGTCCTTGTCGTTCTGCGAGGCGTTGACCTCGAGCAGCGAGTTGGCCCGCTCCGTGTTGTACATCGAGAAGAAGAACCAGCCCTCGCTCTTCGCCTTACCGGCGCGGGCGAGGTCGTAGTCGAAGCCGGGCATGAGCATCTGGAAGGCGATGGCCATCTTGCCCGGCTGGTCGGCGCGGATGAACGAGATCTGCCCCTTGAAGTTCTGCTTGTACGTGGCGATCGGCACGTCGGCATTCGGCACCGGCACGCTGAAGCGCGTGGCCGACACCACGTACTCGCTGTTCGACGTCATGAACGGCGAGCCGTGGTTGCCGCCGGCGTTCGGGATCTCGAGGATCTCGTCGGTCTCGAAGCGGGTGAGGTCGATGCGCGCGATGCGCGGCGTGTTGTTGGCGTTGATGAAGAGCCAGCGCCCGTCGTCCTCGCCGTTGGTCTGCGACAGCGCCGGATGGTGCGTGTCGTCCCACGGGATGAAGCCGTAGCTGGTGTTCAGCATCGGCTTGGTCTCTTCGCTGTAGCCGTAGCCGTTCTCCGGATACTGCGAGAAGACGGGAATGGTCTTGAGGCGGCGGCCGGAGGGGAGGCCGTAGACGCCGATCTGGCCGTTGAATCCGCCGGACAGGAAGGCGTAGAACTCGTCATACTGCCCCGGGGCGACGTAGACGGCGCGGGCGGCGTCAGCGCTCACGAGCCCGCCGCTGGCCGGCCGCTTGGCGCAGGCGAAGGCGAGCAGTGCCACCGACGCCAGCGCGATGCCGCTGGCGACGTGACGGAACTTCGGGAAGGTGGCCATGGAGAGGGAACCTCGGCGAACGTGGAGAGGCAGGGGGTGGGCGGTGGTGGCGCGCGGCGTAGAAAGCGGTATCTTGCATACCGCTTCAATAAAGTGGTATCTTCCATGCCACTTGAAAAGTCAGGCAAGAGCCTGAAATGATGTCAGGCTTCCCCCGGTCGCCTGTCGGGAGGAATGCCGATCCAAGCGGCGCCGGCATTCCGGTATCCTTCCGGCGTCTTTCACGCCCCGCCCGAGGCCGAGCCCCGCATGCACCTCACCCGGTTCTCCGACAACGCCCTGCGCTGCCTGACCTATCTTGCCCTGCACCCGGGCGAGATCGAGACGGTGGGCGAGATCGCGCGGCGGATGGCGCTCTCCGAGGACCACCTGGTCAAGGTCGTCCAGCGCCTCGCGCACCTCGGCTATGTCGAGACGATGCGCGGGCGTGGGGGCGGCGTGCGGATGATCGTCGAGCCGGCGAAGATCAACATCGGCGCGGTGATCCGGCAGACGGAGGAGAACTTCCGCCTCGTCGAGTGCTTCGACGCGAACCTGAACACCTGCCCCATCGCCCCGGCCTGTGGCCTGGCGCCGGCGCTGGACGAGGCGCTCGAGGCGTTCCTGCAGGTGCTCGACCGCTACACGCTCGCCGACTTCACCAAGTCGCCCAAGAAGCTCGTCAAGCTGCTCATCGCCTGACGGCCGGCGCGCCGATGCGCCGGTGCGTCGCGCGACAAAGTCAGCCGGCCGCGTCCCTCGCGACGGCGTCGGTCACGCCGCCGTCGAAGGCATAGCGCACGCCGACGCGGTCGAGCAGCGCCACGAGGCGCCGCAGTCCCAGCCCCATCACGCTGAAGTAATCGCCGTCCACGCGCTCGACGATCGTTGCGCCGTAGCCCTGGATGCCGTAGGCGCCGGCCTTGTCCATCGGCTCGCCGGTGGCGATATACGCGGCGATCTCGTCGTCGCGCAGCGCGCGGAAGGTCACGCGCACGTCCTCCACGGCGCTCTCGGTGCGCGCGTCGCGAGCCACCGCGATGGCGGTGTACACGGTGTGCTCGCGCCCCGAGAGGCGGCGCAGCATCGCTGCCGCCTGGGCCGCGTCGCGCGGCTTGCCGAGGATGTCGCCGTCGACGACGACGATGGTGTCGGCGGCGATGATCACGGCGTGCGGGTGCCGCTCGGCGAGGGCATGCGCCTTGGCGCGGGCCAGCCGCTCGGCGTGCGTCGCGGGGGCCTCGTCGGGCATCACCGACTCGTCGATGTCGGCCGGCCACACCTCGTGCGCAATGCCGATGAGCGCAAGCAGCTCGCGGCGGCGCGGCGATGCCGACGCGAGGATGACCGTCACCGCGGCGCTCACCGCTCGAGCCACAGCGTCACGGGGCCGTCGTTCACCAGCTCGACGTCCATCATCGCCCCGAACTCGCCGGTCTCCACGCGCAGGCCGCGCTCGCGCAGTAGCGCCACGAAGCGCTCGTACAGCGGGACGGCCTGCTCTGGGCGCGCGGCGTCGATGAAGCTCGGGCGGCGCCCCTTCTGCGCGTCGCCGTAGAGCGTGAACTGGCTCACCACCAGCACGGCGCCGCCGACGTCGTCGAGCGCGAGGTTCATCTTGCCGTCGGCGTCGCCGAACAGCCGGAGGCCGGCCACCTTCTCGGCCATCCACTGCGCCTGCGCCTCGCTGTCGGCGTGCGTCAGGCCGACGAGGAGCAGGAATCCCGTCCCGATGGCGCCGGTCACGCGCCCTTCCACGCGCACCTCGGCGCGCGACACCCGCTGCAGCAAGACTCGCATGGCGCGAAAGGTAGCGCGACGCCGGGGCCGCGGGCACCGCTGGCCGCCGCCGGAGGCGCGGGCGTATGATTGCCGCATGCCCCACGACAGCTTCAGCGTCCGCTTGGCGAACAGCCCCCTGACGCAGGGCGCCGGCGGCGCCGCGCTCGGCGCCTTCTTCGGCATCCTGCTGCGCGTGGCCGGCATGATCCCCCGCGGTCCGCTATGGCTGGCCGCGCTCGGCGGCGCGGTGTTTGGCGGCGCCGTCACCCGGGCGCTGGTGCGGACCCTGATGGGCGGCGGCGAGCGGCTGGCCAAGGAGCTGGTCTTTCCCGACGCTGAGGGGACTTACGCGCCGCAGTACTCGCACATCCAGGCGCTCGAGGTGCAGGAGCGCCACGCGGAGGCCGTGGCCGCCTGGCTGGCGGTGGCGGCGGAGCGGCCGGACAATCCGTCGCCGCTGCTGCGCGCGGCCGACGTGCAGCTGCGCCACTTGAAGGACGCGCCGGCGGCGCTCGCCCTGTACGAGCGCGTGCGCCGCATGCCCGGCATCCGGGACGAGCACGTGCGGTACGCCTCGCAGAAGATCATCGACATCCACCTGGCGCCGGGCGGCGACGTGGGGCGGGCGCTGGTGGAGCTGCGGCGCTTCATCGAGCGCTTTCCCGGCGGCCGTGAAGCCGAGGGGGCGCGCGCGGCGATCGCGCGGTTGAAGGCGGAGCGGCCCGCCACGCCGTGAACGGCCCGGCGGCGCGCCTTCCCTACTCCACCGTGACGCTCTTGGCCAGGTTGCGCGGCTGGTCCACGTTGGCGCCGCGCTGCACCGCGATGTAGTACGCCAGCAGCTGCAGCGGAATGGACGCCAGCACCGGGGTGAGGAGGTCGACGGTCTCGGGAATGCGGAACTCGTAGTCGAGCAGCCCCTTCAGCGCCGGTTCGTCGCGCGACGTGATGGCAATGATGTTGCCCCGGCGCGCCTTCACCTCCTGCACGTTCGACACGACCTTGTCGAAGACGGCGTCGTGCGGCGCCACGAAGACCACCGGCATCATCTCGTCGATCAGCGCAATGGGCCCGTGCTTCATCTCGGCCGCCGGATAGCCCTCGGCGTGGATGTACGAGATCTCCTTGAGCTTCAGCGCCCCCTCGAGCGCCACGGGGAAATTCACGCCGCGCCCGAGGTACAGGAAGTTGGGCGCGCGCTTGAACTCGCCGGCGATGTGTTCGATCTGCTCGGCGCGGGCGAGCACTTCGCGGATCTGGTCGGGGAGGGCGGCCAGGGCCTGCGCCATCTCCATGCCGCGCGTCACGCTCAGCCCGCGCTTGCGCGCCAGCTTCAGGGTGAAGAGCGCGAGCGCCACCACCTGGCTGGTGAACGCCTTGGTGGAGGCGACGCCGATCTCGGGGCCGGCGTGCAGGTAGATGCCGCCGTCGTCCTCGCGGGCAATGGTCGAGCCGACCACGTTGACGAGGCCGAGCGTGCGGGCGCCGCGCCGCTTGGCCTCGCGCATGGCGGCCAGCGTGTCGGCCGTCTCGCCCGACTGCGAGATCACGATGCAGAGCGTGCGGTCGGTGACGATCGGGTTCCGGTAGCGGAACTCGGAGGCGTACTCCACCTCCACCGGGATGCGGCACAGCTCCTCGATCATCATCTCGCCGATGAGCGCCGAGTGCCACGACGTGCCGCAGGCGGTGATGATGATGTTGTCGATGGCCATCAGCTGCTCGTGCGTCAGGTTGAGCCCGCCGAGCTTGGACGTGCCGTCCTCGAGGATGAGCCGGCCCCGCATGGCGTTCTCCACCGTCTGCGGCTGCTCGAAGATCTCCTTGAGCATGAAGTGGGCGAAGCCGTTGCGCTCGATGGCCCCCAGGTCCCAGTCGATCTTCTCCACCGCGCGCGTGAGCGGCGCCGCGTTGAGGTCGAGCACGCGGTAGCCCTCGGCCTCGATGACCGCCAGGTCGCCGTCGTTGAGGTAGACCACCTGGCGCGTGTGCGCGAGAATGGCCGAGGCGTCGGAGGCGAGGAAGTGCTCGTGCTGGCCGATGCCGATGAGCAGCGGGCTGCCCTTGCGCGCGGCGACGATCTTGCCCGGCTCGCGGCTGGAGATGACGGCCAGCCCGTACGTCCCCTCCACCCGAGCCAGCGCGGCGAGCACCGCCTCCTCCAGCGATCCCTCGAACAGCGCCTGCACGAGGTGCGCCACCACCTCGGTGTCGGTGTCGCTGCGGAAGACGAAGCCCGACTCCTGCAGCGCGGTGCGCAGGTGATTGGCGTTCTCGATGATGCCGTTGTGCACCACGGCCACCGTGCCGTCGGCGCTGAGGTGCGGGTGCGCATTGCGCTCGGTCGGCGGCCCATGGGTGGCCCACCGCGTGTGGCCAATGCCGCACTGGCCCGCGACGGGGGCGGCGGCCAGCGCGGTCTCGAGGCGGGCGATCTTGCCGGCGGCGCGACGGGTGTCGATGCCACCCCCCTCCAGCACGGCGACGCCGGCGGAGTCGTAGCCGCGGTACTCCATGCGCTTGAGCCCCTCGATGAGGAAGGGCACCGCGGGCTTGCTGCCGACATATCCAATGATGCCGCACATGGCTGGCTTCCGTTGCGAGGGTTCAGCGGGCGAGTTGCGCGAGCAGGGCGCGGGCGCGTTCGACGAGCGTGCGGGCCGCCTCGGCGGTGGGCGCCTCGGCGATCACGCGCACCACGGGCTCCGTGCCCGACGGGCGGATGTGCACCCAGCGGCCCGTCCACGCCAGCCGGAGGCCGTCCTGCGTGTCCACCGCGGCGTCCGGGAACGCCGCGCGGAGCGCCGCGTACACCGCGTCGAGCGGCGCCGCCGGGCGGTCGAGCTTGTCCTTGATGATCGCATAGCGCGGAAAGCGCGCCACCACGGCCGACAACGGCTCGCCGGCATCGACCAGCGCCTGCAGCAGGAGCGCCACGCCCAGCGGCGCGTCGCGGCCCAGGTGCAGTTCGGGCAGGATGACGCCGCCGTTGCCCTCGCCGCCGAACACCGCGCCCGCCGCGCGCATGGCCATGGCGACGTTCACCTCACCCACCGGTGCGCGCTTGACGCTCCCGCCCGCATGGACGACCTGGTCGTCCACGACCTGGCTGGTGGACAGGTTGGTGACCACCACGCCGGCACGCGCCTTGAGCACGACACGCGACGCGAGGGCCAGGGTGTAATCCTCGCCGATGGCCCGCCCGGTGTCGTCCACCAGCGACAGGCGGTCAACGTCGGGGTCGGTGGCGAAGCCGATGTCGGCGCGCGTCGCCTGCACGAGCGCAGCGAGCGCCCCGAGGTTCTCGGCCACCGGTTCGGGCGAGCGCGGGAAGCGGCCGTCGGGCTCGAGCTCGATGCCCTCGACGTCGCAGCCCAGCAGCTCGAGCAGGCGCGGGATGATGATGCCGCCCGCACCACGGCAGGCGTCGTACGCCACGCGGAACCGCCGCGCCCGGATGGCCGCGACATCGATCATCGGCAGCGCCAGCACCGCATCGAGGTGCCGGGCCACGGCGTCGCCGTCGAAGCGCGTGACGCCGAGCGCGTCGTAGGTGGCGTAGGGCACGTCATCGATGAGGGCGCGCATCTCGGCGCCGGCCGCCGCGCTCAGGAACAGCCCGTCGGGCCCGATGAACTTGAGCGCGTTCCACTCGATGGGATTATGGCTCGCGGTGATGCCGAGCCCACCCGCCGCATGGTGGTGCTCGACAGCCATCTGCAGGGTGGGTGTGGTGGTGATGCCGAGGTCGATGACGTCGGCGCCCACCGATTCCAGCGCGGCGCGCGCCACCTGGTGGAAGAGCGGGCCGGTGACGCGGCTGTCGCGCCCGAGCACGACGGCCTTGGCGCCGCCCTTCGAGATGGCCCACGCGCCGAAGGCGGCCGCATAGCGGGCAAAGACTTCGGGCGTGAGCCCGAAGCCAACGCGTCCCCGGATGCCGGAGACGCTGATCATGAGACGGGGATCGGTCATGGGAGAATACTGCAGATGGTGGAGCGTGGATGGTAGACGGTAGACGGTGGACGGTGGATGGCGCGGGTACCAATTTGCGGTGCCGTGGCAAATCCCCTTTCCCTGCTCCCTGTCGCGCTGGCCGCCGGTGGCGGGCGCGTGGACGGCGCCGACGCCGCCGGGCTGGTCGCGGCGGGGTTCACGCTGCGGCAGCGCTCGGCGCCGCTGGTGCGTGCCATGACCGGCCGGCGGAGCGCCATCCTGCTGCCGCCGTCGGGCGCGATCGTCACGGCGCTCGCCGCGAGCGATGGCCGCGGCGCCGTGTTGCTGTCGCCGGATGCCAGCCCCGATGCCATCGGCGGCGCACTGCGCGTCGCAGCTGTCGGGGCGGTCTTCACGACCCGGGCGCTCGCAACGCAGGTCCCGGACGGGGAGCATGCCCTGGTGCTGCTCGACGACGCACCGCGCCGCGCCATCGTGCGCGCCCACGGCGCCGAATCAGTCGTC
>Ga0315272_10001070_pt1 | contig 13750 bp, 12 predicted proteins | sample C3_middle_MG_FD_203918 | JGI IMG/M metagenome (GOLD analysis project Ga0315272, IMG submission 203918) | Sediment microbial communities from Yellowstone Lake, YNP, Wyoming, USA - C3_middle | ecosystem: Environmental > Aquatic > Freshwater > Lake > Sediment | place: USA: Wyoming | collected...
GAACAATGTCGATCTGGCAAAACAGGCGTCATCGTACTATTACAGCCCCTATTACGGGTACTACTACAATTCGGAAAAGGGAAAGAAGGAAAAGAAGCAAATAAGCTGACAAGCAAGTAAGCTGACAAGCAAGTAAGTGAGTAAGCTGACCAGCCTGCCAGCTTGTGCGCTTGCCAGCTGTCCAGCTGCTTCGCCTGCAAGCCTGCCAGCTTGTAAGCCTGCAAGCTGCTTCACCTGTCCGCTAGAAAGCAGGGTCTTATGATCGACCTTCATTGCCATATCCTTCCAGGCCTCGATGACGGGCCCGCGACCATGGACGAATCTGTTGCCATGTGCCGCGTGGCAGCAGCAGATGGGATCACGACCATCGTTGCAACACCGCATTATCAGCCGGGCAAGTATGTCTATACAGAGGAGCAGTTCAATGGAAAGCTTGACGCATTACGGCAGCGTCTGCGATCAGAGGATATCTTCGTCCGGGTTCTGCCCGGCGCCGAAGTGGGCATATCGCCCGAATTGCTCCAGAACCTCTCCAAGCACAGGTTCCTGACCGTGAACGCGAATGCCAGGTATTTTATGGCCGAGTTTCTCCATGACATGGTCCCTCCCCGGTGGCTGGAGTTCCTTTCACCGTTGAATCTATCGGGAAAGGTGCCGATCCTGGCGCATCCTGAGCGGAGCCGCTGGTTCGCAAGTCATGGTGATGACCTCGCCCGGTTCGTGGATTACGGCGGACTTGTTCAGATTACCTCGGGCAGCCTGCTCGGAGACGCCGGCTCGGATGTGCGTGATTTCACGGTCACGCTGCTCAAGAGGAATCTTGTTCATATCATTGCTTCAGATGCTCATTCAGCCGACCATCGGCCACCCAGGCTCGCCACCGCTATCCGGCGGGCATCCGAGATCGTCGGGGAAAGACGGGCCATGGCCATGGTGACCGACGGGCCGGCGGCGATTCTCGAAGGAAACCGCGTCTCCATGCCGGCGCCGCAGCATGCGGCTGAAAAGAAAGGGTGGTTTTCGAGGATGCTCACGACGTAAGACGTCAGCCGGCAGGCTTACCGGCGGACTCGCTTGCCAGCATTCTCCTTCCCCATGTCCACCAAACTATTCGACAACGTCATCGAGAAAGGGATACTCTTTCTCATCGTTTTCACGCCCCTGGCCTTCGGAAGCGTCCAGGATTGGTCAACGGCGATACTGGAACTCGTCTCGTTCACGGTCATGGCCGCATGGGCGGCCAAGCTCTCAAGCGGCAAAGCGATAGCCCTCCGGCGAACCCCCTTCCTCTGGCTCATTGCCGGTTTTCTCGGCCTGGTCATCATCCAGCTGTTGCCTCTTCCCGCAGCAGTGCTGGGAGCGATCTCGCCCGCTCACCAAAGCCTGTCCCACGACCTGCTCCAGAACGAGAGCATGATCTTCACTTCGATCAGCATTGCACCGGGCATGACGCAGGACGAGCTGTACAAACTGCTGGCCTATTTCGGGATATTTATTGTTGTCATCAACCACTATCAAGAGCGCCGGCAGATAGAGCCGGTCATCTGGACCGCCATCGGGACCGGGTGCTTCGTTACCCTCATCGCACTGGCCCAGAAAATAAGCTGGAACGGCCGCTTATACTGGATCTATCCGGTAGACCCGATCCTCAAGTCAAATACCGACTACATCTGGGGCCCTTTTATCAATCACAACCACTTCGCCGGGTATCTGGAACTGGTCATGCCGCTCGGATTCGCACTGTTCCTCTACCTTGCTTCAAAGGCGCGGGATTCCCTTTCTCAGGTCCTGCTCGCGGGGCTGGGTGCGATCATCATGGCAGCGGGTATCGTGATCAGCCTTTCCCGGGGCGGCATCCTGGGCGCTTCGACATCGATCATTGTTCTCCTGGTGCTTGCAAGGTCTAGGCGGTCTCTGAAGAAAGCAACCGTCCTCCTGATGGCAGCCGGTGTTATCGTCTCCTGCTCGATTGCGTTGGCTGCCTGGGACCGGGTCGAGGACCGGTTCGCGGAGATCGGACAGGAACGAAAGATCATTCGGCCTGATATCTGGCGGGATTCGCTAAAGGTTATCGGAGATTTCCCAATTATCGGAACCGGCCTCGGAACCTTTGGAAGGATCTATCCAGTGTACCAGACAAAGTACTCCACGCTCACCTTCGAACATGCGGAGAATGATTATATTGAAATTCTAACGGACACGGGTGCGATCGGCCTGGCATGTCTGCTTGCGCTGGTCGCGCTGTATCTGAGGACCACCTATGCGCAATGGAAGGACCGAAAGAACCTGTTCGTCATTTCCCTGGCCGCGGGCGGTCTTGCGTCCTGCGCCGCCATTCTTGTACACAGCCTTACGGATTTTAACAGCCGCATCCCGGCAAACATGATCACCCTGGCCATCATTGCAGGGTTGACCCATGCGCTGGTCATGAATGTGGGACAGAAGGGAAACAGGGCTGACAGCAGGTAAGTTTGTCGGCGAGCGATCATGCATCCTGCATATTCCATAATCGAGAACAAATCGAAGGCCTTGTCCGCGATTGCCGTAGCCGTGGTGTTCGGATTTCTGCTCCTGTTTCCGCTCAGGCTGTTGATCGGCGACTGGTACTCCAGTCGGGTTGTCACTATGCTGGATGACAGAACTACAGAAGAACGTGATGTGGTCGCGCTGACCGAGGCCTCGCTGCCACTCTATCTTGAAGCAGAGGTCATCCTGAGGAAGGCAGCAGAGCTGATGCCGCTCAATGCGCAGTATCAAAAAGCGGTTGCGGACATGGACGGAAAGCTTGCCAGATGGGTTGAGGTGATGGGGCTCATGAAGGCGCCTGTCCCCGCGGGCGCGCCCGCGGCAGCCGGCATGTATGAGCAGGCAGGAAGATTGCTTCACCGTGCGATAGCGCTCGACCCGACGAACGCCGATTACCATCTGGCAATGGCGCAGTTTGCGCGCGAACAAGAACAAAACAGTACGACGATGGATAGGGAGCTGAAGCGCGCTGCAGCTTCTTACCCGATCAACTCCAACCTTCGCCTTGCTATTGCCATGCAATACCTGCTCGCGGGGAGGACTGCGGACGCATTGGAGCAGGCACGGACACTGGCTGCGATAGATGATGGCTATATTTATCCCGCTTCCCCCGGTAAATCACAGATCATTGCCAGCAGGCCGCCATGGTACGTTGCCCGGCTAGCGAACAGCAATCTTTGTCGCGCCTATGAAATTGCCTGGCGCGCAACCAACGGTGATGCGATGGTGATCAGGGATATGACACCGAATGTGCCGGAGGCGCATCATGCGATGGCGCTGTTTTTGGAAGGGAAGGGGATAGAGGAGTGACGTGCATTGCTGAGAACTTTCGTTGCATCGAAGATGGTGATTAGTAGTTTTTAAAAAAGAGGGACATCATTAATTCGTAGTGACATATTATGCAGAGAGCTGATAATTAAAATTCTTTATGACCGAAAACATAAATCTTACAAATCGCAGCATTACAGCTGTCGTCTGGGGAACAATCGGATCAGGTGCTCGAATTATCCTTCAGTTAGTAGTTCAGGTTTTTGTGGTGAGGCTACTTGGGCCGGAACAATACGGACTGTTTGCCATTGGTGTAATAGTCGTCAGCTTCAGCGCCTTCTTTTCGGATATCGGAATTGCATATGGACTCATTCAGAAAAAGACGGTAAATGACGAAGATATTAGATTCATTTTTACATGGCAGCTGATATTAGGTTTGATTGTAGCGGCAACTGTATTCTTGCTAGCAGAATCAGTAGCCATCTTCTTTAAAGAACCACGCGTTGTATCAATCATCAAAATACTTGCAGCAGTTTGCTTTATCAACGCAATAACGGCACCATCACTAAATATACTCAAACGCAACCTCGATTTTAAGACAATCCACCTATCCCAGGTATTAAGTTACGCTTGCGGTTACATCTTTGTTGGCATTCCACTGGCTTTGGTCGGTCAAAAGGCTTGGTCGCTGGTTGCTGCGTGGACAGTTCAGGCGTCAGTAAACTATGTTGTGCTCTACAGGCGCACTCAGCATCCACTCCGGTTGCTATTTTGGCATGTCGATGCGGGTAGCCTTTCTTCCTATGGCATGAAGGTTTTTGCGACCAATATAGTTAACTGGCTGACTAACAACATCGATAGGGTGGTCGTTGGTAGAATGTTTGTCACTACAGGTGTGGGGTTGTACTCTACATCTTATAACCTGGTGAATACACCCACAACAACGATTATTGGAGTGCTTCAGTCATCGCTCTTTTCGGCTAGTTCTCGTATCCAAGATGATGTTGTTCGACGTCGCACAGCCTTTCTAACCGTGACAAGTGCACTTGCTCTGGTGATCGCGCCTATATTTGTTGGAATTGCTGTTTCTTCTGAAACGGTAATTCGAATATTATATGGGCAAGCATGGCTCCAAGCGGCTGCCATCTTGCGTCCATTAGCGCTTGCTATGCCTCTCTATCTATTAATAGGTATGGCCACACCCATGCTCTGGACCGCTGGTCAAACAACAAAGGAATTCAAGATTCAACTTATTATGGCAGCAATATGGATTACGGCCTCATACTATGCTGCTCAAAAATCCATATCTACCGTAGCTTGGGTAGTACTCGGGCTTTACTTGGTTAGAGCAGCTATGATAATCAAGGCAACTATCAGCGCCCTGCGCATTGGTTTAGGAGAATTCGCAGTCACCATAAAAGGGGGGGTGATAATGTCAGTAGTTGTTGCGATGGTGCTGGCGTTGATAGATCCCGCCATTCGTGAGCTGTCAACTGTGCCAATTGTATGGCTTTTTAGTGATATGGTACTAGCAACAATTGCAGCTATAGTGACGGTGAAACTATTCCCCGCGTTAATAGTTCCAGCGGTTGCGAGACTGATCGAACAGGTTTCCGCCCCTTTGCCGCCGCGCATGGCGAAGTGGGTTCTCGGAATAGTCGGAGCGCCGACGCGATGAAGTACTCGAAGCTGCATATGATCCCGATGATAAGTCCGATTATTGCTATAGCGATTGGTTTGAGCGCAGCGCTGTCGGGCAGGGATGTCGCTCGAGCAACCTTGGACCCAAGTATTATTTGGGCTGGGACGTCATCACCATTAAGCGATCTTTTGCTTCAAATCATTACAATTAGTATTGTGGCCATTTGCGTGCTCCGTATTTTTTATGTTCTTGTTACCAGGGAGAAAATACGCCATGAAGCATGGCCTCTGTTCCACGCATTCTTAGGCTATTTTCTGGCTAGCGTTGTTCTGAACGGCATATTCGGAAGTAAACCATCATTCGACCATCATAAAATGTATCCTCTGATTGTACTAACGGCAGTATTTGTGGAGCCCAAACACGTAATTGAGCTGTCCATTCAGGCCGCTAAAAAGGGGCTTATAGCTCTCCTTGTTATTAGCGGCCTGGCCGCCCTGCTTATACCAAGCCTTGCCGTCCAGAAAGGTTACGACGGGTTACTGCCTTTGGTCGATATTCGATTTTGGGGGCTAGGCGCGCATCCGAACAGTCTTGGAGCCCTATCGCTGCTTTTACTGCTGCTCCTTGTCTATCAACCGCTTGAACGCCGGTGGCAGCAATACGGCACCATGTCGTTTGGAATTATTATATTGTTACTGACACAGTCCAAGACTTCATTATTGGCTGCATTTATTTCATACGGAATCTTAAGATTCTATCGAAATCATTGGCGACCAGGTTTTCGCCACAGACTGCTGATAATTAGCATACTGGCACTTGGGATCGCAGTGGTGATCTCTTTGTTCATGGTATTCGATGCAGGTGAACTGCTTGCGCGATGGGCTACAACAAAGGAAGGCACTGAAACCATGACTTTAACCGGTCGAGACCGGATTTGGGCGATTGCGGTTGAAGCGTGGCAAAAAAACCCGTTATTTGGTTACGGCCCTTCGATGTGGAATGATGATTTCCGAAGCAGAATTCACATGAATTTCGCATTTAGCGCCCATAACCAATTTTTGCAATCGCTCGGGGCTGCAGGGTTAATAGGACTTCTCGGCCTGATAGGTTATCTTTCTATTCTTATGAAATATGCAATGCGTACAGCGGAGAGAACGAAGGGGCTTACGCTCGCGCTCTTTTCAATGTTGCTTATTCGCTGCATTACAGAAACGCCGTTGGAACTTGGTACAATCCTGAATGGCGATTTTATGACTCATCTGTTATTCGTTCAACTATTAGTTTATTTTGGCACTATCTCGGCTGTTCAGGTAACAATGACAGCGAAGATTCGGTACGAACAGAGGAGATCGTAATCGTGCGAAAAACGTCTATATCGGTTATTATCCCTTTATACAACAAGGAGAAATACATCCAGGCATCTATTGAGTCGGTGCTCGCGCAGGAAGGATATTTCCGCGAGATTGTTGTGATCGATGATGGATCAACAGATTCTGGGCATGCAATAGTGGCTCGCATGAACGATAACCGTATCCGGTTGGTCCGGCAACCTAATTCGGGCGTATCAGCCGCCAGAAACAGGGGAGTAAAAGAAGCGAGTGGCGACTATGTGGCATTCCTTGATGCGGACGATATGTATCTGGATGGATTTTTGTCGGCTGCTGCCGAGATGATTAGTATATATCCAGAAGCAGGCATGTATGCCACATCATATAAAAAGGTTTATCCTAATGGCAGCATAACAGTACCCAAAGCCGCCGGTATTCGAGCGACGGATGCTCCGCAGATATTAAATGATTTTTACCGTGCCTGGTGTAAATCGCCATTGTTTTCAGCTTCATCAATCTGCCTCAGACGTTTTGCAATGAATGAGGGAGGCATAGAGTTTCCCGTCGGGGAGAGGCTGGGCGAAGACCAGGAGGTCTGGTTTCGCATGGCAGAGAAATATCCGATAGCGTATTGCCGCAGACCATTGTCGTTATACAAAGTGGATGTTCCTGGAAGTTTGACGACAGGAGCGCAAAATATCTCGCTTCTGCCATGCTACCTTCGACTTGCTGAAAGGGTTGACAGCGGTCACTTTCCGGAGCGATTTAAAACTAGCGCACAAAGACTGGTTTCGAGCCATTATCTTAACGTGGCGCGCAGGCGCATGGCAACAGGAGATCGACGCGGTGCCATGGAGCTTATTTTAGATGCACGTGCTAAACATAACTTGCCCTACTGGTTGCGTTGTCTCGCTTTAAGCTTATTAACGAAACTGCGGCAATATTCAGAATAGAATTAGACGATTAGTTCGTAGCGAGAGCATGATGATATCTCTTATAATGGCAACTGTCGGCAGATCCGATGATGTCAGCCGCATGATCGAGTCGTTGGCGACACAGACTGATCGTTCGATTGAATTGATTATTGTGGATCAAAACCAGGACGACCGGCTTCTGCCGCATATCGCGAGAGGGCGCTCTCTTGGTATTGACATCATTCATGAACGTCATTCGCCGCCAAATCTATCGGGTGCACGGAATCACGGTATACGGTGCGCTAAAGGTGAAGTGCTGGCTTTTCCAGACGATGATTGCTGGTATGAACCAGAGGTAATTAAAGTCATTCGAAGACGATTCAACGATACTGTGGAAATACAGGCAATCGTTGCACAATGGGTCGAGCACGTGAAAGCAGGAGCTAGCGGGCGGGAAAGCTTTGAATTATCTCTCGATGATTGGCGAAGATTTCGCGGCGGCCAGGCAAATTCAAACACCTTGTTTTTTCGAAAGGAATGGTTTGATAAACTTGGTGGCTTTGATGAACGGCTTGGTGTGGGACAGTGGTACGGTGCAGCAGAGGAGACGGACTTTGTACTGCGAGCCCTGAATGGTGGAGTAAAAATACTATATTGTCCAACTGCTCAAGTGCATCATCCTTACAATGCGGAGCGCACCCAAAACCTGATGGAAAATTGTCATAAAGCCAGACTTCGGGCACGCGGAACAGGTGCAATTTATGCAAAGCATCGAATCAGTTTTTATGTGATTATTAGAGGTTTAATCGCTCCCTTGGTAGTGCCTCTGTTTCGGTTAAGGAAGATGGCTGATATACTGCGAGGAGTTTTTACTTCGATCGGACGCTTAGAAGGATATTTGAAATGGCGTATTTACGAAAAATAAATTTAATTAGAGATGGATTCCGAGGACGGATTGCATGGTGTCTAGTGTCTTTGCTCATGCTCCTAATCTTATGCGATCGTGGATTCCCCGGGTCATCCCCGATTCCTGTAATGTATTTCGGCTTGCATATTCATCATGCCGATATGGGAACGCCTTGGCCGCTGTTAAAATTCGGTAGCTGGCGTCTATGGGATGCTTATGTGAGTTGGCCGCATCTTGAACCTGAAAAGGGTGTGTGGAAGTTTGAGTTGTTGGATAAGTACGTTGCATTAGCTTCGCAAGCTGATGTTGAAATAGTGTTGCCATTAGGGCTTTGTCCCACCTGGGCATCTGCACGCCCGGCAGAGCCCTCTGCTTATAAACGACCGGGATTCGCAGCCGAACCTAGAGATATGGAAAACTGGCGGAATTATGTCAGAACTGTAGCGACTCGCTATAAAGGGAAAATACATATTTACGAAATATGGAATGAGCCAAACCTGAAAGGTTTTTTTAGCGGCAGCGCGGACCAAATGTTGGATCTGACACGTGAAGCTTACTCCATTCTTAAATCGATAGATCCTGCGGTAACTATTGTGTCTCCATCGGTCACTGGAGATGGAAAGCATTTAGAATGGCTGGACTCATATCTGGCAAAGGGCGGAGGGAATTTCGCTGATGTGATTGGGTACCATTTCTATGTGCAACCAAGGGCACCCGAGGCAATGAAGCCGCTAATACAGAAAGTTCAAAGTATCCTAGCAAAACATAACATTAATAAGCCACTTTGGAATACTGAAACAGGCTGGGTAATTGCCAGCGATGAAAAGACCGTAGATCCTGCAAGGGTGAATTTTTCAAAAGATACTCCTATCCTGTCGATGACCGATGCAGCTGCATACGTTTCGCGCGCGCTCATTATTAACTGGTCATGCGGTGTCTCGAGATTTTATTGGTATGCGTGGGATAGCGAAGCTATGGGGCTAATAGAACCCGAGACTAAAAAAATGAAGAAGGCTGCATATGCATATCAGAAAACGGCTCAATGGCTGGTCGGCTCAACCATGACAGGATGCCAAGTCGATAACGATAAAACTTGGATATGTGGCTTAACGAAAAAGGGTGAGCGAAAAGCATGGCTTATCTGGAATGAACTTCGGGAACGACAATTTATTGTCCCGGAAGACATGAACGTGCATGAATATGAGTCAATAGTTTTTGATGGCGTAAAGCCAATCCGGGGCGGTGAAAAAATTATCATCGGCGGGTCGCCGTTACTGTTGAAAGATGACAAGATGCCGTGGAATTATGCTGCTTCTGGAACAAAATAAAAGAATACATTTAAACACGTGATTATGAGAAAAAAAGTAACAATATTACAGTATCGATTATTGCACTATAGGGTACCCTTTTTTGAGAGGCTAAAACTGTTGCTTGCCGAGAGGGGTGTCGGAATTCGTTTGATTCATGGACAGGCCTCTCCTAAAGAAAAAGAAAAAAATGATGAGGGTTTTATTGGATGGGCTGAAAGGGTAGAAAATAAGTATTTGCACATAGGCGATAAAGACCTTTGCTGGCAGCCATTAGTGTCTAATTTAAATGACAGTAATCTGATTATAGTTATGCAAGAAAACCGTCTTATTTCAAATTACCCACTACTTTTGAAACGAAAATTTGGTGGCCCTTTGATAGCGTATTGGGGGCATGGGAAGAATCTCCAAAGTGCGGTCCCAGATGGGTTTCGCGAAAAATGGAAACGCATGCTTTTATCGTCTGTTGACTGGTGGTTCGCATATACTAGTCTCACCGTTGATTATCTAAAGAAAAACGGGTTCCCTTCGGAGAGAATAACATGTTTGAATAACTCTATCGATACACTGGCATTTCGAGATGAACTTCAACAGGTTTCGGACGTAGATATGCAGAAAGTTAGGCAGAACTTTAATATTAATCCAGACGCTTGCTTAGGGCTGTATTGTGGGTCTCTTTATCCGGATAAAAAGCTTGACTTCCTAATTGGCGCTTCAGATATTATTCAAAACCAAAAACCGGACTACCACCTTATTGTTATAGGCGATGGTCCGAGTGCAGGCGATATACGGGTTGCATGTAAATCTCGCCCATGGTTGCATTGGGTCGGAATGAGAAAGGGGCATGAGAAAGCTGTATTTTTTAAAATGGCTCAAATAATATTGAATCCCGGACTTGTTGGCCTTCACATACTTGACTCTTTCTGCGCTGGATTGCCTCTGATTACGACAGGAAATGCGAAGCATAGTCCTGAAATAGCTTACCTCAATAATGGTATAAACGGTATCATATCTGGAAATACAGCTTCCGAATATGCTGATGCCGTTATATCTTTGATGAAAAACAAGCAGAGATATCAGTCAATCTCTTTTGCTGCCCAAGAGGCTTCTAGAATATATACGATTGATAACATGGCGCAGAATTTCGCTGACGGTATCTGTCATTGCCTTGAGTCGAGGTAAGTTAAATACGCTGCCAGTTACAATACATTAAGAAACAAGAATCTTATCGTTAGTAAAGAACTCGCGCAAAGACGCAGGTGTTTTACTTGTAGTAATAAAGATATCAAAGATTGCTGAAAATATTTCATCTCTAACCAGCAACAAGGATGATAACCATAATGAATGGATACAATCCGTATAACGGTCAAGCCAAGCATCGAATTCTCGATGCAAACATAAATGTTCTTCCTTGGGCGGTAGTTCTTGCAATTATAAAAACGTGGGGCGAAAACAAGGCATCACGATACATCTGCATTTGTAACGTTCATTCGGTGGTCACTTCGGCAGGCAATGAAAGATTTCGCGAAGTTATCAATAATGCCGACTTGGCTACTCCGGACGGGATGCCGCTCGTTTGGCTTATGAGGCTCGCGGGCTATTCTGATCAACAGCGTATTAATGGTCCAGATTTGATGTGGAGATACTGCGAGCAGATTGCAAAGATTGGCAATTCCATCTTCCTGTACGGTAGTACAGAGGAAACTTTAGCGCGCCTTGAGACTTGCCTGAAATCAGCATTTCCATCACTCGTCATCGCAGGCGCGATCTCGCCACCCTTTCGTCATTTATCAGAGCAGGAAGATGACGACATTACGGAAAAGATTAACCGATCTGGAGCGGGAGTTGTTTTTGTAGGGCTTGGTTGCCCGAAGCAGGAGCTCTGGATGGCTGCTCATCGAGGCAAGATTAATGCGGTTATGATAGGAGTGGGGGCGGCATTTGATTATCACGCAGGAACTATCAAAAGAGCTCCGAAGTGGATGCAGAACGCGGGCCTGGAATGGTTTTATCGTTTGGCATCAGAACCTCGTCGGCTCTGGAAAAGATATTTAATAACCAATACGTTGTTCGTCTATTATCTTGTCGCATCAATGTTCCGGCGCAAAAGAGGCAGTCAAATATAGACCATGCTCAAACAACACGCAAAAATAGTCGCCCGTATCGTATATCTCGCAGACATCTCGGTGACGATCATATCGTTCTTCGCCGCCTACTGGCTTCGCGACGTGTACATGTCCGGCCGCGAACTGGGGCGGCTGCTCCCGCTGAAGTTGTACTATCCGCTGCTGTTCGTGATCGTCATCGTCTGGTCACTGGCCTTGTTCTTCTTTAAGGCCTATCGGTCGTTCAGGGTAGTGCCGTTCCTGGATGAACTGAAGATCATCGTGAAGGCCGTTCTGTGTGGCTCGATTGCGGTGCTGGCCGTGGAGTTTGCGACGAAATCCTATCAGATCAGCCGCCTGTTCTTATTTATCTTTATGCTGCTGAACATCGTGCTTCTTGCCGGCGAGCGGGTGCTCATCCGTCTTGCGCGACAGCAAATTCGCAAACGCGGGTATAACTTTCGCAATGTGGTGATCGTCGGCACTGACGATGCCGCTGTATTCATCGCGAAGCAGCTCGAGCAGTACCGGCACCTGGGGCTCCGGGTCAGCGGATTTATCGCCGACGGGAAGAAGGAACAAGACCGGCCTGCCACAATAAATCAGTGCCCGGTGCTGGGTTCCATTGATGACATGGAGGAGATCCTTAAACGGGAGGTTGTGGATGAGGTGATCTTCTCGAGCGTGGGCAGGGCGACGGACCGGTTCGAGGATGTGTTCCTCATGCTCGAGGAGCATGGGATCAACGCACGCATGGTGGCAAACATGTTCCCGCACATGATCGCCAAGGTGAGCGTAGAGCAGATAGAGAACATCCCGCTCTTGACCTTCAGCACGGTGCCTTCCAATGCATACAAGCTCATGGTCAAGCGGATAAGCGACGTGACGGCCTCGCTCTCCCTTCTGGTCCTGCTTTCACCACTGCTGCTGCTGACAGCGGCCCTCATCAAGGCCACCTCGCCGGGTCCGGTGCTGTTCAAGCAGCGGCGCAGCGGCCTTAACGGCAGGACCTTTGCGCTCTATAAGTTCAGGTCCATGTTTGCCGATGCTGATGCGCGGAAGAAGGAATTGGAAAAGCTGAACGAGATGACCGGGCCGGTCTTCAAGATCAAGAACGATCCCCGCATCACTCCCGTGGGCCGGTTCATGCGAAAGAGCAGCATCGACGAGTTACCGCAGCTCTGGAACGTTCTGAGAGGGGACATGAGTCTGGTAGGACCGCGGCCGCCCTTGCCCGCCGAGGTCGCGCAATACGAACGGTGGCAGCGGCGGCGTCTAAGCATGCGGCCGGGGCTTACCTGTATCTGGCAGATCAGCGGCAGGAACAAGATTACGGACTTCAACGAGTGGGTCCGGCTCGACCTGCACTACATCGATACCTGGTCGCTTGCCCTTGATATGAAGATCCTCCTCAAGACCATTCCCGTTGTTCTGCTCAGAAAAGGGGCGGAATGATTCAGGCGAACAAGCGGGCAAGCTGACAAGCGGGAAAAAGCAAAAGCTGACAAGCGGGAAAGCGAGCAAGCTGACAAGCGGGAAAGTTGGTTCAGGGTGTTAAGCTTGTAAGCCTGCCAGCTTGTAAGCCTGCTAGCCTGTTCGCTTGCCAGCCTGTTCGCCTGCCAGCTTGCCGTTCCCCTGCTCCCCTTCCCTCAATCCTCCAGGTGCTTATCCACAAACTGTGCCAGGATCTCCTGCATCCGCATGGGCGGAGGCGCGCCGAAATGGAAACAGATGATCGCGTGGGCGATCTCATGGGCCAGCATTCCGTTCGTGATCGTATCGAGCGACAGGGACACGCTTTCGGTCAGATGCGCGTAAAAAGCAGGAGGAGCAGCTCCGGTCAAGCCGAGCCGGTGATAAGCGGTGTTCAACTCGGCCTGGTTTTTATAGATATAGATGCTGAGATGCAGGTTCGGGGGGTGCATGTCGAGGAGCCGCTGGACCGCTTCCACGATTCCGTCAACGCGGTTTTTCGTTACCGTGGGGTTCTTTTCCGGATTTTCAGTCATGAAGCTCATGCCGCTGCCGATGTTCCGCGCAAAACGGTGAAGGTCCCCGTCGTTCGCGTAGAAGATCGTTGTGTAGCGCGTGGGATAGGACTTTGACCACGAATCCTGCGCCGGAACGGAACGCGGGCAGGAAAAGAACAGGGCACATCCGAGCATGAAGAAAACACGCGGCAGGGAATGGGCCATACAGCGGTGGTTATTTTCCATCATGAGGTGAGGTGTTGAAATGATTGGCAACAGCCTG
>Ga0315272_10001071_pt1 | contig 13734 bp, 27 predicted proteins | sample C3_middle_MG_FD_203918 | JGI IMG/M metagenome (GOLD analysis project Ga0315272, IMG submission 203918) | Sediment microbial communities from Yellowstone Lake, YNP, Wyoming, USA - C3_middle | ecosystem: Environmental > Aquatic > Freshwater > Lake > Sediment | place: USA: Wyoming | collected...
TAATCTCAGTCACGTCCTCCATTACACCAGTTATGGTAGAGAACTCATGGTCAATGCCCTCTATTTTGACAGTTGTTATGGCAAAACCCTCGAGAGAAGAAAGTAGTATTCTTCTCAGTGCATTGCCGACAGTAATACCATAGCCAGGTTCAAGCGGGCGGAACTCAAATTTTCCGCGTTTGTCGTCCGCTTCCAGCATTATTACTTTATCAGGCTTCTGGAATGATAAAATGGCCATAGAATTTTTCTTAATATTATTACTTGGAATACAATTCAACTATAAGCTGTTCCTTGATGTTTTCAGGAATATCAGCGCGCTCAGGCACATTCATAAATTTACCAGCCATCTGGGTATCATCCCACTCAAGCCAGGAAAGTTTTGAATATTTTTTGGTTGTCAGTGAATCAACTATCGTTTCAAGAGATTTTGATTTCTCGCGAACACCGATAATATCACCAGGTTTTAACTGACATGAAGGGATATTAACAACAGTTCCGTTAACAGTTATGTGTCGGTGTGATACAAGCTGACGAGCTGCTGCTCTTGTAGGAGCAATTCCCAGACGGTATACAACGTTATCGAGACGTGATTCGAGAAGCTGAAGCAGAACAGCACCGGTTACGCCTTTACTTCTTGAAGCCTTCTCAAAAGTATTCCTGAACTGACGTTCCAGCATGCCGTAGGTATATTTAGCTTTCTGCTTTTCCCTGAGCTGAACACCATATTCCGAAGTCTTCTTTCTCTTCTTATTCATTCCATGCTGTCCGGGAGGAAAATTCTTCCTCTCCATATGTTTGTCGGGACCGAATATTGATTCACCGAATTTTCTTGCTATTCTTGTTCTTGGGCCAGTATATCTTGCCATTTCTATATAATTTGATACTTAATTACTTTATTACTGATTTCGGATTTCGGATTTCGGATTTATAAATCCGCAATCAACAATCCGCAATTCTTTTTAAACTCTTCTTCTTCCGGGAGCACGGCAACCATTGTGAGGCATCGGTGTTACGTCAACTATTTCGGTAACTTCAATCCCAACGTTGCTGATAGATCTAATAGCTGATTCACGACCTGAACCCGGACCTTTCACAAATACTTTAACTTTTCTCAGTCCAAGATCATAAGCCACTTTACCACATTCTTCAGATGCCATCTGAGCAGCATAAGGGGTATTCTTTTTTGAACCTTTGAAACCCATTTTCCCAGCAGATGCCCATGAAATAACCTGACCTGAATTATTTGTCAGTGTCACAATAATATTATTGAATGAGGAATGCACATGTGCCTGGCCTGAAGGTTCAACCTTAACGACTCTCTTTTTTAATGCTCCAGTCTTCTTTGCCATAATCTATTTATTTAGTAGCTTTTTTCTTGTTTGCAACTGTTTTCTTTCTCCCTTTACGGGTTCTGGCGTTATTCTTCGTGCTCTGTCCTCTTACAGGAAGACCGATTCTGTGACGAACACCACGATAACAACCTATATCCATAAGCCTTTTTATGTTCATCTGTGTTTCAGAACGGAGTTCCCCCTCCAGCTTATAGTTATCGTTCAGAATTCTACGGATGGTATTGATCTGATCATCGTTCCAGTCCTGGACTTTTGCATTCCTGTCAACACCAGCCTCATCGAGTACTCTCTGAGCTGTGCTCCTGCCTACTCCGTAGATGTAAGTCAAGCCAACTTCGCCTCTTTTATTTCTTGGTAAATCTACACCAACAATACGTGCCATATAAAACTTTTCTTAATTGAGTTGCAAAATTAGTTAAATTATCCCTGTCTCTGTTTGAACTTGGGATTTTTCTTGTTAATAACGTAAATGCGACCTTTTCTCCTGACTATTTTACAGTCAGTGCTGCGCTTTTTTACAGATGCTCTTACTTTCATTATCTTAATATTTCTTATTTATATCTAAATGTTATTCTTCCTTTTGTTAAATCATATGGTGACATTTCTACTTTTACTTTATCGCCAGGCAAGATCTTGATATAATGCATTCTCATCTTTCCCGAAATATGTGCTGTTATCACATGTCCGTTTTCGAGTTCCACCCTGAACATTGCATTTGAAAGGGCTTCGATGATAGTACCGTCTTGCTCAATTGACGCTTGTTTGGCCATACAATTACTTATTATTTAAAACTTTTTCAATATATTCAAAAGTTGTCAAAACGTCTGCTTTACCTTTGTTTACCGCTACTGCATATTCAAAATGTGCCGAGGGTCTGCCATCAGCGGTTTTTATGGTCCAGCCGTCTCTCATCTGCATAGTTTCTTTTCTACCCAGATTGATCATCGGCTCTATACAGATCACGAGTCCCTTTTCCATTTTTGGTCCGGTTCCCTGCCTGCCCCAGTTCGCAACCTCCGGCGCCTCATGAAGCTTTCTTCCCAGCCCATGGCCCACCAGTTCCCGAACTACAGAATAGCCTCCGCTTTCTGCTTTTGTCTGCACTGCATTAGAGATGTCTCCAACTCTGTTTCCTGCAATTGCCTGCAAAACACCTTCCTCCAGTGACTCTTTCGTAAAATCAAGTAATCTTCTGACTGAAGGAGATATTTCCCCAACAGGGAATGTATAGGCACTGTCGCCATACCACCCGTTCAGGATAACTCCGCAATCGACAGAAATTATATCACCCTCTTTCAGAACATATCCTGAAGGAATTCCATGAACCACTTCGTCATTGACAGATGTACAGAGTGTATTCGGAAAACCACCATATCCCTTGAATGCCGGGGTTGCTCCATGATCGCGGATAAACGTTTCGGCAATTCCATCGAGATAAAGAGTAGTAAGCCCGGGTCTTATGATCGCAGCCATCTCCGCAAGTGTTCTTGACACCAGCAAATTGCTCTCTCTTAACAACCCTACCTCTTCATCAGTCTTTAAATACAACATCAAAGAACGCTAAACTTATTTTATATAGATGTGGTAGCCCCTGATCTTCCTTTAACACGGCCTGATTTCATAAGGCCATCGTAATGACGCATAAGCAAATGACTTTCTATCTGCTGCAGGGTATCAAGTATAACACCTACCAGAATGAGAAGTGAAGTGCCTCCGTAGAACTGAGCAAATTGCGATGTCACAGATGCTCTGACAGCCAGTGACGGCAAAATAGCAACAATAGCAAGAAATATTGAACCCGGGAATGTAATTCTCGACATGATTGTATCAAGGAATTCAACTGTCTTTCTTTCTGGTTTTATACCCGGAATAAAGCCTCCGTTTTTCTTCATGTCTTCAGCCATCTGAACCGGATTGATTGTAATAGCTGTATAGAAGTATGTAAAGACAATTATTAATATAGCCGTTACAAGGTTATACCAGAATCCGTACATATTTGAGAATGCCACAACAAAACCTGAGCCCGACTGTGTATAACCGGCAATGATCATAGGGAGCATCATGATCGCCTGAGCGAAGATGATTGGCATAACGCCAGCAGCATTTACTTTCAAGGGGATGTACTGACGAACACCTCCATACTGTTTGTTTCCGACAATCCTCCTTGCATACTGAACAGGAACACGGCGTGTGCCCTGAACTAGAAGAATAACTCCAAGAACAATAATAAACAGGAAGAGTATTTCAACAATCAGACCGATCGCACCTCCTGCTCCGTTCATTCTTGTTCCTGCTTCAAACAGGAAGTTTGCAGGCATTCTGGCAACGATTCCGATCATAATTATGAGGGAAATACCGTTTCCGATACCCTTATCAGTAATCTTTTCACCCAGCCACATAACAAACATGGTTCCTGCAGTAAGTATTATAACAGAAGATATTGTGAAGAAAGTTCCTGAAATAATAAAGGCTGAAGCAGGCAGCTGTGAGTGCAGGTTTATAAGATATGTCGGCCCCTGAAGAATAAGAACAGCGATAGTAAGATACCTGGTATACTGATTCATTTTGCGTCTTCCGCTTTCGCCCTCTTTCTGGAGTTTCTGGAAATAAGGGAAAACTATACCAAGAAGCTGCACAACAATTGATGCAGAGATATAGGGCATTATACCCAGTGCGAAAATAGAAGCCTGAGAAAATGCTCCGCCTGAGAACATGTCAAGAAGTCCCATAAGACCTGTGGAGGTCTGATGTTTCAAATTTGCCAGTTGCGACGGGTCAATTCCCGGAAGGGTAATATATTTACCCAGTCTGTATAATAAAATGATACCAAAAGTATAGAGTAGTCTTGCCCGAAGATCTTCTATCTTAAAGATATTTTTTATAGTCTGAATCAGTCTCATGAAATTACAGTATTACAGCGGTTCCCTTTTTTGCTTCGATAGCTTCTACAGCTGACTTGCTGAATGCATGGGCATGAACTTCGAGTTTTTTCTCGAGAGTTCCTTTTCCAAGGATTTTTACCAAAGCATTTTTGTTAACCAGTCCGGCCATTACAAGTGTCTCAAAATCGATTTTTTCAATATTATGTGATTCTGCGAGAGTCTGAAGAGTACTGATATTGATACCCTTATATTCAACGCGGTTAATATTTTTGAAACCGTATTTCGGAACTCGTCTCTGAAGTGGCATCTGGCCGCCTTCAAAACCGATTTTCCTGCTGTATCCTGACCTGGATTTTGCGCCTTTATGTCCCCTCGTGGATGTACCTCCTTTGCCGGAGCCCTGACCACGGCCGAGACGCTTACTACTGTGTGTTGATCCTTTTGCAGGTCTTAAGTTACTCAAATCCATAACTTTATATTGTAATATGGTTAATATCTTATAATTTTTCAACTTTAACCAGGTGCTGTACTTTAACTACCATACCCATAATCTGAGGAGTAGCTTCGTGTTCAACACTATGATTCAATTTACGGATACCCAGAGCTTCGAGGGTTCTCTTCTGTCTTTCAGGTTTACCGTTTTTACTTTTCACCTGTGTAATGCGTACTTTTGTCATCGCTGTTTTTTCTTAACCGTTAAAAACTTTGTCCATTGCGACTCCTCTGTGTTCAGCAACTGTAAATGCGTCTCTCATTTCGAGAAGAGCGGCGAATGTTGCTTTAACAAGGTTGTGAGGGTTTGAAGATCCTTTTGATTTTGCAAGAACGTTCTTTACTCCTACGCTTTCGAGAACAGCACGCATAGCACCACCTGCCTTAACACCTGTTCCTTCAGATGCTGGTTTGATGAATACTTTGGCGCCACCGAATTTAGCTACCTGTTCGTGAGGTATTGTACCATTAATGACAGGTACTTTTATCAGATTCTTTTTTGCATCTTCGATGCCTTTAGCAATAGCTGTAGTTACTTCACTGGCTTTACCAAGTCCATGTCCGACGATTCCATCTTCATTTCCAACAACAACTATTGCTGAAAAACTGAATGTACGTCCTCCTTTTGTAACTTTGGTTACTCTCTGGATGCTTACGAGCCTATCTTTAAGTTCGAGATCGCTGGTTTTAACTTTTCTTATACCGTTTCCCATAATTCATTAGAATTTTAAACCGCCTTCGCGGGCTGCATCAGCCAATGATTTAACTCTGCCATGATATTTGTATCCACTTCTGTCAAAAACGACTTTCTCAATACCTTTTTCCTTGCATTTGGTAGCCAGAAGTTTTCCGACGAGTTTAGCCTGATCAACTTTCTTAATACCTGTTTGGGCTGCAATCTCTTTTTCTTTAGAGCAGGCCGACAAAAGTGTAACTCCGTTCAGGTCGTCAACAACCTGTACATAGATCTGTTTATTGCTACGATAGACTGCAAGCCTTGGAGCTTCGGCAGTACCGTTTATTTTCTTCCGGATCCGCATTTTGATCCTTGTTCTTCTTTCCAACTTGGTTAAGGCCATGATTTTTTACTTTTACCAGATTAAACACTAGCAGATTTTCCAGCCTTTCTTCTGAGCTGTTCTCCAACAAACTTAATTCCTTTTCCTTTATAAGGCTCAGGCGGACGGAGAGATCTGATCTTTGCAGCAACATGTCCGATGAGCTGTTTGTCGATACAGGTAAGGGTAATGATTGGGTTAGCCCTTCTTTCTGTTTTGGTCTCGACTTTAACTTCATCCGGCAACTGAAGAATAACCTCATGTGAAAAACCAAGGCTCATCTCAAGGTTCTGTCCTTTTGCTTCAGCACGGTAACCTACTCCGACGAGTTCAAGTTCTTTCTTGTATCCTTCCGAAACTCCAACAACCATATTGTGAATAAGAGCACGGTAAAGCCCATGCAATGATTTATGGTTCTTTGATTCTGTTGGCCTCGATATAATAACTTCAGTTCCCACCACCTCGACCTTAAGGTCTTTGTCGACTGCCTGAGTCAACTCTCCAAGTGGGCCTTTCACACTAACCATATTGGTGTCACTGATATTCACAGTAACGCCTTTTGGCAGGTTTACAGGTAATTTTCCTATTCGTGACATTAAGTTATCCTCCTATTAGTAAACGTAACATAATACTTCACCACCGATATTCTCCTTCTTCGCCTCTTTGTCGGTCATTAAACCCCTGGAGGTAGAAATGATTGCAATACCCAGTCCATTCAGAACCCTTGGCATTTCATCGACTCCGATGTATTGACGGAGACCCGGACGGCTTACTCTCTGTATTTCTTTGATTGCAGGTTTCTTGCTCCTAGTATTATACTTTAGAGCAATTTTCAATACACCCTGCGGTCCATCACCATCGATAACCTTATAGCTGAGGATATACCCTTTTTCAAAAAGAATTCTGGCAACCTCTTTCTTAAGATTGGATGCTGGTGCCTCCACAACCTTATGACCGGCCATAATGGCGTTCCTTATTCTGGTCAGTAAATCTGCAATTGGATCAGTCATCTTCTGTTCTATTATTTTATATAGTTTATAATTGTTCTCAAATTACCAGCTGGCTTTTTTAACGCCAGGAATCAGGCCAAAGGATGCCATTTCCCTGAAAGTTATCCTGCTTATTCCAAATTGTCTCATATAACCTCTGGATCGGCCAGTTAACTTGCAACGGTTGTGCATTCTGTTTGGGTTAGAGTTCCTGGGCAGACGGCTTAGTCCGACGTAATCACCATTGGCTTTGAGTGCAGCTCTTTTTGCAGCATACTTCTGGGTCAGTCTGGCGCGTTTAACTTCGCGGGCTATCATTGATTCTTTAGCCATATAACTAGTTTTTATTATTTTTAAATGGTAAACCAAAATGCTTGAGAAGAGCATAAGCCTCTTCATCGGAACCTGCAGAGGTAACAAAAGTTATCTGAAGTCCCATGATCTTAGCGATCTTGTCGAGGTCGATTTCCGGGAAAATAATCTGCTCGGTGACTCCGAGTGTATAGTTTCCGCGTCCGTCGAGTTTGGAATTGATTCCTTTAAAGTCGCGGATACGTGGAAGAGCTACAGATATAAGTCTCTCCAGAAATTCAAACATCCTGTCTCTGCGTAATGTTACCATTATACCGATAGGCATGTTCTTTCTTAGTTTGAAGTTAGAGATATCTTTTGTTGACATGGTCTGAACAGCTTTCTGTCCGGCAATATCTGATAACTCCTTAACACCGAATTCAAGTAGTTTTTTATCGGCAATAGCCTGTCCTACCCCCTGGTTGATCACAATCTTTTGCAACTTGGGGACCTGCATTATGGTACTGTATCCGAATTCCTTCATCAATGCAGGGACGATCTCGTCTTTATACTTGGTTTGTAGCGCAGGTATGTACATTACTTGATCTCCTCTCCTGATTTTTTAGAATAACGCACTAATTTATTTTTCTCATTAAGTTTCTTCCCGACTCTTGTGGGTTTGCCTGAAGTTGGGTCAATAAGCATAAGGTTTGAAATATGAACCGGAGCTTCCTTTTTAATAATTCCGCCTTGTGGAGCCTTTGCATTAGGTTTGGTATGTTTCGATACCAGGTTGATACCTTCTACCAAGGCTCTTTCTTTTTCCCTGTTGACTTCCAGTACACGGCCTTTCTGACCTTTTGACTCTCCGGTTATAACCATAACCGAGTCACCCTTTTTTATGTGTATTTTCTTTTGCATCGTTGTGTATTTAAATATATTACAACACTTCAGGTGCCAATGAAACAATCTTCATATACTTATCGCGGAGTTCTCTCGCAACCGGCCCGAAGATACGTGTTCCGCGTACTTCATTAACGTTGTTGAGAAGAACTACGGCATTATCATCAAAACGGATATAAGAACCATCTGAACGACGGATCTCTTTTGTTGTTCTGACAACAACTGCCTTGCTTACGGTGCCTTTTTTTGCTTCACCTGAAGGAAGTGCGGATTTCACACTCACGACAATTTTATCACCTACGGTAGCATATCTTTTCTTGCTACCACCAAGAACTCTTATGCATAAAACTTCCTTTGCACCAGAGTTATCGGCTACGGTTAATCTGCTTTCCTGTTGTATCATGATTACTTAGCTCTTTCGATTATTTCTATTAATCTCCAGGTTTTGTTCTTGCTCAGAGGCCTGGTCTCCGATATGCGTACAGTATCGCCTATATTACATGAATTAGCTTCATCGTGCGCCATCAGTTTTTTGGTCCTGTTTATAAATTTGCCATAAATCGGATGTTTAACTTTCCTTTTTATAACAACTACGATGGATTTGTCCATTTTAGTACTGACAACTACACCTATACGTTCTTTTCTAAGATTCCTTTCCATTGCTGATCTAGCTATTAGATTTCTTATTCAACTCTCTTGTACGCAATTCGGTATGCAGACGTGCAATCGTAAGTTTTACAGCCTTAACCTTCTGTGGATTATCCAGAGGAGTTATAGCATGGTTTAGCTTCATTCGAACGAGCATGGCCTTCTCTGTATCAATTCTTTCGAGAAGATCCGGAGTGCTTAATTCCTTTATTTCTGAAGTTTTCATTTCTGTTTAATGTTTTATTCCTGTACGTAATCGCGTCTTACAATAAATTTTGTTGTGATCGGAAGTTTCTGAGCGCCCAGACGAAGGGCTTCTTTTGCAACTTCATATGGCACACCTTCAGCTTCAAGCAGTATTCTGCCCGGGGTGATCGGAACAACAAAACCTTCAGGGGCTCCTTTTCCTTTACCCATACGTACCTCGGCAGGTTTCTTTGTTATAGGCTTATCAGGAAAAATTCGTATCCACAACTGGCCTTCACGTTTCATATGACGTGTAACTGCCTGTCGAGCTGCTTCGATCTGCCTTCCGGTGATCCAACTCTCCTCAAGTGCTTTGATACCAAATGACCCGAACGCCAGCTGGTTGCCTCTTTGTGCATTGCCTTTCATTCTTCCCTTCTGGGCTCTCCTGAATTTGGTCCTCTTCGGTTGTAACATTGCTCAAATATTGTTATAAATTAAATACTAAGTCTCTTATTTTTTTGCTTTCCTTTTCAGGCTCTTGCTCTTGGCATTTCTTGCACCGATATTCGGACTGAGATCTCTCTTGCCAAATACTTCTCCGTTGCAGATCCATACTTTTACTCCAAGCAAACCAACCTTTGTGTGTGCTTCTGCCAGTGCATAATCGATGTCGGCTCTCAGTGTGTGAAGAGGAATACGTCCCTCTTTATATGATTCGCTACGTGCCATTTCAGCGCCACCCAGACGACCTGATATCATAATTTTGATACCTTCTGCTCCCATACGCATTGTTGAAGCTATTGACATCTTTATTGCGCGACGGTAAGATATTTTGCCTTCAAGCTGACGGGCAATGTTGTTTGCAACTATATTAGCATCAAGTTCCGGACGTTTTACTTCGAAGATGTTGATCTGAACCTCTTTCTTGGTAATTTTCTTGAGTTCTTCCTTCAGCTTGTCTACTTCCTGTCCGCCTTTTCCGATGATGATACCCGGACGTGCGGTATTGACTGTTACAGTAATAAGCTTCAGTGTTCTTTCAATAATAATTTTTGAAAGGCTGGCTTTTGCAAGCCTGGCGTTGAGGTATTCCCTGATCTTTGTGTCTTCAACCAGTTTACCGGAAAAATCTTTTCCACCGTACCAGTTTGAATCCCAACCCTTGATTATACCTAATCTGTTACCTATCGGATTTACTTTTTGTCCCATCTGTTCTAGTTTGATGTTTTTTCAACTTCGTTAATCTTACTGTCAAGCACAAGCGTTACATGGTTTGATCTTTTTCTAACCCTGTAAGCTCTTCCCTGAGGTGCTGTCTGCAATCTTTTCAGTGCACGTCCACCATCGACATGAACCAGTTTAACATAGAGATTGCTTTCTTCGACTCTTACACCTTCATTTTTTGCCTGCCAGTTGGCAATTGCGGAAAGAAGAAGTTTCTCCATCCTGCGTGATGCCTCCTGCGAACTGAACTTGAGGACATCAAGTGCTTTATTCACGTCCATTCCACTAATCAGGTCGGTTACCAATCTCATCTTACGCGGAGACGTAGGACAGTTTCTGAGGATCGCCTGGTATCTTGTCTTGGCGGCCTCTTTTTTCCGGTCAGCTGTATTTCTTTTTCTTGCACCCATTTCTAAATGTTTTTCAATGTTTACATTACTTATTTATTACCAGAGTGACCCCTGAAAGTACGGGTAGGTGAAAATTCTCCCAACTTGTGGCCTACCATGTTCTCGGTAATGTAAACGGGGATAAACTTGTTCCCGTTATGAACTGCTATAGTATGTCCTACAAAATCCGGTGATATCACTGATCTTCTTGACCATGTCTTGATCACCGATTTCTTTTGTCCTTCATTCATATCCATTACTCTCTTGCCGAGTTTGAAATCGATGAAAGGGCCTTTTTTAATTGATCTACTCATATTATATCAGCTATTTTTTCCTTCTTTCAACAATAAATTTTGCAGAGTATTTCTTTGTGTCTCTGGTCTTGAAGCCTTTTGCAGGAATACCTCTGCGTGATCTTGGATGACCACCTGAAGCTCTTCCTTCGCCACCACCCATCGGGTGATCAACAGGGTTCATAACGACACCTCTTACTCGTGGACGACGTCCCTGCCAGCGTGAACGGCCTGCCTTACCTGATCTCTCAAGGTTATGGTCAGGATTGGAAACTGTTCCGATAGTAGCCCTGCAGGCAGTAAGGATCATCCTTGTTTCACCTGATGGCAGTTTGATGGTCGCATATTTGCCTTCACGGGCTGACAGCTGTGCATATGTTCCTGCACTGCGTGCCAATGCTCCGCCTTTGCCAGGCTTGAGTTCGATATTATGAATAATAGTACCCAATGGTATATCACTCAGAAACAATGTATTACCAATTTCCGGAGCTGCCTCTTTGCCAGATAAAAGTGTCTGACCAACCTGAAGCCCAACCGGTGCTACAATGTACCTTTTCTCCCCATCCTGATAGACAACGAGTGAAATTCTCGAAGAACGATTCGGATCGTATTCGATAGTTTTTACTGTTGCCGGCATGCCATCTTTTTCCCTGAGGAAATCGATAACTCTGTACATCTTCTTATGACCGCCTCCGATGTATCTCATAGTCCGTTTGCCGTTACCATTCCTTCCTCCTGAATTCTTATGCGGTCGAAGTAAGGATTTCTCCGGCGTAGCACTTGTGATATTGTCAAAAGTGCTGGCGATTTTGTGTCGCTGACCTGGTGTTACAGGTTTGATCTTTCTGACTGCCATATAGGTTATTAAATATTGCTATAGAAATCAATTTTATTTCCTTCTGCCAGAGTAACAATAGCTTTCTTGGTAGCTGAAGTTCTCCCGATAAGAAGACCCGATTTGGTATTACGGGATTTTACTTTCCCGCCGTAACGCATCGTATTCACTGAATCAACTGTAACGTTATACAGATCTTCAATGGCTTTTTTAATTTGTAACTTATTTGCGGTTCTATCAACGAGAAAACCATAGCGATTAAATTTATCACCCTGGCTTGTCATTTTTTCCGTTACAATCGGTTTAACCAAAATATTCATCACTCAAAGTTTTCTAGTTTTCAAATGTTGCCTGCAAAACGTCAACTGCGCTCTCTACAAGTATCAATGTTGAAGCCTTCATAATCTTGTAAGTACTTAATTCGCTGGCTATTACAACTTCAACCCCTGGTACATTTCGGGTTGACAAATATATATTATTATTTTGTTCTGGTAAAACAAATACTGATTTTTTATTTACAATATTAAGGTTATTTCCCATTTTGATGATCTCCTTGGTCTTAGGCGATTCAAGTGAGAAGTCTTCCAGTACAATAATATTATTCGATGATGCCTTATATGAAAGTGCTGATTTTCTGGCTAATTGTTTAACTTTCTTGTTAAGCTTGAAGCCATAGAATCTTGGTTTGGGACCGAAAATACGGCCACCACCGCGATAGAGTGGGTTTCTTATGTTACCAGCTCTTGCAGTACCGGTTCCTTTCTGTTTCTTAATCTTCCTTGTACTACCTGCTACTTCCCCACGCTCTTTTGCCTTATGTGTACCCTGACGCTGATTGGCAAGAAACTGTTTTGTATCGAGATAGATAGCATGGTCATTAGGTTCAATTCCGAAAATTGCGTCGTTGAGATCGACTTTCCTTCCGGTTTCCTTTCCGCTAGTATTTACAATTGCTAATTCCATTATTTTGTAATTATTACGTAACCACCTTTTGGACCCGGGACTGATCCTTTTACAATTATAATATCATTCTCAGCCATAAGCTTAACGACTTTCATGTCCATCGCCATCACCTGATTTCCGCCTGTACGGCCTGCCATTCTCATGCCTGGCAATACTCTTGACGGGAATGATGAAGCTCCAAGAGAACCTGGTGCCCTGCCCCTGTTATGCTGTCCGTGGGTCTGTCCTCCAACGCCGGCGAAACCGTGACGTTTTACAACACCCTGAAATCCTTTTCCTTTTGACCAGCCTCTTACATCAACAATTGAATCTGCACTGAAGAGTTCTGCTGTGAGAACATCTCCCTCTTTGCACTGGCCTTCCTCAAAACCTGTGAATTCAATGACTTTTCTTTTAGGCGTTGTATTGGCCTTCTTGAAATGTCCCATCTCGGCTTTGGTAGTATGTTTTTCTTTTTTATCCTCGAATCCAAGCTGTACAGCAAAATAGCCATCCTTATCCACTGTCTTGATTTGTGTTACGACACATGGACCGGCTTGCAGAACCGTACATGGAATATTCTTTCCATTTTCATCAAAAATGGACGTCATTCCTACTTTTTTACCAATTAATCCCTGCATTTCTTTATTACTTTACTGGTTTCACACTTTAATTTCTACCTCAACTCCGCTTGGAAGCTCAAGTTTCATCAGTGCATCGATGGTCTTCGGTGTTGAGCTGTAAATGTCGAGCAATCTTTTATAGGATGAGAGCTCAAACTGTTCTCTTGCTTTCTTGTTAACAAAGGGTGAACGAAGTACTGTATAAATCTTTTTGTGGGTAGGAAGCGGAATCGGACCGCTGACCACTGCACCAGTAGATTTTACTGTTTTTACGATCTTCTCGGCAGATTTATCCACCAGGTTGTGATCATAAGATTTCAGTTTAATTCGAATTTTTTGACTCATCTTTTAAAGAATTTTTCCTTTTGTAATTTCTACAATTCTGTTTGATATTTCTGCAGGTACCTGTTCATAATGAGAGAACTCCATGGTTGAAGTTGCCCTACCCGAGGTAAGAGTACGAAGTACTGTAACATAACCGAATTTTTCGGCCAGAGGTACTTTTGCTTTGACGACTCTTGCGCCTGCTTTCGATTCCATGCCTTCCACTCTTCCTCTTCTTCTGTTGAAATCGCTTATAACTTCACCAACATATTCTTCAGGAGTAACAACTTCTGTCGACAT